>JAABUX010008220.1_pt1 | contig 12080 bp, 12 predicted proteins | sample 5561851 | NCBI WGS metagenome assembly JAABUX01 (sample SAMN10711883, study PRJNA513361) | rock metagenome | isolation source: Antarctica rocks | place: Antarctica: Victoria Land, Richard Nunatak red sandstone | collected 2016-01-03 | reverse complement strand
CAGCATAAACGCGCCGCAGATTTGGTCTACGTCGCGCACTTCGCCTGAAACAGTGGGCGCAACAGGCGTTGCGCCGCCGAGTGCGCTCAAGAATGTTTGCTCGCGGAAGACGCCGGTCAGCGTCGGGTCGTCGCCATAAGAAGTTTGCGGACGTCCGTCGGGCCATAGAAGCTGACCGCCGACAAGGCCGATTTTCGGGTCGGCAGTGAGCGCGGCAAGAGGCAGTGACAGAGCGCCGGGCAGGACTTCGGCATCCGAGTTCAGCAGGCAGTACGCGCGGCCCTGGGCGTTCTGCAACGCTAAGTTGCTGGCGCGTCCGAAGCCAAGATTGCCGCCGGTCTCGATCACCTGCACCGAGGGGAACTCGGTACGGACCATGTCAATGCTGCCGTCGGACGAGCCGTTGTCGGCAACGCTAATCTCTAAAGACGCCTCGCCGTCCGCCTGCCGGGCGAGCAGGGAGCGCAGGCAGGCCCGCAGCAGGTCCCGCGTGTTGTAGGACACAATCGCGACCGAGATGTCAGGTAGAACAGCAGGTGCCCGGCTAGCCATGATGGAAGTTTGCCCGGTAGTCGGCCAGCACTTCGGCCACGGGGCCATCGTGCCGGATGACGCCGCCGTCCAGCCACAAAACGCGGTCGGCAAGGCGCTCGACATGGTCCAGCTCGTGCGTGACCATTAAGATTGTCTTGCCCTCTGTCTTGAACTCCTCAATCTTGCGGAAGCATTTCTCCTGAAAGCCTTCGTCGCCGACCGCCAGCCCTTCGTCTACCAGCAGCAGATCAGCCTCTAAATGGACCGCAATCGCAAAGCCGAGCCGGAGCTGCATTCCCGACGAATACATCCGCACCGGCAGGTCCATCGTTTCCCGGTCCAGCTCGGCGAAGTCTAAGATGGCGTCATAGCTAGCGGCGACTTTCTCCTCGGACAGACCCAAAATCACGCCGTTAAAGAAGACGTTCTGCGCCCCGGTCAGCTCGCCGTCAAAGCCCGCGCCCAGCTCAAGCAGGCTGATCATCCGCCCCCGGATCCGCGCTTCTCCGGCCGTCGGCAGGTAGATGCGCGAGAGAATGGAAAGCAGCGTGCTTTTGCCGGAGCCGTTGCGCCCGACCAGCGCGACAGACTCGCCGGCGGGGACCTGAAACGTCACGTCTGCCAGCGCCCGACGTATCTCGAACCCAGAGTGAGCCTCGCGCCGCACCAGCGTCTTCGCCAGCGCGGCGGCATGGCTTTTGAGCGTGCCGAAATTGCGGTGGTACACCCGGAACTCTTTGACTAGATTCGAGACTTCAATCGCCGGCAGCGCTTTAGTGGTCGGCAGCGAGTCGCTCATGGCCTCTCCGTAAAGTTCCACTTGTGACGGTTAAAAAACGAGTAGCCCCACAGGCAGATCAGAAGTGAGGTGACTGTCGTCAGCAGCAGAAAGCGCAGGTCAAACGGTGCGCTGAGATGATGCGGCAGAGGCGCAGTGATATTAGAGATGTCCGCAATGCCGAAGAAAACCTGTTTGAACGCCGTAATCAGCCAGGCCAGCGGGTTCACCAGGTACAAGTCATACGCCAGCTTTTGCAGGTGGAGCGGGATGCGCGGCGAATAAAAGACGTTTTCGGCAAAATAGATTACCGGCATCAAGTAAAACAAGAACCCCATGACAAGGTTGATGATAAACTTGACGTCTTCATAAAAAACATTCGCCGTGGAAACAAAAAAAGCTACCCCGAGCGTCAGCAGGAACAAATCGGCCACCAGAACCGGCAGCCAAAGAATAGCAACCGGCGGCGCGACATTGCCGCCGTGCAGCAGCGGGGTCAGCACCCAGCGGTACAGCATGAAGGCGCCGAGCGAAATCGCAAACTGCACGAAGTTCTGGCAGACCGTGGCGATCAGCGGGATTTCGCGCGGGAAATAGACTTTCTTCAGCAGGCCGAGCTTCGCCAGCACCGCGCTGGAGGAGTCGAAGATGGCGGTCTGAAAGAACGTCCAGGGAATTGTCGCGCAGAAGATGTAGGCGCTCAGATTTTTCGGGCCGGAGCCGAGAATGTAGCTGATGGCGACGGTCAGCACGAAGACCTGAATTAATGGGTTGACCATCGTCCAGGCAACGCCGACCACGGAGTTCTTGTAGCGCACGCGCAGGTCGCGCTCGACCAGGGTGCGGACGAGGTGCCGGAACTGCCAAAGCTCGGTCAGCTCGGTCCAGACGCCGGGAGTGCGGGTGCGGGCCTGAATTGTGATAGTGGATGACGGCGATGTCATGTCTCAGTAATAAAGAGTGTACGGCGCGAAATTCTATGCTTCGTCGTCGGCGTCGGGACCGGCGGCAAGCTCCAGGTCAACATCCTGGGCGCGGGCCGGCTCCAGCAGCTTCAAAAGCTCCGTGCGCGGGATCAGCACTTTGCGCTTGCCGGCGATGCGAAACGCATTGAGCTTGCCCTGGCGTATGTAGGAGCGAATGCTGGACTGGCTGAGCTGCAGGTAGGCAGCGGCTTGCTCCACGGTCAGCAAATCTCGGGATTCGGACTCCATCCGTATCTGGTTCTCTCTCTCCGGGCCGCGTCTTTTCGGCGCGGCGTAGTGGTTAGGGTCTTGCTTGCTTTTTACTCGTCTTTTTTCAGTATATCTTAATTGCCAGCCGTTGTCAACAAACGATGAAAAATAGGATTTGAAGAATAGGATTGACTGCCCCTCGGTCCTTCTCTTTTTCTTGACAGCCGCCGCCGACTATGTTAAAATTACGGGGGCAATCTTTTTATGAAACTTTCTCTTCTTGTCTGGCTTGCGCTTGCACTGACAGCCTGCCGGGTTTCGGCGGACCCGGCCGGGGACTTTCTGAGGGCGCGGGCGGCGGCGGCACCCCTACTGACCGGCGCGGCGGCGGGGGCGGCGCTGCTTCAGCCGGGAGCCGACGCCGGGCGGACCCTGGAAGCGTCGGCGACCGTCAGCGGCATTGTCTCGGCGGGCGACGACCGGACGGCGCTTCTAACTACCACAAGCGCGACCGGCGGCGAGTCGGTGTCGCTGCCTATTCCCGCCGGACTGCATGGGGCAAGCTGGCTGGATTCCGGGGCGTTGGTGCGGGTGCTGCTTCTCGCCGTCCCGGATGACCCGGCCCTGCCATCGGGCCTGCGCCTTGTCGCGGTCGCCCCGGAAGGGGATGTCGTGGCTGCCGAAGTCCGGGCTGCCAGCCGCCGGCCCTCGCTTGCCTCGCGCTCCCTGTCGGTGCGCCGGAGCCGCCGGCGCGTGACTTACTTCGCTTCGGCTTCGTCTGCCGCCGCCAATTTAGGCCATCCGGCGGGGGCGCTGTCGGCCCGTGCGCTGTCCATTTATGCTCCCTATCGAAGTCTAGTTCGGCGCTGGAACCGGCGGCTGTCCGAAGCGGACGTAGACCGAATCACGACCAGCATTTTGTACTTCAGCGACATCAACAGTGTGGACCCGCGGCTGCCGGTCGCTATGATTATCGCCGAGTCCGACTTTGATTTGTACTCCACGTCCCATACCGGCGCGATGGGCCTGGGCCAGCTCATGCCGGAGACGGCGCGGGGTCTCGGCGTCACGAACGCCTACGATCCGGTTCAGAACATCGGCGCGGCGGTGCATATCCTGCGCGGCCACTTGGACAGCTACGGCGGCGCACCGGCAAACGCCGGGGTCATCCCATTCAGCCAAATCGCGCTGACGATGGCAGCCTACAACGCCGGTCCCGGCGCGGTCCGCAAATACCACGGCGTCCCCCCGTACCGCGAGACTCAGCGCTACGTTCAGCGCGTCGCCGCGCTATACCGCCAGATGTGCATGTCGTCCCCCGCCCCGCAGGAAGCGTCGGCGAAGTAGAAAGACCTCACCCCGGAACTACGTTCCGACCCTCTCCTTGTTAAGGAGAGGGTGGCAGCTTGCTGCCGGGTGAGGTCTTGATTTGGTTTGAGCGTCCTAGAAATGGATCGCCCAGAGCAGTCGGTAGACGGAAAGAACCGCGCAGCCGACCGCAAGGCCGATCGTGCTGAGTTCCATCCAATCTACATGCAGACGAGAATGCGAGCGGGGAATGGATAAGCTCTGAGAGCGCTCTTGTCCCGCGGCATTGCGGGGCAGAGAATCGCTGAAGGGCATCTCAAGTCCAGCCGGCTGCACTGCCGGCGGGGTGACATCCAGGTCGCGGCGGAGACCAATCTCCTGATTTAAGGTGGGTGCCATAGAATCTCCTTTGACTATGTGGCGGTGCCGCGTCATTGCGGCGGTTTTGTTTTTGCACCGTTATTATACCCGATTAGAGTGGACAAATAACACGCAAAACTGCTAATTTTTGATGTCCCCGCCATGAGGCAGAATGCCTCGGCGGGCGGTCGCTCTCGGCGACAGCGTTATTATATCCATTGCTATAATGCTTCCGTGCGCTTTTTAGTTCCCATTAGATTAATCTTTGATTAAGTTAATCTTTGATTAAGTTAATCTTTGATTAAGTTAATCTTTGATCAAGTTTTTGCGGGCTGTTAGGCAGAATGCCAGGGTTGTGGAAAACCCCGGCAGGAGTTATGTCCTTCGGACACGGAACAGCCAAACAAAAAGCAGGCCTATTGTCTTTATCCGAAGGATGCTTCCCTGCCGGGGGTTTCTACAACCCCGGCATAGTGCTAGCTTTCCGGCTTTTCCAGCACGAGGGCATAGTAGCCCTGTGCCTGCAAGCGCAGCGTTTCCGCGCCGAGCAGGCCGGTGACGGCGTGGCGGACCAGGTAGGGCGGCAGCAGGCGAGTCAGGCGGCGGGCCACTGACGGCCAGCGCAGGTAAAGCTGGGCGATGCGCTGCAGGTGGCGCAGGTTTGGCTGGATGGCATCGGAAAGGTCCTGCTGCTCCTGAATACGGAAGCCGGCGCGTTCGGCAGCCTGGACAAACACGTCAATGTCCCAGAACTGCTCGACGTTCATAGACAACTCAACCAAGTGGGCGGCGACCTGCATGGCGGGTTCTAGAGTCTCTAAACCAGGGCAGCGGAAGCCGTCGGTCAGCACCAGGCGTCCACCGGGGCGCAGGACGCGGTAGGCTTCGGCCAGAACTTCGCCCAGATTGCGGGCGTAGCAGAGGCATTCAATCGCGAAGACCAGATCAAACGCACCGTCGGCAAAAGCCAGGCGCTGGTAGTCACCGACGGCGAACGTGGCGTTTGGGCGGCACTTGCGCGAGGCGATCTGGACATGCAGCGGCGTCCAGTCAATAGCGCAAAAGTCGGTTTGCGTGTTGCGGGGAGCCAGCCAGTGCGTGTTGAAGCCCTTGCCGCAGGCCACTTCCAGAACGCTTCGCGCTCCGAGCGCCTGGATCTGCTTTTGAACTAAACGCGGCTGCTCATAGAAGCCGTCTGCACTGTAATGGCCGTCGCATAGGGCCAGATGAATTGCGCCTGCCGGGGAGTGCAGCAGGCCGTAGACCCAGGCGCAGTCGGTGTAATACTGCCGGATCGTGCGCGGGCTAACTTCCTGCTTCAGAAAGGCGTCTACATCGAAAATCCCGCGAAGCTGTCCCAGCAATGTTTTTACGTTTGTGTCTGCTATGCTATGCCTCCAAATCGCGCCGTTCTGGTATAATGAACATGTTCACTAGTTGATATTGGTAAGATACCCAATCCTAAGCACAATGTCAACCATTTTATGAACATGTTCATAAATTATTTTTGGAGAAGATTATGACTGTTAAAGCCCCTACTAAGTCGCAGCAGACGCGGGAGCACATTTTGGAGACGGCGCTCAGGCTGTTTGCCGAGAAAGGCTACGCCGAGACCACCATGCGGGACATCGCCGGAGCCGCTGACTGCTCGCTCGGGCTGGCGTACCGCTACTTTGCCCGTAAAGAAGAGTTTATCCTGGCGCTCTACGAGCGCCTGACAGATGAGTTTGAGGAGGAAGTCAGCCGCCTGCCGCCCGCGCCGCTTGCCAGGCGGTTCGCGTCGGCAATGGAAGTGCATCTGCGGCGGCTCGGGGCGCACCGGGAAACAATGGGAGCGCTGTTCGCGGCGGGCCTCGCCCCGGACTCGGAAGTCGCCGTGCTGGGGGACAGCGTTGCAGGCATCCGCTCGCGGATCTGGGGCGTGTTTGAGCGCGTCGTGACGGGAGCGTCGGACGCGCCGAAGCGGGGTCAGGCGGAGCAGATGACGACGCTGCTGTATGCCGCGCATCTGCTGTTTGTGCTGTTCTGGCTGCAAGACCGGAGCGCAAATCAGGCGAAGACGCAGGAACTGCTGGGCTTCGCGCAGGAGATGCTCGGACGCCTGCGGCCTGTCTTGGGGCTGCCGCCGGTTGCGAAGCCCCTGACGAAGCTGGTAGGGATTATCGGCCCAATGTTCGGGCCAGGCTCTGCGTTAGGGCCGGTGGCTGCTAGACCCGCGGGGAACGAGGGAACTTCAAGTGATGCAGGTTCAGATGGGCGTAGCTGAGTGGCCGCAAATGGCTCCAGTGGGCGGGATGCGCGGCGGCGCGTTTTGCCAGCGTCTTTTCGAATGGAGCCAGGCCCAGCAGCACCAGGGCGCAGAGGACAAACGCCCGGCGCTGGCTGGAGCGAACGTGCCAGACCTGTTTCGGCTTCGCAGACGATGGCGGTGTCAGATGTGCTTTCAGAACCGCGCCCGATGCCGACGCCAGTGCAAGGCGGCCCGGATACACGAGATAGCGGGCTTCCCAGTGGGTCGCAAACTTTGCTTTGAACGTGTGCAGGCCCTGGAAGTTGTAGGCCCGGTTCAGGCGCGTGTACAAAAAGCGGCGGATATGCGAGGTCGCGGCGGCTTCCCTGGGATCATCGTCCCCCGCCAGCGGCGACAGGCCGAGGCTGAGCATCTGTGCGCCCTCGGCGGCAAACTGCGAGGCGGCGGAGAAAATGAGAAAATCCATGACGCCGTGCAGGGCGTTGGCCTGGCGGCGCATCAGATCCAGTGTCCAGCCATGTGCTGTGCCCGCCCCAAAGATTGGCACAAAGCTGGTGAACGCCAGCATCCGCCCCGTCCCGGTGTCACGGGCGACAAAGTAGCGGCTTTCAGCGAACAGGCGGCTTTGGGGATCGAACCCGCCCATCGCAAACCAGCCTTCGTTTGCATTGTGCGCTTTGCGCCAGCCCCGCGAAATTGCGTCCATCTCCGCCGTGCATTCGGCGGTCGGCGGCGCGTCCGGGCCGTAGGTTTCCAGCACGACGCCCGCTTTTTCGATCCGGCGCAGGTCGTTCCGCATCTTGACGTACTTTTTGCCCGCCAGCGAGAAATCAGCTAAAGAAATCTGGGCGTCTTCGCCGACTTTAACGACTTGAAGACCAGCGCGGCGGTATGTGTCTAAGCTTGCGCCCGTCGTCTGATACCAGACCGGCTTCCACCCCTGGCGGCGGCACAGCGCGGCAAAACTTGCAACCGCTTCCGGCGCGGTGTTTGGGCTGCCGAACGGGTCGCCGAGCGCCAGCGCCTGACGGCCCACGACGCGGTAGGCCATGCCCCATTCCGGCTCACCCGGCCCGCTGAGCAGGTAGCGCTTGTCCGGCAGCAGAGCGAAGAAGTGCAGCGGGTCCGCTCCGTATTCTTCAAGCAGCCGCCGCGCTTCCGCGCCGGCAACCCCTACCCTGTTTTGCGCTGTTTGCGTTTGTTGTGTTGTGTTCGCCATTGATAGTCGAGTTTACCATAACTCTTGCAATATAGCAAATCGGACAGGTCACAACAAAAATGATTGGGTTAGCGAATAATCCGCATTATTCCGGGACCGTGAACGCGGCTGTGATGCCGCCGTCCAGTCGGATTGCAGATGCAGTAATAAACCCTGAGTCATCACTTGCGAGAAACGCGATGGTGCCGGCCGCTTCGCGCAGTGTTCCATAACGTCCCACCAGCCAGTGGACCAGCCGCTTTTCAAGCGATCCTGGATTGCGGTCAAAAACCGCCTGCTGCTCTTCGGTCGCAATCGGTTCGAAGCAAACGGCATTAACCCGCACCCCACTTTTCGCCAGATTGATTCCTAAGTCACGGGTCAACTGAATAACGCCTGCCTTCGCGGCGGAGTAAGCCATCCGTGCCGTAGCCGCCCCGATGTTTGCCAGGAACGACGCGCTGTTGATCACCGAGCCGCCCGCCGGCTTCATCAGGTACGGTGTTCCGTGCTTGCAGCTCAAAAAGGGACTCGTCAGGTTCGCATTCTGCACCCGCTGCCAGGTGTCCAGGTCCATGTCTAAGGCCGAGTGATCTTCTCTGCCCTGCAAGCCCATGTCGTTGTAGAGGACATTAATCTTGCCGTATCTTTCTATGGCGTGAGCATACATTTCCTGCACCTGCGATTCATCGGTAAGATCGGCGGTCAACGAATGGTCGCCGACGCTGTGTTCAGCCTTATCAACGCCGATTACGAGAGCGCCTTCTTCCTGGAACCGCTCGGCGACGGCTTCCCCAATCGCGCTGGCAGCCCCGTTGATGACGCACACCCTGTCTTTAAGCCGCTCTAAAAGTGCCATGCCGTATCTCCTTATTGAGAGGTTAAGATTTTACCAAACGAGAGGAAGGCGCGGTCAACTGGGCATGGCGCATCCGAAAACGGGCCTTGTCCGCGCCCGTAGTTTCCTCGTAACAGAAAGCGCAGGAAACGCCTTCTTCAAACTGGGCGTGAGAACGGTCCGCCCCGCTGAGCGCTTCGCCGCAGGAAAAACACATCGCGTAGCGGCCTGTCGTCAGGTCGTGACTGACCGCCATGCGGTGGTCGAAAACGTAGCACTCCCCCTGCCAGCGGCTTGCCTCAGCGGGAACCTCTTCCAGATACTTCAGAATGCCGCCCTTCAGGTGATACACTTCGGCGAAGCCCTCTTGTAGGAGAAACGCAGAGGCCTTCTCGCAGCGGATGCCGCCGGTGCAGAACATGGCGACTTTGGGCGTCTGTTCCGGGTCTAAATGCTGCCGAACGTACTCCGCGAACTCGCTGAACCGGTCAATGCCGGGATCGAGCGCATTCGTGAAACTGCCCAGCCGCGTTTCGTATTCATTGCGCGTGTCCAAAAGCAGCACATCGGGGTCGGCGATCAAAGCATTCCAATCCTGCGGCGCGACATACTGGCCTGCCCGCACCGACGGGTCGGCGTCCGGCTGGCGAAACGTGATAATCTCGCGCTTCACCCGCACTTTCAGCCGGTGGAACGGCTTGTCTCTTGCCTCGGACAACTTCACATCTTCACGCGGCAGGCCGAACTGACAACCTAAAATGTCCAGCAGGGCGTCAATCGCGGTTTCGCTCCCCGCGAGTGTTCCGTTGATGCCTTCGGGGGCAAGGAGCAGCGTTCCGCACAAATCAAGACAAGCCAGCTCTTGTTTCAGGGTGTTCCGCACGGCGGCAGGATCGCCCACGGGCGTAAAACGGTAAAAGGCCGCAATCGTATAAGTCATGCTGTATTATAGCAAACAACCGCAGGGATTCGGGCAGAACCCGCTCGCGGCCATTGCAGGCGGGTATACTTTTTTAATGAACGATAATTCGGCGAAAGATGGTGGTGCGACGCGGCGGGACAAGCAGGCGCAGGAAACGCGGGCCAAGCTCATCGAGACGGCCCTAGACTTGTTCGCCCGGCAGGGCGTAGACAACACTTCCATCAAAGATATTGCCCGCGAGGCAGGAGTCGCGCAGGGGCTTTTGTACCACTATTTTGCCGGCAAAGATGACCTGCTGTGGGGCGTGCTGGAAACATACCTCTTTATGCCTCATCTTCAGCAGGCGCTTTCTTCCGAGGAAGCTCGCTCGGCAGAAGAAGTGCTGCGGGATGTTGCGCTCCGGTTCAATGCGTTTCTGGAGTCTCAGCAGCCTTTGATGCGGCTTGTTTTGCGGGATTTGCAAACCAATCCGCGTGTGCGCGGACTGTGGGAAAATACCATCCGCCGCGAAGTCATCAGCACCCTGGAAAACTTCTTGCGGGCGCGGGTCACTACCGGGGAGCTGCGTCCGCATCCGGTGGAAGCGTCGGCGCATCTGCTGATGTACGGGGTTGTCGCGCTGTACCTGCCGGGCGGCCGAGCGGACGTCAGCAACGAAACGGCGATTGGCGAAATGATGGAAGTTTTGATGCGGGGAATTGCCGCCTAGAGGCTTGACATTGCTTGAGCTGGCGTGTATACTTCATCCGTTGAACTGAGTTCAACGAATTGGAATAACGATCAGTCGCAGGAAAGAGTGAAAGAGGAGCCTGAACCATGAGCAATCCAACGCTTCAAATCGCATTCGGGGAGTATGACCGGACCCGCGTGCTGGCCGACGGCACCGTCAAGTTCGGCGGCATTGACGCCGACTTTCACAGCAGCCGCATCGTGACCGAAGTTTTTGCCGGCATGATCCGGGATCGCGCCTACGATGTCTCCGAGCTTGGCCTGTCGTATTTCCTACGCACGATGGACTTCGACGAGCCGCCGTTCATCGCGCTCCCGGTGTTCCCGAACCGCTGTTTTCGGCATTCGGCCATCTACATCAACGTCGGCAGCGGAATCAAAAAGCCGGAGGATTTAGTCGGCAAGACCGTCGGCGAGTTCGCGATGTATGGTCACGACGCGGGCGTGTGGCCCAAAGGCATTCTGTCGGACGACTACGGCGTAACGCCGGACCAATGCCGCTGGATCGTGGGCAGCCTTGAGTGGCCTTTGAAGCCAATTGACTTCGTTCCTCAGCCGCACCCTGCCGACACCGAGGTCACGACTGCTCCGCAAGGAACTGATCTAGGAAAGATGCTGGAAGACGGAGAGATTGACGCGCTGATTGCCGCCGATGTGCCTAAGTGCATCCTGGACAAATCCCCCAAAGTTGCACGGCTATTTCCCGACTACGAGGCGACGGAGCGCGAATACTACCAGCGAACCGGCATCTTTCCAATCATGCACACGGTCGTGGTCCGCAAAGAACTCGCTTCCAGCCCCGAAATTCTGCGCTCTGTCTACAAGGGCTTCTGCGACGCCAAGAACGCCGTCAAAGAGCAGTACACGCAGGGCATGATCTTCAACAACATGGCGACCATGATGCCGTGGTTCAGCAAGCTCGTTGACGCGGATCGCAGCTTGCTGGGCGACGATTGGTGGCCTTATGGACTCGGAGCGAACCGGAAGGCGGTTGATACTTTCCTGCGCTACCATTTTGAGCAGGGCCTCTCGAAGCGGCGGCTGACCTGCGAGGACATCTTTGTGCCGGAGCTTCTCAGAACGTAACGCCGCCGAAACCCCGCTCCCAACAAGTTCCCGGTAAATGATGGCTTCGAAGCCGTCGCCCAGCAAAACACAACATGAGGAGAATGCCATGATTATCGTCACCGGAGCCAACGGCCAGCTTGGCCGGGCCATTGTCCAAAAACTCGTCCAGCGTGTTCCCGTCAGCCAGGTAGGAGCCAGCGTCCGAGACCCCGAAAAGGCAAGCGATCTGGCGGCGCTCGGCGTTCGGGTTCGCCGGGGGGATTTCGACGACCCCGCCAGCCTTGCGGATGCGTTTGAGGGCGCGACGCAGGTGCTGATCGTATCGGTCAACAGCTTTGGCGAGGCGGCAGCCGAGCAGCATCGCGTGGCGATCAACACGGCTAAAGCAGCGGGCGCACAACGGATTGTCTACACGAGCCACATGGCCGAATCTGTCCGCACGATGGGCGGCCACGCCGACACTGAAGCGGCCCTACAGGAGTGCGGCGTGGCCTACACGGCCCTGCGGAACGGCTACTACGCGACCTCGGCGCGGTGGCTGCTCGGCGACGCCCTTGCGACCGGCGATCTGGCCGCGCCGGAAGACGGACCAATCGCCTACACGGCGCACCCTGACCTCGCCGCAGCGGCGGCGATTGCCCTGACCGGGGAAGAATTTGACGGCGTCACCCCCGCCCTTACCGGCCCAGAAGCGCTTGATTTGGCCGGTGTCGCGGCCCTTGCTTCCGAGATTTCCGGCCACCCGATCCGGCGGGTCATGGTGCCGGAGGCCGAGTATCGGGCCGCTCAAATTACCAAAGGTGTCCCGGAACCGATGGTCGACATCCTCTTGGGATTCTTTGCGGCAAGCCGGCAAGGCCAGTTCGCTCCGGCTGACCCGACACTTGCCCGCCTTCTAGGCCGGCCTGCGATGCCCTTG
>JAABUX010008219.1_pt1 | contig 12080 bp, 15 predicted proteins | sample 5561851 | NCBI WGS metagenome assembly JAABUX01 (sample SAMN10711883, study PRJNA513361) | rock metagenome | isolation source: Antarctica rocks | place: Antarctica: Victoria Land, Richard Nunatak red sandstone | collected 2016-01-03 | reverse complement strand
GAGTAGACGGTGACCCCATTGCATGTGCATGCGGCGCATTGACGCCCATGACCGGGGCATCTCTACGTCGGGTCAATGTTCCTGCCGCCAAATAAGCAATTGTGCGAAATAGAGCTGCTGCTGAGCCATTTGGGAGAGGTGCTCAGAAAGCATGCCTGGAGCGGTACCGGAGCGCCTCGCGCGAGATCATCGCGGTGCTGCACAAGACCGCGCCGGCCGCGGTGCTGGAGAAGGCGAGCATCGACGAGGTCTACATGGACGTCACGGCGCTTGTCGACAACGAGCTGCAGGCGAGCTCCCATCGCTCGCGCGCCGCCTTTGTCGTCACAAGGACCCGTCGCGCCCTGGCCAGACGTCCGGGGCAGTCCGCAGCCCCGTAGCTCGCGTGCCCGGCTGTCTGACATGCTAGCAGTGCACACGAGCTCCGCGGGGCCGGTTGGTTCTCAAGAAGGTGGCAGGCGAGAAAGCTGTTCCCTGACAGCACGCACTCCCTGAGCGCAGGTTGTGCATCTCGTGTGCATCCCTTTGAACCTATCAGGTTCAAAGACAGTTGAGGACGCTTGCAGGCGTGCTGACCACGCAGCCCCGGCCGCTGCGCAGGAGCGCGCCGAGGCGGACGAGGGCGGGCGCGGCGGCGCGGGCGAGCTCGACGCGTTCGGCTGGGGCAGCATCGTGCTGGGCGGGCCGCTGGACCCGGGCGACGAGTGGGAGCGGCGTCTGGCGGTCGGCGCGCAGATCGCGTGCCGCCTGCGCGGCGCCGTGCGTCAGCAGCTGGGTGCGCCCTTGGCCGGCATGAAAAGCTGGGAACATGGATTGAAGGAGTGCCGGCGTGTAGTTTTTTCCCGAATGCCAGGACCGTTTGCTTGGTGCCGGGGCAAAGCACATGCGGCCTGCTAGCCATACAGCCACCTCGCATCACAGGATGTCTTGCAAATTTCACATACGCTATGATCATGACGCAGGGAGGTCGCTTGCCTGTTTGAATTCGCCACTTGCACTGCAGAAGCTGGAGGATGATTGAGGCCTGTAAGTGCGCCGTGTGCTCCTGCTGGGGCCGTTTGCTCCCGATAACGAGGGCGCGCACACACGCAGGCTTCACATGCTCGGCGGGCGTGGCGTGCAACAAGCTGCTGGCCAAGGTGGCCTCTGCGCTGAACAAGCCCAACCAGCAGACCGTGGTGCCGCCGCGGCGCGCGCCCCGGCACCGGTGCCCCCGCAGACCTGGTCACCGAGGGGCTTGCCACCCTGCAGCAGGCTCGTCTGCTTAGAATCTAGGTGTGTGATAAAATTGTTTGGGCAAGCTGCTTTTGGGACAGCGTGCGTATGAAGAGAGCTGTGCTGCAGCCTGTGCCGCTCGCTTGCCTGCAGGCGGCCTGTGTGTCTCGTGAGCGCACAGCAGAGGCTCGTCTGCTCGAGGCGGGGCGCCAGCCTCCGCGCGGACACGCCGACTCCCACGTGTTGTGTCCGACGACAGAGCCCTGCCTGTGCCGGGAGCCCGCGCGCCCCTGGACCCCAGGGCCCGGACCCTGTCCACGCATCTGCGCCGCCGCCGCACCGCCACTGCAGGCGCTCGCTGCCAGACACTCACTGCAAGCGGCCGCTGCCGCGCAGGGCGGTCGCGGGCCTGATGGCGGACCTGCCGCTGAAGAAGCTGCGCAACTTCGGCGGCAAGCTGGGCGCGGAGCTGGCTGAGCTGGGCTGCGGCACAGCCGGGCAGGTGGCCGCGCTGCCGGCCGGCGTGCTGGAGAAGCGCTTTGGGCCGCAGCGCGCCGGGCTCATCGCGGCCGCCATGCGCGGCTGCAGCGACGAGCCCGTCACCGTGCGGCCCCTGGCCCCCGCAGCCGGTGCATGAGCGGCCGATCGTCTGCAATGCATGCATCCTGACCTGCGCATAAGCCGTGCCGAGCGCGAGGGCGTGCAGCAAGGGTGCGCCTTCCAGGGGCACTGACACGGCTTGCAGTCCAGCGACGCGGTGTCGTTTGCACGGGCGAGGCAAGAGCTCCCTCGCTGCGGCGTGATGGGCCGCAGCGCGCTCTGCTGCACTCCACCTGCTCGCTGCAACGATTGCATGGCAGCGCGTCGAGCGCGTCAGGGACCAGGCCGTCCGCCGTGCGTGCTCCGCGACGCTGCCGACGCTGCCGCGGGTGCGCAGGTGCGCGAGCTGCCCAAGACGATGCTGGCGGCCAAGTCGTTCGAGCGCACGGGCAGCCCGGCGGCCATCGCGCGCTGGCTGCGCATCCTCGCCGAGGAGCTCGCCGAGCGCCTGGCGGTCGACGGCGCCGAGCACGCGCGCCGCCCGCGCTCGCTCTCCGTCACCTACAGGCGCGCGGCCGGGGCGCGCGGCGCCGCGCTGGAGCTGGCTTGGCCCAGGTCGAGGGCGCGCGCGGAGCTGCGCGGCGGAGAACAGATGGACCTGGTCACGCTGCTGTGCACACTTGACACTAGCGTGTTCGGGGCGACTGCACCTGCCGTTGCCCCGCCAGCGCTTGCCCTCCGCCGCTTGAGCCGCGCTGCATGGCGCATGGGTGCATAGCGGGGAGGCGCGCAAGGCCGCGCTCGTACATTGACATTGATGGAAAGCGGTGCAGGCCGGCGGGGCCGGGCGCATGCATGCGTCCGAGCTGGGGAGCGCGGGCCTCTGCTGGGCGGTGGGCCTGCGGCCGAACCGCCCGCGGTATAGCCAACCCTATACCCGTGCGCGCAGGGGCACCATCGACGGCGCGTACGCGCCGGGCGACCGCAGCAAGTCGGGCCCGATGCCGCGCGCGGGCCGCGGCGGGCTGTACAGCGCCGAGGTGCTGGCGGACGCGGCGGCGGCGCTGCTGCGGCGCGCGCCCGACGCGCTGCCGTGCGCGCGGCTGGCGGTCACCGTCGGCGACTTCACGCCCGCCGCGCTCAGCGTCGAGCAGGGCAGCATCGCGCGCTTCTTCCCGGCCGCGGCGCCCGGCCGCGGCGGCGCTGGCGGCGCCGGCAGCGCCTGCGGCAGTGCCAGCGCCGGCGCCTGCGACGGCGACGGCGGCGGCGGCGGCGGCAGAGGTGCGCGACGCGCCATGCACCTTGCAAGCAGAGCAGAGCTGCATACCAGTACAGTATGCGCACAGCGCTGGCAGCTGCGGCTAGCTCTGCTCAATACCTGACAGCACTGACGTGCTGCCGCTGGGCATTTCCGCGCATTCCAAGGCGACTTTGCTCCCAGCAGCATGCTGTGCGGCGGCGGCAGGGGCGGCCGGTGCGTCGCCGCAGGCCGCATCGCCGCCGCCGGCACGCACCCGCGGCAGCATCGAGAGCCTGTTCAGGCGCGCGACCCCGCGCGGCGAAGGCGGCCGCGCCAGTGCTGGCGCTCCTGCCGACCCAGCCTCGGAGCCGTCCGCTCCGCGAGACGCGCCCGGCGGCGCAGCAGACGAGCGCCCGCCAAGCGGCGCGCCAGGCCGGGCCTCCGCAGCGCAGGGGGAGGTCGCAGCTGCGCATGCGAGCCCCAGGCCTTGCGGACAGGCGGATAGCGGCCGCCCTGCCGATGCGCAGGCGCAGCTCGAGGCTGCGCATACAGGGGCTAGCGGTGGCCCGAGCGGTGCAGCGGCGCCCGCAGCGGCCAGCGCGCCTGCAAGCGGCTCCGGCGCGGCCAGCGGCGACGGCGAGCTGCCGTGGCGGGCAGCGCATGGTGGGGCGCGACAGGGTCCCGGCGACCGCCCCGCAAGCGAGCTGGCGGCCGCGCGCTCCCCGGCTGGGCCAGCACACGCAGCGCGCTCAGGGGCGGCGCGCGCGTGCGATGTGCGCGAACGCGACGCGCGCAGCGCGCCGGAAGCAGACGGCGCCGCCTCAGGCGTGGCGGCCAGCAACGGCGGCGGGACGCCGGTCTGCGGCAGCGGCCGGCCGCCGAACAGCCCTGCGGATCAGTCGCCCGCTGCCCCGTCCGCGCCTGCGAGCCCCGGCGGCGCCGGCGCGACGGCGGCGCAAGGCAGCGGGCCGGACAGCGGGGCGGCCGGCGGCGCGCCGGGCGGCCTGCCCGCGGCGGCAGCGCCGGGCGCAGGCCGCAGCGGGGCGCCGGCAGAGCCGGCCGGGCGCGGAGATGTCGTGGACCTGGGGGGCGTGGACCTGGCGCAGCAGGAGCGGATCCTGCGCGACATCCAGGCGCGGGGCGGCGCGCGCGGCGCCGACGCGGCGGGCGCCGCGGGCGCCGGCGGCAACCCCAAACGCGGCGGCGACCCTCTCGGCGGTGGCAGCGGCGGCGGCAAGCGCGGGCGCGGGCGCGGGCGCGGCGCCGCCGGCGACGCGCGGCAGCTCACCATCGCGTCTATGTTTGCGCGCGCGGCGCCCCCGTAGGTGTACAACAGAAAAGTCTAGAGAGTAGAGCTGGTTGCACCATCTCTGTATTGGTTGCCCCAGAACAGAGCGCCCGCCCTTTCTTCACCTCCCCATCTGTCCAGTATGTTGAACTCGATATCACAGAGCACATGGCAACTGCTGTGTGTCAGAACAACTGTGCCTATAAAGGTATTCGGGTAGCTAGTTAACGCATGGTGAATGTTGCAATGTGTCTCCACGCATCAGGTGTGCACCTCATGCACACACACCAGTGATGAGGGAATCTGCTCAGACGGCATAAGCGACAGCAGCCAAAAGCAAAGCTGTCAACATGACAAAGGTCGCACATAGCCCATGTGCGCACGAGAAACAGGAGCAAGCGCGGATACCCGTCAACGCATGCGTCACCAGCCAAAGTGGACTCTTATGCAGCTCTAAAATGTGCATGCAGGTCCAATCCTCTGGCGCCACGCCCCGCTGTGCACCGCGCCTCCAGCCGGCCGTCTGCAAAAGGCCTCCCGACGCGCATGCAGCGCCGGCTACCTGCCGCCGCGCCCCGCGGCCGCGCGCCGCGCCTTGCCCGGCCGCTGCGCGCCGGCAGGCTTCCGCACACCGCCGCCCCGCGCCCCCATGCCCCGGCCAGGGCCGCCGCCCCGCCCGCCGCCGCGCCCGCGGCCGCGCCCACCGATGCGCCCGCCGCCGAATCCGCCGTCGCGCCCGCCGCCTCGGCCGCCGCTGCGCCCGCGCGATCCGCCGCCACGCCCACGCGAACCGCCGCCCCGCCCGCGAGACCCCCCGCCAAAGCCGTCGCTGAAGCGGCCCGGCTGGTAGCCCTCCATGTCGGCCGCGCTGGCCGCGTCGTTCTGCTTCAGGCGGCGCTTGGGGACGCCAAAGCCAAACTTGGCGTCCTTGTACTCGCGCCGCTTGCTCACCTTGCTCTCGTCTGGCCCCGCGCACCCAGGCACTCAGCAGCTTCACGCGCATGCCTGTGACCGACATACTCTGGCAGCACCAAGGCATCGCATCCGTCCTGTGTGCGGCTGGTCTGCTGCGAAAGCAGCCAGGCGTGGTGCGCGCGGGTGGAGGTGCGCCTCGGATGCGTGCGGAATGCAGTCAGGCTTTGCGCGGTGCGTTGCTGGAGAGACTGCGGAGGAGCAGCAGTGGAGTGTTCTTGATGATCACATTTACTCAGCACCGGCTTGCACTGCCTGTCGCTGCGCTCGCGGCTCCACCGCCAGAGCCCCAGCGGCATGGACAAGGTGCCGGCACCCGCCCAGCCAGCCGCGCGGCGCCGGCGCAGGCGGGGGGGCGCGCACCAGGCCTGAAGCGCTGGCCGGGCGCGTGCGGCGCGCGCGCCATGGCCGCGAGCTCCTTGTCCACGTCCAGCTCGCCCGCGTAGCCCTGGCGCGCGCGCTGCCGGCGCAGGCGCGAGACGTCCGCGACGGCGGCCTTGCGGCTCTGCGCCTTCTCCTTCTTCTTCTCCGCCATAACCTGCTTGGAGAACTTCTTGCTGTCGCGCTGCTTGCGCCTGCACGTTCGCGCAGCCGCGTGCCCGTCGGTCGGCGTGCTCACCGCTCGCATGTACGGCACCGTTTGTAATTTCGAAACATGGATGTGGGCACGCCCAGCTCAAGCAAGGGCGCATGCGCAGAGCGCCTTGCCGTGCTTACGCATGCAATGGCATGCTCGTTCGCCGCAAGTTGCCTCGTCCAGACATGCCAAAGACTCGACGCGGGCACGCGGACAAGCACGCAAGCACGCGGCAGCAAGCGGCTCATAGAGGAGACCGCAAGCAGCGGCATGAAGCAGCCGCGTCAGGGCGCCCCGACGCGGGGGGCGTCCCCGGCGGCGGCGCCGGGCGCCCGCGGCGCGCACCGCTCGTCGGCCGCCTCGATCTGCGCCTGTTCGTGCATGAGCTGCGCCTTGACGCGCGCCATGTGCGCGTCGCTCTTCACCATCTCCGCGTAGTAGTCGGCCGGGCGCCGCCAGGGCACCCCCGCCGCGTCTAGGCGCTCCAGCGCCGCCTTCGCTGCCGCCAGCGCCTGTGTGCGCGAGCCGCCTCGCGGGAGTGCCACTTAGCTATGGCGCAAGCAGGGCGCGCAATGTGTGCCACGCCAGTCCTGCTGGGAACCAGCGCCAGTCTCAAGCAGCGGTTCCAAGCATCGCTCAGATGCCATGCAGGATGTGCCGAGCCTGCATCTTCTCCGCCGAGTGCCCTCCACAGCGAACGGGTGCTGCAGAGCGAAAGGGGCAGGCATTCTCTTGCATCGGAACGTTGCTGTGTCGGGTGCTAGCAGGGTGGGTGCATGCTGGGACGTCTGCTGCGTCCATGGCGACGCTGGGTAGTCGTCAGGCGTGGATGGAGGGGGACATTGCCTGGTTGTAAAAGGCCAGCTCGCGGGTGAGGTCGTCGTCCACGTCCGCCACCTGCCGCGCAGCGAGCGAGCGTGCATGAGCCACAGCGCAGCCGCTCCGCCAGCCGCGCAGCACAGGCTCGCTGCGTGCCGCCAAGGCAAGCATGGGGGTGGTTGACCAAGCGCGCCTGTCAATGCGGGCGCCGCGAACAAGCACCCGTTAGCGCACCATCGTTCACAGGCCTACCCTAGGATCAGGGGTTTCGCTAACCCTAGTGCTGAGGGGTCCAGGCGCGTCGTGCCTGCTCCGCGTCGTCCCCGGTCACCGCCAGCGACTCCTCCCAGGCCGCCGCGTCCGGCCAGGCGATGTCCTCCAGCGCGCTGTGCAGCGCGTCCGTGTTGTAGATGGCGGGCCGACCGGCGCCGGGCGCGGCCGCCGCGCGCGCCTGCGCCGCCGCCAGCGCCTCGGCCTCCTCGCCGGAGTCGCCGGTGTCGTCGGACGACTCCTCGTCGGTCGAGTTGCCGTCGGCGGCCCCGCGCAGGTCCTGCGCCCCGGCGCGGCTCAGCTCCTGCTGCCCGCTGGAGAGAAGGCCTCCCGGCAAGCCCACCCTCCCTGATAGGCCTGCGCCTGCAGCCCGCCGGCAGCCCCTCCCCATCCGAGCTGCCGCCCCTTGGAAAAGCTGCCGTGCGCCGTACCTTGCGCTAAGCCTGCTTGCCTCCGCACGCGTCAGGCCAGCAGTGCCGCCAGCAAGCAGGATGCTGTGCCAGTGGGCAAGCTGGACGCGATATCACAAAGGCCGTCTTGCAGCCCAGGCAGCTCCAGGTAGAAGGCTCTTCCAGTGTGGGCGTAAATAGACAGGAGACTTGTCACAGCCGCCACAGTCCCACCAAGGCACCCAGGAGAGGCACAGGGCAACGTACAGGACCTTCCCAACCTACAGCAAGGGGGCTGCCCAGAAGAGCCTGCTCACTGCGGCATGACAGGTACGCTCACTGACGTGCCGCACCAGTGCATAGGCGCCCGGCAAGGCTCCTTCCTGCGCGCCTGCCTGTCCCCTGCCGTTCGCGGACGGCCCGAGCTGCGCCTCGCTCGCCTGCACAGCACGGCTGGGAGCTCGACAAGAGCCGGAGCTGCAAGTTTGTGCATGGGTGTGCAGAGTTCTCAGAATCTGCGGGTGTTCCCTGTTTGCTGCTCAAGTGCAGCACGAGGCAGACTGCTTGGAGTGCAAGCACAGAAGTACTTTACCTCAGGCCCGGGTGAGCCACCGTCCTCTGAGCTGCTCTCGTCCATCGCCGGCAGTCTGACCTTCGCGTGTTGCCTTCGCACCCGCCCTCCCTTGAGTCCCTGTGCCTGGCTGCGCAAGTGACCTCGGGAGGGTTCCCGCACGTGGGCAAGCTGCCTTGATGTGATTTTGATGTTCAGCTCGAGGGCCATCCAATCCACGCACCTGAAAGTCTCACAGCCCACTGTGTACTGCAAAAGCTGGGTAGTTGCTTGCCAGACTGGTGTGGAGGTTGCCTGGCAGTTGGTGGTCACCCCTTCCGCCCCTGTTCAAGTGCACCGTGTCAGAGCCTGTGCGTAAGTCCAAACACCGATCAATATCTGAGGAGCGCTGAGCAAGCTTGCTAGTCCGGCATGCCGGACGAGCCCGGCAGCTCGGCGCCCAGCAGCTCTGGCAGGAAGCTGCTGATCGCCGTGGACGACAGCGCCGAGTGCGAGAGCGCGCTGGGACGGGCCCTGCGCGAGCTCTATAGGTGTGCAGCCCTTCGCTGCTCCGCCGGCGCCTGCACAGGATGCTGTTAACAACGCTGCCAAGTGCAGCAGCTGTCAAAGACGGAGCTCGCGTCTCGTGCTGTTCACACCGCACTGCTTGGCGCCTTTGCGCACACATTTCGCGCTACAACGAGTCCCGCGCAGAGCAGCCGGCGCTCTGTGGAAGCCAGCTTGGTGTCTGGGAGCAGTCGCCTGCCGTGTTTTCTTCCCCAGGTCGGGAAGCAGGACCGGTCTGACTGTGTAGGCCCAGCGCCTACGGAGCCGCTGCGCGCGGCCCAGCGCCGGCCGGGCCGCCGAGCGCCGCTGCATGTGACCCAGCACCAGCCGGGCCGCCGAGCGCGCCGCGCGCGGCGCGCAGGCCGGGCGACTGCCTGCACCTGGTGCACGTGCTGCCCAAGGCGCAGGTGGCCGCGATGTTCGGCGCGCCGCCGGTGGACTTCCTGCCGCGCCAGGACCCGGTCGCGTACGAGCAGCTGCTCCAGAACGCGGAGCACTTCATCACCGACCGCTTCCTGCCCAAGCTCGGCAGCATGCAGCCCGACCCGGTCGTCCACATCGTCAAGGCGCGCGCCCGGCCCGCGCCGCCCGCGCCGCGCGGCCAGGCGGGGCGCGCCCGCTCCATGGGGAGCCGCTCACGCGCGCCGCACTTGTGCACTGCTTAGACGAAGCGCGTGGGCAGTCGTCAAACGTCCTCCAGCTGCGTGTGAGCTGGGGTGGCTCGGGTCAGACTCGCGCGGCGGGTCTTAGCCAAGTGGCCGACACCTTGCCATGGGGGCCCGCCGCAAGCGTGCGTCAAGCCACGGGTGGCAGCTGCCAGCCCGTTTGGTGGTTGACGCGATGCAATATCTGCTGGCAGCATGCCTTGCGCCGGCAGAGCGCTCCGCCACTGGGATGCTGTTACAAGGGGTGTGCGCTGCACGGCGCATCCCGGAGCCCCGTTCGCTCCCGCAGTCCGCCCCTGCGTGCCCAGCAGCGCCAGAGCCCGCTGAGAAGGCGGGCGCAAGGGCGCGACGGCCGACGGGCTGCACACGCAGTTGCACCGGCGCGCAGGGCGAGGTGGACACGGACAGCATCGGCAACGTGATCTGCCGCAAGGCGCGCGAGGTGGACGCGGCCGCGGTCGTCATGGCCTCGCACACGCGCAGCAAGCTCACCGAGTTCTTCCTGGGCTCCGTGACCAACTACTGCACGCGCGCGCCCGCGCTGCCCGGCCCATGGCACCCCTGGATCGGCCCCCCTGTTCAGCCTCGAGACCGCGTGCGGTCGTGTTTGCGCGCTTGCGCGTCTGCGTGTGGAGTTTGCATGTATCCAGGCCGAACAAGGGTGTGATACCTGTACCTAGGCGTTCCAACTTGGACATGTGGGAGGCTGCAACGCCACACTGCATGTGGCAGGCATGTCAAGGTGCCTGTCAGTCGCTGGTCTTGCCGCGAGGCTGCCGGCACCTGCTCTCGCCTGCACGCATGTCATGCAGGCCTGCACGCTGCCTTCTTGCACCTATGAGCGTCTTGCGCAGGCACCACTGCAAGGTACCCGTTCTGGTCGTAAAATGATGCCGACGCAGTGGAGCACCGCGTGAAGTCGTGCGCGGCAGCGAGCGCCTGTCACGGGGGGGGGGCGCGCAAGTATGGGGCAGCTGCGCCTTGGAGAGCTTGTGATGTTTTGAGCATCGGGAAGCCGCACTGTGCTTTTCCCTTACATTCACGTTGCCAGTATGTCACAGCCTGTATAACCGCATGTTGACATGGTGTGCTATTCAGGCGTACAGTGCATGGACAGTTTCAGCTCCTGGGGTGGCAGCCTGCAACAAAGCATGTTGCCGGAACCTTGGCGCTCCCTGGCAGTGCTAAGCACCGAGTGCTTAGCACCATTTTCCATTTAACTTCTGGCACGCCAACAACAAGCACAAACATGGTGGAGGCTGGAGAGACGATGCAAAAGGGAAGTCAGAAGCTCTTAGTCAGAACAGGTGGCCAAAAAAAAGAAATGTAGATGATCCAGGCACAGTAGGGCAGGGTCACATCAGCACGAAGCTGAGTGGCCGCCAGGCGGGGGCGTGCAGCACGGAGCAGGCAGGCGCGCAGGCATGGCCTGGGCGTCCAAGAGCGGCGCGTGGGCGCAGCAGGTGGACGAGGCGGAGGAGGGCGGCGATGCCGCGCTCGGGCCCGCGCCGGCCGAGCCCAAGCCGGCGCCCGCGGTGCCCGCCTCGCTGGGCGGCGAGGAGGCCTTCCCCTCGCTCGGCGAGGCCGTGACCAAGAAGATCAGCAAGCGCGACCGCAAGGCCAAGCAGACGGTCAGCCTCAAGGACTTCCAGTCCGGCGCGTACAAGGTCCGCCGCGCGCGGCCGCCCCCTCCCGGCGAGCTCATCAATGCGAGGCCGGACGTGCTGATGGGACGGGATGTGTGCCGGAGCACACTCTGCCACCGTGTGTGCGCTTTGCTCCAGCCTGCCCTGCACAGTACAGGAAGTGGTAAGCTTATTTGAGTCGGTCGCAGGCGCCGCGGCCGAGCGCCAAACCGCAGAGCGATGCGGACATTCTGGCCAGCCTGCCGTCGGGGCCGCGCGCACGCGACGATGATGAGCCACGCTCTGGCATGGGCGGCGCGTTCCGGGAGTACGGCGGCGACCGTGGCGGTCGCGGTGCGCGACACCGCGACCCCGTGCCGCTTGCCCCTGCGCGTGCGCACGGACCTCTCGACCTGCGACGCGTGCCCAACACACACGCAACTGCACTGCACCGCTCCAGCCCGCGTGACAGCAGCGACAGGAGAGAGCCGCTCGCTTCTGCGCGAGTGTCCGCTAGCACGGCAGCAAAGCAATCGCGCAAGGCACGGCAGCGCCGCCATTGCGAAGCTCGAGCTTGTTGCAGCCGTGAGGGCGCTGACAGCGCCGCGCGCGTGTGCGGCGGCCGCGAGCCCGCGTCGGCGCACTCGGCGGCCTCGGCAGGCCCGTGCCGCTGCAGTCGGGCTGTGCAGGCCGTGCAGCGTGTCAGCGGGCCGCGCGCGCGCAGACGGTGACCGCGGCGGCCGCTTTGGCGGGCGCAGCGGTGGCTTCGGCGGCAGCCAGGATGGTAGCCAGGACGGGGACCACTTCGACCCGGACGCGCCTGCGCGCGCTGACATGACCGACGACTGGGGCAAGGACCGCAAGTTTGTGTCCTCCGGGCCCGGCGGCGACCGCGGGCGCGACGGTGCGCCGCCGCCCGCACGGTGGTGCTGCAGTTGGCCGGCTTGGGGCGTGTGGCTCCGTCGGGGTGAGGGCCAGCGCCGCGACAGCTCTGGTGCGCTGCGCGGCTGCACGCGCGTGACGCTCGCTGTGCGTCGAGCGCTGTCACACGGCCGCCGCTCAGGCAGCCTGCCTTGCTGTTGCTTACAAGGCTGCTGGGGAGTCCTGCAGCCTCACTGCGCTCCTTCCTGGCGCTGAGTGAGAGTGATGCGCTGCACGGGTGGCTTGCATCGCACTGCCGGCCGCGCGCATTCTTGCAAGACTGCCCAGCTGCTGGCCTCACGGAGGACTTGGGCAGGGCTTGCTGCGAGCGCACCCACTGCCGCCTCGCGGCCGCTGGGCCTCTGGCGCGTGCGAGCGGCCCGCACGCGCGCGCGCAGGCGGCCGCGAGGACCGCGAGGCGCTGGGGCCCTCGCGCGCGGAC
>JAABUX010008218.1_pt1 | contig 12082 bp, 6 predicted proteins | sample 5561851 | NCBI WGS metagenome assembly JAABUX01 (sample SAMN10711883, study PRJNA513361) | rock metagenome | isolation source: Antarctica rocks | place: Antarctica: Victoria Land, Richard Nunatak red sandstone | collected 2016-01-03 | reverse complement strand
GACGTCGTGGTCGCCTTGAGCGAGCAGCCACAGCAGCCACACTCGGGTCGGGGAAGCGAGGAGTGCGAAGGTGTCGGCGGCTTCAGAGAAGTCCGCGGGCTGGGCTCGGCGGAGCGCAGGTGACGGTGACGGCGACGGTGACGGTGACGGTGACCGGGCCATACGCCAGTGTTCTTACCCTCACCTCACTTGCGCAAGCAGTTGACAGTTGGAGGATCCGGTAGCAGGGTGAGACGCCACGGCAGTTCACTCCAGTGAGGAGCGGCGGCGGCGTTGGTCTCTCTCGTCCGGGGACGCTGGCCATAGAAGCGGCTGAGGTCGCTCGATCGGTGGCGGAGGTGGCCTGGATGAGTCCTGGTCGAAGTCGCGGCGAACCCGACCGCCACTCCTGCCCGAGCCGCTGACCCCGGTGGCCCAAAGATCACCGCGCCACTGATCAGGTCGGAGCCACCCCCTGACCGCGCGCACCGCCACGCCTCCTGAGGCGCGCTGGTGCGCTCTCGCGGGCGCTCGACCATACGAGGGTGTGCCGAGAGCTACTCGATGGATCCTGTGGCCGCGCTCACGTCCTCTGTGCTGACGGTCCCGCTTCGGTCGGTTGCCCGCCCCCCTCTCACCCTCCCCGACCAGACCGTGTCCGCTTGGCGGTCCATCTTTTCCCGAAGCAGGTGTTGCGTTGACCGCGTTCGAATCTCCGAATCAGCGTTCCCCCGCCGCGGTCGGCGGCGGACGGGTGCTGCACCTGTCCGCGCTACTGGGTCACCCGGTGTTGACCCGTTCCGGGGACGAGGTGGGTCGCGTGGACGATGTCATCGTCACCCTCCGCGGCACCGACTACCCCTTGGTGAGCGGCCTGGTCGGGGGGGTCGGCGGCCGCCGGGTGTATCTGTCGATCAAGCGGGTCACCGAGTTCTCCGAGGACCAGATCGTGCTGGGCCGGGACAAGGTCGACCTGCGCAGCTTCGAACGCCGCGACGGTGAGGTCCTGCTCCGCGAGGACATCCTGGGCCATCGCCTCATCGACGTCGCCGACGCCGAGCTGGTCCGCGCCTACGACGTCGAACTGCAAGCCGACGGCACCCGGTGGGTGTTGGCCCGGTTCGACACCCGCCGGCCCGCCCGCTGGTTCGGGCTGGTCAAGCAGCGGGCCGGGCACGCCAGCCGGGACTGGAAGGCCTTCGAGCCGCTGATCGGGCACACCGCGAGCGCCGGGGCCCGCGGCTCCTCCGCCCGTCTCGGGCGGTTGAAGCCGGCGCAGATCGCGGATCTCATCGAGGATGCCCACCACGGGGAGGACGCCGAGATCCTCGACCAGGTCCACGCCGACCCCGAGCTCGAAGCCGACGTCTTCGAAGAACTCGACCCGGACCTCGCCAGCCGGCTCCTCGGAGATATGACCGATCCGGAGGTGGCGCAGCTGCTCGGACGGATGCGCGCCGACGATGCCGCGGACGCGATCAACGACCTCCGACAGAACCGCCGGCAGCCCATCCTGGACCTCCTTACCCCAGGGCAGCGGGCCAAGGTGTTGACCCTGCTCGGGTTCCACCCCGGCAGCGCCGGTGGTCTGATGAGCACCGACGTCTTGACCTGCCCGCCCGACATCACCGTCGGACAGGTCGTCGCCCTGGTCGCCGCCGCGCGGACTCTGCAGCCGGAGGCGTTGAGCAGCGTCCACGCCGTCGACCCCGGGGGCGTTCTTCTCGGGGTCGCCGCCGTGCTGCGACTGGTGCAGGCCGACCCCGCCGCCGACCTCACCGACCTACTGGACGTCGACCCGGTCCGGATCAACTCCGGCGCGGACATGGTCGACGTGGCGCTGCTCATGGCCGACTACAACCTCATCACCATCCCCGTCGTCGACACCGACAACCGAATCCTCGGGGTGGTCACCGTCGACGACGTTCTAGAAGCGACCATCCCGGAGGACTGGCGGCGCCGCGAACCCGCGCCCCGACCACCCGGGGCGGACGACCCGGCTGCGACGGGGACGACCACCACCGCCGCCGACATCGACATGACCGGCGGACCCGCCGGCGGACCTCGCGCGGGCGGCGACGATGACTGAGCCCACACCCACCGAAGGTGCTGTCAACGATGCCGTCCGGAAGGTCGTGCCCGCGGCCATCCCGCCCACTCTGCCCGTGGGCGCTGCACCTGCCCGTGGTGAAGCGGACGCGGCACCGCATCGAGAAGCACCCGAGCCGGCACCGTCCCTGCCGTCCCTGCCGTCCGCGCTGTCCCTGCCGTCCGCGCTGTCGATGCCACCGGGGGCACGGCCGGCCTCGACGCCGCCGTCCGGCAGCACCGCCCCTGCCCCCGCCCCCGTGCCTGTGCCCACCGCGCCGGTCCCGCCGTCGGCGGTGTTGGACTCAGCCCACACCGGGGACATCGAGGGGGCGTTCGGGAGGATCCGCGTCGGGGATGTCGGGGAACGACGGACCTTGAAAACACGGCTGCTCACCCTGGTCGCGATCCTGGGGCCGGGCTTGATCGTGATGGTCGGCGACAACGACGCCGGCGGGGTCGCCACCTACAGCCAAGCTGGGCAGGATTACGGCTACAGCCTGCTGTGGGTGCTGCCGCTGCTGATCCCGGTGCTGATCGTGAACCAGGAGATGGTCGTCCGCCTCGGCGCCGTCACCGGAGTCGGGCACGCCCGGCTGATCAACGAACGCTTCGGCCGCGGGTGGGGCTGGTTCTCCGTCGGGGACCTGTTCATCCTCAACTTCTTCACCATCGTCACCGAATTCATCGGCGTCTCCCTCGCCGCCAGCTACTTTGGCATCAGCCGCTACCTCGTGGTGCCCCTCGCCGCGGTCGCCCTCATCGCGATCCTCGCCTCCGGCAGCTTCCGCCGCTGGGAACGGGCGATGTTCGTGTTCATCGCGATCTCCCTGCTCCAAATCCCGCTGCTGCTGCTGTCCCATCCCCACTGGGGCAGCGCTATCCACCACTTCGTCATCCCAGGCATCCAGGGCGGAGTCGGCTCCAACGCCGTGCTGCTGATCATCGCGATCGTCGGGACCACCGTCGCGCCTTGGCAGCTGTTCTTTCAGCAGTCCAACATCGTGGACAAGAGGATCACCCCACGGTTCATCAACTACGAACGCGCCGACACCGCGCTCGGCTCGATCGTCGTCGTGGTCGGCGCCGCGGCGCTGATGATCGCCGCCGACTGGGCTGCCCGAAGCACCGGAACCCACGGGATGTTCACCGACGCCGGCGGTATCGCGCACCTGCTGTCCGAACACCGGGCCGGGTTGGGGGCGATCTTCGCGGTCATCCTCCTCGACGCCTCGATCGTCGGCGCCGCCGCGGTCACCCTCGCCACCAGCTACGCGTTCGGGGACGTGTTCGGCCTGCGGCACTCCCTGCACCGCGGGTTCTCCGAGGCCAAACCCTTCTACTTCTCTTACACCGCAATGGTCGTCGTCGCTGCCGGGATCACCCTCATCCCCGGCGCACCGCTCGGGGTCATCACCACCGCCGTCCAGGCTCTCGCCGGGCTGCTTCTGCCCAGCGCCAGTGTGTTCCTCCTGCTGCTATGCAACGACCGGCAGGTTCTCGGCCCGTGGGTGAACGCCCGCTGGCTCAACTTCCTCGCCGGGGCCATCGTCGCGGTCCTGCTGCTCCTGTCGGGGATCCTCATGGCCACGACCCTGTTCCCCCACCTCAACGTGCCCCGCCTCGCGTTGTATGTCGCCGTCGGAATGGCCGCCGCCGCTGCCCTGGCCGGCGCCGTCCTCCAATTCATGACGCGCCGACACCCCACCCCGCCAACGCCCCCCGAACCGGTGCTGAGCCGAGCTGCCCGCGACCGGTGGCGGATGCCACCCGTCGCCCTGCTCACCCCCGTCACCTGGTCCGCCGGCACCAAACTCGGGATGCTCGCCCTGCGCGGCTACCTCGTCGTCGGCGCCGTCCTCCTCACCGTCAAAGCCGTCCAACTCGGCGGCGGCTAACCCATCCCTCCCTCGACCCGGCGGACATCGGCTTGCTGTCGGCACCACCGTGACCAGGGCGGGCAGTTGCGGGTGTCACCGCCGTTTTCGCAGCGGTCCCACCCCGGGGTCTTCGGCGGCGGGTCGACGAGATGCTGCGGTGGGCAGCGGCGGCGGTCTGCGAGTCGGACAGCCGTGCAGCGCCTGCGACACAATGACCGCGGCCACCGCATCGGCCGGGACATTGGACCGGCCCCGCTCCGACGGGAAGGGGTCCGCGAACAGCTCGTCACCGAACAACACCCGCCGTTGCGCGGGCAGGAAAGCGAACACCCCATCCGCCGGTAGCAGATGCCAACCCACGCGTCGATGTCCGCGAGCTGCTGCTGATCCCCAGACCGATCCTGCACCCCCACATCGTCTCAGCCATCAGCCCTCATCGGGCTGACACCGCCCCTTCGTCAGCAGTGCTCTTAGCCGTGTGAGTCGTGCGAAGTTGGGCATGTGGCCGTAAGGATGTCGTCAGGGGTTTTGCCCGCAGGCTTCCGGTCCGGTAGACCGGCTTCGTGAGTGCTGTGGTGACTGGTGACACCCGATCGCGGCCACCGGCGACCGGTTCCGCTGATGAGTGTTCCCGGCTGACATCGTTGACCGGAACGGTCGCTCTCGGTTTGTACGCGCTGGCGTCGGTCGCCTACGGGCCAGAGGCGATCGTCGTGGTCCTGGCGGCTGCCGGGTCGGCGGGGATCGGGGATCGGGGCGCCCCTGCCCGTCACCGGGTCATCGTGGGTCTGCTGGTGGTGCTGGTGGCCTGTAACCGGCAGGTTATCGCCGCCTATCCCGACGGCGGCGCGTACACGGTGGCCCCGAACAATCTGGGGGTCCGCGCCGGTCTGGTGGCGGCGGCGTCACGGCAACCGTCGCTTCTTGAGGCTTCGCGCCGCTCGATTCGTCGCCGATTGCTGTGATCCAGTACCCGGTACCCAAGGCGACCACGTTCGTGTCCAGCAGGAAGGTCCCGTGGAAGGTCGTCTGGCCCGGGGTCAGGTAGGCGAGGAAGTCCGCGATGTACCTCCCACCGACGACCAGGCCCACCGCACCGAAGGGATTGGGGTCTGAGTAGCAACCGCGCAGGATCCTCCGCTAACGAGTGAGGATGGCGGTTTTCAGTCCTCGGCAGTGCGTGGGTCGCGGAGCGGACGGAGCTCGTCCCCGAGGCTGTCGGGGTCTGTGAAGTGGTAACGGCCGAGCAGGTTGATGTGGTCGTGAACGAGCGGGGAGAGCCGCTCGACGTCGGCGTCGTCAGGGTGTCCGCCAGACCGGAGTTGGGTGAGGGCGGCGTCGAGGTAGCGGGTGTTCCACAGCACGATGGCGTTGAGGACGAGGCCGAGGGCGCCGAGCTGGTCCTCTTGGCCTTCCCGGTAACGCTGGCGGAGTTGGCCGCGCTGGCCGTGGAAGACCTGGCGGGCGAGGGCGTGGCGGCTCTCGGTGCGGTTGAGCTGGGTGAGGATGCGTCGCCGGTAGGGCTCGTCGTCGAGGTAGGCGAGCAGGTAGAGCGTCTTGGCGATCCGGCCGAGTTCGGCGACGGCGCGCCCGGTTGGGGTGGGCCGTCCGCCGCCTTGCAGGACGCGCAGGATCTCGCTGGCGCGCACGGCGCCGGTGGACAGGCTGCCGGCGACGCGAAGCAAGTCGTCCCAGTGCGTAGCGATCAGGCTGGTGTCGACTCGGTGGCGGGCGATCCCGTTCAGTGCGCCGTAGTCAGCGGTCCGGTCGGCGCGCCAGAACCGAGCGTCGCCGAGGTCGGCGAGGCGGGGGCTGAACTGGTAGCCGAGCAGGTGGAACAGGCCGAAGACGATGTCGGTGTAGCCGGCGGTGTCGGTCATCAGCTCGTGGGGGCGCAGGCTGGTCTGCTGCTCGAGGAGACCCTCGAGGATGTACAGGCTGTCGCGCAGGGTTCCGGGGACGACGACGGCGTGGAAGCCGGAGAACTGGTCGGACAGGAAGTTGAGGTAGGTGACGCCGCGGCCGGGTCCGAAGTAGCGCGGGTTGGGCCCGGCGTTCAGCGTGCGGACGGGGACGACGAAGCGCAGCCCGTCGGCGCGCAGGTAGTTCTGCTCGACCCAGGACAGTCGTGCTCGGGTCAACGCCGCCCGGCCGGGCTGGACCAGCGGTTGCAGGCCGATGTTGCAGGCCTCGGCGATGAGTACGCCGCACACCGACAGGTGCAGCTCCTCGGCGCGGCTGGCGCCTTCGGACACGTGGGTGAACTCGGTGGGGAAGCCGGTCCAGCTGGCGACCTCGAGCAGCAGGTCGGGCAGGTCCACCCGCGGCAGCAGCGCGGTGACCTGCTCACGCAGGGCGAGCAGGCTTGCCGGCTCGTCCAGCCGGTCCAGTGGGGTGAGCACCGGCCGGTCCCGGCCCTCGACGGTCTCCACCTGCACTGCGGTGTTGCCGGGCAGTCTGGCGGCGACCGCGCGGTAAGCGGTGTCGAGCTCGTCAGCCAACTCGGTCAGTTCGCGGTCCGCTGAGGTGTCGTGGCCAAGGCTGCGGCAGACCTCGTCGCGGGCGGAATCCCAGGCCTGGCCGGTGAGCAGCCGGGCGCGGGGGTCGGCCCACCGAGAGCTGGTGGGGCCGAAGACGTCTCGGCGGCGCAGCGCGTCCCGAAGCCGCTCGAGCACGCAGAAGGTGTAGGCGCGGCGGTCGAGCTGCCCGTCGGGGGCGGTGACGAGCCGCTGCCACACCCCGGTGGCCAGTTCCAGCGGCACTTCGTCGGCCTGCACCCGGCGCCGCCCCTCCAGATCCCGGAGGGCGTCCAGGGCGGTGAGCACCGGCTGCCCGCCGGCGGTCGCACTGAGCTGCAGGCCGTCGAGCAGGGTGGGCAGGAACCGGCGGACGTGGCTGTAGCGGGACAGCAGCTGCTCGACCCAGGACTCCGGCTGTCGGGACAGCTCGTTGACCGCTTCCACCGCGTCGGCGAGCTGGGCGTGGGACATGCCGCGCTGCTCCAACGCAGCCCAGAGCGCGGGCAGGCCACCGCGGCCGGCATCGGGCGGGTCGAGCAGGACATCGACAGCATCGCGCAGCGAGCGGGCGGCGACGTCGAGGGCGGGTAGCCCGCGCAGCCGCTCCCGCTGCTCGGCGCGTTGGCTGCGGGACAGCAGCCCGGCCAGCAGTCGGTCCAGCAGGTCGAGCATGTCGTCGGTGGCGTCGGTCTGCAGCTGCCGGGCGGCGGCGAGCAGACTCGCGGTCCGCCGCGGCTCGGCCATCCGTGCCAAGGCCTGCGCCCGGGCCGCCTGGGCATGGCGGGCGAGGGTAGCGACCCGGCCGGGCGGCAGCCCCGACAGGTTCAGCTCACCGACGCCGAGCTGGCGGATCTCGGCGAGCCGGCCCAGGGCACCGAGCAGCCCCGCGGCGGTGACGCTGGTCGGCCCGCGGCGCAGCCGCTCCAGCTGGGAGGTGCGGGTGGCCTCATCGACGGTCAGCAGGTCCGCGAGCCGCCGTCGCTGCTGCTCGTCGGGCAGTGCCGCAAGCTCGGCGTGCAGCTGCTGCGCCGCCTGCTCGCGGGCGGTCGCGACCAGGCGCTCCAGCAGGCTGGAACCGGGCAGCAGCACCTTGGCCTCGATGAGGCGGGCGGTGGCCAGGTCGAACAGCACACTGGCCCGGTCCGCCGACGTACGGGCCCGGGCAGCCAGCCAGCCGGTCAGGTCGGCCTGCACCGCAGGATCTGAGAAGTCCCGGTAGCCGTACGCGCGGCGGATCTGCTCGGCGTGCTCCCACTGGGTGGACTGCCGCCGGGCGTAGCCCTTGAGCACATCAGGGTCGTCGATGTCGAGCTGCGCCGCGAGGTAGACCACCACCGGTGCTGGCATGTCGGTTGGGTCGGCCAGGAACCTGCCGAGGAACCGCACCGTGCCCAGCTGCAGCGCGAACCCCAGCCGGTTGTGCGCGCCCCGACGGGCGTCGACCAGCTCCCGATCACCGGCGTCGAGGTGGAAGTAGCGGTCCAGCTGCGCCTGGGACGGCTCGCCCCCGTAGAGGCCGTAGCCGCCATGGTCACCCGACGACAGCGAGTCGGACACCTGCAAGCACCACCCTTCGCTGCGATCTCGACGTGTCGTCCTACGGGTCCCCAGCACCGTGCGAGCCGCTGCTGATAACTAACATTCTCCGCAGCGTCCGGCGTGTCCTGCTACCGATAACCCGTGGTGAGGTGCAGGCTAACGCCTGGTTAGAACTTCCGATAACAGGTAACCGGGTGTTCTGCCTCATGGGAGGTGATGTAGTTCCGCGGTGGGCGAGAATCTCGCCGAGTGGCGTCGGGTTCGTGAAATTCCGGCGTTGGCGCCGTTCCGTTGGCGCGCATCACTGCTCCTTTCGGGTTTCGACCTGAGCCGGTCGTGTAGCGGGCCGAGCCGCACCGGCATACGCTGTCCCCGGCAGCAGCACCTGCCAGCCTCCGAACCAGGCTCTCCTACGCAGAGCTGGTAACGATGGGACAAGGGTCTCCGACTCGTGCCAGATTTTCCTGTCGTGCCTCAAACCACGGCCGGGCGCGTGGGGCTTGGCCGGATGGGATCAGGCATGACCGACAACAAGCGCGCCAAGCGGGATGCCCGCGAACGGCAAAGGAAGACCGGTGAGCGGTACGTGGCCGCCCGGCGCCGCAGCGCCCAGCACGAGCGGTACTTCGAGGCCGACTGCTGCGCGAACTGCCTGGAACGACTTCCCGACGATGTCGAGGGACTGTTCTGCTCCGAGTTGTGCATGCAGACCTGCGACACCGTCCGCTACTGGCGCCGCGTCGTCCGCGACGGCCGCTACGAGCGGCCGGACGTCCGCGAGGCGGTGGGGACCCGCGTCGCCTTCCTTCTCGCCGGTGGTTACGGCAAGGCCGCGCGGCGGCTGAGCCGGGACATCAGGAACCAGGTTTGGGCGCGGGACGGCGCCGTGTGCCGCCAGTGTGGCAAGCCAGGCGAGGAGATCGACCACATCGAGGGCGACTCCCCGGATCCAGACAACCTGCAACTGCTCTGCAAGGACTGCCACCGCGCCAAGACCAATGAGCGGATGCGGCCAGCCACCGGCGAGCAGAAGAAGCTCATCGCCGCCCTGGTCGCGACCAGGGTTGAGCCGGAGGTTCCGGCGCTTCTGGCGGACGACGAGGTGCGCTGGAAGGCGGAGTGGTCCAGCCTGAAGAAGGCGCGCCGCGAGCGACTGCTGGATGAGATGCGGGCGGTAGGTCTGGACCTAGCCAACTACCTTGGCGCGAGCCGTGCCGAGCTGATCGACGCACTCTGTGACGAACTCGAGTACGACGACTACGAGGCGCGCGGGATCGACGACGACTCGGGGTTCGGCCCGGACAGCTACTTCGCACACGCGATGGCCAAGGGTGACTAACCAGCTCGGCGCGCGCGCGCCGCTGTCCGTCACGCATCCCGACCTCGCCGCCCAGTGGCACCCGACCCGCAACGGTCACCTGGCACCGGACGCCGTTCGCGCTGGGACGAGCGCCAAGGTGTGGTGGCTCTGTGCGAAGGGTCATGAATGGGACGACACACCCAGCCACCGCACGTCACGTGGGAGTGGTTGCGCCGTCTGTGCAGGCAAGCGGATCCAGCTCGGCTGCAACGACCTCGCCACCACGCGCCGGGACTTGGCCTCGCAGTGGCACCCGACCCGCAACGGAGACGTCCAACCGACCGACGTGACCGCCGGGTCATCGAAGCGCTACTGGTGGGTCGACGAGTACGGCCATGAGTGGCAGTCACAGGTGAACAACCGAGCCAACGGCACCGGGTGTCCGTACTGCTCGAACAACTCGGTGCTGGCCGGATTCAACGACCTCGCCACCATACGGGCGGACATCGCAGCTGAGTGGCACCCGACGAAGAACGGAGACCTGACGCCTTCGGGGATCGCGTCGCAGTCCGGTCGCAAGGTCTGGTTCCGGTGTAGGGACGGCCACGAGTGGCAGTCGACGGTGGGAAACCGAACAGCGCTCGGTCAGGGGTGCCCCGTGTGCGCCGGGCAGAAGGTGCTCGCCGGGTTCAACGATCTGGCCACGACCAACCCGACGCTCGCAGCCGACTGGCACCCGACCCGCAACGCGCCCGTGACCCCACGCGACGTGTTCCGGAGCACAGCCAAGCCCTTCTGGTGGCGCGACGCCCTCGGGCACGAATGGGAGGCCAGCGCCAACGAACGGTCTAACGGCAGCAACTGCCCCTACTGCTCCGGTCAGCGCATCTTGGTCGGCTTCAACGACCTCGCGACCCGCAACCCCACCCTCGCGGCCGAGTGGCACCCGACCCGAAACACCGACCGGACTCCCCAGATGGTCACGCTGATGAACGGCACCAAAGCGTGGTGGCGGTGCGCTTCGGGGCACGAGTGGGAATCGATCATCGCCTCACGGTCCACCGGGGTCGGATGTCCGGCCTGCGGCGGAGCGATCGTCGTACCAGGAGTGAACGACCTGGCTACCCGTGCGCCCGATGTCGCAGCCACCTGGCATCCGACTCGGAATCTGCCGATCGCTCCGGAGACGATCGCCGTCTACTCCAACCGCAAGATGTGGTTCCAGTGCCCCGAGGGTCACGAGTGGCTCTCGACCGTGAACAACCGCACACACGGCCAGGGCTGCCCGGAGTGCGCCGAGAGAGGGGGCTTCAACCCCGGCAAGCCGGGCTACGTCTACTTCCTCGAACACCAATCCATGCGGGCATACAAGGTCAGCATCACCAACGTCGGCACCAACCGACTCGCCGCGTTCCAACTCCGCGGGTGGCAGGTGCTAAACCTCGAACTATTCGCAGTGGGCACCCACGCGGCCGTCGTCGAGCGAGCGATCAAGCGGTGGTGGCGAGCTGACATCGGCCTACCCGCCTACCTCGGCCGAGAGGACATGCCCCAGACCGGTGGCTGGTCCGAGACGATCTCCGTCGACGGGACCACAGCCATCGAGTGCATCGAACGAATCCGGCGAGAGGCGACAGCCGCGCAAGGATGCGTCAGGTGGGTGAGACAACCGATCCCGCCTCTTGCGTCAACCACGTGAGACGGCCCGGACTTTGGCCGCTCGTGCGGCAGGTTCGATGAGACAGGACAGGGTGTGTCCGATGGTGAGTGGAGCGGACGCGGTCGGCGCCTATCTACAAGGCCTCGATGAAGACCTCACGGAGCGGTTCAACGGCTACCGCACCCACCTGCAGACCCAGCCGCTGGCCGCGAACACCCGCCGCACCTACACCGGCCGGGTCGGCGGCTACCTCGCCTGGCTCGCCGAACTCGACCCGGTCATCCGCCGACTGCAGGGCGACCCGTTCACCCACGGCCATGCCCGCGACTACACCATCCGCGACTACCGCACCCACCTGATCACCGACCGCCGCGCCAAACCCGCCTCGGTCAACCTCGCCCTCGCCGCACTCGACCACTTCTACCGCTGGATCGGGCTCGGGCCGGCCCGGGTCCGCCGCGAGGACCTGCCACAAGCCGCCCCACGAGCACTGACCGTCGAGGAGACCCGCCGGCTGCTGCGCGCCGCCGAACGCGGCGCCCAGCTCGGCACCCCCGCCGGCGTGCGGGACCGGGCGATCGTCACCGTGCTGCTGTTCACCGCCCTGCGCATCGCCGAGCTCGCCGCCCTAAACCGCGACGACGTCGCCATCAGCGCCCGCAAAGGACTGCTCACCGTCCGCCACGGCAAAGGCGACCGCTACCGGGAAGTCCCGCTCAACGCCGAGGCCCGCGACACCCTCGACGCGTGGCTCGCCATTCGCGCCAAGCTGCCCAACAGCGACCGGGAGCCACTGTTCCTCTCATTGAAGGGACAGCGGCTGTCCGCCCGGGCGATCGACCTCGCCATCCGCCACCTCGGCCACCAAGCCGACGTCGACACCTCCGCCCACACCCTGCGCCACACCTGCCTGACCCGACTCGTCCGCGCCGGCATGGACATCGTCCTCGTCGCCGAACTCGCCGGACACTCCCGACTCGAAACCACCCGCCGCTACAGCCTCCCCAGCGACGCCGACCGACAGGCCGCCATGGACGGCCTCACCGTCGACTACTGACCAGACGCCAGACAGCCGCCCTTAGCGGAGGATCCTGCGCCGTTGCTACTCACGCCCCGA
>JAABUX010008217.1_pt1 | contig 12085 bp, 12 predicted proteins | sample 5561851 | NCBI WGS metagenome assembly JAABUX01 (sample SAMN10711883, study PRJNA513361) | rock metagenome | isolation source: Antarctica rocks | place: Antarctica: Victoria Land, Richard Nunatak red sandstone | collected 2016-01-03 | reverse complement strand
GCTAATGGCTAACAGCTAATGGCTAACAGCTAATGGCTAACAGCTAATGGCTAACAGCTAATGGCTAACAGCTAATGGCTAACAGCTAATGGCTAACAGCTAATGGCTAACAGCTAATGGCTAACAGCTAATAGCCGATGTCGTATGTGTCGCCCTCACGGGCGACCGAGATGGGGCCATCGAAGGCGCGGCCGGCGGCCTGGACGGCTTCGTCGAAGCCGTAGCCGTGCCAGCGGTGGGTCAGCGTCAGGCGGCGCGCGCCCGCGTCGCGGGCGTAGGCGCCGGCCTGGCTCGGCGCCAAATGCAGTGGGTAGGCGCTATCCTCGCTGTTGGCGTTCTCGCATAGAAAGAGGTCGGCGTCGCGGGCGAGGTCGAGCAGGGCGGGACACGGCCCCGTGTCGGCCGAGTAGGCCAGGGTTGCGCCGCTGGCGGTGTTTCCGGCGCGCGGTCCAGCGGTGTCCTCGACGCGCAGCCCGTAGGTGTGCGGCGCGTGGTTGACGGCTCCGAAGCTGATGTGTAGGCCGCCCACCTGGAGTGTCTGGGCCGGGTCGTATTCCGCGACCTCGAACACGTCCTGGAAGAACGTCGGCGACGGGTCTTGCCCATGCACGATAGCAAGCAGCCGCTCGTGGCCTCCGGGCGGCAGCCATAGCCGCGGGCGGCGCGGCGCCCTCTGACCTTGCTGGGCCAGGAAAGACAGGGCGTAGCGGTAGGGGACGAGGTCGAGGCAGTGGTCGGCGTGCACGTGCGACAGCACGATGGCGTCGACCGCGTCGGGCGCGATGTGGCGCTGCAGATTGGCGAAGGCACCGCTGCCCATGTCGAGCACCACCGTCGTGGCCGTGGCCATGGCCGCGTTCTGACCGCTGTCATCGCGCGCCTGCTCGTGGCGCACCAGGTAGGACGAGCAGGCGCCGCCGGGATTCTGCGCGGCGGCGCTGGCGCCCAGGATCGTCAGCCTCATCGTCATCGTGCTCAAGCCTCCCTGCGGCGACGGACCGCTTCGATCTCGCGCGTTACCTCGGCGTCGAGACGGGCGCGCCAGATGCGCGGTACCAGCAGCACCAGCGCAACGGCCGCGGCCGCCGCGCACAGCACCTGTGTCGCAAGGACGAGGCCGGCGTTGTCCGCGTCGAGCGTCAGCGGGCGCACGGCGGCGTACGCGATCATGGTCAGGGCCAGGAACAGCAGCCCTGCCGTTCCGGCCGGCGGTCGTCCCAACCTCCGTTGTCGCCGGATCACGGTCAATAAGAACACGGCGAGGACCGCGAAGAACACGGCTTCATAGGCGAAGATGGGCGCGAAGCGCGCATCGTTGATGTACTGCACGGGCAGCAGCGTGGCGTCGACGGCCATGGAGAATGGTCCGCCGGTGGGTTTGCCCCAGCCCTCTCCGGCCAACGGCAGTCCCAGCATGCCGATGCCCAGGCCCACGGCCGCCGCCGGCGCCAGCGCATCGGTCCAGCGCCACCAGGGCTCACGTCGCGCCCAGACCACGAGGGCCAGTAACACGGCGGCGCCGATGATACCCGTATCCAGGCTGAGTCCGCCGCGCCACAGCGCGAGGACGCCCTGGATGCCGTCGCTCACGGACCCTGGGTGGCGCGCCACATAGCTCAGGCGCGCGGCGATGAAGCCGCCTAGCACTACCACCACGAGCATGCCGGGCAAGTATCGCTGTGACAGCCCGGCGCGGCCGGCCTGCCACAGCGCGACGAGATAGCCGGCCACGATGCCCAGCGCGGCGAAGAAGCCGAACGGGTGGACCGGCAGAGGCCCCAGATGGAAGAGTGGATCGTGCATACGCCCTTGCTGCTCGTCGTCCGTTAGTCGTTCGTCGCGCGCTCTAGCATGCCCGGCGCGTCCGGTTTGTCGGCTTGCTGGCGTACCATCCACAGCGCCCCGATCAGGATCAGCACGCCGAGGGCGTTGATGCCCAGGGCGACCACCACGTCGAAGTTGCTCTGCGGCGGGACCTTGCCGTGCGTGCGCGCCTCCTCGATCGATTGCCCGGCGGTGCTGCTGCTGACGGCGATCTCCAGGCCGCGCCGCACGGCGGAGGTGATGCCGATGACCAGGAACTCCTGCAACTGCAGACTGAGCGGACCGCGACTAAGCACGGTGTGCAGCAACTCCAGCAGGATGATGGTCAGGAAGGCCGAGTCGATGCCCGTGACGATCAGCGGGTTGAAATCGCCGTTGTGCGCGGCGCCGGGCCAGCCGTTCATTACGGAGACGACCGTGTTGACCAGCGCGAGGACGGCGAAGCCGACCAAGAAGATCGCCACGACGTAGACCAGCACGCGCTCGATCTGCTCCAGCACCTCGCCGAACACGCGGTCGAGTTTCGATGGGACGTGGTGCGAGTGGGACGCCGCGGCATGCTTACGCACGGCGTGGGCGGCGTGGGCGTCTTGATGGCCGTGGCCGTCGAGCGGCAACACCGCGCGCGCCGCCTCCTGTTCCTCCTGACCGTGCTGCCGCGTCATTTTTATCGCGCCTCCGTCTCTCACTCGGCGATTATCGTCTGTCGGACCGCGTCGCGGAATTGCACTCGCGGCATCGGCCCGCTCCCCAAGTGATTATGTGTCTCAGCTAAAGGTACAGAATGCCGCGCTAATAAGCCAGCCAGCCGCGCGGCCTTGCGTTAAGGTCTTGCGCGGGGCACACTGATGGGTAAGGGTTCCGTGACCCACTTATAGAGGCTGTTGAAGAGGATTATCCCCTGTGCACGTCGTCGTGACCGCCGTTGCTTTCATCGTCATCCTGGGCGTGCTGGTTCTGGTCCACGAGTTGGGCCACTTCCTGACCGCCCGTCTCTTCGGCGTCCGCGTCGAGGAGTTCGGCCTCGGCTTCCCGCCACGGCTCTACCCTGGCCCGGGCAGGGTCAAGCGGCTGCGCGAGGAGGGCAAGACGGTCTATTCACTCAATGCCTTGCCGCTGGGCGGCTTTGTGCGGCTGGCCGGTGAGAACGGCGTGGCCACGACCGAGGGGGGACGGGCGCCGAGCGGCGCGCTCTCGCTGAGCGGGCAGGTCGCGCCGGCCGACGACCCCGGCGCCTTTGGCAACAAGCCGGCCTGGCAGCGCGCCGTTGTGCTGGCCGCCGGCGCGTTCAACAACATGGCGCTCGCGATCCTACTCGTGTTTTTCTTTTTTGCCGTGATCGGTACCCCACGCACCGATACCGAGGTGATCAAGGTGGCCATTGGTTCGCCCGCCTGGAACGCGGGCATCCGGCCCGGCGACGTGATCGAGCGCATCGGCGGGCAGCGGCCACAGGGTCTCGACGATGTCCACAACGCCGTCAGCGCGCACGTCGGACAGATCGTGACCATCGGGCTCACGCGGCAGGGCGATCACCTGACCGTGCGCCTGACTCCTCGGTCCCCACAAGAGACCCCCGCCGACCAGGGCTCCATCGGGGTGGTGACGGCGCCGATCAATGAGCGCTATGTGCCTGCTCCGTTCGGCCAGGCCGCAACCGCGGCCATCAATATCCCGGTGGCGACGATCCAGGGCATCGCGGCGCTGGGGTCGCATCCGGCGCAGCCGTCTACCCCCCCGCAAACATCGGTCTACGTGACCTTCGGCGCGCAACGCCAACATGAGACCGACTACCTGCCCGCCAATGTCACCATAGCGGGGACCATCCAACCGGACCCTTGCGCGTCGCCAGACAGCAGCGGCGGTGGCCTGACCGGCCCCATCGGCATCATTCGCCTGGTCGATTGCGAGGCCAACAACATCGGCAAGGTGGGGTGGACGCCATTGCTGTCGCTGGTGATCGACCTGAGCGCGTCTCTGGCGATCATCAACTTGCTGCCGTTCCCGGCGCTTGACGGCGGCCGCCTGCTCTTCGTGCTGATCGCGGCGGTCTCGCGCCGGCGCGTGCGTCCGGAAACGGAGGCGTTGGTCCACGCGCTGGGCATGGCCGCGCTACTCAGCCTGATGGTCTTTATTTCCATCAACGACCTCAGCAACTGGCTCCACAACAGGCCGACATTCTAGCGGTCATCAGCTCTTACGCCTATGCAGTGCAGATGTCTGATAGCGGTGGTGTCCGAAGGGGAGGTGATAGATGGTGGCCGTCCCGGATGTTCCCCGTATGAGCGTCGAGCAGTACCTGGAGACCGACCGCTTCAGCAATGTGCGCCACGAGTTTGTCGACGGCTATGTCTATGCCATGTCCGGCGGGACGCAAGATCATAGCATTATCGGCGCCAATATGGTGACATTGCTGCGTACCGCCGTTCGAGGCGGCCCCTGCCGCGCCTACACATCGGACATACGAGCGCGGCTCACCCCCACGGCATACGTTTATCCCGACGCCTCGATATCGTGCGATCCGCGCGACCGGCGAGGCGACGCTGACGTCGTTAACTTCCCGCGTCTGGCCGTCGAGGCGCTCTCGGACGCCACGCGCGCGTACGATCGAGCCGGGAAATTTGCACTGTATCAACAAAACCCGGCGATGGAAGAATACGTGCTGGTCGAGACACGGCGCAAGGAGGTGGAGGTGCGCCGGCGACAGGTCGATGGACGTTGGGTCGCCCAGGTCTATCGGGACGGCGACGATGTGCGGCTGGAGAGCGTCGGCGTGGTCGCGCCCATCACGGTCATTTATGAGGACAGCGACATGTGACACGCCACGTGCCGCCAGCGGGGCGCGCTTCTTGTGGTGGGACATTTAGAACGGCATGCGACCCACGCCTCGCCGTGTCATTGGTTACGTATCCGTCCTATCCGCCGCCGCACGGTAGGACCGGGCGATGATCTCCCGCAGCACCGCCAGGTCCACGGCGTCGACCCGATTAAGGTAATGGTTGAAGCGACGCCGTTCCATGGTCCGACGTGTATGATGATAATTGGCTGTATGTAGCCACCCAGACGAGGAGGATACCGATGGACTTGGACGGCCGCGTGACCCCGACCGGTATTATCTCCTCCGATGTCGAGGGTCGGATCGTCATGCTTCACAGGCAATAACCGGAAGCGCGTAGGCAAGGAAAAGTGGCGCGAGAACGTGAGTGGTGATCGTTCGATCTCGTCGAGGACAAGCTCGCCGAAGCCGAGTTCTTCTTACAGAAGATGGTCAGTGCGGGGCCTAATGTGTTCGAGGTGCGTTGCTACTTCAGCGCGTTCGCCTCGGCGGCCCGCAGCGTCACCTTTACCTTGCAAGCGGTGATGTCCGATGTAGACGGTTTTGTGGAGTGGTACGCCGTTAAGCAGGAAGCGATCAAACGGGACGCCCTGGCTCGATTCTTTGTCGAGCGTCGCAACGAGTCCCAGAAAGTCGGCGACACAAGGATTAATCAGGGAACGTTTTACTACGACGAGCACGGTAACGCGGTCGCGCGACACTTCTTCGCCAAGGTGGGTCCGTCCGATCCCTTCACGTCCGTTGAGGCTGATGTGGTGACGGCGGCGGCACGCTACGTCGACTTGTTGCGGCCGCTCGTCGCTGACTGTCATGAGCGATTCGCCTGGGATATCGACCCGGATCTTTTCTTTACAGAGGAGGGCCTTCGGTCTCGTGGCCTGACGGTTGAGGACGTAGAGGAGATGATGGGGTTGCCGCGTGGGTGGACGAACATGATTCCCGACGATGAGCGGCTACGCCTGCTCAATGACGCCACACCCGTTCAAGGGGTCACCTGGATCATAGACGAACATATCATGCACTCCTTGCACGACACCGGCAATGGTAACGGCTAGGCCGTGCCGTGTCCCCGAGCAAAGGCGTCAGGCTAGCGGCGGTCATCCTCGATGACGACGCCTCGCGCTCGTCGCACATGATCCGCTACATCCAACGCGCGTCCCGTGAGCTGGCGCGTGGGCGAGGCCGGCTCTTCAAGGAGACGCTAGACCATCCAGGATGGTGGGTCTCGATTGACCTCGAGGGCGCCGATATGAGCGACAAGCCGTTTGAGCCGCTGGAGGCCAGGCGCGGCGAGGGCGCCGACGACTGGATGAGCTGCACCCTAGCCGCGTGCACCTATAATCCTACGTCGGCAGCGGCGTTCTCGTTAAAGAGCGAGCCGTCGCGGATATAGCGGCGCACCATGGGCACACTCTTGTGGCCGGTCTGCGCCATGATGGCGCGCTCACTCACGCCGGCGGCGGCGGCGGCGGTGGCCAGCCCCGCGCGCAGGCTATGGCCAGCGTAGCGGGCGGCGTCCAGCCCGGCCGCTTCGGCCGCGCGCTTGACGATCAGGGCCACGCTCTGGTCCGTCAAACGGGTGGACCGCACCTGCTCGTGACGGTTGATCGGCCGGAACAGGGGACCGCTGGTGATGCCCGCCGCGACGCGCCAGTGCTCGATGGCGCGCACCGGGCAGGTGGGCAGCCGCGAGCCATAAGGGATGCCGACCTGGCGGCCCTGGCCTTCCTGGTCGGTCTTGCCGCGCCGCACCGTCACGACGAGGCCATCGCGGGTGGAGACGACGTCGGCGACGTCGAGCGCGACCAGTTCGCCGCGGCGGAAAGCGCCGGCAAACCCGAGCAGCAACAGCGCGCGATCGCGCCAGCCGGGCAGCGTGTCGGTCAGCGTCGCCACCATGGCCCGCACGTCGGCGGTCACGGCGGCCTGCTTGCCGGTCTGCGCCGTGCCATGGATGCGGCGGATACCGGACCAGACGGCCCGCACCGAGGCGTGCGTCGTGGGGGACTCAAGCTCGGCCGCTTTGTGCGCCTGGGCAATGGCCACGAGCCGCCGCTGCAGCGTACTTGTCTTGCAGTGGTCGGCGCGGTCGGCCAAGTACAGCGCCACGGTCTCCGGCGCCGCTGGCAGCGCGTCGCGCCGTCGCGCCTGACACCACGCGGTGAAGGCGGCCCAGTCGGCGCGGTAGGCCCGACGCGTATTGGCGGCGTGCGCGGCCCGCGCGTAGTCGCGCGCGCGCGCGCCAGCCTGCTGTAGGAGGATCTCGGTCGATTCCGCCACGGTCAGGACCGCGGCGGAAGAATCGCCTGGCTCATCGCCATTGGTCTCGCTGCCAGCATTGCCAGCATTGCCAGCATTGCCAGCATTGCCGTTGGTCGCGTTCGCCGGACTTTGGCTCGCAGTGGCGCCCACGATTCACGCTCCTTTCACGCACCTTTTATAACTAGCGATAATCATCACTTATCGCTAGTTAGGAGTGTAACACCACAGAGACTCTAGACCAAGGCCATGGGGACAATCATTGTCAAACCTGTATGTTTTCACAAAGAAAACCCACTACAATTACTTGTGCAAATATATCTAAGCCTCTTGTGTTGGTAGGGGCGGTACGGTCCTCGGCCGTCTTCGCATGAGCCTCCTGACGACACTGACTGCACCCAGCATGACCGCAAGGTCGATCAGCAAATCCCCAGCGATGGCCCCGACGAACCTGGCGGACCCGATCCCGGTGACTGGTAGCCCACCTTTATTGACCATGTCAATCGTATTGTAGGCAGCACCCGTCCAGAGCAGGGTGATGAGCGTGAAGATGACGCCTCCCACTAATCGCGTTAGCAGAGAGAGGGGCGGGGCTGACCGCTTACGCCGATAGAAGACGAAAATCCAGGCAAGGATGACCATGAGCGCCGTGACCAAGAGGATCCCTAGCCCGGTTTGCGTGGTCGTTGCGGCAACGCTCTTGGCGCGGAGGCCGACCTCGCTTGCAGCCTGAAGTCGCCCAATCATCGCAACAATTCGATCCACCAAGGGTGTAGACGGAGTGGCAGCGACGAGCGCGTCGGCCTCCGACAGATCGTCTGTCGCTGTCAGTCCAAGCGCGTTCCCCGACCACACAGCAACGAGGCTTTGGGAGGGGTCGGCAAGGTCGACATCAATAGTAAGGAGAACCACGTCAGCAGCGCTGTAGGTCGCAGCCGTGTGCCGCAGCCAGGAGTTGCCATCATCCCCGGGCAATTGGTTGTCCGTGACCACAATGAGTTGTAGACCAGCAACCGCAGCTGTGCGATTGATGGTGCTGTTATCACGTGCCGTGAACAGGTGAGCGTGGTCAATGATTGTAGCCCCACTCGTCGCGGCATTAGCGTCCTGTCGACCGCCACAGACGGTAAAAGCTATGCAGACAGCGATCGCACGTACCATCGCTATCATGAACGAGAACCAGCGTCGCTCTACGCTGCCAACATCCATGCGCCACCTCCTCACGCACCATCTCATAGCTATTGTCATTTTTCGAGCCGTGTCTAATCGTGTAACCGCGCTTGCGCGTCTATTCAAGTGAGCCGCGTCGGTCGCTCTTGTGACAACTGCTGTCGCGGCACGGCAGGCGTAGGAGGTCGAGGCGCCCAGAACTTAAAGATACCCGTCAACGTCGTGCGACATCATCTTGCCGCGCCGTGTTCCCTGCTCCTGATGGAGCAGAACGGCCTCGTACTTTCCCATGATGGCGCAACATCAGCACATGAGCCATAGCCTGTTTAGCTATCCAGAGAGCGTTTCCTAACTAGGGACGAGTGCGGTAGGCTGACCTCGAGAGCGCAGTTGGTCCCTGCGCCGAGGAGGTCAGCCGATGGTTCCGATCCCGTGTCCGTCCACGGATCCAGTCCCGCCCCCATCCTACCAGCGTGCGGTCGCTAAGCGCCCGCCCGCCCTGCACATCGACGCCCTGACGCTCGTCACGCGCCTGCACCTGCTCACGCTCTGCCGTCTGGCCGTGCAACTCGGCCGTCGCTCGTGCCCGCCCGTTCTGCCAAAAGGGCCGGGCGGCGCGCCCCGCGTGTACAGCGACGAGAGCCTGCTGCTGATCGCCCTGTTGCGCACGCTGTGGGGCCTGGGCTACCGGGACATGCACGACTGGTTGGTCGCCTGGCCGTCCTTGGCGGTGGCCTGCGGGTTGCCGACCGCCAAGGACGGCCAGGTGCGCGTGCCCAGCCCCGCCCAGTTGTGCAAGCGCGCGGCCCGCGCCGGTGCCCCACCCTGCGAGATGCTCTTCGTCGTCGCCGTGCGCGAGGCCATCCGCCAGCGCATCATCGGCGCGCGCGACCTTATTATTGATAGCGCGCCGATCAAATCCTGGTGCCGCGCCGATCCCGATGCCCAGCACGGTCACGCCCCCGCCCCCCATCGTACCCGCTTCCTGCACGGCTACCGCGTGCATACCCTACTCTGCCGCGGCTCGGGCCTGCCCGTCTTTTTCCGCCTCGCCCCCGCCAATGGCCACGACGCCCCCTTCGCCAAGCCGCTGCTCGCCACTGCCGTTGCCCTCTATGCCTTGCGCCCCCGCGTGGTACGCCTCGACGCCGCCTACTGGGGCGGCGCGCTGATTGCCTGGATCCACACCACCCTCGGCGCGGTTGCCGTGATCCCCTTCAATCCCAAGGCCACCAAAGATCTGTCCTGCCTCCCGCCAACCTGGACCAAGGAGGAACTCGGCAAGCGCAGCGCCATCGAACGCTTCTTCGCCCGCCTCTTTCGCGCCTTCCGCATCCAGCGCCCGCCCCTCGCCGGGTGGTCCTCTGTGACCTGCGCCGTCGCCCTCTCCTACACCGCCACCATCATCAGCGCCCTCGCCGCTCATCACGCCCAGCGCGACGACCTCATCCGCTCACCCAAACGGGTCCTCGCTCACCTCTGGGAGGCTGCCGCGTGAGTTAGGAAACGCTCTCTATCCAGCTATGAACCGCATGTCGAGGGGTGCGCGCCACCTTTTCGCGTTGTCGGAGGCCTTTCTACTGGGACCGCCGCTGTCCCCGCGGCACGTCGCGGTGTGGGCGGGGCGCCGGCCGCCTGGCCGGTCCTCCGGCGGTCCGGCCCCGATCGCGTGCCCATCCGGCGTGGGGATGCAGGCGACCGGGGGCCGCGGGGACCGCAGCGGTCCCAGTCAATACGATGCAGTCCGCGAAAAAGTGGACAATTGCACACCACGCGGGTCGGGCCTATAATACCTCTAACCCCGCCGATACGCGGAGCCTACCCCTGTCAACGACGAAGGAGGAGGATGCGATGAAGAGCTATGCGACCACCGATCTGCGCAACGTTGTCTTGATCTCGCACGAGGGCGCCGGGAAGACCAGCCTGGTCGAGGCGGCCCTGTTCGACACCAGCGTGACCACGCGCCTGGGTCGGGTCGAGGACGGCACGACGGTGGCGGATTTCGAGCCGGACGAGCGCGAGCATAAGATCTCGATCTCGACCGCGGTCGTGCCCGTGGAGTGGCGCGGCTGCAAGATCAACCTGCTCGACACCCCCGGCTACGCCGACTTCATCGGCGAACTGTACAGCGCCCTGCGCGTGGCCGACGCGGCGCTGCTGGTGATCGACGCCACGGCCGGCATCGAGGTCGGCGCCGAGCTGGCCTGGTCGTACGCCTGCGAGCACAACCTGCCCTGCATCGTCTTCGTCAATAAGCTCGACCGCGAGTACACCGACTTCGGCGCCACGGTCGACGCGGTGGCGGCGCGCCTCTGTAAACGCGCCGTGGCCGTGCAGATCCCCATCGGCGCCCAGTCGGAGCTGCGCGGCGCCGTCGACGTGCTCTCGGGGCGAGCCACGGTCTACGCCAACGGGCAGCCGCAAGACGCGCCAGCGCCGCCCGAACTGGAGGCGCGCTGCGCGGAGCTGCGCGAGCGCCTGGTCGAGGCGGTCTGTGAGACCGACGACGACCTCATCGCGCGCTTCCTGGAGGGCGGGGACCTCGACGAGGCGGACTTGCGCCGCGCCCTGCACGCGGCCGTGGCGGCCGGGCACATCGTCCCCGTGCTCTGCGGTTCCGCCACGCTCAACGTGGGTATCGCCGGGCTGCTCGACGCCCTCGTCCACCTGTGCCCCTGTCCGGCGGAGCGGCCCGAGCCGCGCGACGCCGCCGGCCACCCCCTCAATGGCCACCTCGCCGCGCTGGTCTTCAAGACCGTCTCCGACCCCTTCGGCCGGCGCAGCTACTTCCGCGTCTACGGCGGGACCATGCGGGCCGACGCGCACGTGTGGAACGAGGCGCGCGGCAAGGATGAACGCGTGGCCTCGCTGCTGGTGATGCGCGGCGGCCAGGGCGAGGCGGTCGACGAGCTGGACACGGGCGACATCGGCGCGGTGCTCAAGCTGTCCGAGACGCTGACCGGCGACGTGCTGACGGCCAGGGAGCATCCCGTGGCCCTGCCCTCCGTGACCTATCCCGCGCCGGCCTACTCCGCGGGGGTCGAGCCAAGGACGCGCGGCGACCTGGATAAGATGGGCGCGGCCCTGGCCCGCCTGACCCAGGAAGACCCCACCCTGCGCGTGCACCGCGACGCCGAGTCGGCGCAAACCGTGCTGGCGGGGATGGGCGAGACGCACTTGCGGGTGGCGGTGGAGCGGCTGCGGCGCAAGTTCGGCGTGGCCGTGAGCCTGGGCGAGTTGCGCGTGCCCTACCGCGAGACGCTGGCCGGCAGCGCGCGGGCACAGGGACGCCACAAGAAGCAGACGGGCGGGCACGGCCAGTTTGGCGATGTGTGGCTGCGGGTCGCACCCCTGCCGCGCGGCGAGGGCTTCCACTTCGTGGATAAAGTTGTGGGCGGCGCCATCCCGCGCAACTTTATCCCGGCGGTGGAAAAAGGCGTGCGCGAGGCGCTGGCGGAGGGTTTCATCGCTGGCTGCCCCGTGGTGGACATCGAGGTGACGGTCGACGACGGCTCGTTCCACCCCACCCCGTCGATTCAAGCGAGATGGCTTTCAAGCTCGCGGCGTCGCTGGCCTTCAAGAAGGCGGCCGAGGCGGCGTGCCCGATCATCCTGGAGCCGATCATGCGCGTGGAGGTGCGCGTCCCCAACGACTATACCGGCGACGTGATGAGCGACTTCAACGGCAAGCGGGCGCGTATCCTGGGCATGGAGCCGGTGGGCGAGGGCAGCACCCTGATCCAGGCGCAGGCGCTGATGCGCGAGATGGGCCACTACGCGGCCGCGCTGCGCTCTATCACGCAAGGGCGCGGGACCTATACAATGAAGATAGAGGGCTACGAGGAAGCGCCGCGGACCGTGGTACAGCACATCGTGGCCGAGGCCCACGCGCGACAGCAGCGCCAATGATAAGGATCGGTAGTTGAGGGCAGAGCAGATCACGACCGCGCCGCGCGACGCGGCCAGACCCAGGCGGCGCTCCGGCGCGTTACGCTTC
>JAABUX010008216.1_pt1 | contig 12085 bp, 20 predicted proteins | sample 5561851 | NCBI WGS metagenome assembly JAABUX01 (sample SAMN10711883, study PRJNA513361) | rock metagenome | isolation source: Antarctica rocks | place: Antarctica: Victoria Land, Richard Nunatak red sandstone | collected 2016-01-03 | reverse complement strand
CTGCGGCTCACCGCTTGCCGCGGCGGGCGGCTCATCGTCCACAAGGCCCGACAGCGCCGACCGTGTGAGGCCGGACAGGGTGTAGAGGTAGAACTCGTGGGCGTCCTGGCAGAGGCCAGTGTCGGGGCCCAGGGTCAGCTGTGCCGACAATGCAACATCGGCTCTAATCTGCCCAGATTTGCGTGCAATCATGGGCAGAGTGGTGGCCCATTTCAAAATCACAGAGTGTCGTTGCAAGCTTCGGCGGCACGCACTCGAGCGCATGAGCTGCACCGATGAGAGGATCGATTCTAGGTGGGGTAAAGACCGCGGTTTGGAACGAGCACATGGATGCAAGGCTAGGCTTCTTGCCGAGGGGTTCAGACCGCCTTACGAGGGGTTCAGACCGCCTCACGAAAGGACACGATACAGGTTCAGGGCTTGGGTTAGGATCAGGGTCATTGCTAGGGTTAGGGTCCTAGGGCTAGGGTTGACTCACCTGCTGCTGGTAGCCCTCCAGCACGGCGCCGGCGTGCTGCCACCAGGTCTGCAGGAACGCCGTCGGGCTGTACGGCTGCCGCTGCGCCGAGTACGCCGCCGTGTACACCCGGTCCTGCGCCCGCGTGGCACACAAATATAGAGATTATGGTTTTCCAATACATCTGTTGACAATATATCTAAATTTGGTGTTGAACGAATGGTTTTATTTACAATATCAAGCTGAGAACATAGTGAACATTGGTAGAATTTATGGTCCTGCCACGCGTCGTGCACGGCCGCAGGCGTCACAACCTGGACTAACCACGCGCTGCAGTAAAACGGTATCCTAGATGTGGCAATTCGCCTCTACAGACAGCGGACGCCAGCACGGAACAAGTCACGCCTGACGATTGAATATCACATCAGTTGCATGCTCCGGGCACGGGGTTTGTCGCACGGAGCGCGTCGCCGGGGAGGCTACAGCGGTGACCCTGACCCATACAACTTCTGGAAGAGGGCCGGGCAGGCAGAGCGCTGGCGGGTCAGAGGCGTTGTCTTCCGTGTCACGCTGTCGCGAGGCACGACCAGGTCGCACCAGCTCGCAGCTGAGGCACGGCTCCGCGGGGCTCGACCAGCGGCACGCCTCCCGCAGGTGGCCGCCACCCAGGTAGAAGCTGCGCAGCACCGGCGCGTGCAGCAGCGCCTGCGCCAGGCAGACGACACCCATCGCGCGACGTCCCCACGAACCACCGTGAACGCTGCATTTACTCAGCGAATTATTGTGGGTCCACAAGATACTGCAAATATTGGCACACTGGCTTCTCGATGAGTTGTGAGCAATCAGTACACACAGGCTTGCGGCTGCTGGGACAGATGTACTGCTATGCCGTGCACGTTTTATTAGTCTGCTAAGGCTTCGCAACTCCATTCATGTCACGAGGGTAAAAGCTGTCCTCAACAAGCCGGGCCTTGTGTTAGCCGCTCCAGAGCTGCAGCCAGCGCACCTGCAGGACGCTGTTCATGAAGCACGTGTTGCCCAGGTTATTCAGGCCGCGCAAGCCGGCCAGTGCGGGCTGCCCGCGCTTGCCGCCGGCCAATGCCTGCTCCGGTGGTTGCGCTGCCTGCGTGTGCCGCAGCCGCACTGAAGGCCGGTTGCTGCGCTATCTGATCAGGGTGATGGCGAGTGCAAATGTTCTCAGCCGTGTACTATCGACCGTCAGTAGACAGTCGCAGCCCAGGCCCATACCCTGTTCCATCACCTGTGGTCCAAGCTCTACTCACATTTCCGGATCCTAGCTCTACCGAAGAGCTCTCAATCAGCGAGTGCCCACAGGTGCAAATCCAAGCACCTTCTCTGCTGGCTGTTCGGCCCCAAAGTCTTTGCTTGTTGGCGGTGGTGGGGCGGGCAGGAACGCCACGGGCGGCGGCCGCGCGGCGGGCGTGGTCGGCGACTCGCAGCCCCCCAGACCATTCGGCGCTGCTCTGGCGGCCTGGCGAAGCATAATGGATATCAATATCAGCAGTGTTGCATGTGTACCGCACAGAAACATGCGACCCATCAAGTCCGCGGATAAGCATGGATAGAATGGGACCACTGTCACGTGTGTTCCCGCCTTGGCAGCCGGGAATGAACCAACTTGAACCTTATCTCCGAACCCCGTTATCGGGACTCGCGTTGCTGGCACTCACAGCTGACCAGAGTTGGCACATAGACCCGCAAATATGCCGACAGGACCCACCGCAATGGCGGCATCAAACTCCGTGCTGTACACGTAGTCGTCGCACGCCGCGCAGAACAGCTGCCCGCGGGACACGTCCACGAGCAGTTCATGACCTGGCACAGGGCGTGTCTAGGGTAGGTCATATAATGATCCAATGCTGGAAGGTATGTACGAAGGACGCATGCATGCGAGTAGTCCAGCACGGAAGAGGATGCCACAGCACATCCTGCGGTGTTGGGAGCCATCGTGATCGCTCGGAGAGTGGAGCTCACCATGCCCTGCCGCGGCGAGATGCTCCGCAGCGCTGCCGCAGCGGCCGTCGCTCACTGCGGCGCACTTGACGCAGGCATGGAGGTTCTGCGACGGCTTGAGGCCCGGCTCGGCGTCCTGTCCAGCGAGCAGGGGAGTCTATCAGGAGTTGAACGCGCAGACCCCCTTCGCAGGCTGCAACCAGCTGACCATGCTGCAGAGCTCGAGCTACAGAGGCCGGAGGCAAGACTGGGGGCAGGTCGCGCGGCAGCATGCACGGCTGCAACTGACTGGATACCAATCTGTTGCGGAGGCAGTGATAAGGCGGTTTCCCATGCTCACCCCCGCATGCCAGATGGCCTGCAGACTGCGCTGCATGGGGACGAAGGCCGCAGGGCCGCCATGGCTCTCGCAGAACGTAAGCAGATGTTTGCACCCGGTCGGACCCATCGGTGCTGACTGCAACCAGTCCACAGCTGCCCATATGTCTCCAGAGGCAGCATGCACCGGACCAACTGACGTTGATAGGTCAATCGACAGCTACATACGGAGTTGCAGGGTCACGCAGCCCAGCCTGTTCCCGTTTCGAACGCGAGTCAGCTGTCAGTCAGACACCGAGGGAGCGTCTTGAAATGTGCAGTGGCAGCAACAGCTGCAGAGATAAACGCCGCAGGCTTTACATGCATGCGGATGACTTCACAAACGAGCGCTACGCAGCCAAACCGAGCTCAGCTGTGGTCATACATTCTTTCTGACCTGGCGCAGAAGCCTCTGGGAGCCAAGCGTTTGATCTGCTACTGCGTGTGCCTGACAACTCATGAAGTTCCTCCACCGCGGTATTTTTCAGTACCAGATGTCTGAGGAGCAGTCACCGCCAGGGAAGCGGACCTGCGCGTCAGCAAACAAGCAGTGAGGATGGTGATCGCCTCGGACCTGACATCGGTCATTGCGAGCATGGCTGCATCGGATCACAAGCGTACACTGCGAGCATGACTGACCTTCAGTTAATTCAAGCACCCGGCACCACTCTAAACTTCGCGTTTGACAGCCAACCCTCTGCAAATTTTGAAACCTGACGGTCCACCCAGGGAGCTGCCCGAGCTCTGCCGCGGTGCTCATAGGAAAACGCGCAAAGCCGATGCGCCTGCTCCAGTAGGCAAGAACACCTGTCGCAGTTGAGGGTTTGCGACTCGTGTCTGGAAGGTCAGGATCGAGTTGAAGGACGTGCCTCATGGGCGAGCACGGGACCGCCGGGCTCCTGCCCAAAGTCGACCAGGAAGTCCTCGTCGAGCGTCAGGCCACCGTCGACGGTATCCACGTCGATCTTGAGCAGCTGCGACCCGCGCTTGATCATCTCCGGATAGAACTGCGGCGCATCAACGGCCGCTTGTCTCGAGCACCATCAGCAAGGCGCAAGGGTACATGGATGCATCATAACGGCGGTGGGTGGTGCCGGCTGGAGGCCTTGAAGACCACGGGGCCGCTGCTGACCTAGCCAACTGGTGCGGGAGGTTTGCGGTGTATGGCAGTCAAGTGGTATGCGCTGGTGTACTGCAACCTGAAGCACACCTGTTTGTCCCACGGGCTGAAGAGGCTGTTGGTGACGTAGAGCCGCTTTCCGTCGGTGCTGCGGGACACGGAAGGGTCTGAGGGGTGTACAGCGTCTGGACACATCATGGGTAACCAATGAACGCCGAACAAGACAGAGTTGCAGTGTGGCGGTTCGACTGTCTGCTGCACAGCTCACCGTGATGAACGGCGTGCTGCACGTCAATGCCTTACAGGATGCACCCTGCGCTGCATCCATGTGTTCCCCGACCGTCATGCTAGCCCACGATGTAGCCCCAACATCGCCCTGACCCTGACCACGGGTCTCTTACCTGAGCTGGATCATCTGCGGGCCGCCCTGCAGGGTGACGCCCTTGACCGGCTTGACCTCCGGCTGCGCGTCCTTGAACTCGCCGTCGGTCACCGTCACGCCGCTGCGGAAACAGCTCACAGAAATCCCGAGTCAATAGATGCATGAAGGTCTTTGTCGGCTATAGAAGTGGAACACACGAAGGTCCGCCCTCGTCTAGGACCTGTAACCCCGAAACCTGCTCAAGTATAAGACTGGTTGTTTTCGCTCAAATGGAAAGGGGAACATACACCTGCCGGCGCGGATGGAGCCGCCCGTGAACAGCCGCGCCGCGAGTCGCGGGTGCGTGGGGTCGCTGATGTCGTACTGGTTGATGTCTGCGGTCGGGAGCACGTCTTGATCAGGGGTATGTGGCAGGTTTCAGGGTGAACTGTGGTCGCTGCTGTCGTACTGGATGAGTATTGTGCTCAGGACAGGGTCTGATCAGGGTATAAGTCCAGGATGTAGACTGAGAGCCAGGTTGGCCATACAGTCGCTGATGTCGTACTGATTGATGTCTGTGGTCAGGAACACGGCCTAAGGCATGTGAGTTCAAGATCCACGGCAGGGGCCGATTTACCTACCGCGGAGCACAGCACACGAACCTCAAAACCCACGCTGCATTGTTGCTCTGCCAGGGCAGGACACGTGCGTGGCTGCTGCCGTGTTCATCACTGTCAATGGGCTAGGACAGCGAACGCGGTCTCTGTCCAGCAGCTGTGCCGTGCCCGAATGATGGAATCTGACCTCCGGCAAGCATCACCTCCAAAAGACAGAGTGCGCGATGGTCGCGACCGCGTGCAGACGTGCCCCTGCGCAAGCTCTCAGATGACATGCAGATGCCGAGCTGTTCACTCACCTCCGCGGAGCCAGTTGGAGAAGTACAGCCAGCGGTCGTCCAGGGAGATGAGGATGTCGGTGATCAGCGGGGGCTGCTCCGGCAGCGCCCAGCCCTCCACCTTGGTCCACGGCTGCAGGATGACCACGTCGGCCGCCCACTCCTTCGGGCTGCTGTCGCTCTGCGTCAGCCACCAAACGCCCTCAGGTGTCACTCAACCTGGAAAGTCGAAAACGCAACAATGAATTTTCACTGCCGTGCACGGCACGAATGCCACCTGCTCCGAATGACTGGGGTCGGAGTCAAGACAGGATGGTGTTCAGCTCAATGTGCGACTGAGGATAGCACAGCAGCGTCCTACCGTGCTGCTCCAAGCAGAGCGGCACAGTTGTGCGCGGACCTTATGGATGTGCAGCACATTGGATGACAACGCCGCGCCAACGAAGCCGTCTGATGCATCCGGGTCGTGCTTGAAGCGGATCTGCAGCCGAACACAACTAGCTCAGATCAGCCAGCACAGCGTAACCATGAATAGCGGCATGGACGCGGCGGGGATGATGGTGGTCCTGATGGCGTGTTCCCGAGGGTTACAGGTTGCAAGAGGAGGTACATCATGTAAGAGGAGGTACAAAGCGCCACCCTCGCTAATCCGGTGCCGAGTACAGCACGAGCTCGACAGATTTCTCCGGTCTTTCGTCACTGAAAGCTGTCGTGCTGTGAACCTTTAGCCAATCGATGGCCTGCAAGCTGACAGAGTAATAGGCTACCTCCAGGGGAATGAGGCCGTCGGCCCCCAGCTCCAGGGTCTGGCGCAGCTTCTTGGTGTCCCAGTCCCAGACGTACAGCTTGCTGCCGTACTTGGTGCCCACCAGCGACGGGTCGAAGCCCTGCAGCTCATAGGTCCGGTGTGTGTTGCGGGCGACGGCGCGTGCTGGCGTCTGATGCAGGGCCGCTGCCTCAGCAGGGTTCCCAGCGTCTTTGACGGATGACACAGAAGTTCATGAGGACAACAAGCAGGGTACAGCGAGGCCAATGCGTGCAATGCGGCGCGTGTCAGCGGTCCGGACCTGCTTGAAGGCGTTGGGGGAGCCGAACTCCGAGCTGATGAGCAGGTTGTGCCGTGGCTTGTACCTGCCAGCGGCACACAGCGACAGAGCAGTCAGCAAAAAAACCACGACATGTCAGCGTTGCATATGTCAGCACGTGGGAGTGCCGATAACAACAACTGCGAGCACACCAGAAGTCGTAGCCGTAGTCCGTGAGCTCCTGGCCCCACGTGCCCTTGAGCTTGAACTCCTGGTCAAATACCACGAAGCCGCCCTTGCCGTCGCCGTTCTCGTCTCCCAGGTGGCTGCACGGCAGGCATACGTCGTTGACGCCTCGCAGCTGATCGGGCCTGCTAGGTGCTGTGCACATCACGGCGGAGAGTGCGGCCAGCGCTTTGCTGAGCCATCCACCAGCGCAGAGAGTGGGTATGCAGCGTTAGGGTAGTGGCGAGGGTCGCAATGAGGGTCAGGGTTAGGGTAAGAGTGAGAGTTACGCTGAAGGCTAGGGCTGGGGTTAGGGTTTAGGCCAGGGTTCAGATGCTGCAGGCACCTGATGACGACCTCGCCGCTGCCCAGGCAGTGCGATGTGTGGGGCCAGGACAGCCCGGTCGCCGACGTTATCGTCTCGGGCTCCACCGTGTGCACCAGCTTCGGGTTCCGCGGGTCCTTGAACACCTCGAATGCTGCACACCCATTTATGTCGTGATCCCGGCATGCGGACTAGCAGCACCACACCCAAATGTACGTATCTGTCAGGCACGAGCGCGCCTTACTCGGTGCTGGGAGCTGCATCCTCTTTGCCTGAAACCCAACCAGCCAGCAGACAGACGATGCGAGGCATCCGCATGAGGCTTGTTGCCATGCATGGAGAACGCACCGTAGATGCGGCCGGAGGCGAAGCCCGGGAGCACCAGCAGGTTGCGCTTGTAGGCGGCGTCTCCGTGGCATGAGCTGCAGGCGTTCCAGCCTGCGAGGTGCCGGCATCCTCAACTCGCTGCTGACCGGCAGGTGAGCGATGATGACGTGCGCAGTGCATTGGACGCACCACTGTGGTGTAGCTCATCGCCAATATAGGGCACCGGCGTCCGTGCTATGATCTGCGACACAGCAGGCTCCCGTGATATGAGCAAGGCTGACCCGTCTGATTTCCTCCAGTTCTATACACCCAGGTAATCCATTTCCCCCAACCGTATGAGCCTCCGGAGGCCATCATGTGTTGGACAGATACTGACGTTAAGCAGTGCTATCGGAGCACGGGGAGGGGAGAGCGAGGGGCGGCGGTGATCCATGCATGCACCTTCTGATACTCTGACGACTCCGGATCCACGTCGACCGTCACTAGATAGTCGGGCCTCTCGGAACCATCAGCCACCACAGCAGGCAGGTAGAGGATGGTCTCTCGAGGAGCAGCGATTGCGTCCTGTCGAGTGAAGCGCACACGCGGGTGTCGGAAGTTTCGGCGTCATGTCAGCCAGCAGGGAGGGCCCTTGCTCCATGCGCGTATTGCATGCATGACGCGGCGTGCTGGTGATGGTGTCCGACCTGCGGTGTCGCGTGACCCGGTCCGTTCGTTCCGACATCGTGAGTGTGCGTGCAGTGCCCGTTCGACGTCATGGATCCAGAATAAGGTAACAGATTGGTGTCGACACCAGAGCTGCGGCTGCACGGGAGTACACGGGATCGCACGTGTCAAGCGCAGGGTCGCTTCGGGTGCGCTAGGCCAGCCAAACAATTGGAGCTTCTTGCAGTTTAACGACAGCCGTGTTCATTGGCTGCGCCAACCCAATACGGAGGATGGCGTCACCAACATCCCAGGGAGCAGTGTCGGTCGGCGATACCCCGCCCGATCTCCATTGTCTAAATTTTGATCACCTATGAGTGTCCAGCCCAGGCGCAGCTGCCAGCACCCTGCGATACTCCTCGCTGGTGTGCTTGGTCCAGATGCCATTCTTGCCGCACGCCAGCACGTGCGTGTGGTGCTGGAGCAGCAGCATCCGGTGCCCTGCGCGACACGGCGCGCGGGGTAGTATGAGGACTCTGGGCATGTGAAGCGTCGATGCAGTGACAGGGTGCGCATCAAAATCGGCGGAGGGGCCGAGAGAAGAGTAGTTTGCTGCACGCTGGCCTGTCAGGCGCTGGGCTCTCCAGGATGTCAGGCAGATAAGCTGAAGAACGGTGGTGTAGAGATGCGAAGAGTCGCACCCACGGAGATGACACAGTCGCAGGCCCGCATCAGGCTGCCGTACAGGGCGGTCTCGGTCTGCTCGTCCAGCGCGCCGGTCGCCTCTGCTGGCGACAGGCACATCAGTCAGCGCGGGAGCAGATGCAGCCAGACTACAGGGATTCGCAGCACCGATGAACGGACAGGCCACGGCCCTCGCTGATTGCGTCTGCACCGTTTGTTTGCAACACAGCAGCGTGGATCGCGAGGGGGCTTCAACGTGGGCTCGGCTGTGCATCAGCCGCGTTCACTACAGGCGGAGGAAAAGGCCGAGATCACTTTTGGCAGGTCGCACAACAGCATGAGGTGCAAAGCCACCAGTCCGCACCGTCCAACACCGCGACCGCGGGGCGGTGCACCAGGAGCCGCAGGAAGGCGATGCGCTGCTGCTCCCCCAGGCTCAGCGTGTGCGCCCAGTCCAGCTCGGCGTCCAGGCCGCCCACCCTCTCCGCCAGACCTGCCGGCGCCGGGGTTCTGGCTGAGGGTCGGCTGAGTGAGGGTCAGGTATGTGACACGGAAACTACAGCAGACTCAAGATGCCAATTTCCAAGCAGCAGTGGGCCGCAGCAGCAAGCAGCATGCGGCCAAGCTGGTCGTCACTAACCCAGAGGCCTGCTTATAAAGTGACAGAACATGGCATGGCAATTGATCTGAAGGGCGAGCACAGGGCATGAATGTGCAGACTAGCGCTCATGGCCACTGGCCCTGTTCCCACCTGCGACAGGGCGGCTCGCTGCTGAGGTGCAGCAGGCTGAATGTGTGCAGGTCACGGCGGCTCACCTCCAAGGCGGACCTCATTCAAAAGCAGCAGCAGCTCCGTGTCGCTGGGCCCCGCGTCCGCGCCGTTGGCGATGGCCTGGTCTCCCACCTCGCCTGCATGGATTGCTCATTGTCTGAAGGCCGTCTCTTCGCAGAACGCCGTTTTTGTGTGGACCTGATTACTAAGCAGAGAATGCAACAAACAAACAACCCAAGGCTGCTGACGCACTGCCAATGACTTTTTAGGTTTTGACCAGAAGCAAGGGCCTGACAGCCGGAAAGCTGCTGCGCGGTGACTGATGAGCTCGCCGGCAGTCATGGCCAATGCCTTGAAGCGGCAGGCAGATGTCCTGCCAGACAGCCAAGAGTGGAGCCCAATAGACTCAGCAAGCATGCAGCAGCTATCATGCCCGCGAGCCTCGTATGCTCCTTCCCACTGTCGTTTCAGTGCAACAGCAGCGAGAAAGTTGTGGGCTCGGGGCCCGCGCCTGACGGGAATATCAACTGGTGCCGGAGGGTGCCCAGCGGCATGAAGGGCTTCTGCGGCAGGAAGAAGACGCTGGAGGGCGCGGGCGTCAGGATGCGGCCCGTCGCCGAGGACCACAGGCCTGGCAGCATGCTTGCATGATTGAGTACACATGAACACCTTACCATAGCGCTTATATGTCCTCAACTCGGAAGCCAGGACACCCAGACTCGACAGGACACGCAGAAAGCGTTTTCACGCTTGAGCACGGCACCCGCTGCAAGTGCTTTATGGCTGGAATGGTAGGAGAGCTCGATGATTTTGGGCTTCAAGCCAGGCTCGGTGCATTGTGCACACACCATTGCATGTCAACCTGACCATTGCTATCTCTGATCGACACTCTGGGAAACTAGAGGCTGGGCGTAACAAGTGCCAATCCCTGACTTGATCCTGGTGCGCGTGACTGTACCTGAGATTGCCCGCAGGAGGCTGGACTTGCCACATCCGCTTGGGCCCACGATCAGCAGCGATTGCCCCGGCTCCACCGTTAGGTCCAGGGCCTGAGCTCGCGGAGATCCCAAACTTTTACATTTGGGGCCATCATGCGTCGCGATCTAGAGTAGAGGCGCCGCAAACAACATGCTCAGCTGCGCCTCGAATCCGATGGCAAACGGTGCATAGTTTGCACGGTGGCTTCAACCGCCAACCTAATGTCGAGACAACTCGCGCTGTAAAGGGTCGCAGTCCTGACTCATGTGAGCATAAGCCGCATTATAACAAGTTGCACTTGGCTTTGTCGCGACAGCATGTTTCCAAGTCAGCCGGACTAGCACCTGGCAGATGCAGATGTCCTGGTTCGGCGTGTATAGCGTGAGCCGCTCGAGCGCAATGCCTGGCGCCGTCGATGTGGCCCTGATCAGGGAGCTGTTCGCCTCCGGCCGCACGCGCAGCGCTGCGTAGCAGGAGTCGAAAGGCTCAGATGGCCACATCAAGTCTATGACTCATGACACTGCCATGATGCTCGGCTATTTTGGGCAGGTTTTGCAGCATGAGCCCAGAGCACCATGTGTTGATTCACGCATGCAGACATTTCTGAAGATGCAACGTCGCGTAGGTGCTTGCACTTGGGGACATCGAGCGGTGCTCACTTGTACGCTGCAAGTGCTGGACGCGGGGAGATATGAGCAGGGTGCGCACATGCAAAGAGGGCGTCGATGCGCTCCGTCTTTGCGGCGAGGCCGCTCAGGTCGCTCAGGTTGGCGACCAGCAGCGACAGCGCTTTCTCGATGCGGTGGAACGCGAAGCCGACCTGCGGCAGCTCACTCGTCTGGTTGAAGCCTCGTGTGCACCAACTTCCAAAATCACAGCGCATAGACATGGGACCTTATAGCAAAACTACTGTGGAGACAATTGAAGTGAAAACAACAGCCTTCAATGCGGACATACATACCTTCATAGCGCTCTCATCACAGATGCTGCAAGTCTTGTGTCGCTGACACTTGAGCGGAGCGTCCCTGGCAGCATAGCAGTGCACATTGCCTGTCGGAAGATCGATAAATGCCCCGCGCCTGAGCAATGACCCCGAACTCGATCTCGCCGGCAAAGTAACGCGGCGCTGTGAGCATGGCCGGGGCCAGGATGGTGGCGTACTCGTAGCCGTTGGTCCACAGCGACAGGATCGCCTCCCACCGGACCTGTTGCAGCATTTAAAGGTCAGGCCCAGTAGTCTGAGCATAGTGGAGGCGGCACACCAAACGGTAGGCTACGCGCCGAGGGCACGATGGCAGGGCGGACAAGGATACGAGAGAGAGTTGCCGAAGGGGAGGCTAAGACCTAGAGGGTTTTGACCGGGCACACCTTGAGCCGCGCGACCGCCACCAGGGAACGGAGCCGCGTCCCGGCTACGTCCGCCTCGCGCCGCTCGCCGCGATAGAAGGCAATGGCCTCTGCAGAGATCAATGGTACGGTCACGGGCATGCTCACCGTGCTCAGCAACCAATGCAATAAACGTCCCCGCGTATTGTTACATGGAGCCAGTGCCCGTCTGCTGGGTGTGAGCGCCGAAGGCACATGGGCCACTCATGCTGTGCCGTACGCTGCATGGTCATATTGCCTATGCAAAGGCTCCAGCGACGCCATGCATGCTGTCATGCAATGCCTGTCTGTAACTTCAGCTATGAACCCAACTCCTAATCCTGGCCTGGCACAATCCCTATTCCTGACCCTGGCTTTGAGAAACCTTTGCCCCAACCCTGACGTTGACCCTGACCATAAACCCTGCCCCCGACCCTAACCCTCACTCTAGCGAGAAGCGCACCAGCATTCTCCCGGACCCGCACGAGGTCGAAGCGCAGGTCGCCCTCCGATCGCAGCACTTGGAAGGACAAAAGCATCAGGCGCCGGCCGAAGATGGAGGTCGTCAGCCAGGT
>JAABUX010008215.1_pt1 | contig 12086 bp, 20 predicted proteins | sample 5561851 | NCBI WGS metagenome assembly JAABUX01 (sample SAMN10711883, study PRJNA513361) | rock metagenome | isolation source: Antarctica rocks | place: Antarctica: Victoria Land, Richard Nunatak red sandstone | collected 2016-01-03 | reverse complement strand
CGCGGCGGCCGCCGCGCGCGTGCCGGACGAGTTTATAGAGGACATCGCCCGCCTGCACCCGACCGAGCCAGCAATTGTGCCCGGCGCGCACACAATGTGTCATGATCCAGCTTGTCTCGTTCACATGCCTTGAGAGTGTTCTGAACCTAGTTTGCTTACCCTGAATACATGTGCGCTCAGTAGTGGGGCGTCATGCTGCTCAACCTAGCGGACCATGAATGCTTCGTATCGCAGCCTGTAGGCCGTGCTAGCCTTGTAGGCCCTGCTAGCCACTGCAGCGCACACAGCCATTTGTCACCAGGTGCGCAGACTTCCTGCAGTGCCTGCGTCACGCACACGCATTGTTGACCTGGCTGCTTCAATGTGTCGTCTGGAGCAGACTCCCGTGGTGCAGGCGGGCGCGTATTCGACCTGCTGCACGTCTGGCGCGTGGACTCGGGCGACTATGCGACGGTGGCTGAGCAGATTGTACAGGCCTGGGAGCGCCGCGCAGCTGCGGCGGCGGCCGAGCAACCGCGGCGGCCGCCGCCGCCGCGCCCGCGGCTCATGCACAGCAACCTGAAGGATGTCGAGATGGTGCTGGAGGTGTGCAGGTGAGCCCGGAACCAGTTCTGCCTAGTGTCCTTGGTGAACCTGCCAGGAGCCTGTGCTTGTTCTCGCTAGGGCACTTGAGGTGCTTTCACCCTTGTCCAATCTAGTCAAAGCACAAGCAGTTATAAGCAGTCAACAAGCTATACACATCAGTTCTGCTGGTGCTGCAACTCAGCTGCTAAGCATGTCAGCAATCGAGCAGATCGGCCTCCAAGTACCCTGTCCATTTTAACACGCCTGCCCTCGCAGCCTGCCGGAGCGCATACGGCCATCGGTGTGCGCGTTTGGCGGCCTGGCCGACGGCTTCCTCCCGTTTGACGTTGGCGGCGGCCGCGCCGAGCGGCTCACGCTGGCCAGCGTGGTCATGAAGGCTGTGCAGGCGCGCCGCCCCCGCCCAGTGCCTGCAGCAGCCCGATGCAGACAGAGTGGGATGCACCTGCCAGATGTTCAACGCCTGCGTGTGCCAGGCCCTGAAGACATGCAGCAGTGCTGCACCAACCTTGGTCAGCTGCAGGGGCCGTCAGACAGGTCTGTCTTGCAGGTGCGCGGTGTGTGCGCACTCAATATATTTCACTTGCTTGTAGCCATTTCTCAAGCAATTTCGCAAGCGATCTTCGCCTCTGCACCTGCATACGTGAGACCGTGCTCCGGGTACGGCTCTTCACAGGGTATGTTCACAACCAGGTTCGCTTGGGCGCAGGCTCATGCGCCGGACTGCAGCGCGGACCGGTGTACGGAGTGCGCGGGAAAGCTGGGTGACGATGCCAACAAGGGCAAGGCACAGGTGATGCCATGATAAACCTGATCGCTAGTGTGACATTCTGGTTGGCACTTTTGCGCCAGCAGCGTCAAACACGCTTCGCCTCGCAGAGGGGGCGCCCTGCGCTTACATGCACATTGGATGTGAAGGTGCTTGCACATGAAGCAAATTCATGCGCTCGGATGTGAATTTATGATATTGACTTGATAGCTAAAGCCGTGAAGAGAGCCTGCGGGTGCGCAGGTGGACCCGCGGCTGCCAGAGGCTGCGCAGGCGCGCGTGCGCGCGCGCATGGCCGCCATGTTTGAGCAGCGCGACCCGGACGCCGAGCGCGTCAGTGCCACGCTCGCTGCCATGTACCATGCAGTCACGCGCGAGGGGCTGCTGGGCGAGAAACCCTCGCTGTAGGTGCCCAGGAAGCGCGGCCAGCCTTGCAGCTTTGCACGCAGGGAGCGGCTGGGCACAGGCAGGGATCAGGGTGCGGTCTGTGACCCAGGCCAGGACCAGGCCTGAACTGGGAGCGATGACAGACTGCCAGGCGCTGTTTGTCGTCGCCGAGATTAACATGTTCCAGCACTTGCAACTGGCATACAGAATATGTATTGGCATTGGCGGGGGAGGTGTGCATGCCGGACAAATGTCTGACGTGTGCGCCGCGTCAGTTGCTGCACTGCGGGAGGGGCGTTGAAACGTACGCAGATCATGTTGCTACTGCTCTGTGATACATGCACTGCTCTCTCAGCGGGCACATGGTGCATGCACACTTTGTGTCCAATGTGCGGCGTGCTAGAACGCTACTGAACAGATAGGCAATCCAGCTTTACATCCGCCTATGAGTTCCAACGCACCAAGCGCACACGAGCAGTTTCAGTGAGATATGTCGATAGCAGACCTGCCTTCACTCGCTGCTACCCCTCTAGCTAAGAGAGCTTGAGTGACAAGTAAAGCAGAAGACAAGCCGTCGCAAGAACCCTGCTGGAAAGGTTTACTATAGTACCTGTGCAGAGCCGCTCCCTTGAGCACAGGGATGTCACCAGCAACGCCCATGTGCACACAGACAGCAGGTGGACGCAGTCCTTGCATGGATGCCTTGGTACCTTGGCAGCGCTTGGGACCCGCACTAATGCACCATTGTTCGGTTCAAACCAACAACTGGGCAGGAGCTCTGGATGGTGTGAGGTAGGACCTCACATGGTGTGAGGTAAGACCTCACACCACCAAGAGCGGCTGACAGTAGTTGAACTGAAGAGAACAATAGCACTGCTCGAGTGCGAGTGCCACATGCTGCCAAGATACCAAGGCAGCGCATGTGTTCCTTCTTGCTCACATCACCGAGTGACCGAGTCCTGCTAGGTGTGACCTATCGCCATGTGGATCTTGCTCAGCCCACATGCTGCTGCATAGCACGCCTCCGCCCGTGCACATGACATATGTTGAGCATTGACCACGGACCTGATCACCCATTCATTTGCATGCATGCTGGCAGTCAACATGCGGCACATGCATGAGCTCTGGCGAGCACATGTCAAGCGCGGTGCCCGCACAGCCTGTGCCGCGGCGCATCCGGCGCACGCACCAGCCCACAGCAGCCAGCGGGTACAATGCAGAGAGCCTGGCGGCAGCGCGCGCGCCTGCCCGGCGGACGGGGCGTCCTCCGCCGCACTGTCATTGCGTTGATGCGCACGTGGTGTGCAACCAAAAGGTCGCCTACCTAGCGGTCTCGCCTGTGCATCGCGCGATCAGAGACTGGTGAACCTTTGTGATATATCAGACGGTGCTCCCCACGCCTGGTGCGCATGAGCAATGGACATGGCGTCCTCGGCCGCCCTGTCGTCCCGCATGCGCACCAGGCTTGGGGAGCACAGGCTAATTATATCACACGGGTTCGCCAAGCCCACGGTCGCGCGCTGCGTGGGCAAGATGGCCAGGCCGGACGCCTTGATCTTGCACACCACGCGCGCGTCAAACTACATGTCCGGCACCCACAGCCACGATAAGTCCGAGCTCGGGTCACAAGGGTGGCGCTGCAGAGGATGCGCTGCAGCAGAGCGCCACCCCCACATTTGCCTGTCATCATGAGCCCACACGCCCAATTAGAAACAGACAATTTTCAAGGGGCCGGGGTTGCATACATGTAGAACTGGCTCCGCTCGATGCTGACGTGCGCCGAGATCCGCTTGACCAGCTGGGTGGCCTGCTCCTCGCAGAGTATGCTAAGTTCCGCACAATCAGCAATCAAGCCAAGCTCCGACAAGGAGCAGGCACCCCAGATGGTCGAGCAGGTCTTGACGTATGTCAAGTTGGTGCCGAACCAGCCCTGCATGTATGCAGCCCGCTTCTGCGCGCACATGTGCGCAGCTTGGCAGCCCCCAGACATCCACACATGTGCTTGCACTGCGCAGAATGTACCAATCATACAAGTGACGGCTATGCAACACATTGCCAACAGCCGGATAATGACATGCATGGCATGGCTGTTCCACAGAGTGCATCATCTACACTCCCCAGCTTCTTGTTCAGTCAGCCCGTAGGTGGACGAGAACAGTGCACTATCGCAAGTGCAAAACGTCGGCCCAGGCGCAGCCGCCCTGGGCTCATGCAGCGCCATCATCGTCTCCAGCAGTCACGGAGCACGGCACCGCCCCAGTGGTTGAAACGGACGGCGCTAAGGGGTGCGCACTTGTCCAGCAGACGCCCGTGACGGCTACGTTGAGCATGGGGTTTGTGCCCGCACTGCGGCAGTGCCTGTTTGGCCACCTGCTCCGTCCCATGGCACCTTGTCCATCCCTATCAATTATGCACCCAGTGCGTGCAGCGAGCGCATCAGGCATGCTGCAGTGATGGCGTGAGTGCATGCCGGAGAAGCGCGCCGGCGACTGTGTAAAGGAAGCTCATTCAGGAGCAGGTCGCTCCGAGCAGCCTCATAAATGTCACACGCTCTAATCTTGTCGCGCGCGGCGCAGACAAGCGAGCCTGCCTGGCCTGCGCACTGCGAAAGAGATGAAAGCGCGTGGCAAGTATGACGCGGCCTGGGGCGACTGCTCCGGAGAGCTCCCTTGGACAGTCGCCCGCCACTTGAACCGGCATGCACATCACGTCATCATTGCAGCTCGCCTTGCAGCGGGCCATCGCCAATTTATGCTGGCTCATCCCTAACGTCTACAGCTACCAGCAAATTGTCTGATCTGCACATATTTGCCAAAGGGTGAGAAGGCTGTGGAATATATCGAAAGGCCCCCTTGGTCATTGATGCTGAGCTTGGTCCATCCCAGCATGCATACCCTATGCAGCATGCCTAACCCTCAGCCTCCACAAGCAAAGGTCAAGCTAGCAGACTATTGCTATTAGAGTGAGTGCGTCCTGCTGCCCATCCTACTGCCTATACTGAGTCTGTTCCAAGGTCTCGGAGATCTGTCAAGTGTTCTTGCTTCCCAGGCAGCTCTGCGCTCAGGCAGCTCTGCGCTCAGGACGGGCTCTGGCTGTAAGGGCCGTGTCCTGCTGTCAGCTCCGCAGCTCCAAGAGCTCAAACCAGAGCAGCCGGCACGTTAGCTGAACCAGCAGCAGAGAGGAGAGCGCTCTCTCAGTTTGCCGTGCGCGCACTGAGCTTCAACACGCACTACTCTTTGTGCTGGCTCTTGCGACTGGGTGAGCGCCGTGCGCCTGCCGTGGCCTTGCCCTCTGTCCAGAGCAACACCGGCGGCTGCCCACAGCAGCCGGTCAGACTGGCTGCCACACCTGACTGACATAGCAGCAAGCGCGCTGGCTTGCTTGTCTTCCAGCATGCATTGATGCCCTGCAGCCTGTCTGTTATCTGTCAGAGTCAGTGCACAACAGAGCTTGCATCTCTGCCTGAGCGGGCCTCTCGGCGCGTGTGCGCCAGACCAGCTCCTGAGCAACTCCGGTGTCCATGTGGTGCGCGCTGAGACGACGCGCGCGGCTGCTGGCCACGGCGGCGGCGCTCGCGTGCCTGGCCGCCGCAGCACAAGCCTCGCCGACTGGCCTGCCGACCGAGTGGCGCGCGGGCAAAGCAACGTACTATGGTGGCATGCCTGACGGGTGCGCCTGTGCACTGCACGGCAGCATGTCTGGCACAGACGTGCATGCCCTCAACCAAGCAGAGACGGGTGTGCGGACGCGTGCACCTGTGAGATATGTGGCTGTGCATGTCTCAGTGGGTCGGTAGCATTGCTGAGGTGCACGGAGGGTCGCAAGGCCATGGCAGGCTGATGCGGATGTGTGCCGCAGGATGTCACCCTACGACCCGAGCTATGGCACCAGCATTGTGCGCCCTGAAAGTTGTTTGAAGGCTAGGTGTTGACACTCTGCTGCACCTTGACGATCTGCTCTCTAGCGACATGGAAAGCGTGCGGGCAACGTCAGGCCTGATTCCCACATGTTTGCATCAGCAACGAACCAGCAAGGTGTCTGATCACCATGTCTGAAAAGTGCAATTATCAACAGTGTTTGACAGCCTGCTGTGTCGCTACAGTGTGAGAGTGTGTGATGTTTGTTAAACCATACGGGAGTACCCATGGGGCATACACGGGTGCTTGAGCACGCTGAGACGACAAGGACTTTGGCGCGCAGGGCAGCTGCGGGTACGGGCTGCTTGACAAGGCCAAGTACCCCTTTTGGAGCGTCGCGGCGCTGTCCACCGCCAATTCCTACTTTCTGGACGGGCCGCTGCAGGGCTGCGGGTGCGCCACTCCCGGCGCGGTGCCTGCCATTGCTTCACTGCCCTTGTATGCTTGCTGGCTGACCGGGCAAGGTTGGCCTGCCCGGCCATAGACAGCGTGGTTGCTGAGGAGCACACTCTCACACAGCAGGCAATCTGTAGTCTGTGAATTCTCTCAGACAAGTCTTGCTGCTTTTCCTGCTCATCCGTGTAGTTGCATCAGGACCCCTGGGGGGCCATCACACTCCTGTATTTCTGTGCTGCTTGTCGCGCATCACCAGCAAACTGGATGAGACATATGTTTGGTGGCCCTGACATTAAAGTGCTTGGGCGTGCTGCAGGCAGTGCTTCCAGATTGAGTGCCTGAATGAGGGCGGGCCGAATGCGGTGCGCCACTTTGAGCCTTCATTTTCATCAAGGCACATGCTGAGTGCCTGTGCAATGCTAGGATACCCTGGCTCTTGGCATGGCCCTGGCACCGCTTATTCTGTGTGATAGCTATACACACGTATCAAAGATGTTTGCATGCTTTGGCTCGGAGCTTTGCAGACATCTTGCTGCTGGCGCCAGGGGCACTGCAATGCCAACCCTGATGACAGGTCCATGACCGTGATGATCACCGACTCGGTGCGCTATTGGCATGCCTGGTAGCCAAGCGCGGCTGGCCTGATCGAGCGTCTTCGCTCCGTCGCTTCCTTCGTTACAGCTTAAGCTGTCCACCGCTTTGCTTTTGTGTGCCCTCCACCTATCACAGAAACGCACACTTGTGAGTGAGGTCAGACATATTACTTCTCGGCATGCACAGAGCTGGCTTGCATTCACGCAGTCTGCTAATATGCACGTGTACTGTCTGATCATCAGACTCAGACTCTGATGACAATGCTGTGTCATCCTGCAGTGCCCCGAGTGCGAGGCCGACCACCTCGATATCCAAGCGCGCTCCCAACGCTGCGCCCTTGTCTAAGAGATGTCTCTCACATGCATGACCCTGCATTGTCTGTGAAGGTTGTGATCAGCTTGCCTGAAGTGCATTTTCATGCATTTCACTGCATTTCGGGCAATGCAGACATTATAAACTGTTTGAAAAGACTGTGGCATAAGTTCACTAGCTCACATGCTGCGATGACTGCGGCAGGCGCTGACCTACCGCCGCGTGCAGTGCACGCCGCCCGAGGACGTGAAGGCGCGCGCGCTCGCCGCCTCCGCGGCAAGCAGGCTAGGAGAGACATGAGCAGTAAGTACTCATGGTGGCTGCCATGGCGCCAGAGCCGAGGATGTGCTTGCACTCTCTCATCAGCACAACTGAGCGCAAGGATGCCAGGCACAGCCGCATGGCTGTAGATCTCAGGCAGATCTGGATGGTGGCGCAGGTGCTGGTGGACCAGAACCGCGGCGCTGGCGGCTGGCTGCGGCTGTCCATTCAGGTGCTGCTCTCTGCCCCACGGCGGGTCCAGGCTTGGCCGGCTGGCGCGATTGTGTGTCCGATTCAACGAGTGGTTCAACAGTCTTTGTGCACGTACATGTCTGCAGGCCAGACACCTGGCAGGAAAAGGTCCATGCGGGTCTGAATATGGTCGAGGAGACTGTTCATGGCTGCTCACACACGCCTCGCTAACTCGTGGGTGTTATCAAGCACGAGCTGACGACACCTGCCGCGCGTGCGCGCAGGCTGCGGGTGGGCCCGGCGGCGTCAAGGCGGTGCAGGTCAAGGCGCGCGACAGCGACTGGATGGGGATGACAAACAAGTGCGCTCCTGTGGGTGCCTGCGCGATGCGGAGTCTGCCACTTCAGAGCACTCCACCTGTTGAGGCCCTAATACTGTGCCTTTAAGCCAGCAAATGCCAGCTGATGTGTACGCAGTCCTATAGTACACCCCTGTTTCACATTAAGATTTACAGGATGACATGCGTCAATCGCATGTGCTCGCTGGTAAGCACTGCACCCCTTGCCTTGACACATGGAAGCGGCATCTCCCAACATGTGTTGCCGCACAATCGGAGTGGAGATGTTGTGAACCAGTTGTTGCTGCACAAGTTCTGCCGCCGCCGGCGAGTGCGGCAACGGAGTGCAAACCTCAGAGCCTGCCTGCTGAGCGCGCATGGCATGCAGGTGGGGTGCTGCCTGGGAGGTGGACGCCGCGCCCAACCCGCCGCTCGACGTGCGCATCATCGGCCAGAACGGCAGCGAGGTGCGCGCCTGCCACCATTTCCAGCATTACAATGTGATCCAGACTGTTGATGCTGAAGGATGTTGCGCTTCGGGGCACTGGGCGGGTCCCCAATGCCGGCATCCCTGCTAGGCCTGCGACTCCTTGCGGTGCTGACCTACAGAGACTGTGCTGCATGCGTAAGGCAGCTCCCAGCTGCCATGAGGCTGCACCCAGCCGCCTCGTACGGCGCGCAGGTGACTGCTTACGGCGCCATAAAGGCCGCAGGCCAGACCGGCAAGCTGCCGACGGGCGTGCAGTTTGCGTTCGCGCCCACGCCGGGCGCAGCCGACGTCGGCGGCCCGGCCGTCGGCCTCGCCGGCCACCACACCGTCGCCAACGTGTCCGTGCCCGCCATCACGCCGCCGCCGGGCCTGCACGCCGCGCCGGGGCCGCCCCAGGTCCAGCAGGCGCCGGCAGGAACCCCGTCGCCGCTGGCGCCGCAGGCAAGCCCGCCGCCGCCGCCGCCGCCGCCGCAGCAGCCGCCGCCGCCGCTGCCAGCGACGCCGCCGCCGCCACCGCCAGCAACACCGCCGCCGCCGCCTCCACAGGGGCCAGCTTTGCCGCCGCCGCCGCCACCGCCGCCTGCACCGCCGCCGCCGCCGCCTCCACATGGGACGGCCTCACCTGCGCCGGCGCCGGCGCAGTCCCTGCCGGTGCATGCGTACTCAGCAGCACCGTCGCCCAGGCCCACGCAGGCGCCGGCGCAGCCATCGAGTCCTCTGCAGGACCCACACCCTGACCCGATGCTGCCGCCGCCCGCTCCGCGGCGCGCTGGACCAGCCTCACCGCCGCCGCCACCGCCTCCGCCCCCGCCGCCGCCGCCGCCGCCGCCGCCGCCGCCACCTCCGCCCCCGCCGCCGCTGCCCCGCTGACACTTCACAGCTGGATGGGGGCCAGCTCCACCAGGCCATGCCAAACCCCTTCCGCCGACCCGGAATTTGCCGCTGTGACTGCTTCATGCAGCCGCTGATGTGACACGTAGGACTGCGGCGTCGGCATCCTCTGGGCGGTGCTGTGACCACCTATGAAGTCTGTGCAGGGCAAATATGAACTGAGAACTGCGCATTTTGTCCGTGATGCGCGCTTCCAGGATTGCTCTGATCGCCCTGAGAAAGCTGCCAGCACTATCATCCTGTGCTGCATTTGGGTGCATGCATATGCAGGCATGAGCTTCACAACGGGCAGGCTGGCAGACTGCCTTGTATACCCGGGGTGGAAGCCTTGCTCCCAGAGCGCATGTATGTGCTATTATGACACAGTTTTGGACGCGCTTGCAGCTCAGTGCCTTTACGTGCAATGGTGCTTACCTCCACTCAGCCCTTGGAGGGGCTACTGTGGCACAGTCAAGGCTCTGCATGAGGCATTGGGAGTCGCTAGGTCATGACTGGAGGTGCCTTTTGAGGCTGCGGAATTGTTCTGGTCTGTGTGCGGAGGTCAGCTCAAGATTACGCGCCTGCATGGGGGCGCTCGCATGCTGCCGCACCAGCATTATTAATTTAGGGATGTCAAGCTTTTGGGGATGGGTGCATCATGGGTGCTGCACATGCTTGCTACAAGCCCGCCAAGGAACTTGCAGGCGATCACCCCGCGTGCCGCTTGTGTCATTGTATATGTTGCCCTGGCAGACCTGCATGTCTCCTGCATTCACCTCTGCCAAGACACCTGTAGTCAGTGTGCGTCTGCATATGCCAGGAAGTTGCTTGCCTCCTCTCCGGTGTGTGTTCGGCTTGCTCGAGTGCCAGTGCTGTGAGAGTTCCTTACTGCCAATTTTAAGAGTGCAAGAAGCATGCATCTGTGCATGCTGTATGTATTAGGCCTTGTTGGGGAGCTTTGGTGAGCAAGAACATGCCTTCATGAAGGTTAAAAAGCTTTTTGTTAAGGCGCCTCAGACATGTTCACTTACTGGGGGACATTGTCAACCAGTCAAGCCTCATAGTGCTGCACCTGCATACCACACCGGCATGCTCCAGCCAGGCCAGAGCTCATTCTTGTTGTCCCACATAGCAGCAAGTACTGCATTCTGCTGGCACTGGCCTAGAATCACCCGGCAACACAGGCATGTTAGACACCCCGCCTAACCCATCCCCTTCGGCTCGCATACATTGTTGCTGAAACTCGCAGCTGCACTGGCAACGGCCTGCTGCACGTCCACATGTTCGGGCACACCATCGCGAGCGTCTCCTGGCACAGCAGCACTGCCAGTGGCAGCTTCCTCATACACAGCAGGCGCCGCACAGGGCTGCAGCACTAGAGGGAGGCAGCCAGTCGCATCACACGAGGACGCCGCAGCGCCGTTGCCTCCGCGCTCTGCGTCGCGCGCAGTCGCCTCCAGCGCGGGCACCTCGGCCAGCTGCGCGCGCAGGAAGGCCACCTCCGCGGCCACCACGCCGGCGGCGGAGGTGTCGACCATCCGCAGCCAGTCCGCCTGTCCACCAGAGCATGGCTGTCACACCAGGCAGGCGCAGCCTCGCAGAGAGCAACGCTCAGACTGCATGCCTTTGATGTGGCGCTCCTAAGTGCTGCCCAGCAAGCCTCCCTGCGCCAGTGACACGCACATGATGCAGACACGCCCTTATTGGGGCGTCTGTGCTGATGCAGGGCGAGCTTTGAGCTGCACCATAGCCACATGGCCCTCAAGGTATGCAGCGTCCTATATCCTGATACCATTGCTGGCGCGCCTGCGCCCGGAGCGGCGGCGGCGCGAGCAGCATGAGCGCGGTGAGGCGCTCGGCCAGGAGGCGGGCGGTACCGGGCGCGTCCGGCGAGGGGCCGCGCTCCGCCAGGGCGGCCGCGACGGCGGCGTGCAGCGGCAGCGCGCGCAGCTCCGCCAGCAGCTGCTGGATGGCGGCCTGAGCGCATGCGTCTATAGCTAGCTCAACTGAGGCGCACCAGGCAGCAGACACTGCAGAAGTCCACGTCATACTCATTTGTCCGGACAGCTGGTGACCCGGTGAATGACGCGCACAGCTTACAGCCTCGTCACTAGAAACGAAGCGTTGGCGACTGAAAGCGCTGCGGCGTTTGGGCCATGCAGGCGCTATGCGCTCACTGAATCGCCAAGCCCCGTTGGCGACGGTTCCCAGTGCATCACTCTATTATTTATTAACCATTCTCATGCGAGCACCGTGAGTGATGGGTGCGACGCTCGCACGAACAGGCTGGGCCCCACCTCAGGAATGCACCCGCTGCAGCTGGAGCCGTCGCGCTCGGCCAGGAATTGCACCGCCGCGGCCAGCGGCGCGGCTGCGACGGCCCGCGTCACGAGCTCAGCCGCCGAGCCCGGCGCGGGCCCGATGGCAAGCCGCGGCAGCGTGTGCTCCACGAAGTGGCGCGCGAGCTGCCACTCCCTGCAAGGCGATCACATGGTCTGCCTGATACAGGTCCTGGACGGTTGACAGACGTGACAGTATACTCAGGGATGTTTGCGTGGGTGGGTTTGAGCGTGCGTTGTGCACAGGCGGGAAGTGGGGGCCATCAGGCTTTGCAATTTAGACACCTTAGACACCTCACTTACACAACATGCTGCAGCAACAGCTCTGACGTCTCATCAGATAGCGTTGCTCCGCATGTTGCTGCAAATGCAAGGTGCCAGCATAGTGATACGGCTTTGTCAGGAAACATCCGCGGGGCGCGCCCGCCCTGCAGGTCCAGGGTGAAGAGGACACTCTCCAGCCGGGGGTGCGCGCTCAGGCGCAGGAACCCGCGGCGTTCGCCTTGCGACCCCCGCGCCTGCATCGCCTCGTACAGCCCGTGCACTGGTACCTGCACCGACCACGCGCTTGGTCTGCACTGCAGCCCACTCTGTCTATATGTTGCCCTGCATAGCACACAGTGGCGCATGCTTGCTGAGC
>JAABUX010008214.1_pt1 | contig 12086 bp, 8 predicted proteins | sample 5561851 | NCBI WGS metagenome assembly JAABUX01 (sample SAMN10711883, study PRJNA513361) | rock metagenome | isolation source: Antarctica rocks | place: Antarctica: Victoria Land, Richard Nunatak red sandstone | collected 2016-01-03 | reverse complement strand
CGCTGCGCCAGCAGGAGCGCGATGTGCTCGACTATCTGACCGACGCCTGCGTGGCCCGCACCACCGGCGCGTCGCCCCCGTCCCTCTTACCCCAGGCCCAACAGCCGCCTCTTATCCTGCCACTGCCAGTCGCCGCGTAGCGTCTCGTACCCTCTGAGCGGGTACATGCGCCCAATCTGCAACAGGACGTTGATGGTGATGAGCGGCATGATGAGCGGGATGGTGATAGAGCGGACCTGGCGCCATTTGTTGGCCCCATCGACGCGTGCCGCCTCGTAGTACTCCGGGTTGATAGCGATGATCCCGGCCAGGTAAATGAGGCTGTTGAAGCCGACGGTACGCCACAGATTGACGATGGTGAGGATGGCGGGCCAGTACTGCGGCGCCGAGAACCAATCGACGGTCGGCAGTTTGAGGCTGGCCAGCACCCGGTCGAGCAGCCCGGAGTCGGCGCTCAAGAAGCCGAAGGCGAAGGTGCTAATGATGACGTACGACAAGAAGAACGGGAAGAAGAGCGCTGACTGGTAAAACTTGGTCAACCATTTGCTTTTGTCGCGCACCTCGTTGAGGAGCACGGCCACAACGAGGGCCGCGACGAGCGTGGTCACGATGAACAGCCCGTTCATGAGCAGCGTATTCCTGGTAATGGTCCAGGCATCCTGGCTGAAGAGATACTGGAAGTTTTGCAAGCCGACCCAGGCACTGCCCCAGATACCCTGATAGGCCTTGTAGTCTTTGAAGGCGATAACGATCCCGACCATAGGGAGATAGTTGAGCGCAAGCAGCAGCAAGAGAGCGGGCGTAGCCATCAGGAGCAGCGCTCCGTGCTTACGCAGGCGGTGTACGACTGCGCCGAGCGAACGATCACGGTAGCCGCGCCCTACCGCCGGTCGCTGCATATCCATGCTACGTCGCATTCTAGGCTCCATCTCAATTGAACACAACTATGTGTCGGCGCTGCATCAACAGCGGTGCGGGGGTGGAGATCGCGCTGGGTCGTTCACTGTCTCGATGAACACGGTGCATGAACGTTGTGCCAGTATTCATGAACATTCACCAGTGATTATAGGGCCATTTCACGGGGTTGTCAAATGGGCGGGCTAGTGAATAGGGCCTCTGACATTTTGATATAAGGACCAAACGAGGTGAGGTGGCGAACAGGTTGCGATTTGAACAATGACATGAGTCAGTCGATCACGCGTCGCCAAGCGCTATCACCCAGCCTACAGCAGCCTATACAACGACCTGGCCGAACCTACTACGGCGACAACTTGCCAATCATCCGTATAATCTTATCGTTCGCGCAAATCTAAAGCGAGTTCGGCGGCTGGAAGGTCGCTGGCGCCGACAATCCCCGACGGCATGTGAGCAAACGGTCCAGCGCCGTGGTTATTGTCAACAAAAGGCTGTGATTGCCGAGGAGGCTATGGTCGTGACAGGTCAACACGTTGCCGGGCATCCTGCTCTCCCTTCGGCTCAACCAGTGGCACTTTCCACATCTAGTAGCACCTCTACTATGACCACTGCATGTAGTGGTGGCGGTGCTCTCGAACTGGCTCCCAATTTGCGCGAACGATAAGTATAACAATTTGCACGAACGATAAGTATAATATCAAAACATCAGTAGGGCCTGGGTGCGCCACAGCAAAGTTCCCATGCACGCGCACAGCGGCCATGCCGGTTTGCTGCCGCACTGCATAAGGGAACTTTGCTGTGGCGCACCCGTAGGGCCTGGCTGGGATTGACAAAGACGGGAGGCCAGCGTAAGATATTCATGAATGATTCATCAACTACAGTTCTGACGCGTGCATCTGACGCGTGCACACACTCAGCGCGTGTGGCGCTTGGGTGGAGCTAGATCGGCACGGATAGCGGTATGGCAGTTGGGTCGATTACGGCCAGGGACGTGGCACGGGAGGCGGCGGTGTCGGTCGGTACCGTGTCGCGCGTCTTCAACGATCATGCAAACGTTGCGGCGGAGATCCGTGAGCGAGTGTTGCAGGCCGCTACCGACCTAGGGTATAGTGGTCTGCCAATCACGAGGGCTGCCTCCGAAAGCCTCTCTGAAGTTGGGTTCCTGTTTAGCCCTGTCAACGCTGACACGACCGTCGCGACCAATCCGTACTGGTCGCACATCTTGGCTGGTGTTGAGGCAGAGGCACGAAAATCGAGCATCAAACTGGTTTATCACTCGATCAATGCGCTGCGCCGCCGACCCGCTGATCTGGTGAAGGTGGTGCGGGCGCTGCGCCTCGACGGTGCGTTGCTGGTTGGGCCGACCACACCTGACGTTGTGCGGGCGCTGCAGACGCTGGCGTTTCCCCTCGTACAGGTTGAAGATCATGTACCCGGTCTGGGCCTTGACGCTGTGGTCACCGACAGCTTCGAGGGGGCGATGCAGGCGACGGCTTACCTCATCGCCGAGGGGCATCGCGAGATTGCCTTTATCAACGGACCGCTCAGCGGGGGACCGCGTTCGCACTGCTGGCTCTATATGGTCGAGTTGCGCGCACACGGCTACCGCGCTGCGCTGCTTGATGCTGACCTCCCGGTCGATTATACCCTATTGGAAGGCAGTGACCTGACGCCACAGGGCGGTTATGATGCTTGCCAGCGTCTCCTCACGCGTGACGCCTCGTTTAGTGCGCTTGTGTGCGCCAACGACGCCTCAGCGGTTGGGGCGATCAAGGCGTTGCGCGAGGCAGGGCGTACGGTGCCAGACGATGTTTCGGTGATCGGCTACGGCGACGATACCTATCTTGCCACGCACCTCACCCCAGCACTCACCACGGTGCTGTGCGACACTTCGCTCATTGGTATGACTGCCGTGAAACGCTTGTTGGAGCGGGCGGCCGACCCAGGCGCCGCCAGCAGGCTGACGGTGCTGGGCGTGGAACTTGTCAAGCGCGCCTCGGTGCGCTCACCGCGCAGCGGTGACTAGAGTCGCCGACAGCCGGGTACTGTCGTGCGTTTTTCTCCCGTGCGATGTTGGTCGCGGGGATGCTGGCGACACATGTCCCTAAGTCAAACTCCCCCGGCCGCGCGCTCTGCTCGTGCTGGCGCGCAGCGCCTATCGCGCGCTACGTCAGCCGGCATTCACCATGGGCGCGGTCGATATTATCGCCCTACCGGCCAGCCCTAGCGAGTTGCAGGTGCGTCTGTGCGCTGCCCTAGTGCTCCATTCCTCAATACGGGTGTGTATAAACCGCCCCCAGGATGCAGCCCCTGAGGTGGGAACAGCGAAAACACGCGGCGCTATTGCCTGAACGCACTGGTGATCGTTATTGATGTTCGTTTGAGGAATGGAGCATTAGCATTGGTCACGTCGTGGTCGATGAGTGCCACTGCGCGCCGGCCGAGCAGCTCGGCCGGCGTCATCAGCCAGTTCAGGGCGCGCTATCTGTTGGGCTTGTCGGCAACCGTCTACCGGCGTGACGTCCTCGACCGGGTGATCGCCTTCTACCTAGGGCCGGTCCGGGTGCGCATCGACAAGGCGGACTTGGCGGACCGGCTCGTTACGCCGCGCATCGTCAAGCGCGACACAGGGCTACGCCTGTTTGGCGATACGTTCACGGGGCTCGTGAGCGATCTGGTAGACACCCCGGAGCGTAACCCCCTGATCGTCGCGGACGTTGCGCGTGCGGTGGCTGCGGGCCGCCACTGCCTCGTGCTGAGTAATCGCGTGGGCCACGTCGAGGACCTCGCGGAGATACGCACCACCGCCAGCGTCGCGGCCTCTGCCCTTCACGGCCAGCTCGGCAAGCGGAAGAGGGATGAGGTCGTCGCAGACCTCGCTGCGGGGACGCTGCAGGCGGTCGTGGCGACAGGCGCGCTCGTCGGCGAGGGCTTCGACGCCCCGAGCCTTGACGCGCTCTTCATCGCGACGCCCTCGTCTGGGCAGCCATCTGTGCCGTGCTGAACGAGCCACCCATATTGGAGGAAGCCGTGTGTCAAGCGCAACAGGGCTGGCTGCATGCAGCGCCAGATTGAGCGCCTCATCGATGCGTACACGGCGGGCGGGCGCACACTTGAGGAACGGGGGGCGCGCTGGCGGACGCTGGAAGTACGGGTGGATGGGGTACGGCGCGAGGAGCAACAGCTGACGGCGAGCTGTCCGGCATGACACGCAGATAGATGTGTCAACACATAAGAAGGCCTATGACGAAGGGCGCACCGTTGTCTGGGTCGATGAGTCCGGCTTTTATCTCCTGCCCCGCGTGGTACGGACGTACGCTCCGCGCGGGCACACTCCGGTCCTGCACGTTCCGCTCACCCGTGACCACCTCTCCGTCATCAGCGCGATCACGCCCGCCGGCCAACTCTTGGTGCACAGCCAGGACCACGCGTACAAAGGCCCCGCCATCGTGCGTTTCGTGCGTCACCTATGGCGCCACAGCACCGGCAAGTTGCTCGTCATCTGGGACGGCTCCCCCCTCCATCGTGCCCAGCCGGTCAAGGACTTCCTCGCCCACGGGGCGGCAGCGCGTCTCCATCGCGAGCGTCTGCCGGGCTATGCGCCCGCTCTCAATCCGGACGAGGGCATCTGGCACTACCTCACACACGTCGAACTGCGCATCCTGTGCTGCCACGACCTACCCGAACTGCGCCACGCCCTCCGCGCCGCGACCACACGCCTGCGCCACAAACGCCACGTCATCGCGGGGTGCGTTACCCACGCCGGCTACGACCCGCCTTGTTAGAGGACTATGCAGTGGTCGTTAATTAGGTACAGAGACCAGGTTTTACGCAAAGGATGCGCGTCATGCTCGCAAAGAATGCGCGTCATGCTCGCACCTGCACGGCTCAAAAACCAATCCCTACTGACAGGATGAACCACTTAGGCACCGGAACATCTGTTATCATGCGTCCATATGGCATCGTTGCTGCGAGGGCATGCATCCGGGTGGCGATCTGGCCCGTGGAGCATGAAGGCCTTTTACCTGTGGTACTACGCTGCCGTGGCGACGTATAGCCCCTACCTTGGCCTGTATCTTCGGGCGATCCACCTTGACGGCGCGCAGATCGGGCTCATTGCCTCGCTCGCGCCGTTCATCGCCGTCGTCTCCCCGCCCCTGTGGGGCACGGTCAGCGATCGGTACGGCTGGCGCAAGCGGTTGCTGACGCTCTCGGTCTTGACCGCCGCGCTCATCGCGCCGACGGTCACGTTCGCGCACTCCTTTGGAGCTCTGCTCGCGCTGATCGGCGTCCTGGCTGTTGCCCTGAGCGCCACGGCCCCCCTCGCGGACGCCACGACGCTGGACTGGCTGCGCCGCCATGGCGGGACCTACGGCGCCGTGCGCGTCTACGGGTCTTGTGGGTACATGGTCGTCTCGCTCGTCGTTGGGGCGCTCTATGCCGGGCGGGGACTGCTGCGACTCTTCCCCCTCTACGGCGGCCTGCTGTTCGTGACGTTCCTGGTTAGCCTCACCGCGCCGCGCCAGCGCGCGGCGGTCGGACTCGTCCGCGGCGAGGGGATCGGCGTCCTCCTGCGCGACCGTGTCCTACTGGTGTTCCTGCTGCTGTGCGCGCTGGGGTACGGGACGTACGCGACCTACAACACCTTTTTCGCGCTCTACCTGAAAGGCTTGGGGGCCGACACGCACGTCGTGGGAACCGCAGTGGCCCTAGCCTCCGCGAGTGAGTTGCCGGTCATGGCGCTAGCCGGACCGATCATAGCGCGCATCGGCGTGAAGCCGCTTCTCCTGCTGGGGTTAGGCGCGGCCTGCGCGCGCTGGATAACCTACGGGTTGCTCCACGACTACCGCATTGCGGTCGCCGTTGGACTCCTGCACGGCGTATCTTTTGCCGGGTTTTATGTCGCGGGCGTCACCTTCATTGACCGGCGCGTGCCGTCGCGTTTGCGGGCGACGGGACAGACGCTGTTCAACGGCGCCACGTTCGGCCTCGGCAGTGTGATCGGAGCAAACCTGTTCGGTGCGCTCTACGACCACCTGCACGCCAACGGGATGTTCCTGGTCGCCGCCGGCGTCTGCGCGATCGCTATTGTGGGGCTCGCGTTGCTCGTCCCCGGCGAGGGAAGCGTTGCGCTACTTCACGATAAGCATCTAAACATGCTAAAATAAGTGCAATGGAAAAGTAATTCTTAAAGAGGCGCTACCCGTGTGGGTAGCGCCTCTTTTTGTTGTCTAGAACTAGAAAAGGGAGGCGCATGACAAGCAAGGGAGGCGCATGACAAGCGATGTACTCGTGTGGGAGCCGCACCACCCAGGTACGCGACCGCTGGCCCCGAGGCATGATATCAAGTTGCAGGTGTTATCGCCCGAACGGGCTAGTTGTCTTCCTCCCTGTATCGACAGAGAGTACTGTGCTCTTTAGTAGCCTACTTACCTGTACGACATGACCCTCGGGACGATTGTTCGCGTAGAATGAGGACTGTCGCGTGGAGCTGCGCAACTATGGTTGTCGTGGCCGGGCGACAGGGTTGAGGCTATCGGCGCGCCTGCTGCCTCATGCGCGGCCGCCGATGTTTCCCCAGTCGAGCGCCAGTAGGACAGAGGAGGAAACCCCTAACGAGCTATGGGCGGCTAGGCTTACACAGGGCGTTGTCCTGCCCCGCGTCAATCGTGTAGGCTGAGAGCCAGAGGCCGCATACAGTTCAGGGGCACACCGACGAGCAGCCTCGACGACGAGGAGCGCGCAAGGTTGATACCCGACGACGTCTACATCACCCTCGCTGAGGCTATCAGGCTGGCTAGAGTAAAGAACCCGGAATCTCTGTATACAGCGACGCGGTTCGGTCGCTTCAAGACGGTGACGACAGCGGGCGGGTCCGCGACAGCGGGCGGGTGCCAGTTCACATGCCGCCCCCATCCCTGTGCATGGACAACGGGGCGATGATCGCCGCCGTGGTATAGTATCGGTGGACCTATCCCGAACTGGACGATAACCTCGACGGCCCTCTGCGGGCTGACATCCGTCCGGGCCTGGCACCGATGGTGGGTTGGGATACGGACGCAGGAGAGATAGGAATAGGATGGAAGCAATGAGCGAAGGACGAGGGGTACTGGCGATCTACGCGCACCCCGACGATGCGGAGATCTGGGCTGGCGGCACCCTCTTGGCCCACCGCGCCGCAGGCGACCGGACCGCTATCTGTATCATGACCCACGGCGATACTTTCCGGGTGCCGGAGGCCCGGCGTGGCGCCGAGGCCCTCGGAGCCCGGTTGCATCACTTTTCCTTCCTCGACCGTGCGCTCCGAGCCGATGAGCCGGCGATCCAGGCAGTGGCCGAAGTCCTGCGGGAGGAGCGGCCGCGGATCATCCTCACCCACTGGTGCGACGAAAGTCACCCCGATCATCTGGCGACTTGGACCGTGGTCCGCGCCGCCATCCTGCTGGCCGAGGCGGACAAAGATCTGCATTCACTCCTCTGGTCGGACACCTACAACGGGCTGGGCGCCACCGGTACCTTCGAACCAGACTGTTTGGTCGATGTCTCCCCCCACTGGGAGGGGAAGCTGGCCGCGCTGGCGACACACGAGACCCAGCGGCCCGAGTATATGGTGGCGATAACCAGCAGGACCTGCGCCCTTCATGGGGCGCGCTCCGGCGTCGCTTGGGCGGAGGGATTTCGTCGGGTACCCTTCATCGGCGCCGGTCGCCGAGCGTCGGCGACCCTGTGGGGTTCGCTGGACGAAAGGGAAATTAAAGTGCGGTAAGGGTCTGGAGAGGGCAAGTATCTCCCACCTCACGGAACGCATCCAAGGGGACGATATCAACCTGGACGTAGACCATGCCGACAATAGCCGTCGGTGTGGTGTGCTCCTGGTACGTGGTCACAGCGTAGCGCCTGTTGAGCCGCGCATTGTCGGAGTGAACGTCCTGTCCATCATATCTCTCGTGCCCAAGCCGCGCCGTCGGGGAACGCGAAGTAGTCAAGGCTCTCTCGCTTCATCTCGATGCTGTACCCCGGAGCCACGGGCGGCATGTAGCGGTCGGCGTGGATGACGACGGGATGCACGAAGTGCTCGTGCAGATGGTCGACGTATTCGACGATACGGTCCTCCAGCCTCCAGCGAGGCGCTGACGGCGATGTAGTCGAAGAGGGAGAGGTGCTGCACGTACTCGCACAGGCCGATCCCGCCAGCGTGCGGGCACACCGGGATTCCGAATTTGGCCGCCAGCAACAGCACGGCGAGCACTTCGTTGACCCCGCCGAGGCGGCAGGCGTCGATCTGGCAGAAGCCGATCGCCTCGGCCTGCAACAGTTGCTTGAACACGATACGGTTCTGCACATGTTCGCCCGTGGCTACGCGCACCGGTGCGATGGCCCGGGTGATCGTGGCGTGGCCGAGCACGTCGTCCAGGCTCGTCGGCTCCTCGATCCACCACGGCTCAAACGGGGTCAGGCTCCGCATGGCGTCGATGGCCTCTCCGACATCCCACACCTGGTTGGCGTCCAGCATCAGGTGGCGCCGCGGGCCGATCTCCTCACGCATGACCTGGGCGCGGCGCGCGTCGGCGGCGGGGTCCGCGCCCACCTTGAGTTTGAAGTGCGTCCAGCCCTGCGCGACGGCCTCCCGGATGCGCGCGCGCATCTTCTCGTCGCTGTAGCCAAGCCAACCGGCCGACGTAGTGTAGGCGGGGTAGCCCTGGGCGCGCATCTCCCGCTCACGCTCCCCCTTGGTGGGCGCGTTGCGGCGCAGGATCGCCAGCGCCTCCGCGGGGGTCAGGGCGTCGGTGATGTAGCGGAAGTCGATGCAAGACACGAGTTCCTCTGGCATCATGTGGGCCAAGAGCGTCCAGAGCGGCTTGCCCTCGACTTTGGCCCAGAGGTCCCACACCGCGTTGACGAGCGCGGCGGTGGCCAGATGGATCGCGCCCTTCTCAGGGCCGATCCACCGTAGCTGGCTGTCGCCGGTCATGTGGCGCCAGAACTGCCCCATGTCGGCGGTGAAGGACTCCAGGGTGCGCCCGACGGAGGAGGGGCGCGAGGGCGTGGATACCGGCGACGACGACTTCGGTGCCGCGTCCACTGGTGAAGGTAAGGCCATGGCCCGCCAGCCCGTCAGGACGATTGGTGTATAGGATAGCGTAGGCTGCAGAGTAGTCAGGGGCGCGGTTCATCGCGTCGGAGCCATCCAGCGTCCGCGATGTTGGGAAGCGGATATCACGCACATCGATATGAGTGATGGTTGTCGCCATGCTTTAGTCCTTCGCCGCCACAGGTGACGGCACCGCTTGGATGATAGTCACAGGAGTCATCTCAAGGATATTCAGGGGCCGAAAGCGGAGATCGCCATAGCCGTGGGATCGGTGTCGTTGCTGTAGAGGGCTACTCCCTTGTGTCGGTGGCCGCTTCACGATCATGCGCCTCGTACGTGCGCGCCTCGACGTTGTACGACCTCTGCACGGCGAGCCAACTGGGAGTAAGGGCGCGACAGGGTGCGGGCGATGTGCGCCCGCTTGGCAATACACCTACATTGGTATCCAACCTCATGATGACCAACCCTGAGATACCCTGTCGCTATGCGCGCCTCTGCCTGCGATGGCACATCTTTACCAGGCGTATGCTTCGGGGGCTGGTCCGCGCTGAAGAGCACGGCCATGGTTGATGTCAAAGATTTCGTCCAGCCGGTTCATGACCTCGGGGCTGAGCTCCAGCTCCACCGCACGCTCAAGTCCGTCCAGTTGTTCGACCGTGCGCACACCGACAATCGCCGATGCAACCGCCGGGTTATGAAGCGTCCACGCGATGGCCACGCTGTGCTCCCGCTCGCCGATCTCCCGGCAGAGCGCGGAGAAGGCTGCAAACTGTTTATTGTCGGGACCGAGGCTGATGCCATACTCGCCCTCGACTTGCCGTGTGCGGGATCCTTCAGGCGCCTGCGTCTTACCCGTCAATAGTCCTCCCGCCAAGGGCATGTATACCATGACGCCGATGCCGAAATCCTGTGCCGCCGGCAGCACCTCCAGTTCGGGCGCGCGGCACAGCAAGTTGTACATCGTTTGCTCGGACACGAACCCCATAGAACCGCGTTGCCACGCGTGCATCTGGTACTTGGCGAGACCCCAGCCGGGGAAGTTGCTTGACCCCATGTATAAGACGTCCCCATCCGCCACGAGCCGCTCGAATGTCCCCCAGAACTCTTCTGGAGCCACGCGTCGGTCGATGTGGTGAACCTGGTAGAGATCGATGTGGTCGGTTTGCAAGCGCCGCAGTGACGCGGCCACATGCTTGCGCACCTTGTAGGCCGAGATGCCGCGCTCCTCGTTCGGGATCTCGGTCTCGGACATGGAATGATACACCTTTGTGGCCAGCACGACGCGGTCGCGGCTACCCTGCCGCTGCGCGAACCAGTTGCCGATGATCTCCTCCGAGCGGCCGCGGGCGCCAGCCCCGCCGTAGACGTTGGCGGTATCCCAGAAATTCACGCCGAGGTCGAGCGCGCGGTCCATGATGCGGAACGCGTCCTCCTGTGTCGCGTAGGGACCAAAATGCATGGTGCCCAGGCAGATTTTGCTGACTGATAGGTTGGAACGACCTAATGTGGAATAATTCACTCTTGTCCTCCGACTCTCGTTACACGCTCTTACATCGTCGCACGGTCGTCATGGCCGTGGTTTCCGGTACGGTTATATCTTTGCTCGTCCTCTCACCGAGATACAGCGTTGCTTAGAGCCGTGGCGTGGGCGAGATGCGCAACGCGATCGCATGCTCGCAGGGCTTCCGCGGCGGTAGGTCAATGGTCAGGCCTCGCGCGTCGCGCGTCCAATGAGCTTCCTCCTGGCTACCTAGCACCTCGATTTTCGCGATCTCGCGCCTAAACAAGCCAGATGTCGAGGACAACGACGTGATCGTCACCGTCCCCGTATCCGGCCACGCGAGCGCGATGGCGTACAGGGTATCACCACGGGTGGTGAAGCGAATATCCTCGGCCGTGAAGGATGCGCGCTTCGTATCGTTGAAACTCCCGCCCACTACCTGGGTTGGACCTTCGCCGAAGATCTTCCACGGGCGCGTGGCATAGATCGCCTCACCGTTCACCGTCAGCCAGCGCCCGATGCCCAGCAGCAGCTCTTGCTCCTCCTGAGGAATGGTCCCATCTGGCCGGGGACCGATGTTGAGCAGCAACGCGCCGTTTTTACTCACGATGTCCACAAGGTCATCCACGAGGTCGTCCACCGTCTTATAGTCCTGATTCTCCACATAGCCCCACGAGTTCTTGGCCACGGCGGTATCCGTCTGCCAGAAGCGCGGGCGAATGTCGTCGAGTTGGCCGCGCTCCACGTCGAAGACGGCCGTCCCCTGGGGGTAGGCGTCGTGTTTGTAGTTGATGGCGACGCCGCGCTGCCAGTCGGCGGCCCGATTGTAGTAGTAGGCCGCGAAGCGTTGCAGATAGGGTTGGAAGATGGGCTGCTCGATCCACCAGTCGAACCACACGAGCTGCGGCCGGTATTTGTCCACCAGTTCGCACGTCCGCGCGAGCCAGTCGTCGAGGAAGGCCTCGTTCGGCGGCAGCGCTTCAGCCTGGGCGGGGCCGTAGAGATCCGCATAGCGGGCCTCCTGCACATCGGAGTCGAACGCCATACCGCCGTTGAAGAACCACCAGTGTTCCGCCCGGTGGCTGGAGAGGCCGAAGACAAGCCACTGCCGGCGCACCGCCGCGGCCAATTCGCCGATGAGGTCGCGCTTCGGCCCCATCGTGACGGCGCTCCAGGTGGAATACGCGCAGTCGTACAGGGCGAACCCATCGTGGTGCTCCGCGACGGGCACGACGAACTGCGCGCCGGCCCGCCTGAAGAGCGCCGCCCACGCGTCGGGGTCGAATTTGTCGGCCGTGAACAGAGGGATGAAGTCTTTGTAGCCGAAATCCTTCTGCGGGCCATAAGTGGACACGTGATGCGCGAACGCGGGAGACCCCTGGATGTACATATTGCGGGGGTACCATTCATTGCCGAACGCTGGGACAGCATACACCCCCCAATGAATGAAAATGCCGAACTTCGCGTCCTGATACCATGCGGGAACCTGGTAACCGCTCAGTGATTCCCAGGTTTTGTCGAAGGGGCCGGCGGCGATCACGGCGCTCATCGCTTTGCCTGCATCTGTGGTGCTCATGT
>JAABUX010008212.1_pt1 | contig 12087 bp, 8 predicted proteins | sample 5561851 | NCBI WGS metagenome assembly JAABUX01 (sample SAMN10711883, study PRJNA513361) | rock metagenome | isolation source: Antarctica rocks | place: Antarctica: Victoria Land, Richard Nunatak red sandstone | collected 2016-01-03 | reverse complement strand
AGCGGGCGTAGTGCCGACGCATGATCTGGTAGACGCAGTTCGGGTGCTGCAAGGTCGGGTCCTGCGGCGGCGGGCTGTGGGCCATGCTCTCCTGCTGCCCGGCGTCGGCCTCCTGCTCCTGCACCCGGTGCTCGGCGAGTGGCGACTGCACCAGCTTGCCCTTGTATTGCCAGGTGTCGTGCTCGTAGTCCCCGGTCTCTGGGTCGAAGCCAGAGAACACGCCGCCTTCCTGCTCCGGGCCGCGGTAACGGTCGTCGATGATGTGGGCGATGTTGGTGTAGCGCAGCGCGAACTCACGGAACCAGAGGTCGCCCTCCAGAAGATGGCGGATGATCCCGCCGAGGAACGCGATGTCCGACCCCGAGCGGATCGGCGCGTGGACGTCGGCCAGCGCCGAGGTGCGGGTGAAGCGCGGGTCCACGTGGATGACGGTCGCCCCGCGCGTCTTCGCCTCGACCACGAAGCGGAAGGCGATCGGGTGGTTCTCCGCCATGTTGGAGCCCATGATGACGACGCAGTCCGAGTTCGCCAGGTCCCACAAGGACATCGTGGCGGCGCCGCGGCCGAAGGTGGCGCCCAAACTGGGCACCGAGGAGGAGTGTCATATTCGGGCTTGGTTCTCGATGCTCACCATGCCGAGGCCGCCGCCGAACAGCTTCTTGATGAGGTAGTTTTCCTCGTTGTCCAAGGTGGCCCCGCCGAGCGAGGCGACGCCGACCGTGTGGTTGACCAGCTTGCCGTCCGGCAGCCGCTCCACGAAGGTCTCGTCCCGCGCCTGCTTCGTCAGTTGCGCGATGCGCTCCATGGCCCAGTCAAGCGGCCTTTCTTCCCAATGGTCGCTGTGCGGGGCGCGGTAGAGCACCTGGTTGATCCGCTCGGGGCTGAGCAGCACGCCAAGCGTGCTGGCGCCCTTGGGGCAGAGCGTGCCCTGGTTGACCGGGCTGCGCGGGTCGCCCTCGATGTGGATGGGCTTGCCGTTCTTGGCATAGACGAGCTGCGCGCAGCCGACGGCGCAGAATGGGCAGATGCTGGTGCCGACCCGGTCCGCCTGTTCGAGGCGCGGGCGCAGCGTCTCGGATGTCGTGCTGCGCGCCGCCTCGGACATCACGCTCTGCCCGGCCATTTGCCGCGGCAGCGACCAGTCGCGCAGGAAACCGCTGATGCGGCGCGAAGGGGTGCGGCGGATTTTGGACATGGGCTTCTCCTGGGCGGCCCCGGCTGCGATCAAGTGGGGGCCGGCAGCAAACTGGTCCACCGTGAACGCGACGGGCAACCCAAGTCGCGCGCCCCGCCGATCACAAAAGCTTAAGTATCCGTCAAGCGAGCAAGCCGAGCCGGATGGGACGTGTTGTATGGCGGCGTGCGCAGAGGACGGTTCGCGATGGACGTTATGGAAGGTATTGTCACCATGGTGCAGGAGAGCCGGTTCCAGCTAACCGACAGCAAGGGAGTGTCGCACCTGTTCATCTTAGGCTACGACGCAGCCGCGGAGCCGGACCAGCTCGCGCCGCTGTCGCGGCGGCAGGCGCGGGTCCGGGTGCGCTACACGCGGCCGGAGAACATCATCGGCCTCGTCGCCCACTCCATTTCGTCTGTTTATTGACCTCCGGCCTGAAAGTCGCACCATGGACATGCACCCCCGCGCGCTTGAGCACACGCAGTCCCGCCTGGACCACGTCATCCCGAACGAGAGCGAGCTGACGGCCGGCGTGCTGATCGAGCCCGGCAAGTCCTACGGCTTCTTCACCGACACCACGGTCTGCATCGGCTGCAAGGCGTGCGAGGTCGCGTGCAAGGAGTGGAACAACCTGCCGGCTGACAACATCGGGCTGACCGGGCAGAGCTACGACAACACCGGCGCGCTGTCGGCCAACACCTGGCGGCACGTCAGCTTCGTCGAGAAAAGCGGCTGCGGCGGCGTGCGCGACACTATGGAAGCGCCGTTCCAGAGCGGCTGGCTGATGATGAGCGACGTGTGCAAGCATTGCCACAACGCGCCCTGCGTCGAGGCCTGTCCGACCGGGGCGCTGTTCCACACCGAGTTCGGCACCGTCGTCGTGCAGCAGGACATCTGCAACGGTTGCGGCTACTGCATCCCCGCTTGCCCGTTCGGCGTGGTCGACCTCAACACGATCGACGGCAAGGTCCACAAATGCACGCTCTGCTACGACCGGCTGAAGGGCGGGCTGGAGCCGGCGTGCTCGAAGTCGTGCCCGACCGACAGCATCCAGTTCGGCGAGATCGGCGACCTGCAACGCAAGGCGGCCCGCCGGGTCGAGCAACTGCATGATGCCGGCGCAACCAGTGCCTACCTCTACGGCGTGCCGGGTGCGCCCGATGCCACCGGGGACCTGGGCCACCTCAACGCCTTTTTCCTGCTGACGGACCGGCCGGAGGTGTACAACTTGCCCGCGGCGCCCACCCGCGCCTCGAACCGGGTGGCGCCGAGCCTCAGCTCCGGCCTTGCAGCGGTGGCCGGGCTGGCGCTTGCCGCGTTCGCCGTTTTTTCCAGCCGGGACTGAGGAGGCACCATGTCCGAAGAACGCTTGAGGTCCAAGGAACACCTGGCCACCGAGCACGGCCCGCAGGAGCCGCCGTTGGTTCCGCAATCGGCCACCACCGGCGCTGTGGTGCGCGACGGGGTTCCCACCTACTACGGCCGGTCGCAGCTCAAGCCGGCGCCGTTCAACAACTGGGTCGTGGGCGGCTACATCTTCCTCGCCGGGCTGTCCGGCGCGTCCGCCCTGCTGGCCGCGGCCGGGGACCTGGGGCGCGGACGGGAGGCGGGCGGCCTCGTGCGGCGGGGCCGCTACTTATCACTGCTGGCGCCTACCATCGGGTCCGCGTTGCTGGTGTGGGACCTGCACACGCCGCAACGGTTCTACAACATGCTGCGGGTCGCCAAGTCCACCTCGCCCATGTCGATCGGCACCTGGCTGCTGATGTCGTTCACGGGGTTCGCCGGGTTGAGCGCCGTTGCGCAGTTCGGCGCGGACCGGTTCGGCTGGCGCTGGATGCGCCGGGCGGCGCGCGTCACCCAGGTGCCGGCTGCCGTGGTGGGCGCGGGCATGTCCACCTACACCGCGGCGCTGCTGTCTGCCACCAGCACCCCGCTCTGGGCCGCCGCTCCGCAGGCGCTGGCCGTTCGTTTCGGCAGCTCCTCCATCGCCAGCGGCGCGGCGGCGCTTTCGCTCGGCGAGCGGCCGGGGCGGACCCGGCGGGCGCTGGACACCATCGCGTTGGCGGCGCTGGCGACCGAGCTTGCCGCGGCCACGGCTTCGCACCGGACCTACCGGCAAAAGGGTGTCGCCGCCGCGCTCGACGGCGGTTGGGGCCAGGCGGAGCGGCTGGGCGCCACGGGGGCTGGCAACCTGTTGCCGCTTGGGCTGCATGCCGCGTCGTTGGTGCTGGGACCGGCCCGCGCCCCGGCATTATCGCGCCTGGCTTCGTTCGCCGTCCTGGCCGGCAGCGCATTGCTGCGCATCTCGATCATGGCGGCGGGCGACGAGTCGGCAAAGCGGCCAGAGATCAGCCTCGGCTATGCGCAGCCGAAGAATCTGCCCGAGTGACGCCACGGGCGGCGGGCGTCGAATCCAACGCCCGCTATGGATGCAGCGCCGTGCCCGGCGACGGACCCCATGCCCACGCAGCCCATCACCGCGTCGCGACCCTCGCCCTTGGTGATCGCCCTCAAGCGTTCGAGCATGTCCAAGGAACAGCGCCTGCTCGTCCGTCAGGCCCTCCAGCACTTTCAGCGCCTGTCGAGGTCGGAAGTTTGGCGATGGAACAGGCTCAAGACGTGCCGGATGACCGGCCACTGGCGCACTCCGCCGGCACGGCTCGCGAGAACATAGAAAGTCGGATTGGCATCGTTTGCGACCTTGCAAGCCGCATACGGAAATCCCCGCAACTCGCCTCGTGTCAACCACCTCAAGACGCCGGCAACGAACGGTTCGGGCAGATGCACGGCTTTGGCAATGCCCGCGGTGCTGCGGCGATCAAATGTCGTGCTGGCAAGTTCGGCGAAGATGGCGCTGACGTGATGCGATTTTTGCCCGCGCTTCACGGCCCAATCCAAGAGTTCCTGCGGGGGTGTCCACCCATCGAGTTGATCGTGCCGGACCAACTCGGCCAGCACGGTCCCGCGCACGAACGACAGCAATGAGTCTCTGCCCACCCAGAGGCTCCCAAGCGCCATGAACCGCAGCAAGCCCCGGTTTGTCTGTCCGCGCACGAACATCGGTCCAACGGCATCGAGCCGCCCCTCGATCTGGCCCATCAGCTCCTTCAAATCCGTGGCCGTCATGCGCGGCCAGCTTGGCAGCGGGACCTCCGCCCGGGCGTCGCCCACTAACGGGATGATTGGAAAGCGCGTGTCCCGCCGCAGTTGCTGCTGATCCGGCTCAATCCCCCATGCCTCATCGGTCCCTGCGATGATCGGGTTTCCGGCCGGCAAGCCAAAGGTTTGTCGCAGGAACATCTGGCAGTTGCGTCGTCCGAGCTGGAAGTCGTGCGCCCGAAATGCCTCGTGCAGAAACCCTCCGAAACCGCCCAGGAGGCCGCTGGCGATCGCATACCGCTCTTCGCTCCCCTGCCCCGGCAGCTTGCGGTGCGGAGCGATCAAGAAACGGCTGTAATCCTGTTGGTTCAGCGCCGGCGCCAACTCGGATGCGCGGAACCTGGACTGGTTGATGAGTGCCGGGAACAGCGCTTGCAGCACCTTAAGCAGCTCCGGCGCCGGCTGCCCTTCGGGCGGGAAGGGCGGCGCGTCCGGGAACGGTGAAACCATGATGACAGCGCGGGTCGCCTCAAGACCGTCTCGCCTGACCTCGTCCCTGATTTCGGATAGAGCCTCGGCTGGCGCGTTCCCCAGCGGCGCGGGCCGCCCCGCCAGGCCATAAAGCGCGTAGTCGAACGGGTTGTTGTTGATGATCCCGCCATCCAAGTTGAGGAAGCGGAACTCGCCATTGGTGTTCGGGAAGCTGGGGTTGATGCCGCAATCGAGCGGCACATCCATGGGATACTGGCGTTGCAAGTATTGGTTGTACGGATTTGCGATGATCCGGGGCGCGAGGCCGACCGGGAATGCGGCGGAAGCGAGGGCTGCAACGCCGTAAGCGTCCCAATCGGGCGGCACCGCCTGGCCAGGCTGCGTCGGCAGGGTGCGGATATCCAGCACCGCTTCCACCTGGTCAATTTGAGCCCACTCGCTCGCCGCAAAGTAAGAACGTCCCACGTTTCGGATGATGTAGTGCATCCGGTCGCCGTGGGTGCGCATCGCATACTTGTTGGCGCCGAACTTGATCTCGAATGGGATGCCGCGGAGGTTGGAAACCGTCAGATAGACATGAAGGCATTTTGCGACATAAGGAACGGTGCGCTTGGTGACGGGCATCCCCGGCGGCACGCCCAGCCCGGCGTCCTTGATCTGGTCCAGTAGTTTGGCGTTCAGGAGCGACGTTACGCTTGGCTGGTTCGGCGGCACAGCTTCCACGTCATCGAGGCTCAGGAATGAGAGCTGCTTTGGAGGCGCCACCATGCGGGGCCCGGTCACCCATGCGGCGTATAATGGCGGCAAGACGTATTTGGTTGCCTGATAGAGCCGATTCGGCTGCTGGTGCACGCTGCGGTCGGTGGGCCCGAACAGCACCGGCTTTGCCCGACGCGCCATCGCCACCACGCCAAGCGCCCCGGTGATCGCGCCGGCCGATGCGCCGGAGATAACGGTGATGCAGGCTTTGTGCTGGGGCGTGCCCGGTTCTTTGTCGGCAGTCCAGGCGTCCAGCGCCTGCACCAGGAAGTCGATGACGCCAGCCGTGTAGGCGCCGGCCGAGATGGCTCCGGATAGGGCGAGCGCGATACCGAACGTGTTTGCGGCTTCGGCACACTCCAAGCGCTCGGCCGCGACGTCGTCCATGGTCAGTTCTTCAGACATGGCATTCCCTTCTTTCACGGCTGCGTTTCGGCGAGGGTTGCAGTTCCGGCTCCGTCCAGCGCACACGCCTCGTCCGCACATGAGCAAAGGCTTCCGCCTGCGTCCGGGCCCGGCTCTCCCGGCTCGTGCGTTCGGCTCGGTCCGCGGCACCGCTCACGGCCTCCGCATCGTTCATCGTGCCGAGCTCGGCGCCGCGGTTGGCGGGGAGAAGCTTAGCGACTGCCGTGGCGAGCGTGGGTGGCAACATGGGCGTTCCTCGGGCTGCCGCTTTCGGCGGCTACAGTGTTTTCAGGTATTCGATGAGCGCCCAGCGGTCCCGCTCCGGCAGCGCGGTGCCGTACTCGTGCCCGCCATTCCCGTTGCCGCTGGCTGGATCCACGACGAACATGGCGCGCCCGCGGGCCGGCGCAGTTTCAAGTCCGACATGCACAGGATCGAACTCCCGATGGCCCACGGCAAAGTGCGTCATTCGTTGACTGGCTGGCTTCAGCAGCTCCCACAGGTTCGCAACCGAGCCATTGTGCAGGTACGGGCCTACGGCCCAGATACCCGTCAGCACGCGCGCCTCGTAGGCCGCGCCGGGTTCCTGGTCCGCAGCCTTGTAGAGGTCGTGTGTGGCGCTTGCGACCGCGGCTGTGGGCGAGGCAGCCTGTGCGGCGTCAAGCAGAGGGAGCCGTCCTTCGAGCAAGTCCTGTCGGATTGCGCGATGCACTCCATTATCGTGCGCCAGCGCGGCCTGCGCCAGGCTGCCGGTCACCGCGTTGGCAAGGATGGAAATCTTGCGCGATGGGTCGGCCAGCCGCTCGCCGACAAGGGGCGGCTGCTGCGTGCCCGTGAGGATACGCGGCGACCCAGTGAGCTGTGAGTTGTCGAATGTGCGCCTGTCGGTGCCGACATCGGCCACGACGGTGTTCCAGGCCTTCTCGACGATGCGGGAAGGCACCGCGCCGTGACAGCCGGCGCACTCCGTCTTGAAGATTTGCTTGCCCTCGCCGACGCGCGCCTCGTCGAGGCCGAAGGCCTCACGCGGCCATGGCGGCGCTCGCAATGCAACGACCTTCTCCTCCAGGGTCTGCAGCCCGGCACGGTCGACGGAGTTGCGATACAGGACTTGGTGCAGTGGAAGCGCGAGGGGATCGAGGCGGCCGAAGACGCCGAACACCTCGCCCGTGTTGCGCGCCATGCCGCGTAGGTAAGTGCCGTTCGGCGCGGCCCCGGTCCATTGCGTCCGATCCTGGCGGGGCGCGTCCCAGATGAAGGGATACCGGACTGGCGCATCGGCTTTGTGAAGGTTGGCGGGGAACCCAAGGTCCAGGCCCGCCACCCGGTTGAAAATCATGCCGAATGCGTCGAGGCGGCCCGGGCCCCAGGGCGGGTCGGGCAGGCTTGCCGCCATGAAGCTGCTGTAGCTTTGGCTCCAGGCGGCGAGGTCTCGTTGTAGCTGGCTCGCCTGTGCAGGGGAGGCGGCGCGCCCGAGCACGGCGGCGGAAAAAGCCTTGAACCGGTCCGGCTCAGCAAGCGTGGCGCGAACGGCGAGGCCGAGGTCGGCAAGGAACGTTTGGAAGTCGGCATTCGCGCGCCCGCCATCGATGCGCCAGGCTTGCCCTTTGTAGTGGAGCTGGCCCGTGTGGCAGGCGGCGCACGTCATTCCAAGCTGAGGGTCGGCCGGGGTTCCGTCCCGTACGAAGCCGACCGGCAAGGGGGTGGCGTCGCCTGATGATGCAGGGGTGGGGAGGTATCCGTATCGCTGCAACTGGTCGGCGGCGAACAAGCCATCATGGCCAGCACGTTGCAGCGCCCGAAACCAGGCCAACGGGATCAAGCGAGAACCTTGGGCGGTCTTGGTGAAGGTTTCCCGGTCCGCGGTTGACCAACCCTGGTCCAGAAACCTTTCGGCCCCTGGCTTGAGGTCAGCGGAGGGGACGGATGAGGTCGGGGCCTGTTGCGGCGCGGCGCACGACGCGACCGCCAGAACCATCCACCGGGTCCACTTGCGCATCAGGCCGCTCCCATAAGGCACGATGATCTATTCAGGTTGCCGCGCAGAATGCAGGCAGTTTGGAGCGTAGGCCCGAGGCTTGCGATATGCCCGCCGTCAGCCCGTGTTGCCGGTCGATCAAGCAGGCGTGCGGTCCCGATGCGCCGCCTGCCGTCGCCGAAGGTCATGCGGGTCGCGATTCGGTCTGCGAGTGCCGCAGCCCCGGCAGCTTCGCCTACGACTGGTCTTTCCATTGGCGTCCCGTCCTCACTGGACGCGAACTATGCCGCCACGTCAGGCCGACTGCGTGTGACCTGGGTCACAACGCCCGCGAACTTGGCCCAGCCAGTCTTATCGTTCGCGCCCTAGCCGTTGCCGAGAGCATCAGGACGTGTGGGGCGTTCACGCCGCGGTGGCTTGAGCCGCCTGATTTCCGCCGCCTGATTTCCGCCGCCTGATTTCCGCCGCCTGATTTCCGCCGCCTGATTTCCGCCGCCTGATTTCCATTGTCGTTGGCCAGCCCCGGACGCCAGCGCCCGAACAACGACCGGATGGCCGGAGCGCGCAATCAGGCGTATCCCGTCTCCCGCAGCAGCTCCCCGGCCCTGCTGACGTCCACCGTCGCCGCGCCGTCGGCGAAGGGCGCCAGTGCCGCGGACACGAGCTCGCAGGCCTCGGCCGCGCGCCCGCAACCCCGCCAGAGCGCACCAAGGCTCACGGCGGCGCGCAGCTCCCAGCCGCGCATGGCCTGCTGGCGGCTCATTTCCAAAGATTCGAGGAAAGCAGCCTCGGCCCTGTCGAGGCTGCCGCGCGCCGCCAGGACATCGCCCTTGATGCGCAGAAGCTCCGCCAGGCACCAGTGTTCCTCAAACTGCTGGGCTTGCAGGATCGCATCTTCGGCCACGGCGAGCGCCTCGTGGTGCTGGCCGGCGCGGCTGAGGGCCTGGGCGAAAGCGCCGCGGTGCGCGGGCACCCGGAAGCGGGACAGCACCGCCTTGAACTCCTGCAACGCCACCCGGAAATCCGCGATTGTGGCCGCGAAGTCGCCGCGCTCGGCGAGCGCCTCGGCGCGGTAGGCAAGGGCATGAGCGTGCCAGAGGCGCAGCCGGTGATCCCGCGCGTGGTCGAGCAGCGTCGCCGCCGACCGCCCGGCGTCCGCCCAGTCGCCCCGAAGCATGAGGACCGGGCACGCGCCGTAGGCGAGGGCGTAGCCCAGCGAGTTGGCGTGCTCGATCTCGCGCGCGGCCTCGACCGCAGCCCGGCTGGTCCGCAGCGCCTCATCTGGGCGCCCCTCGGCCCACTGGATCGCCGACAGTGCCGCAAGCCCGGCCACACGCTGGTCCTGCCCGAAACGGTGCGCCAAGGGACGGTGGACGCGCGCGTCATAGGCCCGCAGGGCGGTCTCGATCTCGGCCCGCCCGCCGGCATGGTCGCCCAGCAGGTAGCGCGACACGCCCAGGACCCGGTGGGCGACGAGCTCCACGTCCCGGTCTCCCGCCTCGACCGCAAGCTGGAGCAGGAGTGCGGCCAAACCCTCCGCCACGCGGTTCTCCCCCAAGGCGGAGTGGTAGGCCCAAAGCCCGTATAGCGCGCGGGTCCGCTGCGCCACATCCCCAAGCCGCTCCGCAAGCGTGCGCGCCCGCCGGAAGGCCTCGCCGGTTTCCGGGGCGGCGTAGCCCCTGCATGCCATGAGCGGCATGCCGAGCCCGATCTGCAGCAGCAGTTCGCTGCGGTCCCTGGCTTCGCCGGGCGGCTGGGTCCCCAGCACCTCAAGTCCCCTGGTCAAATGCCCGATCGCCTCAAGGTTGGCCGACCGCAGGGCGGCGCGCTGGCCGGCGGCGAACCACAGCTCGACCGCCTGCGCGGCCAGCCCCGCCTCGCTGTAGTGGCGGGCCAGTATCTCGGGCTGCTCCTCCGCGATGTGGGGGAGGATGGTTTGGAGCGCCTCGGCGCAGCGCGCGTGCAGTTGCTGGCGCCTGCTCAGCAGCAACGTGCTGTAGGCTACGTCCTGCACGAGGGCGTGCTTGAATGTGTAGGCCGCCCGCGGCGGGTGGCCGCGCTGGTGGACCAGCTCTGCGACCACGAGCTTGCGCAGCATCTGGTCGAGCGCCGCGCCGTTCGGCGATGCGAGCGCGGCCACTGCCTCGTAGGAGAATTCACGTCCGATCACCGAGCCGATCTGCGCCACCTCCTTGGCGGAGCCAAGACGGTCGAGGCGCGCGAGCAGCGAGTCTTGCAGCGTTGTCGGGATCGCCAGGGGCGGCAGCGGCCCGACCAGGCCATAGCGGTCCGCCCGCTCCTGCAGCAGTCCCGATTCGAGCACGGCCTTCGTCAGCTCTTCGACGAACAGCGGCACCCCGTCGGTTTTGCTGACGATCTGCTCCAGCACCTCGGGGGGCAATCGCATGCCGCCCGCCACGTTCTCGACCAGCTCCGCCGACTGGCGCCGGCTGATGCGGTTCAGCGCCAGGGCGGTCACCTCGGCGCGGGCGCTCCACTCGTGCTGGAATTCAGGCCGGAACGTCACGAGGACGACGCAGTGGGACGTTGCGGCGCGATCGATGCTCAGGTCCAGCAGCTCGCGCGTCGTGGGGTCGATCCAGTGGGCGTCCTCGACGAGCAGCAGCACCGGCTCCTGTCCGGCGCCGGTCAGCAGCCCGGCGAGCTGGGCGAGCAGGCGCTCCTTCTGCTGCTCCGGCGACAACTGCAGCGGAGGGTAGCGCCCCTCCATGGGCACAGCGAGCAGCGCCGCCAGCAGCGGGACGCTCGGGCGCGCATCGGCCGGAACCTTGGCGACCCAGCGTTCGAGCTTGTCGAGTTTCGCGCTGGCCGGGTCCACGGGTCCGATGCCGCATGCGTGCTCAAGATGCGAGATCGCCGGCTGCAGCGCGCTGTTGGTGTGGGACGGCGAGCACTGGTAGCGCACCGTGCGGTGGCCGTCGGCCGCGACGTGCTCGCACAGGGCCTGGCCGATCCTCGATTTGCCGATCCCGGCCTCGCCCGAGAGCAGCACGACCTGGCCGTCGCCCGCGCGGGCCAGCTCCCACCGGTCAAGCAGCAGGGCGACCTCCTGGTCGCGGCCGACCAGGGCTCCCGGCCCTGCCGCGTGCGCCGCCTCGAACCGGGTCGCAGCCGCCCGTTTCGAGGCGACGCGCCAGACCGGCGCAGGGCGGGAGACGCCCCTCAGCTCGCGCATTCCCAGCGGCTCGCACTCGAACAGGCCTTCGACGAGCTTGTGGGTGCTCGCGGCGATGACGACGCTGTCCGGCTCCGCGCAACCCTGCAAGCGTGCGGCGAGGTTGACGGTCTCACCGACGACAGGGTGCTCGCTCACGCTGCCGCGCAGGACCCTCCCGCGCGTGACGACCAGCCCGGTGGCGATGCCGATCCGCACGGCGAGCGGCGCGCCGAACGGCGTGACGAGCTCCTTGATGGCGCCGACCACGCCAAGGCCGGCCTGCACCGCCCGTTCGGCCGCATCCTCGCCCGCCCTCGGATAGCCGAAATAGGCGAGGACGCCATCCCCCATGAGGTGCTCCACGAAGCCGTCGAAGCGGGCGATCTCGCCGGCGCAGAGGTCCTGGTAGGCGTGCAGGAGCGGTTCCATCGCCTCCGGGTCGAGCGCTCCCGCCAGCGCCGTCGAATCGACGAGGTCGCAGAACATCACGGTGATTTGCCGCCGCTCCGCCGGCGGCCCAGCCGCAGCCGGGTCCGCCTCCTCGGCGCTGGAGTCTTGGCGCGCGTTTCCGGCCGTCAGGGCGGCCATCAACCTGCGGCGATGGCCGAGCGACAGGCCCAGCTCCATCAGATCGGCGTCGGAAAGGAGAGCGAGTGTAGCGAGATCGACGTCGGCCTTGGCGAACGTCGCCTCATGCTGCTGTAAGCCAAGCGCGCCGAGAAACTGAGCGAGTTCACCCGTGGACATCACCAGCACCCTACCTTTCGCTCCGGCGTCGCGCCGGCGTCGCGCCGGACCGTGCGGAGCAACCTATCGCATGTCGGCGTTCCGTCGCCAGCGTGGCGCCAGCGTGGCGCGACAAAGCAGGATCATCTGGCAAGCGCAGTGACCTAGGTCACAGTTCGGCGGCGTGCGCCGGGGGTGGGATGGCGCTGAGCTTTATTTCCTGGAAGTTACGATGCACGGCACGGAGCCGGTCCATGCCTATGGGAACGG
>JAABUX010008211.1_pt1 | contig 12087 bp, 11 predicted proteins | sample 5561851 | NCBI WGS metagenome assembly JAABUX01 (sample SAMN10711883, study PRJNA513361) | rock metagenome | isolation source: Antarctica rocks | place: Antarctica: Victoria Land, Richard Nunatak red sandstone | collected 2016-01-03 | reverse complement strand
TCGATGCGGTCGTGGCCTTCTACTCCATCATCCACGTGCCTCGCGCGGAGCACCCGGCGCTGCTGCGCCGCATCCACGGCTGGCTCAAGCCCGGCGGCGCGTTCCTCGCGACCTGGGCGGTCAGCGCCTGGGAGGGCGAAGCGGACAATTGGGAAGGCTGGGGCGCGCCGATGTGGTGGAGCCACCACGACGCGGAGACAAACCTCGCGATGCTCCGCGAGCCGGATTCCGCATCGTATCCGCGGACAAAGGGCTGGACAGCCTGGTGGGCGCCAGGGGCGTGCGGCTCTCCGACGGTCAGGCGCAGCGCGTCGCCGCGGCGCGCATGTTCGTGCGTCCGGCGGACCTGCTGGTGTTCGACGACCTCTCCAGCGCGCTCGACGTGGAGACGGAGACGACGCTGTGGCGGCGCCTGGCCGAACGCCGAGCCGGGACGACGGTGCTGGCCGTCTCGCACCGCCGCGCCGCCCTGCGCCGCGCCGACCGCATCATCGTGCTCCGGGATGGCGCAATCGAAGCGACCGGGACGCTGGATGAGTTGCTGGTGAGCAGCCCCGAGATGCGCCGCCTCTGGCACGGCGACTTTTGAGGATGGACCACTAGCCTGGATTATTCACGAGGAGAACGTCCTGAGAGCGCCGGCTTCCAGCCGGCAGAGCGCCGGGGCGGCGCGATCGCCACTCCCAGGCGCCCGTCAAGCGACCGGGGCCGGCTGGAAGCCGGCGCTCCCAGGGGACTGTCGCTGCCACCGCGCCCGTCGTGAATAATCCAGACTGGACCAGGTGTCATGTCGTACTCACACCCGCCCGCATTGCTCGCATTGCTCCATTGCCGCTCGTCAGCGGCCGCCCTGGCCGGTCAGGGCGATGCCCTGCACGATCCAGCGCTGCGCGATCAGGTAGACGATCAGCACCGGGACCAGCGAGAGCGAGGCGCCGGCCATCAGCAGGTTCCACTGCACGGTGAATTGGCCCTCGAACTCGGCGATGCCCAGCGGCAGCGTCTTGAGGCTCTCGCTGTCCACCACCACCAGGGGCCACAGGAAGTTGTTCCAGGAGTTCAGGAAGGCGAAGATGACCAGCGCGGCGACGGCGGGGCGCGCCAGGGGCATGATGATGCGCGCGTAGATGGTGAGATGCCCCGCGCCGTCGAGCACGGCGGCCTCTTCCAGGTCGACCGGGATGGTCAGGAAGAACTGGCGCAGCAAAAAGGTGCTGAAGACGCTGGAGACGAACGGCGCGATCAGCCCCTGGTAGGTGTTGTGCCAGCCCAGCAGGCGGATCAGGATATAGTTGGGGATCAGCGTGACCTGGAAGGGGATGATCAGCGTAGCCAGGTAGGCGGCGAAGAGCAGCGAGCGCCCGGGAAAGCGCAGCCGCGCGAAGGCGTAGGCGGCCAGCGACGCCGTGAGCAATTGGCCCACCGTCGTGGCCACGGCCACCACGAGGCTGTTGACAAAGAATTGGCCCACGCGCGATGTTTGCCACACCTGGGCGTAGTTGTCCCACATGAACGGGTTGGGCACGAACTGCGGCGTCAGCTGGCCGATCTGCGCGTTGGTCTCCAGCGAGCTGACCAGCATATAGACGAACGGCAGCACCACCACGGCCGCGCCCATCAGCAGCAGCAGCAGGATCAGCGCGCGGACGGCCAACCGGCGTCCCGAGATGCGTCGCCTGGGCCGCCCAGACATCTCCGTGACCCTTCCGCGCCGGGGGAACGGGGTCGGCGGCGCCGTGCGTTCAGCCATAGTGCACCCAGCGACGCTGCGCCACGAACTGGACCGAGGTCACGGCCAGCACGAGCAGGAACAGCACCCAGGCCACCGCCGAGGCCAGACCCAGGTTGGGCTCGGTCGAGACGAAGGCCTTCTGGTAGAGGTAGCCTACCAGCGTGTTGGTGGCGTTGTTGGGCCCGAATTGCCCGTTTGTGACCACGTAGGCCTGGTCGAACACCTGGAAGGAGTTGATGGTGGTGACCACGGCCACGAAGAACGTGGTCGGGCTGAGCAAGGGAAAGACAACGTAGCGAAAGCGGCTCCAGACGCCCGCGCCGTCGACCTGCGCCGCGTCCAGCAGAGAGCGATCGACTCCCTGCAGCCCGGCCAGAAACAGCACGATGCTGAAGCCGATCTGCCGCCAGACGCCGAAGATCATCAAGGCGGGCAGCGCCCAGGTAGTGCTGTTGAGCCAGGCCGGCGGGGCCTGCACGCCGACCGCGTAGAGCAGACTGTCGATCAGGCCGGCGCGCGGGTCGTAGATCCATTGGAAGACCAGCGCCGAAGCCACCAGCGTGGTGATGTACGGGGCGAAGTAGGCGGTGCGCAGCAGCAATGCGCCCGGCAGTTTGGCGTTGAGGCCCAACGCAACCAACAGGGCCAGGGCAGTCGAGACGGGAACCACGCCCAGGGTGTAGAGGACCGTGTTGCCCAGCACCTGACGGAAGGTGTCGTCGTTCAGCAAGTCGGCGTAGTTACCGAAGCCAGCCCAGGTGGGGGTCGACACCAGGTCCCAGTGGACAACGCTGAGGCCGCCGGTAGACAGGACCCCAGCCAGGGTAAAGACGACGAACGGGATCAGGTCGGGCAGCAGAAACAGCAGCGCCACCCGCCCGTCGCCGCGCCGGTACGCGCCCGGCCGCGGCACCAGACGGCGCGCCACCTTTTGCCGCAGGTCAACCGGCGCGTCGGCGGCCATGATGGATATCCTTTAGCTATTAGTAATTAGCCTTTAGCTGATGGGGCTGCGCGTGGTAAGCAGTTAGCCGGCAAGACAAAGCTAACGGCTAATTACTAACGGCTAATGGCTAACAGCTATCTCAGTGCTCGGACTGCAGCACCTTGGTCGCGGCGGCCGCAGCTTTGGGCAGCAATTGAGCGGCCGACCCCTCGCCGATCCAGAGCGGTTGCAGCGCCGTATCGGCGGCCGTGTAGACGTCGAAGAAGGTCGGGAACGACGGCAGCCGGTGTCCGGTCTTGCTCTGCTGCTGGAAGACCGCGTTATACGGCTTGCTCTTCCAGAAACCCGAATCCAGCGTGGCGGCGTCGATGGGCGTCACGTCGCTGCCCTGGCTAAAGGTGAGCGTGGCCACGGGGCCGGTCATGAAGTCCCACAACTGATAGGTCGCGGCGGGGGACTTGGTGTAACTGGACATACAGTAGCCGGCGCCGCCGGTCGCGTTGACCACGGGGCGACCGGCGAAGTGCGGCATACCCACCACGGACCAGTCCAGCCCCGCCGTCTTGGCGAAGGTCGGTACCAGGGCGTGGTTGCCGAAGGCCATGGCCAGTTGGCCGCCGGCGAAGAGCGAGGCGATGGTGGCCGAGCTTTGCATCTGCGTGGCCGGCGGCGTGACGTGGTCGGTGTTGGTGAGATCGGCGATGAACTGCAGGGCCTGCGCCGCCTGTGGCGTGTTGAAGGTTACCTTGGTGGGCTTGGCGTCGTTGTCGAACAGCTCCACGCCCTTCTCCCACAGCCATAGCCGCCAGAAATCGGTCTCGTAGGCAAAGCCGTACTGGCTGATGCGCGCGCCGCTGCCCTTGGTCAACCTCCTGGCTGTGGCCCGCAGGTCGTCCCAACTCCAGCCGTCCTTGGGGTAGGGGACGCCGGCGGCGCGAAACAGGGCGCGGTTGTAGAAGATGACCTTGGTGTCGTTGTCGCGCGGCACGCCGTAGAGGCCGCCGTTCCACTCGAAGAGGAACAACTCGCCGGGGGTATAGGTGAAGAGACGCTTGCCGTGCTGCCGGGACGCGGCCCGGATGTCTTGCAGCGCGCCCTTAGAGGCGTAGGTTGGGACGTAGGTCAGGAACATCACGTCGGGGATGCTCCTGGACACCAGGTCGGCGTTGAGCTTGACGAAATAGTCGGGGAACGATGTGTACTGTGGCTGCACCACGATGCTGGGGTATCGCTGCATGAAGACCTTGAGCACCTGGTTGATGGTAATCTGCTCGTCCAGGCTGCCCCAGGAGCCAAACGTCAACGGGGTCGGCGTCGCGGCGGCAAAGGCCTCGGCCGGCCCCTCCATCGCTCCGAGCGCGGCGGCGACTGCGGGCACGGCGGCGCCAAGCGCCAATGCGCGCCGGATGAAGGTCAGCCTGCCCATCCCAGACGCCAGCGCCTCGCACGCCAGATCGTCCAGTGCGCGTTCTTGTTGCTTGCTCATCGCTGTCCTCTTCCCCCTACATCCTCTATGTTCTCTCACAGCATGCGCCAAATCGAGGCGCTAATACGGCAGTAGGACCGCTCGTCATGGACGCGCGGCCCAGCGCCCGCGGGACGACCCGTAATGGATAAGTATCGCACATACCGAGACCCTGCCTCAACCGGATGTACAGGGACCTCAGGGTCTGTGAAAAGTCGTCAGCGCGGTGATGGTGGGGGCATCTCTGGGAGCGCGGGCGTCTCGCCCGTCCCTGGTTCAGCACCGGGACGGGCGGGCCGCCCGCGCTCCCAGTCCGACAATTCAAAGACCTTGACAGGGGCGCGACGCCGCGATGTAAGGACAAGGAGGAGGGAAGAATAGGAACGTCATGAGACAAGCAGACACCGATTGTGAGAGACGATGCCCCCACAAGGTAGACATGACCACCACTGCGGCACGACACCGGAGTAGTCATGCGGATCGAGGGACAGCGCGTTATAGGCAGGTATGGGGCGATCCATCCCGTCATGGCTGTCAGGTCTCCGCGACGCCATGCGCGGGGTAGGGAACGCCCGGACGCCGCATTGGTTAGACCGCGACAGATCCCGCGCGCTCGTTCTCGTGCTCATGCGCCGCGTGGTAGCGCACCAGCGAGGTCGCGACGAGCGTGTTGATCGAGAGGCGGGCATAGAATGCCGTGGTGCGCAACCACTCGTACAGGTCGTCGTCGACGCGCACGTTGTACTTCACGGTGTTACCGCTCGTGCCTCGTTGATCGGCGCTTGGCGTGGCTTGCCCGGACTCGATCGCCTCACGATACTCGCCGACCGCAGACAGCACGATGCTGTTCATGCTCTTGCGCAACAGGAAGCCGCGCAGGCGCATCCACTCGTACAGGTCTGCGGGAAGCCGGCATTGAATAAAGCGTGTATGCGGCGTTTGACGTTCTGCCATGACCATCCTCCAATCCACCACGTGTACCTTGCGGTCGCTCGCGCCTGACCATCGAGCCAACCGGCAAGATTCGCTCCATGATAACGCGATGAGAGGCGCGACCCGGAGCGTTATCCACTATTCCCATCATGCGGAGACATACTCGCGCCATGACGCGCGCCCCTCGCCATTATAACAGGAACGTGGAATCGGCGATTCTCTAATTGCACAATAAATAGACGATTTCACGATTGGAGCATTGTATCGCAGTCCAGACACCGGCCGGATCTCCTTTCCCCCAGACGTAACCGCCTTGCTGATGCATACTTGAGTCAGTGGAGTGAGTGCAGCGCCTGTGAAAAGTTGCTGCAGCGGCGATGTAGAGAGGCGTCTCTGGACCGACAATTCCAGACCCTCGCAGTGAGTGACATCGGCAAGACGAGTGACGAGTAAGGAGAACGCACGCTATGGCGCTACCATCGGACTACGCGCAGCGCGTCTACGCGGGCGTGTTAGGCAAGCTCATCGGCGTGTACCTGGGGCGTCCCTTCGAGGGCTGGAGCTACGAGCGCATCACGGCCGAGCTGGGAGAGGTTGACTATTATGTCAACGGCCGGCTGAAGGTCCCACTGGTCGTGACTGACGACGACATCTCCGGGACGTTCACCTTCCTGCGCGCCCTGCCCGACCACAACAACGCGCGCGACCTCACGCCCGTGCAGATCGGCCAGACCTGGCTCAACTACATCGTCGAGGGGCGCACGATCCTGTGGTGGGGCGGTTCGGCGCCTCGACCGAGCACACCGCCTACCTGCGCCTAGCTGCGGGCGTCCCAGCGCCGCGCAGCGGCTCCCGCGCCCTTAACGGCCGCGTGGTGTCCGAGCAGATCGGGGCGCAAATCTTCGTCGACGGCTGGGCCATGGTCGCACCCGGCGACCCTGGGCTGGCCGCCGACCTGGCGCGCCGCGCCGCCAGCGTCAGCCACGACGGAGAGGCGGTCTACGGCGCGCAGGTCATCGCGGCCATGGAGGCAGGGGCCTTCGTGGAGCCCGACCTCGACCGACTGCTGGACACGGCCGTGGGCCTCATCCCGCGGGACTCCGTCATCTATCGCCTGATCCACGACGTGCGTGACTGGCGCGCCGGCGCGCCCGACTGGCGCGCCACGCGGCGGCGCATCGCCGACCGCTACGGCTACCACCGCTACGGCGGCGCCGTACACATCGTGCCCAACCACGCCCTGATCATGCTGGCGCTGCTCTACGGCGACGACGACTTCGGGCGCTCGTTGATGATCGCCAACACCTCGGGCTGGGACACGGACTGCAACAGCGGCAACGTCGGCTGCCTCCTGGGGCTCAAGAACGGTCTGGCCGGCATCGACGCCGGGCCTGACGGGGGCGGCCCCGACTGGCGCGGCCCCATCGCCGACCGCCTTTACCTGCCCACGGCCGATGGCGGCCGCGCCATTACCGACGCCGTGGGCGAGACCTACCGCGTGGTTAACATCGGCCGCGCGCTGGCCGGTGAGCCGCCGCTGGCCCCCAAGGACGGCGCGCGCTTCCACTTCGAGTTGCCGGGCGCGGTGCAGGGCTTCCGGCTCGACTCCAACTCCGACCCCAACGGCGGATCGGAGGACGGAGACGCAGTGCGGGGGACGCTGACACTGGAGAACGCGGAGGGGCACAGCCTGTCGGGCCGGCGCAGCCTGGTCCTGCGCTATGCCGTGGCCCCCGGCCTCGTCGCGCGCGCCGCTACGGCGACCTTTATCCCCCCGGACACCCTGGACATGCCCGGCTACGGCCTGGTGGCCTCGCCCACGCTCTACTCCGGCCAGACGGTGCGCGCGCGGCTCGCGGCCGATGCGGATAACGCATTGCCGGTGGCCTGCCACCTCTACCTCGGCGTCTACGGCGCCGGAGACCGGCTCTCCAGAATGTACGGACCGGACGTCGTGCTGGCGCCGGGCGCGGATTGGGACCTGGAGTGGCCGGTCCCGGACACCGGAGGCGACCCCATCGCGACCATCGGCGTGGAGCTGCGTGCAACCGATCACCAGCGCGCCAGCGGCAACGTGTGCCTGGACCGGCTGACCTGGGACGGGTCCCCTACGATCGTGCTGGGCAAGCCCGCGCACGACGGGATGCTATGGCGGCGCGCCTGGGTCGACGCCATGGACCAGTGGGACTCCTGGTGGCCGCAACCCTATCGCCTGATCCAGAACCGCGGCACGGGCTTGCTGATTCAGGGGACACGCGAGTGGGCCGACTACAGGGTCGGCGCGGTGCTGACGCCACGCCTGGCCACGGCGATAGGCATCGGCGTCCGCGTGCAGGGTTTGCGGCGCTACTACGCGCTGATGCTCCATGCGGATGGAACCGCGCGCCTGGTCAAGACCCTCGACGGCGAGACGGTACTGGCCGAGACGGTCATCGCCTGGCAACTCGACCGCACCTACGATCTGAGCCTGCGGGTCGTTGGCGCGCGCCTGTTGGCCCGCATAGATGGCGTCGCGATGTTCGACGTCGAGGACACGGATCGCCCCCTGACGGGTGGCGGCGTGGCGCTGCTCTGCACGCAAGGCTGCGTGGATTGTGACGCCGTCACCGTACAACCGCCCTTGCTTTTGCTTTAACTTGGAAGTGGAAAGGGAAAGTGTTGGGCTGGGCTGGGGTTACATACGGGCACGCTACCCCAACCCTCACGACGATAGACAATCATGCCGCCCTCAGCGCCCGAAGGCCCAGCCACCATTGACGTGATGCACCTCGCCGGTGACAAAGGATGCCTCCTCCGAGGCGAGGTAGCGCACCGCCGCCACGATATCCGCGGGCCGACCGGGCCGTCCGAGCGGGGTCTGGGCGACGATGCGCCCCACCCGCTCGTCGGTCATGCGGTCGCCGAAGAACTCGGTGTCGAGGATGAGGCCAGGGGCAACCGCGTTCACCGTGACGCCCTCCGGCCCCAGGTCGCCGGCCAGGGCGTAGGTGAGCCCGATCAGCCCCGCCTTCGCAGCGGAGTACATGCCCCCGCCGCCGCGCACCGCGGCGATCGAGCTGATGTTGACCACGCGGCCGCCGGGCCGGCGCAGGTGCGGACGCAGGGCGTGGACCATCAGGTAGCCGCCGATCAGGTTGGCCGCGAGCATCTCCTGGGCGTGCGCGGCCGCGTCTCGGGTCGGCGCGTCGGCGGCGATGGAGCCGGTCCCGCCCGCGTTGTTGACCAGCACGTCCACCGTCGGCCCGACCTCTGTCGTGAGCCAGCGCGCGAAGGCGTCGACCTCGTCGGCGTTGCCAACGTCGCAACACCGCCATTGCAGGTCCGCGTCCGTATCCGCCCTTTGCAAGGTGCGGACAGCCTCCTCCAGGACCCACGGGCGACGACCCAGCAGGACCACGCGCGCGCCGACGGCGGCGAAGTCCGCCGCGATGGCCCGTCCAATCCCGGTCCCACCCCCGGTCACGACGACGAGGCGCCTGGCAAGATCACTCATGCGCATCCCTCCTCTCCTCTCGGTGGGGCAAGTAGCTAGCCCCTCCCCTACTAGCATAAGAGGGCCTGACAGGCAACATCCAATACATAGATCGGACGCTGGCCATACTTTTGAGGTATCATTCGGCCATGGAACTGCGCCACTTACGCTACTTCGTCGCGGTCGCCGAGGAGTTACATTTCGGTCGCGCTGCCGCGCGGCTGCACCTGGCCCAACCGCCCTTGAGCCGCCAGATCCGCGCACTGGAGGACGAGGTGGGCACTTCATTGCTAGCGCGGACGAATCGGCGCGTGCAACTCACCGAGGCGGGACAGATATTCCTGGAGGGAGCGCGACGCACGCTGGCGCAAGCCGATGCGGCGCTGGGGGACGCGCGCCGCGCGGCGCGCGGCGAGATCGGGCCGCTCTCCCTCGGCTTTGTCGGGTCGGCCACCTACGCGGTGCTGCCGCGCCTGTTGCGCGCCTTCCGGGCTGCCTACCCGGACGTCGAGCTGCACTTGCAGTCGCTGACCAGCAGGGAGCAGGTTGCGTCCTTGCGGGAGCGACGCATCGACGTCGGTTTACTGCGCCCGCCGGTGGACGACCCGTCGCTCGCGCTGCGGATGATCGTGCGCGAACCTCTCCTGGCCGTGCTGCCCGAGGCGCACCCACTCGCGGGCCGGGAGCGCGTGCCGCTCGCCGCGCTGGCCTGCGAACCCTTCATCCTGTACCGACGGGCGTCGGGACCGGCCACCTACGACCGGATCGTCGGCGTGTGCCTCCAGGCCGGCTTCAGCCCCACCATCGTGCAGGAGACGGACGAGATGCAGACCATGGCGGGGCTGGTCGCCGGCGGCCTTGGCGTCGCGCTCATGATCGCCCCTGTCGGGGCGCCGCGCAACGCCGGCGTCGCCTACAAGCCTCTGGAGGACGCTACGCCGACATGGGAGATGTCCCTGGCGTGGCGACAAGACAATAAGACAGCCGTCGTGCGCGGATTCCTTCCGATCTGTGAGGATGTTGCCGAGCAGTTAGCTATGTGCAGTGCGGTTGCGCCGCGGAGGAACGATGACCCCGACATCCACCTGTGATACGACGGTCCAACCCCAGCGTCCGCCCGAGGTCGTGACGCTGGGCGAGACGATGGTGTTGTTCTGGCCCGCCGACGGCGCGCCCCTCGACGTGGCTGCCCACTGGGACAGCTCGCTGGGCGGCGCCGAGAGCAATTTTGCCGTGGCGCTGGCCCGGTTGGGACACCCCACGCGCTGGATCAGCCGGTTGGGCGACGATCCGTTCGGACGCCTGGTGCGCGCTACACTGCAGCGTGAGGGCGTCGTGGTCGACGCGCCGCCCGACCCGCGCGCGCCGACGGCGGTCTTCTTCAAGGAGCGCGCCGCGCACGGCCCGCGCCGCGTCGTCTACTACCGCCGGGGCTCTGCCGCCAGCCTGATGGGGCCGGACGACCTCGACCCCGCGCAGTTCGCCGGGGCGCGGGTGCTGCACGTGACCGGCATCACGCCCGCGCTCTCCGAGAGTTGCGCCGCGGCGGTCGACCGCACGGTGACATTGGCATGCGAAGCCGGGCTGCTGGTCAGCGTCGACCCCAACGTGCGCCTGCAGTTATGGGCCGACAGGGAGGCCTGCCGCGCGGCGCTGACGAGGTTGGTCTCACGCGCCGATCTCGTCCTGTTGGGTCACGAGGACGCCGAAATCCTGTATCCTGGCCTGGACGAGGATGCTGTCCTCGCCGTGATCACCGCGGCTGGCCCGCGCACCGTGGTGCTCAAGCTGGGCGAACGCGGCGCGCGCGGCGTGTGCGACGGGGAGCAGGCCGCGGTCGAGCCATACCCGGTCGCCGCCGTCGACACCATCGGCGCGGGCGACGGCTTCGACGCCGGCTTCATTGCCGGCCTCTTGCGCGGCTACCCGTTCGCGCGCTGCCTCACGCTGGGCGCACGCGTCGGCGCCGCCGCTGTGGCGGCCGCGGGAGACTGGGAGGGGTACCCGCTGGCGCGCGACCTGGAACCCGAGTATCGCTAACCCGGCCGCCCTCCGTCCCGCCCTCCCAACGCTCCGCCTACAAAGCGGCGGTGGGCGATGTGCGCGCCGTCCTCGGCGACCGTCTCGCGGCGGAGTGGACACGCGGCCGCGTTATGTCACTCGACGATACCATCGAAGAGGCGCGCCGTGGCGACGCCGGCCGTGGCGCTCACGAAAGGTCCGTGAAAAGTGGCGGCTTAATCCAGAGACGACAGGTTGGCCAGGACCGCGCGGACGGCGCGCAGGTGGCTGGCGCGGTAGAAATCCGGCTCGGGGACCGTGGCGGGATCGATGTCCACGGCGCGCAACGCCTCCTCGTAGGGTAGGCCCAGCGCGTCGGGCAAGTCGTCGCGCGTGGCCCAGTCCGGCAGAAGCCGTCCCTCCGCCGCCGCGTTGCTAACCGTCCCATCAAGCAGATCGAAGTAGGCCAGGTTGCGCGCTAGCAGGCCGGGATCGACCGTGCCGCCGTGGCAGGGGATGACGGTGGCGGGGTCGAGCGCGGCGAGGAGCCGGATCGATGCGCGCAGCGTGGGCAGGTCCGACGGCGCATTGACGTAGGGGATGGGCTGCTCGGCCGCGTCGCCCGCCAGCAGCAGCCGCGGCTCCGGTATCCAGACAGCCACGTGGTCGTCGGTGTGGCCCGGCGTGGGGATCAGTTCCAGCGTGAGGTCGCCGCCGTCGATGCGCAACCGGTCGCTAAAGGTAACCGTGGGCGGGACCAGGCGCACGGCGGCCAAGCGCGGCTCGGCCTGCTGGCGCTGGCGCAGGTAGCGTTCCGTCTCAGGGTCGCGCAGCCGCTCGGCCGCGCGCTGGTGGGCGATGATCGGCGCGGGATACGCGCCGTCCGGCGTGGCGAAGACGGCGTTGCCCCAGGCGTGGTCGTAGTCGGCGTGCGTGTTGACGACCAGCAATTGCCGCCCTGCCAGGTCGTCGCGCACCAACTCCATCACCGCAGTCATCTCTTCCGGCGTGGACATCGTGTCCACCACCACGGCGTAGCGCCGCGTCAGCAGCACGAACGTATCGACCTCATGGCCGGCGCGGAACACGCGCAGCCGCCGGTCCACCCCGTCGAGCGAGACCTCCGACACCCGCGATTGTGCCTGCGCCGTGGTGTCCTGCGTTTCCTGATGCATGGCTGTCCTTTTTATTGTTTGGCTGACTTGTCAACGTTAAGCCACTCGCCGACAATCTCTAACTCTGCGCGTTGCTCTAGTGTCGCCAGCCTTTGCAATAGTTCGGCTATTCTCAGCGGATAATCTAGTTGGGCATCATCCATGGGAAGTAGTACGGCAATCTGATTTGGCCCATCAGAACCTCTAATCCAAAAGGAGTATTCATTGTGCGTATCAAAAAAAACCTGTTTCCATCCGTGGTACCACCACAGGGAAGTGTGGTCATGCGGCCCTCCCCGTGGGCGGCGCGGGGCGCGCCGGGAAGGGGAGGAGGCGGCCCTGATCGCGCGTGCGTCCGCGCCGCGGTTTCGTTGTGGCCGTCCG
>JAABUX010008208.1_pt1 | contig 12089 bp, 13 predicted proteins | sample 5561851 | NCBI WGS metagenome assembly JAABUX01 (sample SAMN10711883, study PRJNA513361) | rock metagenome | isolation source: Antarctica rocks | place: Antarctica: Victoria Land, Richard Nunatak red sandstone | collected 2016-01-03 | reverse complement strand
GCAATTTCCATGTGGGCGAAATGGGCGCGGTTGCGGTGCTGGATTCGGAGATCGCGGAGGCGCGATCGGGCTATAACCCGGCGAGCGGGCGCTATGCGCGGATACTGTGCTGCGTATGATCGTGGATTCGACCCGCGTCATGGACACCGAGAAACGCCACTCGTGACCATCACGCGAGCCGAACACGACCGGTTAATCGAAGCCGAGCATGTCGCGCTCGACTGGCTGGACACCAAGCGATTGCCTAAGATGGCGGCGAGCGCTGCGGTGGAAGGAACGGTGCTTGGCGCGGTCACATCGGCCGAACTCGCGGGTGCCTACTCAGTCGCGGCATGGTGCGCGCACCGCGGGTTGAACCAGGTCGTGCTCGCGGGCGCCTCTCCCGCTTCGCGGGAGAGGCGAGATCATTCTAAGCTGCTTGCAAGATCTTCAGCGCCAAATCGGTGTGCGCCTGATCCGCCGCCTTGGCCTCCTCGGTGCACTGCTTCATCGCCTGCGCGGTCTGCGTCAGTCCCGCAGCGTGCGCGTAAGCGTGCTGGGTCCCGAACGATGCGATCCAGTAATGCAGCGCCATCTGCCCCGAAGCGATGATGCCCAGGTCGCGCGAGCGGTCGTCCTTGGCCTGGCTACGGATTTTTTTGCTCACCTCGTAATGCGCCTCGATCACTTTGTTGCCACCCTCGCCGTCGTGCACCGGACCGGCTTCGGCGATCGCCGCCTCGATGCGCTGAGCCCAGATCTTGGCATGCTGGTTGCCCTGCTCGAGCGCCGCCTTCAGATCGGGATGCTTGGCATCGTGCTCGATCTCGCTCGTCGCCTTGGCGGATAGCTCGCTGCCCGCCTTCATCGCCTGCAGGCCCTGTGCAACGAGCGTCTTGATCGGCTTGTCCATGGTTTCACTCCGGGATACGCCGCACCGAATTTCCGGTGCGTCTCCGAGCCAACCGGGCGGGCGGGCAGCCGGTTCCCCGCCCGGCGGTAAGCTGCCGCACCAAGCCTCGCCTCGCCATTCGACCAAGGATCCACGCCCATGCGCCTCCTCGCCACCCTCGCCGCGCTGACCGGGCTGCTCGGCGTCGCCTTCGCCGCCGTCGGCGCGCACGTCATCCACGATCCTGTCGCGGCCGGACACGCCGCGTCCGCCGCCATGCTGCAGATGGTCCACGCACTCGCGGCGCTGCTCGCGCTGACGATGCTGCCTCGCCGGACCGGACGGGCGATCGCGGTTATGTTCATCGCGGGCGCGGCGCTGTTCGCGATAGGGGTTGATGTCCACGCGCTCGGCGGCCCATCGCTCGGCCCTGTCGCGCCGATCGGCGGCACGCTGCTGATGCTCGGCTGGACGGATCTCGCATTCGTATTTGCCACGCGCGGGCCGCACGCGTAGCCGGAAGCCGATGCCTCCCTCTCCGCCCACCGCGCGGCTCACGATCGATTTGGATGCCGTCGCGGCGAACTGGCGCACGCTGAGCGCACGCGCGGGCGCGCCCGCCGGAGCCGCGATCAAGGCCGACGCCTACGGCCTGGGCGCGTTCCCCATCGCGCGGCATCTCGTGGCGCAAGGCTGCCGCGATCTGTTCGTCGCCACCTGGACCGAAGCCGCCGCGCTCGACGACGCCGCCGACGGCGCGATCGTCCACGTCCTCCACGGCATCGATCAGGGCGATCTCGCCACCGCGCACGCGCTCGCGCGCACACAGCCGGTGCTGAACACCCCCGAACAGGTTCTCCTATGGCGCGAAGCCGCCCCGACCCGCTCGTGCGACCTTATGATCGATCTCGGCATGAACCGTCTAGGTCTCCGCCCCAAGTATCTTGAGCAAATACCGTCGCTTAATATAGACATACTCATGTCCCACCTGAGCTGCGCTGACGAGCCCGCCCACCTTTCCAACCATCACATCCGCGACACCTTCGCCAGCCTGATCCACCCCGCCCACCGCCGCAGCCTCGCCAACTCGGCCGGCATCTATCTTGGCCGAACCTTCGCCTTCGACCTCACCCGCCCCGGCCTCGCGCTCTGCGGCGGCGCGCCCTGCCCCGCAGCGACCGATCTCGCCCAGGTCGTTCAGGTCGAGGCCCGCGTCCTTCAGCTTCGCCACATCGCGCCCGGCGACCCCGTCGGCTACGGCGAGACCTTCACCGCCGCACGCCCCACCCGTCTCGCCATCGTCGGCCTCGGCTACGCCGACGGCCTCCCGCGCGCGCCCGGCAACGCGGCGCTGGTGGACGGCGTGGCCTGTCCCGTCGTAGGGCGCGTATCGATGGACCTGACCGCGATCGACGTGACCGACGCCCCGCCGATCGCGCCCGGAGACTGGCTCGAGATCGCGTTCGATCTTCCCGCGCTCGCCGCCGCCTCGGGTCGCTCGCAATACGAGCTGTTGACCGGCCTCGGCCATCGCTTCGAGCGGCGCTACACGCGCGCGTGAACGCCATCCTCCACCTCCTGATCGCGGTCGGCAATCTCGTCATCGGCGCGTTCGCCGAGATCGGCCGCGTCGCGCGCTTCGCCTTCACCGCGCTCACGCGCGCACTGTCGCCACCCTTCTACCCCCGCCGTCTCGCCGCGCAGCTGATCGCGGTCGGCTACTTCTCGCTCCCCGTGATCGGCATGACCGCGCTATTCACCGGCGCGGCGATCGCGCAGCAGATCTTCGTCGGCGGCTCGCGTTTCAACGCCGCCTCCACCGTGCCCGCCGTCACCGTGATCGCACTGGTGCGCGAACTCGGCCCCGTGATGGCGGGCCTCGTCATGGCAGGCCGCGTCGCCTCCGCGATGGCGGCCGAACTCGGCACGATGCGCGTCACCGAGCAGATCGACGCGCTGACCACGCTGCGCACCGATCCCGTACGCTACCTCATCGTGCCGCGCATCGTCGCCTCGACGATGGTCATGCCTGTGCTCGTGCTGATCGCCAACATCATCGGCGTACTCGGCGGTTGGGCGCTCGCGGTCTCGCGGCTCGGCTTCAACAGCGCCGAGTACCTGAGCGTCACGCGCAACTACCTCAAGCAGGACGACATCACCTCCTCCATGGTCAAAGCGGCCGTTTTCGGCTTCATCATCGCGCTGATGGGCTGCTATCACGGCTTCTCGTCGAAAGGCGGCGCGGAAGGCGTCGGCCGCGCCACCACCGATGCGGTCGTCTCCGCCTTCGTCCTGATCCTCGCGTCCAACCTCATCATCACCGTCCTCGTGTTCGGCACCAAATGAGCGCGCTGATTGAGATGCAGGATGTGTCCAAGCACTTCGGCCCGAAAAGTGTGCTGCGTGGGCTGAACCTCAACGTCGAAGCGGGCGAGAGCCTTGTCATTATCGGCGGCTCGGGCACGGGTAAATCGGTGATGCTCAAATGCATCCTCGGCCTGATGACACCCGATAAGGGCCGCGTCCTTGTCGGCGGGGTGGAGGTCGGCAAGCTGCGTGGGAGCGCGCTGGCCCGCCACCGCGCGCGCTTCGGGATGCTGTTCCAGGGCGGCGCGCTGTTCGACTCGTTAAGCGTGTGGCGCAACGTTTCCTTCGCGCTCACCAAGGGCGACATCGGCCGCTCCTCGCGTCTGCGCTCGGAGGCGATCGACAATCTCGCCCGGGTCGGCCTCGGCCCCGAGGTCGCGGACCTGAAGCCCGCCGAGTTGTCCGGCGGAATGCAGAAGCGCGTCGCGCTCGCCCGCGCCATCGCCGCGCGCCCGGAAATCATGTTCTTCGACGAGCCCACCACCGGCCTCGATCCGATCATGGCGGACGTGATCAACAACCTCATCGTCGAACTCGTCCGCGATCTGGGCGTCACCGCCGTCACGATCACCCACGATCTCTCGAGCGCGCGCAAGATCGCCGACCGCGTAGCGATGCTCTACAATGGGCACATCATCTGGGACGGACCCAAGGACCGCCTCTACATGAGCGGCAACCCCTATGTGGACCAGTTCGTCGCGGGCCGCGCGGAGGGACCGATCCGGATGGCGGTGCGGCGCGGCGAAGCGGGGCGGTCCGAAGAGAGTGGCATCGATCTGCTATTGAGTTAGCAGCTCCTGCTCGACCTCGGTCAGCGCGACTTCGATGAACATTGGCGCACGTCGGCTGATACCCCTGGGTTCAAGCCGCCTCCGCCCGCTCCTGCTCCTCATCCTCCGCCTGCTGCCGCGCCCACATCTCGGCGTACATGCCGCCGCGCGCCACCAGCGCACCGTGAGTGCCGCGTTCGACTACCCTGCCCTGCTCGAGCACCAGGATCTCGTCCGCATCGGCAATCGTCGACAGGCGGTGGGCGATCACCAGCGTCGTGCGCCCGCGCGCGACCGAGCGCAAAGCTGCGCCGATCGCGGCTTCGGTCTTGCTGTCGAGCGCCGAGGTCGCCTCGTCCAGGATCAGGATCGGCGGGTTCTTCAGGATCGTGCGCGCGATCGCGACGCGCTGCTTCTCGCCGCCGCTGAGCTTGAGCCCGCGCTCGCCGACCATCGAGGCATAACCGTCGGGCAGCGCCATCACGAAATCATGCACCTGCGCCTGCCGCGCCGCCGCTTCGATCTCGGCTTGGCTGGCGCCCTCGCGGCCGTAGCCGATGTTGTAGGCGATGGTGTCGTTGAACAGCACCGTATCTTGCGGCACGATCCCGATCGAGCGACGCAGGCTCGCCTGGGTCACGCCCTGGATGTCCTGTCCGTCGATCGTCACCGCGCCGCCGAGGATGTCATAGAAGCGGTACAGGATGCGGCTCATCGTCGATTTGCCCGCCCCCGAATGGCCAACGATCGCCAACGTCCGCCCGGGCGCGATCTCGAAACTCACATCGTGCAGGATTTGGCGGCGCGGCTCGTACGAGAAATCGACATGATCGAAGCGCACCCGCCCCTCGCGCACGTCGAGTGGCGTCGCGCCGGGGGAGTCGGCGATCTCGGCATTGGTGTCGATCAGGCGGAACATATGCTCCATGTCGATCAGCCCTTGGCGGATTTGCCGGTAAACGACGCCGAGAAAGTCCAAAGGCCTGAACAGCTGCGCGAGCAGCGTCTGCACGAACACGACCTTGCCGATGCTGAAATGTCCCTCGCTCCAGCCCCAGACGGTGTACGCCATGGCACCGCCCATCATCAGGTTGGTGATCGCCGACTGGCCGATGTTCAACGCCGAAAGGCTGACCTGAAGCTTGGTGGCGATGTTCGTATAACGCTTGAGCGCCGCCGAGTAGTTGGCGTTCTCTCGCGACTCGGCGTTGAAATACTTGACAGTCTCGTAGTTGAGCAACGCATCGACCGCGCGGCCGCTCGTCTTGTTGTCGGCGTCGGTCATTTCCCGGCGCGCGATGTTGCGCTTGTCCGTCACCCACTGGGTGTAAGCGACATAGGCCACCACCATGACGATCGTCGCCAGCACCATCGGAAGACCGAGCGTGACGCCGAATATGACGCAGGTGACTGCGAGTTCCAGCACCGTCGGGAAAATGTTGAACAGAACGAAGTAGAGCATCTCGTCGATGCTCTTGATCCCGCGATCGAAGATGCGGGTCAGTTCACCCGTGCGTCGTTCGAGGTGGTAGCGCAAACTTAGTCGCTGAACATGCGCGAACACGTCAGAACCGAGCTTGCCCGCTGCGGTTTGTCCGACGCGCTCGAAGATGGCGTTTCGGATATTGTCGAACAGCACGCCCATGAAGCGCGCACCCGCATAGGCCGCGACCAGCGCGGCGGCGATCGACCAGCTCGCGCGACCATGGTTGGTCATACGATCGATCGCGCCCGCGAGCAGGTAGGACATGGAATACATGACCGCCTTGCCCAGAACCATGAACACGAGACTGATCACCACCCGCCGCCGCAGCGCGGGTTCGCCCTTGGGCCATAGATAAGGCAGGAAGCGCTTGAGCGTGCTCAGGTCGGCGATGGGCTTGGGCTCGTCCGCGTTGGCGGCGACGATGGCTTGGGCATGGGCTTGCATCACCGCGTTACATGGGGCGGCGCGCGCTAAAGCGGAAGCAGCGCCGCCGCCACACGCCGCCCCTCGGCGAGCAGCATATTGTAGGTGCGCGCCGCCGCGCGGCTGTCCATCGCCTCGACCGCGAGCCCGCGCGCCATCGCCGCCTTGACCAGCGCGGGCGGAGCGCGGCGCATGGTGGGGCCGGTGCCCAGGATCAGCAGATCGAGCTCGCCGTCGGGCAGATCGGCCTCGGTCAGCACATCGAGATCGGTCGCGGGCCACGCCGCGCCCCCGGCAGCGCTCGCGACGACGCCGCCCGGATAATCGAATCCGCCGACGCGAAAGCCTCGGCCGCGAAAGCCCTGGATCGCACCGCCGCCCGCTGGCAGCTCCTCCATGTTCACGGCCGCGCCAGCCGCTCCGCCGTCTTGTCCCCCGGTCCGAACGAAGCGGCCGACAGCCCCAACGAGATCAGCAGCGACGAAGACACAAACACGCTCGAATACGTCCCCACGATGATCCCGATCAGCATCGCGGCGGTGAAGCCGCGCAACACCTCGCCCCCCAACACCAGGAACGACCCCAGCGCCAGGATCAGCGACAGCGAGGTATTCACCGTCCTCGGCAAAGTCTCGTTCACCGATAGATCGATCAGCTGCCCGATCCCCATCCGCCGGAACTTGCGCAAATTCTCGCGGATGCGGTCGTCGATCACGATCTTGTCGTTCAGCGAGTAGCCGATGATCGTCAGGATCGCAGCGACGACGTTCAAGTTGAACTCCCACTGCATCAGCGCGAAGAAGCCCAACGTCACGATCACGTCGTGCACCAGCGCCACCAGCGTGCTTACCCCGAAGTGCCACTCGAAGCGCAACCAAGTGAACAGCGCGATGCCGACCATCCCCAGTCCGACTGCGATAATACCCGTGCGGATCAGTTCGGCCGACACCTTGCCCGATACCGTCTCCACCCGCCGGAAGCTCGCGTCCGGGTGCCGCGCGCGGATCGCCCCTTCCACCCGCGCCACCACGCGCTGCACTGCGGCGGCATCGCCCGGCGGCAATGGCAAGCGCAGCGCCACCACCTTGGGTCCGCCGAATTCCTGGATCGAGACATCGCCGACATGCTGCGCCAGCAACGTCGAGCGCAGGTCGTCGATCGGCGCGGTCTGCGCGAAGCCCACCTCCATCAGTAGCCCGCCTACGAAATCGACCCCAAGATTGAGCCCGCGAGTCGCGAACAGCGCGAGGCTGCCCAGCGTCAGCGCGATCGTCAGCCCGAACGCCAGCCAGCGCGAGCGCACGAAGCCGATGTTGGTGTTGTCGGGAACGAGCTTCAGCAGCATGTCATAGCACCATCGCCCTGGGCCGCCCGCGCAGCCAGTTCGCCACGAACACCCGGCTCACCGTCACGGCGGTGAACACGGCGGTCGCGATCCCGATCAACAGCACGACGGCGAAGCCTTTGACCGGCCCCGATCCGAAAAAGAACATCACCACCGCGACCAGCCCGTTACTGATGTTCGCGTCCCAGATCGTCCGCGTCGCCTCCCGATAACCCGTGCCGACCGCGTCGACGATCTTGCGCCCGCGCCGCTGCTCCTCGCGAATACGCTCGTTAATCAGCACATTGCCGTCGACCGCCGCGCCGATCGTCAGCACCAGCCCCGCGATGCCGGGCAGCGTCAGCGTCGCCCCGGTGACGCTCATCAGCGCGAGGATCAGCACCAAGTGCGCGAGCAGCCCCGCGTTCGCGTACCAGCCAAAGCGGCCATAGGTGACGACCATAAACACCGCCACGAGCACGATCGACACCGCCGAGGCGATCGCCCCCGCGCGGATCGAATCGCGCCCGAGATCGGGCCCGACGGTTCGCTCCTCGATCACCGTCAGCGTCACGGGCAGCTTGCCCGATCGCAGCAGGATCGACAGCTGGTTGGCGCTCTCGGTGGTGAAATTACCCGTGATGATCCCAGACCCACCCAAAATCGCCGACTGGATATTCGGTGCCGATACCACTCGGTTGTCCAGGATAATCGCGAAGGGCTTGCCGATATTATCTTGCGTCACCTTGGCGAACTTGCGCGCCCCCGCGCTGTTGAACTTGAAGTCCACCGCAGGCGAACCGTTCTGGTCCTGGCTGACGTTCGCGGTAATCAGATCCTCGCCGCCCACCATCACGCGCCGCTTGACCGCGATCGCGCCCGGCGTCGCGTGCCCGATCGTCTCGACATAGGGCAGCACCTGGCTCCCCGGCGGCGCGCGACCCGCCTGCACGTCGGCGGGATTGGCCTCCAAGTCGACCAGCTTGAACTCGAGCTTGGCGGTCTTGCCGATCAGGTCTTTCAGCGCCTGCGGGTTTTGCAATCCCGGCACCTGCACCACGATACGGTTGTCGCCCTGGCGGATGATCGTCGGCTCGCGCGTCCCCAGCTCGTCGATGCGCCGCCGCACCACCTCGACGGCCTGCTTCATCGCGGTATCGAGCGCCACGCGCACCCCCGCGTCGGTCGGCGTCACCACCACGCGCGATCCATCGACAACGCTCACCTCGTAATCGCGCGTCCCCGCCCCGCTCGGCCGCGTCAGCGTGCGCATCCGCTCGACCGCGCGGTCCACATCGGCGGGATTGCGCAGCAGGAAGCTCAGCCGGCCGCCTTGAAGCGACAGATCCCCCGTCTCGATCCGCGCGCCGTTGTCGTCGCGACGCAGCTCGGCGCGCACCTCTTCCTCCAGCGTCTGCAACCGCTGCGCCGCGACGTCGGCGGGCGAGGCTTCGAGCATGATGTAGCTCCCCCCGCGCAGATCGAGCCCCAGATTGACCTGCGCGCTCGGCGCGAACGACGGCCAGGTCTTGACCACGCTCGCGGGGAAGAAGTTGGGCACCGCGAAGATCGCGCCCAAGGCGATCACCGCCAGGATCGCCCAGCGTTGCAGCGGCGGAAACTGCAGCATTTACGCCTTGGCGTCGTTCGCGGGCGTCGTCACACCCTTGGGCCGCACCTCGGCCAGCAGCGATTTGACTTGCCGCACGCGCAGGTTCGGCCCCAGCTCGACCTCGACCTCGGTGTCGGTCACCTTGGTCACTTTGCCGATCAGCCCGCCGCCCGTCACCACCTCGTCGCCGCGCTTGACCGCGCCGATCTGCGCGCGCTGCGCCTTGGCGCGCTGCTGCTGCGGCCGGATGAGCAGGAAGTAGAAGATGACGAAGATGATCGCGTATGGCGCGAGCATGATGGGGTTGAACCCACCGCCGGCGGCGGGGCCGGACGCGGCTTGCGCGTAGGCCGGAGAGGTGAACATGGAAATCGGTCTCGAATTCAGGAGCCTGGAATTGTCTCCAGCGTCTAGGGCGTGACGCGCCCCCACGCAATCCGCGCCCACCTCGCGCGCATCGCCGACGCCCTGGAGCGGCTTGCGCCCGTTGCCGCGCCCGAAGCCGATCCGCGCGACGGCACCGCCTACATCTGGTCAGAAGGCCGTCTCACCCCCGCCCGCCTGCGCGCGCAACCGCTCGCGCTGCTGCTCGGCATCGACGCGCAGAAAGCCGCCGTCGTGCGCCAAGTCGAACGCCTCGCCGCCGGACACCCCGCGCACGACATGCTGCTCTGGGGCGCGCGCGGCATGGGCAAGAGCGCGCTCGTCAAAGCCGCCGTCGCTGAAGTCGCCACCCGCGCGCCGGTCGCGCTGGTCGAGATCGCGCGCGATGAACTCGCCACCCTCCCGCGCCTCTTCGCCCGCCTCGAAGCCGCCGCCCCCAAGGCCTTCCTCATCTTCGCCGACGATCTCAGTTTCGAGGCGGACGAGCGCCAGTGGAAGGCGCTGCGCTCGGTGCTGGAAGGCGGCCTCGCCGCGCGTCCCGACAATGTCCGCCTCGCCGCCACCTCGAACCGCCGGCATCTCGTGGCGCGCGAAATGGCCGAGAACGATCCCGTCCACCCACGCGACGTCGCCGACGACCGCCTCGCGCTCGCCGACCGCTTCGGGCTCAGCCTAGGCTTCCACCCGTGCGATCAGGACACCTATCTCGCGATCGTCGAAGGCTACACGGCCGCCAACGGCCTATTCTTCAATCCAGCCGACGCCCTCCAGTGGGCCACCGGCCGAGGCGGCCGCTCGGGCCGCGTCGCATGGCAATATACGCAGGAGTTGGCAGGGCGGTGCGGGACGCGGTTGGGCTAAACCCGGCTGGCCACCGCATACAGCGCCACCGCCGCCGCGTTCGACACGTTCAGGCTCTCCATCGCCGCCGAGATCGGCAGCCGCGCCAGCGCGTCGCAATGCGCGATCGTGTTGGGCCGCATTCCCTCCCCCTCCGCGCCGAGCACCAGCGCCACACGCGCGGTCCCCAGCACATCCGCCAGCACCGCCGGGGCCTTCCCGTCCAGCCCCACGCGCCAGAACACCGCCTCGCCGATCTGGTCGAGCGCGCGCGCCAGATTGACGACGCGCGCCCACGGCAGCAGCTCCAGCGCGCCGGAAGCCGCCCGCGCCAGCGCCCCCGTCTCGGGCGGCGTGTGCCGGTCCTGCGTCACGATCCCCACCGCCCCGAACGCCGCCGCCGACCGCAGGATCGCGCCGACATTATGCGGATCGGTCACCTGATCGAGCACGACGATCGGCCCCTCCCCCGGCAACGCCAACAGATCGTCGATGTGCGTATCCTCGAGCGGCTCGGCCTCGAGCAACAGCCCTTGGTGCGGCGCGTCGGCGGGGACGAAGCGCGCCAGATCGGCCACCCCCGCCGATTGCACCGCCAGCCCCTTGGGCAGCGCGGGCAACAGCGCGGCCGCCTCGGGCGTCGCGTGCAAACGCAGGAACGCGCGCTCGGGATTGGCGAGCGCGGCGAGCACCGCGTGGCGACCATAAAGGCGCACGATCTTGGGGGCGGTGGGAGCGTGACGGCGATGGGGTTTCATCGTCTTGGCGTTACGCCGCCCGACACGCCGTGGCCATGCGAAACCTCTTGCACGAGGCCTCGCCACGCGTAGAGTCCGGGAACAAGGCCGAAACGGCCGGGAAAGGGAGATGGGTTATGGATCGTCCTTGCGGCTGGCGTCCGTCCGCGTCGCTGCGCGTTTTCATCGTGGCGCTCGTGCTAGCCGCCGTTGCCGCGCTAACCTCGATCGTCACCGCCGCCTGAACGCCGCGCCCACGATCGAGACCGCGCGCCTTCGCCTGCGGCCGACTTGTGCGGACGATCTCGACGTGTTCGCGGCGATGTGGTCCGATCCGCGTGTCTTCGCGTCGATCGGTGGCGCGGGGCGCCCACGCGACGATGTCTGGCGACGGATGCTCGCCACGCAAGGCCATTGGGACTGGTTCGGCTATGGCTACTGGACGGTCGAACGTCAGGGCCAGATTATCGGCAACGCGGGCTTCGCCGAGTTCCACCGACCGATCGATCCGCCGCTCGACGCGCCCGAAGCGGGCTACGCCTACATCGCCGATCACTGGGGTCTTGGCTACGCGACCGAAATCCTCGCCGCGATGGTCGCGTGGGCCGACGCGCGCGGCTGGCCTCGCACCGTGGCGATCATCGATCCCGGCAACGCCGCCGAGCGCGCGCGTCGCCGAGAAGTCCGGCTACCGACCCGAACGCGATACATTCTTGGGGGAAATGCCCACGCGCATTTTCGCGCGCGCCCGACCGAGCTGACGATTACGCGGACGCGGTCCCTTCCACCAAGTTGTGAACGCACTCGACCTCAGGACGATTTTGCTCTTCACGGTCGATCCGCACGGCTCGGGCCTGCCCGCGACCGGATGACGATGGCCCAATCAGCTCGGCTGGCCTTGCCGCTATCGACAACGCCGTATGATCGGCCGAACCTGCCATCCACCGTCAAGGTAAATGTCAGTTGATCTTACACTCCTGAAAAGTATCGATCAGCGACAGGTCGTTTCGATGGCGTATCCTCTACGTATCTGTGAATTGGCACACCTTGTGCATCCAGAGGGCAGATGGCCGATCGCAACCTCACTCTCTCCATCTGCGATCGACCAAGCCGCTTTTCACAAGGATTTCTCCCAATGTCGATCACCAAGGGCATCACCCTCGCGACGATCGCGGCCGGCACGCTGCTCGCCGCCACACCGTCGCACGCCGTCGTCACCTCGTTCGCCGCCTACACCAATATCAAGGGCGACAACACCTACTTCACGAACAGCGG
>JAABUX010008207.1_pt1 | contig 12090 bp, 23 predicted proteins | sample 5561851 | NCBI WGS metagenome assembly JAABUX01 (sample SAMN10711883, study PRJNA513361) | rock metagenome | isolation source: Antarctica rocks | place: Antarctica: Victoria Land, Richard Nunatak red sandstone | collected 2016-01-03 | reverse complement strand
GAGTAAGGTACAACGACAGCCAGCTCCATCTGGCTAGCTTGCCACTTTAGGTTTGACCCTACAGCCAAGCAGGTTGCATCGGTAGGCTGCTGGCGAGCCGTCACACCTGTATAGCAATGATCGATGGCATCCCGTCAGCGACCGTGTGAAACTCCTGCACCCATGCGTTGGTAGATCCCGCAAGCGCAAGGAGGCCCCGTCTGCGCGTATGACCCAGGCCGTGAACTGAGTGACGTGGCTGTACAGATATGCACCTCTGTGCCATGAGCAGACGTGCTCATGGGCCTGGTCACAAGCCTGCCGTCCTCAGAGCGATGTTGTGCCCGTCCTGCTCGGCCGTCAGTGTGGGAGTGGACATCTGAACACGCTCACATGATGCAGCGGCGTGATACACGCGCAGTGAGGCCGCTCTCGTGGTAACGTGGGGCTGTTGGTGCCCGCAGGAGGAGCCGGAGCTGCGGGAGCCGCTGGCGGAGCGGCCGCTGCTGGTGCGCACGCTTCCCGTCCCCCTGTTCGCCTGTCGTCTGTCATCTGTTGTGCAAACAGCTTGATCGGTCGAAACTGGACCCCGGTTGGAAGAGTGCTGGGTGTCCACGCATGAGGCTCGTGAGCAAAGCGGTAGGAGTGACAGCGCAGGCTGGTGAAAACGCTTGTGACTAATTCACATGCTAGGGTGCATCCGGCCACCAGCCACGGGACAGGGTCTGAACTGGACCCCGGGAGCCGTGCATCGTTTTACGCACTCAGAACGAGCTGTGCCGTGTCATATGTCAGCGCCAGTGCAGTTAAAGGCAACTTGAAGAGCAGCAACGGGGGGGCTGAGTGCTTCCCTGGATGCCATCTTGCAACAGGTGTTGAGGTGGTCATCGCATGGACCCAAAATCAGTGATGCCGACCTTGCGAGTGACCTGACACGCAGTTGTGCTGCTTCACAGCTGCCGCTGCCGGCGGCAATGGTGGGCTCAACATGATGGGCGGCGGCGGCGCGGCCGGCGCGGCCGGTGGCAACGGTGGCGGCAACGGAGGCGGTGACGGCGTGGGTGGTGGTGGCGGCAACGGGGGTGGCAATGGCGGAGACGGTGCGGTCCCAGCTGGCCCCTGCCATCGCGCCCTGCTCCGTGCTGAGCCTGCATGATGTTGCTCGCCAGCCATGCGCATGTGTCGTGTGTTGGGGCCTGCACGTGCGGCCAACGTTTGCAGATGCGCTCCGCCTTCTGGCATCTCATCCCGGCGCCTTCTGCACAGGAGGCGGTGGAGGCGGGAAGTAAGGCGAGAAGACCAAGGGCTCTGCAAGAAGCCTTGCAAAAGGCCGTCAGAGCACGACACGAGCGACTTTGCAAGGGTATCCCTGTTGTTACGCATGCATGAGCGCATTGATTGTGTACAAGGCTTGCTGCCGTTGTCGAGGCGTACGTTGAGCTGGTTAGCATGTCAGAGGCTTCAGAGCAGCACAGAGAAGCCGTCATTTACAGCATCAGACAACTGTCAACAGAGTCCACGCCAGATTCGCCATCCGGCCGAGCAATACACCGTGCGGCACAGCATGCAACCCGCTCCGGATGCGGTAAACAAGCAAGGGCTCCTTGTTTGTTTTTTCGCACGTTGGCGAAACTGGACAATGCAACCTTCAGTGAGCCCTACAGCCGTGCCGTCATGTCACACGGGCTCCACCAATAGGTCTTCCTGCGGCCCGGTTAGCCCAGCGCCGCCAAGCGTCAGCTGGTCGTCGGAGGCCGGCACAAACATGCGGCGGGGAAACTGCGCGACCAGCCTGTACTGCCCCGGATCAAGGCCGCCCGCACCCTGCGCCACGTGCAGTGCGGGTTTGCACTGCGCATCGGGATAACCCCCTTCATGTGGGCCGGCTGGCACCATGCATGACTCTGCCTCTGTAAAGACTGCGTCAGCCACGACAGCATGCAGCTGCACGGATGCAGAACGTTGCAGCAGAAATCAGACGCTGAGGAATACACTGTCTAGCCGTGCTCGGCCCTTGCCACCATGCCATTGTCCTGCGCACCAAAATGCCCAAAACATTCTAAGCCAGAGCGCGGACCTTGGCGTCCACGAAGTCGAAGAGCAGGCGCAGGGGGTCGGTCTGGCGGAAGCGCCGCGCCGGCCGCGTCCCATCCGGCAGGCGCACCGCGCACAGGGTGACGCCGCCGCACTCGCCGGCGGCCGGCTCCGACGGCAGCGACGCCTTCTTCTCCTGCGATGGGCCAAGTTGCTGAGAGTTTAATGTTCAGAACTGGGCTGGTCTTGCCGAAAGGGTGCCGGCATATGGTGGCGTCGCTATCTCCTGCAGTGCATCATCAGTCTTTACAAGACATTGCCAACCTCGGTGCCGCATATGGCATCAGCGACTGTTTGTGGTGCACACTGCACAGTCGTACCATCAATATGCGCACCTGCCGTCGCCGCTCGCTGCCCCGCTGCCTCCGCCTCGGCGGCGGCCCTGCGGGACGTCTGCAGCGCCTCATCATCCGCGCGTCGTCGCTCCTCCGCTGCCGCCGCCTCGCGCTCCTAGCGCAGAGCCTCCGGCGATCCTGCACACTCAGAAGGACACTACTTTCCCGCAGGTCCTTCTCGGCTCCAGTCTCCTAACTGTGGGCCTGAGTAGTCCGCAACACTGCTTCCACAAAGGCCTATGTCAGCACCAACCTCCTGAACTGTCGGCTTGAGCTGCTCACAGCACCCTCAGCCTGTGGCCATGCAACTGCCAGCGGCCCACTGTGATGCACTGCTTGGCAGTGTGAGCAGCACGACTCTGCAGAGGTGGCAACTCTCAGTGCCCTCGACCCAAGCGATACACGTACGGCTCGAAGAGCGAGTGCGCACCTGCCGCAGCGCTGCAGCCGCTGCTTCGGCGGCCAGCCGCTCCTCCGTGTCCATCGAAGGCTCCACCTCGGCCGCCATGTCGGTGTCTGCGCTGGCGCAGCGCATGATGAGGGGCTGCAACAGAACATGCTGACTGATGAGCACCCATGCCTCCGTCCGCCGCATCAGATGCTAGGTTTGCAGCGAAGTGATGCATGCTGCTAGGGTTCAGCATGTGCACCCGACACGCAGCCGATACATGAGCTGGCATGCAGGAACTGTTGGCCGAGCACGAGCAGACTGGCTCTAGAAGCCCCAGCGCACCGATGACGCTGACGGCCGGGGACGCGCGCAGCTCCAGGACGCGCAGGTGAAGCTTTGTGTGCTTGTGTACAGAGTGTCAGCGACCAGCGGTCTGGTAGTTGCTGTTCAGCGGCACTGCTTGTGCTGGCTCTGTAGGGTGCGGTGTACTCGTGCTTCCGGGTGCGCCGGCGTGAAGCAGTCAGAGGAGGACACGAGGTAGCGTCAGTCAGGGCTGTGAAGCTGTGCGGAATATCCTGCAGCTGCTGCGGTGAGAACTCATGCCCAGCCTGGGCAGCCCAGGAGGGGCAGCAGGGACGAGATGAGCCGGGGCATCTGCTGACGTCGTGCACTGAACCCAGACGACTCAGACGCTCTGCTCGCGCCGAGCTTTGATGCCGGGCCGTATAAGGCGCCCGAGTCAGGCGTCCTGACGACATGGCTCTATCGAGGTCGAGGCTTGAGGGGTCGCAGCAGACTTCGACTTGGAATCCCGGCGTCATGCTGCCACCGCCGTAGAGCTGCGCGGACGAGGCCCGCTGTACGTCTTACGGCCGCACTCCGGGCGTGACAGCGGCGGTCCGCCAGGCCAGCCGGCTGTGGCAGTGCGCAGACAACTGTCGAAGAGTCCATGCAAGTTGTGCTCTGTGGACAAGCGACACACATTTCAGCACAGCATGCGACCCGCTCTGGGTGTGGTGACAACCGAACGAGCGCTCCTAGGTCTTGACTCAGCTGGCATGAACTGTACAACGCAATCTTCAGCGAGCCGGAGCACCGCGCCGTCCTGTCACACGGGCTCCACCAGCAGGGCCTCCTGCGGCCCAGTCAGCCCCGCGCCGCCCAGCGTCAGCTGGTCATCGGAGGCCGGCAGCAAAACGCGGCGGGGGAACTGCGCGATGAGCCGGTACTGCCCCGGATCTAGGCCGCCCGCACCCTGCGCCGTATGAAGTGCAGGATCAGACCGCTGTAAAGTGCATCGAAATGTCATGATTTCGCATCATCTGCGACATGACTCCACCTTCATGTAGAATTTGTCAGCCAAGACCGCATTCAGCTGCACAAGAACACAAAAGCTTTTGCAGCGATACGCAGACGCTTAAGCAGTTCTACGTGCCCGCGCAAGGCACTATGCATGGCACTGCGCACTTAAGAGGGTTGACGCATATCGAGCCAAAGCGGACCTTGGCGTCCACGAAGTCGAAGAGCAGGTGCAGGGGATCAGTCTGGCGGAAGCGCCGCGCTAGCCGTGTCCCGTCCGGCAGGCGCACCGCGCACAGCGTGACGCCGCCGCGCTCGCCGGCGTCCGGCTCCGACGGCAGCGACGCCTCCTGCTCCTGCAGTGGGCAGGTGTCAACAGGGTGAGTGTCAAGGGTTGAAACTCGACGGAGACCGGGTTCCCTGCGTGCAGATAGTGTGGCTATGCTGGCTCCTTCAGCGTACAATCAGTCTTTGCAACACGTTTCCAGCCTCTCTGAGCGGCGCAGATGGCATCAGCGAGTGATTGTGGTGTACACTGCAGAGCCGTGACATCGGGACGCGCACCTGCCGTCGCCGCTCGCTGTCCGCTGCCCGCTGCGCCGCTGCCTCCGCCGCGGCGGCGGCCCTGCGGGACGCCTCCTGCGCCTCTTCCTCGGCGCGCCGACGCTCCTCCGCTGCGGCTGCCTCCCGCTCCTGGCGTAGAGCCTCCAGCCGAGCCTGCACCGTCACGACGTTACTGCTTCCCCACAGGCCTGTCTCGGCACCGATAATCCTGACTTGAGCTGCTCGCAAACCCTCAGGCTGCGGCCATCCGTCTGGCCCAGGCCCGCTGTGATGCAATGCTATACTTCGCAAAAGGTCGTGCCTCTCGAGCGTCCTCAGCCTCAAAGAGTCACGGAGGACGCAAAATAAGTAAGTGCATACCTGTCGCAGCGCTGCGGCTTCTGCTTCGGCCGCCAGCCGCTCCTCAGTCTCCATCGAAGGCTCCACCTCGGCCGCCAACTCCGTGTCTGCGCTCGTGCGGCACCTGATAAGGGGCTGTGACAATGAGATAACATGCTGACTCATGAGCGCTCATGCCTTCGTCTGGCCTTCAAATTGCTAGTCTGCAGGAATTTTGTTGCAGGCTGCTGGGGTTCAGCATGTGCACCAGACACGCAGCCGATGCATGAGGGCTGGCATGCAAAACGTGCTGGTCAAGCACGAGCAGACCGGCTGCACGGCAACATCGCACCGATGACGCTGACGGCCGGGGACGGGCGCAGCTCCAGGACGCGCAGATCGTACGTGGCGTCGCCCAGGGGGACCTCCACCCAGTCGCCCTCGCTCAGCGCGGCGTGGGTGAGCAGGGCCGCGGTCAGCGCGTCGCCGACGGCGTCGCCCGCGTCGCGCTGGAAATCCGCCAGCCGCGGCTGGAAGCGCACGTACGTACCTGCCAGGTTCAGATATCAAAAATTCGACGTCTTGCGGAGCTTCCGTGAATGGCTGCGACCGCATGAGACGGGTGGAATCATGCTGAAAGGACGAGGCATCAGCGGCCGCATCTCACAGCGCTCCTGGCAGCGCCATTCATGCCAAGCGGTGCGCACCTTTCTCGAGGCGTCGATACTTGACGTCGACCGGCGCCAGGGGCTCCGTGGCGTCCGGGCCCCACAGGCTGCGCATCACCTGCACACGGTATTTATCATGGCTGGTATACGACACAAAGGTCACAATGACAGCTCCCAATCGCCTGTCTGCGCGCAGCGCATCCGCTGGCAGGTCACAACGTGGCAATCTACGCCTGCAGGCGCGTGGATTAGCAGGGACGTCAGCATGCCGCAAGCGCGTGCCTTGCGCGGCAGCACGACGGTGCCGGCGGGCGCCGTGAAGTCCAGCACGCCGGCGTGCGTGCGGCCGCCCAGGCTGCCGAGCTCGAAGAACATGGCCCCGTTCTTGGGCGCGTCCTGGTCCATCAGCAGCCGCCCCGCCGCCGGCGGCAGCAGGATCTGTATGCCGTAGACGCTCCTCATCAGGTTGCGTCCAGGCCGTTGTGCCAGGCATGAGATGATACACTAACAGCATTGATGTCAGATCGCGAGTGGTCTGGAGTCATGCCGGGAGCAAGAAGGGCAACCAGGACGTGATGCTGCCGCCCGTGACCAGCATAGGGTGCACGCGCAGACGGCGCCTGCAATACGTTCGCCGTGCAGAGCAAGGACGTGGGTGTCGGCAACCCAGTCGGCGCACATACCTTGTCTGCTGAGCGCTTGACGCCCGTCGCCCATGCGCCCGCGCCGGCCTCCGCCGGGACCGGCTGCAGGCGCTCGCTGTAGTACACACCGTTGTTGTGCTCCAAATCCTCCTCGTGCTGCTGGCGCTCCTAAATGCAGGAACCTCAACTCATGTCAGCACACGACAAGCACGCACAGGGAGCGCGAGACTGTGTGCGAGGTCACAGTGCGCTGCCCTGCGCTGCCCGAGGCAGTCAGCAGCACAGACGCCGTCGGCGTCACGCTTCGAACACTACCACAGCGTCCCGGCGAAAGCCAGGTGCTGAGGCAACGGAGCCGATGGGGAGGGGGGATGTGCAGGCGATATGTTTGCCTGTTCTGCTCGTTGCAAGGCGTCCAAACGCTGCAGGCGAGCCTGTTCTTCAGCCTCGGCCAGGCGTCTCTGCTGTCGCTGTTTCGCGATGCGCTCGGCCTCCGCTTTTCGCCGTGTCCTCTCGGCCTGCTCCGCTTGTTCTTTGATGAGCTTTTGGGAGCGCGCCTTCAGCTCGCTGCTCAGCATTGGGACATGCCACAACAGCCACAGATGCTGGTGCAAGAACAGTTATCTATTACGCTCTTGAACGTGCTTTCGAGAATGATCAAACCCACCCCAGCTCGGTCGACTTTTCCGGCCCCTTGCCGACCGCCAGCAAGGTCTCCGCTGCTTCGCACTGCCCGAAACCAAGCACACACCGTCTAAACCAGACACAGAACCTCGCCGTCGTCTTCACCTCCAGGTGAGGGTCCCCACAACTCTGGTGCTAGCTGTTCCGCAGCGGCGGTCAAGCTCCGCGGACTTTGACATGCATGCTATGTCAGACAACTGCGAAATGTCGAAGCACGGTGCCGCGCTACCCCCGCTGCCCCGTGCCGCGTCAGCGCTGGGCTCTTCTGCAGCAACCAGAGCGCGCATGAGCGGCTCATTGGTTACAGCAGAGTGGATGTGGCAAGGGACCCTGCCCCAGATTCGCTTGCAGCCGTCGAGTACTGAGGCTGATTTGATCTCGCTGCTGTCGCAGGGCATCAGGCGCTATCATGGCAATGTCTTCGGACCTCGCCACCACGGCGCGTGTCCCACCTTGGCCCCGCCATGCGCCTCCTTCCCCCCTACCTACCTCATACCTTCTGCAGCAAGTGCCTTCGCTGTGTCCTGATTCCTGCAATGTAGGCCTCCGGTTAGCCGCTGTGGGCTATGCTACGCCCGCCGCCTGAGGTCATGTGCAGAGCACTGGTGCATACTGCCGCAAAGCTGCCGCACTCTGTCTGCACACTGTAATTGTGTTGGCAAGGCTTACCTCTCGCTGACATTTGGTACGCGCTTGTTGTGCAGGCAATCCTCGGCATGCTGGCATTCCTGGTGCGTTGCGCATTCATGCGTGTGCCTTCTTCTGCATGTAGTGGGCTGTTGTGCGTGCATAGTGTCTTCGAAGCCTCATTACCGACAAGGGTTGCGACATGGTTTTGCGCTCAGACTGCTGCGAGCAAATTTTTGACGTGCGTCTTGGCTTCTTTCAGATCATCTGGAATATCTGCCTCATGGGCGTCGTGGGCGCCACACTTCACAAGCTCAAGAACGGATGATTGGAATCACGAGCGTTGCCCACCGGCAGCGCCCCAGTTGTCGAACTTTCCACATTGGTTTGAGTCCTGCGTTGTCCAGTCGTCGTGCCCCCTCTCGCAACCTTCTCCTGCTTCAGACGTCATAGCACGTCTTTGGCTTCACCACTGCGATGTCTGTGTGTCACGTCCGTTGCTCTGCATACAGTGCACGTGGAAGTGAGCTCATATCTAGTTGGTAGACACAGGCTGGATCAGTGTTGACGTGCTGTAATTATACATTGCCAACTCGTGAAGTTGCTGCGATTGCTTCGGGTCATAACTTGTTGTGATGTTGTGGCAGCAAACGGGCTGAGCCAGCAGGTCAAGCGACTTGGCGTTGATTACAGTATGTTTGAAGCACGCTGCAAAATCACGACTGCATGACCACTCGTCGACACAGAACACTGACACACAGCAGGACATAGACAGTGTTCGATCATGTTGTTACTCATTCGCTGCTTTCCAGCATCAACCGCTGCTTTGCAGCATCAACCAAGGTACGAGTAAACAAGCCTGCGGCAGCAGGACACACACTTTCAGCACAAAGCCAGCATACGGCGGATGTTCTCACTGCAGGAATAACGGTTCCTCGACACTGCATACCGGTAGTCGTTGTTGAGGACATGGAGGGCCCTCGCAGCAACCGCCAGCAGTATGGTTTGCCACAGGAGCAGGAACGCGGTCAATCCCACCGCTATCTGCACGGCAACGACGTCGCCAGTCAGCTGGACTGTAGCATATCGTCTGCTGGGGGACGCCCACCCGTCCGGCGCACAGGCAGAGGGGTGGGTTGTTGCAGGCCGCATGTGCAGTGCGCCGCACACCGTAACCAGTGACGCGAAGTCACTGACGCTGCTACACGTCGGAAGGACAGGGTCGAACGCACGCACCATTCCGGTCTGGCCCGACAGGGGACCAGTGCCGACCGAGGCCGGCACGGTAGGTACGACTTCAACGGCCATAGCGACGCGCCGCAAGAGCTACAGAGCCTGGCCGCGGCGGTGGGCCGCGTGTCAGTGGCAGGGGGCGCTGGTCAGGGAACCTGCAGGCGCAGAGACAGGACTCAGAATGCACGATACCGGCGTACCGAGAGGGGCGGTGTCGGATCATTGGGCACTGCATGCACGCTGACGCAGCAAAGCATGTATCGCCAGGGGCCAGCATGACAGACGTTCAGCGTGTAGGACATCGACAGTTGACCGCCGGGCCGACACATAATCGCCGGGGGGCGGATCCCCTTCAGTGTCCGGGCCGTGCATGGGCAGGCGCGGGGCAGTGCACACCTTGTCGTCGCCGGCAAGCTTACAATACGCAGTCGCCTGCTTTGCCAGCTTCGGCAGAGGTACCGGTGCCAGAGCAGCACCCTAAACCTCGACACGCACTCTCCCACCGGAACGGCGACAACGCTGCGCAATGAAGTCATACAGTATGTCCCGTCGCGTGTACATTGCCTGCTTACTGGTCGACTAGCTGATTGCCAGGCTGAGGAGTGCCGGTGCAGCAAGAGCTGCCTACACACAGCAAGGCTGGGCCATAGACGGCTACGTTGTCCGTCTCGTCTGCTCAGCTGCTAAAGCCAGCCGCTGCGCCTGGCTTGGGCGTCGGGGCGACTCGTTCCGCCGGGAAGTGCAGCACTCGCTGGAGGACGGTGCGCGACACTGCGGGCTGCGCACAGCAGCGGCAAGGCCTTGTCAGGAAACTCACTTGCAACAGGTCCAGTGAGTGGGATGTCCGTCGCTACTGCTGTTGCAGAGCACATTGCTGGGCAGCAATTCCACCCACGTAACCAGGTCGCCCTGCATTTTCTCACACGAGACTGAAGTCGCGACCGGTCGATGCTCACTACGTTGTTGACACATACCTCGGCGTTGAGGAACCAGCGCTGCGTGGCGGGCGACGGCGTGGTGCCCCACTGCCCGAGGTACGCCAGCCACGGCGCATCGCTCTCCACCACCTCCACTGCTGCGCCATTACGCGTGTCTGCCGCCGTCCGCTCGAGCCCTGTTCCATCAGGATGGCTTCAGCAAAAGGTCGGTGTGATGCAATTTGGATGGTCGCCTCAACAACGCATGCATTGAGGAGAACCAGCTTCCGTCTGTCCATCACGGCCGCAAACTGCTGAAAGTGGATGCGCTCAATACACCAGCAATGATGGCGCCACAGCACTCATCGCAGCTGGTAAGCGTGTGAGGCTGTGGTTGACCTGAAGCTCACACAACGGTCGCCACGATCACCTGTGGGGGGGTCAGCATCCGTGGTCCCGACAGAGTGTGTGGTTGGACCGTCCGGCGTCGTCGCAGCGTCCTCCGCGGTGCCATCGGCATCGGACACGACGTCGCTGAGCGCTTCGGAAAGAGCCTCCGTCATCGACCCCGCCCGGCGCCGCTCCCTCGCAGCCTCCGCAGCGTCCTGCGCATCCTCCCCAGCGCCGAGAGCAGGCCCTGGAAGCAAAACCGGACCCCAGCTGAGCCAGAGACGCGATAACCTGCATTGCCGTCTGGATTTCTGCAATCAGGGTCTACCGCGAACCGCTGGAACGGCACATCAGAAAGCTGCACACATGCAAGCAAGGGGTCCAGGAGCTGAGACGGTACACAAACCTGATGTGGCGCTTCTTGCTGCTCTGCTGGCTAGTTGCTCAGCGCCAGTCCGCTCACGGTTGCGGCCGTCTGATGCAGGATCCCGCAGCCCGCTAGGGTCCCGGTCGCTTGAGCTGGCGATTTGAGCCCCAGCGAGGGCCTCGCCGACAGCGCTGACGCCGTCCGCAGACGGCGCATGCATCTCCGCTGCACTGACAGGCTCTTGTCCAGGGTTCGCCCCTGACGCAGCGGGCAGCTGCGGCTCTGTGGCAGGCTCAGGGAGCATACACACATCTGCGGCCTCAGCTGCAACCTCGACGGGCACTTCCGGCGAATCTGTAGCACAACGACATCGCTCGCTGCTCAGACTGGAGTAGCAGGTGACACACCCCTTGTCATGATATGACCCATGACCGTGTCTGCGTGCAAGGTCTGCTGTGGACATACAACTCGAAGCTAACGAAGATGCAGCGAAGCGCGTGACTCCAAGTCTGCAATGGTTTATGTGGTACTGCATCATTGATTTTTGCATTGTGCCAGCCAGCTGTCTCGGTGGTCCCATTGGACACAGATGAGGTCGCACTTGCAGTCCGCCGTGACTGCTGCATGGCAAATGCTGGCGACGACTCGTGGCCCGGCATTGTACAGCCCTTGCTGTACACACGCATGAGCTGCCGCCCAGAGCCGCTGCCTCGCAGAGCTGTCAACCCAGCACCAGTAGTGTCAGCGGGTGCTAGAGAGCACACAGCAGAGCTGCTGTGCAGCAACGAAGGTGACAAGATGCAGATCAGCAGCTGTCGGCACCTCACGGGCGATGAGCATCTCATCAGTGTGCGGGCACAGCGAATGGCTCTGGTTGATAGCGTCGGCCAGCAACGCTGACATGACAGGTAGCGACATAGTAGAGCGCCTCGGGCACGGTAGAAAGCCTGCGCGTGATGCACCTTCAGAGGTGAGGTGCGGCACATGTGGCAGCAGCACGCAGCGGCGCGGTCGCCACACGACGCCCTCGCTGCTGCAGCTGTCATTGACCAGGAAGAGCGCCCGCAGGATCTGCGCGCATTGGGCATCAGCGAGCTAAACAATTAGTGCTGCGATGGCGAAACAGTTGCTGCGTCATGGAACAGTATAATCCAGATGCTGCTTAGGGTAGGCATAACGAAAGCTGACATGTATCTGTACACCCTTTACAGGCTGCACCACAGTCTTCTGAACTCCAAACGGACGAAATGGGACTGCAATTAGCGTGAATATGCTGCTCAGGCGGCGCCAGGGCACCTTGCCGCTGACGGGGTAGGTGCCGTGGCCGTGCAGCGCAACGTACGCGATTGGCCGCCCCTCGGCCGTGCGCTTTACGTCCGGCGCCGCCACCCAGCAGCCGTCGTGGTTGCGGTGCGCGTGGAAGTAGATGCCGATCAGCTCGCCTGTCTCCGGGTGCACCCTGCAGGGCTCATGATGCCCAACTCGAGACCGGATATCGAACCACGCAATCCTCAACATGCTGTACACATTACAAGCAATTTAGGCGACTAGCACAGCAGCGCGGCTGGCGCCAGGGCGTC
>JAABUX010008206.1_pt1 | contig 12090 bp, 8 predicted proteins | sample 5561851 | NCBI WGS metagenome assembly JAABUX01 (sample SAMN10711883, study PRJNA513361) | rock metagenome | isolation source: Antarctica rocks | place: Antarctica: Victoria Land, Richard Nunatak red sandstone | collected 2016-01-03 | reverse complement strand
CAGACGCCGGGGTCCACCCTGCCCTCGCCGTATGGCGGCGCGCCGCGGCAGGTGATGGTCGACCTGGACATGCACGCGCTGCAGGGGCTCGGGCTGACCCCGCAGGACGTGACCAACGCGGTGACGGAGCAAAATCTCACGGTGCCGTCCGGCTTGGCCAAGATCGGTGCCGAGCAGTTCGTCATACGGCTGAACGCGATGCCGACGGCGATCGGCCAGTTGAACGACATCCCGCTTAAGGTGGTGAACGGCACGCCGATCCACCTGCGCGACGTCGCCTACGTGCGCGACGGCGGCCCGCCGCAGCAGAACATCGTGCGGGCGAACGGCCTGCACTCGGTGCTGCTGACGGTACTCAAGAACGGCGAGGCCTCGACCTTGTCGGTGGTCAACGCGGTAAAGAGGTTCCTTCCGGGCATCCGGGCGGCGGCGCCGAAGGGCATGACGATCACCGCGCTGTTCGACCAGTCGGTGTTCGTGTCCGGCGCCATCTCCGACGTCGTGCGCGAGGGCGTGATCGCCGCCGGGCTGACGGGGCTGATGATCCTGCTGTTCCTGGGATCGTGGCGCTCGACGTTGATCGTGCTGGTGTCGATTCCGCTCTCAATCATGGTGTCGCTGTCGGTGCTGGCGGTGCTGGGCGAGACCATCAACATCATGACCCTCGGCGGCATGGCGCTGGCGGTCGGCATCCTGGTCGACGACGCGACCGTCGCGATCGAGAATACCTACCGGCTGATGGAGGAAGGCCGCGATTTCCGCCACTCCGTCGCCGAGGGCGCCGCTGGGATTGCCAAGCCGGCGCTCATTTCCACCCTGTCGATCTGCTGCGCGTTCGTCTCGGTGCTGTTCCTGACGGATGCGCCGAAATACCTGTTCACCCCGCAGGCGCTCGCGGTGGTCTTCGCCATGCTCGCCTCCTATGGGCTGTCGCGGACCCTGGTGCCGATCTTGATGGACGTGCTGGTGAAGTCCGAGCACGCGCGGCGTCATGGGGAGAACAAATCCGACGCGCCGAAGGGGTTCTTCGGCCGCTTCCACGCCGGGTTCGAGCGCGGTTTCACCCGGTTCCACCGTAGCTACATCGGCTTGCTGCACGCAGCCATCGGCCACCGGCTGATCACGTTCGGCATCGCAGGCGCGGTGCTGGCGGTCGGCGGCGTGCTGTTCATGTTCGTGGGTCAGGACTACTTCCCGCAGATCGACGCCGGGCAGATGACGTTGCACATCCGCACTCGGCCGGGCCAGCGGATCGAGACCGCCGAGCAGACCTTCGCCGCGGTCGAGAACGTGGTGCGCCAAGTGGTGCCGAAGCAGGATCTCGGGTTGATCCTCGACAACATCGGCCTGCCCGCCAGCAACTACAACTTCGCGTTCGGCGACGGGTCGTTCCTGGCCTACAACGACGGCCAAATGCTTATCTCGCTGAACAAGGGCCACAAAGCAACGGCCGATTACATGCGCACGCTGCGGACCGTGCTGCGCCAGCGTTTCCCGGACACGGTGTTCTATTTCCAGCCGGCCGACATCATCACCCAAATCCTCGATTTCGGCGTCATCACCCCCATCGACATCCAGGTAAACGGACGGCACCAGGGCAAGGATTTGGAGGTCGCCCGGCAGATCGAGGCGAAGCTGAAGCAGGTGCGCGGCGCAGTCGACGTGCACATCCAGCAGATCACCGACGCGCCGGAGTACTTCGTCGACGTCGACCGCGACCGCGCGATGGAGCTGGGCCTGACGGAACAGCAGATCGCGCAGAACATGAACATCTCGCTGTCCGGCAGCTACCAGGTCACGCCCAATTTCTGGAGCGACCCGGCGAGCGGCATCCCCTACCAGCTCTGGGTGCAGACCCCGGAATACCGCAACGCCAGCCTCACCGACCTGCAGAACACGCCGTTGCTCGCGCAAGCGTCGGCAAACGGCCAGGCCGGGCAGCCGCAGGTGGTCAACCTGCTGTCAAGCGTCGCCACCCTCAGGCGCCGGTCCGAGCAGACGGTGGTGAACCACGTCAACACGCAGCCGACCTACGACGTGCTGGCCAGCGTCCAGGATCGCGACCTCGGCTCGGTCGCAGCCGACGTCCAGCGCATCGTGGTTGACCAGCAGAAGCAGCTCGAGGCGCCGGACAAGATCACGGTCAAGGGCCAGATCGACAGCATGAACAGCGCCTTCTCCCATATCGGCCTCGGGCTGGTCGTGGCGCTGGTCGCGGTTTATCTGCTTATGGTGGTCAACTACCAGACCTGGGGCGACCCATTCGTGGTGCTCGCGGCCTTGCCGCTGGCGTTCTCCGGCATCGTCATGAGCCTGTTCATCACGCAGACCACGTTCTCGATCCCGTCGCTGATGGGCGCGATCATGAGCGTCGGCGTGGCCAGCGCGAACTCCATCCTGCTGGTGACGTTCGCACGGGAGCACCGGGAGGAAACCGGCGTCAGTGCTGCGGAAGCGGCGGTGATGGCGGGCGAAACGCGGTTGCGGCCGGTGCTGATGACGGCGGGGGCGATGTTCGTGGGCCTGATCCCGATGGCGATCGGCATTGGCGAGGGCAGCGAACAGAACGCCGCCTTGGCACGGGCTGTGCTAGGAGGTGTTGCGGTGGGTACCTGCTCGACCTTGCTGTTCGTGCCGTTCCTGTATTCCGTGCTTCGCCGCGCCGAAGCCAAACCGTTGGAAGACTACGTATGAGCGACCAACCGCCGCCTGTGCCGCGCCGGCGCGTCTTCATCGTCGCGGGAACGGTGGTGGTCGCGTTGCTGGCGTTTGGCGCCTACGGCCACTGGCAAACCGACGCCGCGGCATCGCAAACCCAGCAACAGACCGCGTCCTACGTGCCCACGGTCCGAACCGCGCCGATACAGAGCGTGAACACGCCGATGACGCTCACCTTGCCCGGCCAGACGGCGGCGTTCACGGCCGCAAACATCTCTGCCCGCGCGACCGGCTATATCGCCAATCGCGAGGTCGACATCGGCAGCCGGGTCCATCGGGGCGACCTGCTGGTCCGGATCGCGGCGCCCGACCTGGACGCGCAGTTGGCGCAAGCGCAGGCGCAGTTGGCGCAGTTCAATGCCTCCCTCATCCAGGCGCAGTCCCAGCTGCAATCGGCGCAGGCCAGCACGAAGCTGGCGGGGGTCACCAGCTTCCGTACCGGCACCCTCGCCAAGCAGGGTTGGGAAACCCTTCAAAACGCCGACAACGCCACGTCCAACCTGGCCACCACGACCGCGTCGGTCGCCGGCGCCGAAGCAGGCATCGCCGTTGCCGCCGCCAACATCAAGCAGCAGCAGGCCACGGTCGATCGGCTGACGTCGCTGACCTCGTTCGAGCGGGTGCTGGCGCCGTTCGACGGCGTCGTGACCGCGCGCAACGTCGACACCGGCGACCTCGTGACCGCGAACCCGAGCGGCGGCACTCCGCTGTTCAGCATGGTGCAGGACGACCTGCTGCGCGTCGTCGTGAACGTGCCGCAGAGCGGGGCGGTCGGGGTCAAGCCTGGGTTGCAGGCGCATGTCAGCGTGCCGGAAATGCCAGGCCGCAGCTTCGCCGGCCTGGTCGCGCGCAGTTCGGTGGCGCTGATCGCCGCCTCGCGCACGCTCTCGACCGAGGTGGACGTGCCGAACTCCGAGTTCGTGCTGCGGGCGGGGATGTTCGTCAACGTCTCGTTCGACGTGCCGCGCCAGCACCCGGCGCTGGTCGTCCCCAGCGAGGCGCTGGTGTTCAACCAGGGTGGCGTGCAGGTCGCGGTCGTTCAGTCCGATAGCACGGTCCGGCTGGCAAAAGTGACGATCGCACGCGATTTCGGCACCACGGTCGAGCTGTCCGGCGACGTGAAGGGGGGCGACCGGGTCGTGCTGAACGCACCGGCCGATCTGGTCGACGGCGCAAGCGTCAAGACGGCCGAGCAGCAGGGCGACAGGCCCGCCTAACTCTCATGCCGATCGCCCGCCGGAACCTCCTTGCCGCCTCCGCAATCCTCGGCCTGTCCCGCCTGGCCCGCGCCGATACGCGCACGCGCTTCACCCTCCGCTTCGACCGCGATGTCGAGGTGCTCGACCCGGCGTTCCGCGCCAGCCCGCAGGACAATACGATCCTTTGGGCGGTGTTCCAGCGGCTCGTGCGCTTCAAGCCCGGCGCGACGGACTGGGAGAACGACGCCGCCGCCGACATCAGGCAGGCGGACCCTACGACGGTCGAGTTTCGCCTCAAGCCGGGCCAGATGTTCACCGGCGGCTTCGGCGAGATGACCGCGGATGACGTGAAGTTCTCGTTCGAGCGCTTCGTCCGCCCGCCGGACGGCCGCGAGTCGCCCTACAAATCCGATTGGGCCAACCTCGACCGGGTCGATGTCACGGGGCGCTATGCCGGGCGCATCTTGCTGACCCAGCCGACCGCGTATCTGTGGCGGATCGCGCTCGCCGATGGCTCCGGCTGCATCGTGAGCCGGGCCGCGATGACCCAGTTGGGCGAGCGGGCGGCGCTGCAGCCGGTCGGGTCCGGCCCGTTCGCGGTCGCCAGCCTCGAACCCAAGCGACAGGTGGTGCTGCGACCCAACCCGGCCTACGCCGGCCCGCCGTCGCCCTGGCAGGAGATCGTCGTCCGCTACGTGCCCGACCCGAAGACGGCCGAGCTTGGGTTTCGCGCGGGGGAGCTGGACTTCACCGAGCTGACGCCCTCCACGGTGACGGCGCTGCGGCGGGCGCCAGAGACGGCGATCACGCAAACGCCGGGGCTGCGGTTCGTGTGGATTTCCCTGAATGTCGAGAAGAAGCCGCTGGACGACCCACGCGTACGCCAGGCAATCCGCATGGGGCTGGACGTCGATCAGATGCTGCTGGCCGGCTACAACGGCCTGGCGCCGCGGGCGAACGCGCTGATCCAGCCGCAGGTGCTCGGCCACTGGGATGCAGCGCCGGTCCATACGCGCGACGTCGCCGGGGCGAAGCGGCTGCTGGCCGAGGCGGGCGTATCCGGCCTGAAGCTGCGCCTGACCTTGCTGAACCAGCCGGCATTCCAGGCCATGGCGCTGGTCGCGCAGTCGCAGCTGCAGCAGATCGGCGTGGCGCTCGACCTCGATGTGCGGGATGCCGGCACCTACTGGTCGGCCGGCAAGGGCGACGCCGGGCGCGGGCTGGACGCGGTGATGATGCGCTTCAACGGCAAGCTCGATCCGAACTTCGACACCCAATGGTTCCTGTCCGACCAGGTCGGCGCCTGGAACTGGTCCCGCTGGCGCTCCCCGGAGTACGACGCGCTGCACGCGCAGGCCTCCACGACCCTGGACGAGGCCGAGCGGGCCGCAATCGTCGTCCGGATGCAGGAGCTGATGGAGCAGTCGGCGGCGTTCCTGTGGCTGACCTACGACGTGGACCTGTTCGCCTCCAAGACATGGCTGAAGCCGGCGATCATGCCCACCGGCAGCGACTGGCAGTTGGCCCAGTTTACCACCGCATAGCTTAAGCAGCGGTTACGGGGGCGCCGACACGTAGGCGGCGAGCAAGGTCAATCCGGTGATGGCAAGCGTCGCGTGGACGCCCAGGACCAGGGCGGACGGCCGTTTGCGACGCAGCCGGTGCGCCGCGACGAGCAGCCCGAGCGCCAGCGCCGCCGCCAGCAGCACCGCGGCAATCGTGCCGAACGACCCCGCGCCGCTGCGGACGCCTCGCGCCGGCCCCTGCAAGCCCAGCACGAGCAACGCCGACCCGGCGATTCCAACCAGGCCATGCGCGGCGCCGGGCAGCCATACTCGGCCGACTGGCTTGACCCACTGGTAAAGCGCCAAAAGCCCGATTCCACTCAGGACCGACACGCCGAGGGTAAGGCCGGAATAGAACAGCATTCGCGCTATATAAGCGACCGCCGCGGTTTACCCCTGTTGACGCCGGAGCCCGGGCGCGCTCAGTCGCTGCCATGACCGATCCGTCGCTCGCGCACCTCACCCAGCTCGGCCACACCGCCGCCCCGCCCGCCAGCCCCGACGCCGCCCGGCTGGAGCGCGTGCCCAGCCCGCACCAGAACTGCGACTACGTGGTGCGGTTCACGGCGCCGGAGTTCACCTCGCTCTGCCCGATGACGGGACAGCCGGACTTCGCCCACCTCGTGATCGACTACATCCCGGGCGAGTGGCTCGTCGAGAGCAAGTCGCTCAAGCTGTTCCTGACCAGCTTCCGCAACCACGGCGGCTTCCACGAGGCCTGCACGATGATGGTGGCGCAGCGATTGGTGGAGCTGCTCGCGCCGCGCTGGCTGCGGATCGGCGCGTACTGGTATCCCCGCGGCGGCATTCCAATCGACGTGTTCTGGCAGACCGGCGCGCCTCCTGCCGGCGCCTGGGTGCCGGACCAGGGCGTGCCGCCGTACCGTGGCCGCGGTTAACCCCAAGCTCGCCATCCGCGACCGGGCGCTGGCGCTCGGCTTCGACGCGGTCGGCTTCGCGCCGGCCGCCCTGGGGCCGGAGGCGCGGACCCGGCTGGCCGATTTCATCGCCGCCGGGCAGCACGGCGACATGGGCTGGCTGGCCGAACGCGTCGGGCAGCGGTCCCATCCGCAGGCGCTGTGGGCGGAGGCGCGCAGCGTCGTGGCCCTCGGGCTGAGCTATGCGCCCGCCGGCGATCCGCTGGCCACGCTCGGGCAAGCCGACCGGGGCAACGTCTCGGTATATGCCCGCAACCGTGACTACCACGACGTGGTAAAGGGCATGCTGAAGCACCTCGCGCAGTTCATCGCCGCCCGTTTCGGCCCGGCGGTGAAGGTGTTCGTCGACACCGCGCCCGTGATGGAGAAGCCGTTGGCCGCACGGGCCGGGCTCGGCTGGCAGGGCAAGCACACCAACCTGGTGTCCCGCGCCCACGGGTCCTGGCTGTTCCTGGGCGAGGTTTACACGACGCTGGAGCTGCCGCCCGATCCGCCCCACGCCGACCGTTGCGGCAGTTGCGCCCGCTGCCTGGCCGCGTGCCCGACCGACGCGTTTCCTGCGCCGTACCGGCTGGATGCGACCCGCTGCATCTCGTACCTTACAATCGAGCATCGCGGGCCGATCCCCGTGGCGCTCCGTCCGGCGATGGGCAACCGTATCTACGGCTGCGACGATTGCCTCGCCGCCTGTCCCTGGAACCGCTTCGCCCGGGTGACCCGGCAGGCCAAGCTGCAGGCACGCGACGACCTCGCGGCGCCCAGGTTGGCGGCACTCGCGGATCTCGACGATGCCGGGTTTCGGGCGCTGTTCGCCGGCTCGCCGGTCAAGCGCATCGGTCGCGACCGCTTTGTCCGCAACGTCGCGATCGCGGTCGGCAACTCCGCCACGGCGGCGCTGCTCCCCGTCGCCCAGCGTCTTGCGGCCGACGCCGATCCTGTCGTGGCGGAGGCCGGCGCATGGGCGGCGGCCCAGTTGACCTGAGCGATCTGGTGAAACGCAGCTTCTCGCTCGCCGGGCACCGCACGTCCGTGGCACTCGAGCCGGAGTTCTGGCTGGCGCTCACCGAACTGGCGGCGCAGCGAGGCATGGCGCTGGCGGCCCTGGTCGCGCAGGTCGACGTCGCCCGTCTGCCAGGCCGGAAGCTGGCATCTTCGCTTCGTGTGACGGCGCTCACATCGCGATCTTAACGATTGGGAAAGGGTAGCGATGCCATGGTCCCTTGCGGCCAATAAACGGCCGCGAAACAGGAGCGACAAAATGCTCAGCCTCTCCCAGCCGGCCTCCCCGGTTGCCGACAGCCCCGCCAATCTAAGCGTATTGGTATTGGCCGACCGCTTCCTCGCCCTCGCCGAAGCGGCCGATCGCGCCGGCTACACCGCGAGCGCCAGCAGCTTGGTGCACCTCGCGCACTCCGTATTCGACGAGCAGCCACGGCAATCCGCCGACTCGAGCCGTCACTGAACGGCGGCGACGGGCCGCTCCGCCAGCCATCGCGCCAGGCCGGCAACCTCAATGGTGCGGCTTGGGTGCGCGGGCGGGCCGATGAGCTGAGTTCCGACGGTAGGCAAGCCGCCCGTCGCTGGCGCGACCGCCGCACGCAGGGCTAAGGCGCCGCCCGCCACGTCGATCGTCCCGCTGGCCGACACGGTGGCGGTCGGCAGACGGATCGTCACCGGGCCGAGCGTGGCGACGCCGCGCGCCAGCACCGCCTCGGCGTCCAGTCGCGTGAACGGGGTGAGACCGCCCGACAGCGCTGTCCGCACGCCGGCCTCGATCCTGTCGGCTGCCGTGCCCGCCAGAGCAGCGGTGACGGCGGCGGCATCGAGTCCGACCAGGACGCCGTCCTCGACCCTCACGTGGACCGTCCCCGCGACGGTCGCGGCAAGGGCGGCCAGGCTGTAACCGGCGGCGGACAGGTCCACTGCGGCGTCCATGCGTCCGGCCGCCAAGTCCGGCACAGTCTCGAACAGCGGATCCCCGACGACGAGTCCGCTGACCCGTCCGGCCACCGTCAGCCGGGGCGGGACCTGAGCCGAGTCCAAGACCGCTTCGCCGGCGACGCGGCCCGCCAACAGCGATCCGCTGAACTTGCGCGCCTGGAGAACGCCGCTTTTGAGCGTCACTTCGGCGTCGGCCTGCTCGATTACAGGCGACAGCCCGGCGAGAAGCTGGGCCGCCCGCACGTGCAGCGCCGCGTCGAAGGCGCCTAGCCACCCGAGCGGCAGCGGGTCCGAGGAGCGTAGGAACGGCAGCGGCAAGGGCAGCGTCTCGGCCGCCAAATCCCCCGACAGCACGGGACGAGTTCCGTTCCGGTCCAGCACAAGGTCCATATTGGCCCGCAACGCGCCGGCGGACACGGCCGCCTGGCTCAATCTTATTTGGCCAGGACTTACGTCGAGTTGCGCCAGCAGGGACAACGACCCGTCCCCCAGCCAGGAGGCGACGCCGCGCAGTCCCAACGCCTCGGCCAGCCGCGGCGCGCCGGGGTGGCGCAGCGACACCGGTCCCGCCGCATGCGGCATGGTCAGGTCCAGCCGGACATCGACGCCGGCCCGGAGATCACCCAGTTGCGCGTCCGCCGTCACGCCGAGCGCGTTCGCCGGGCCGTCCAGGGCCGCGTGCAGCGTCAATGGGCCATGCAGCGGCAGATTGGCCGCCGGCGCGGCGTCTTGCAAGGTCAGGTCGACCACGCCGTCGGCGACGCGGCCGTCCCGCGCCACCTGACCGGACGCGGCGAACCGCATGCCATCTGCAGCCCCCTGGACCCGGCGCAATTCCAGCCGGCCCTCGATCGCCTTGGCGCCCAGCGCCAGCGTCGCCAGGTGGGTCTCCCGCCAGGTCGCGTGCGGCAAGTCGAGCGTCAGGTCGGCGTCGAAGCCTTTCAGGCGGTCCAGCAGATCGCCTTGACGCCGCGCGAGGTCCGGCAGGCTGACCGGGGGCGTCATGAGCCAGGGGTCCAGGGACAGGCCGTCCAGCGTCAGCTTGGCCACCAACGCCGGACGCGGTCCCAGGGTCAGCGCTGCGCTTCCGCGCACGGCGGCGTCGTTCACCCGTCCCTGCATATTGCCCAGCGTCAGGCGATCGGGCCCAGCTTGGATGTCGGCTGCCAACTCCGCCTGGGTCAGCGCATCCGGCGGGATGGTATCGGCCAAGGACGGGGCCAGTTGCCGGAGCCAAATTCGGGTGGCGCGCAGGTCGGGCGCGCGAAGCCGGCCGGCGCCCTCGAACCGGCTGCCACGCGCCCGGCCGTCGAGGTGAACCTCCGCATCGCCCGGCAGCACCGCCTCTGCCGCGCGCACGACGACGCCTTGCGGGGTGGCTTCGAAGCCGGCGCGCAGGCGGCGGAGGGTGCCGCCGGCGAAGGTCGCGGCCTCGGCCGACACGTCGATCCCGATGGGCACGCTGGCTGGAACCCAGTGCAGCAAACACGGCAGCCATCCGTCCAAGTCGAGCCGGCTCGCCGCGAACGCCACGTCGACCCGCACGGCCGGCAGCAGCCGAAGCGCCACTGCGCCCCGTGCCGGCACTCCGCCGATGTCCAGCGCCAGGTCGTCGGCCATCACCAGCCCGCCCGACGCAGTCAGCCGCCCCTGCGCGCGCCAGGATACCGGCGGGGCCGCGAGCAGCAGCGACAGGTCCGCGCCGCGGCCCATGACCCGGCCCGCCACCCCGCCATCCGGCGCGACCTGGCCCGAGAATGAGCCGCCGGTGTCCAGAACCCCGTCCTGCCCGTCCAGGCTGGCCTCGACGGTCGCAGCGCCGTCGCCACCCGGCCGGCCGATACGGGCCGTCACGCGCCAGGGCCGGTCCATCGCGCGCACGGATCCGCTGGCGGATAGCGCCCCGGTATCCGCATCGGCGGCAAGATCGCCGTTGATGGCGGATAGCTCGAACTGTCCGACGAACAGGCGGCTGTTCTCCACATAGGCTCTGAACCCGTGCAGCCAGGCCGGCGGGCGGCGGGTCAGCACGCCGGGCGCCAACGGCCATGGCAGGCGCAAGGTCGCTCGGTTGAGGAACACCGACCGGGCCTCGACATGGCCCGCCAGCAGCGCGGCGAGCCCGACCCGCAGCCGAAGCTCGTCCACCGCGATGCTGACGCCGTCGCCAGGGTCGGCGACGCTCACCGCCGACGCGGTCAGGATCGGCTGGGGCAGCAAGGTGAGGCCGATCGGACCTTCGATCCGCACCGGACGTCCGAGGGCCGCCGACGCCAATCCCGCGATTGTGTCGCGGTAGCGGTCCCAGGCCAATTGGCCGGGCACGATCCACGCGGCTGCCACCACCACCAGGACCAGCGCCGCCACCCCGGCGAGCAGGACGCGGGCGGCGCGCACGCTACCCGGACGGGACGCCGAAGCCGCCGCCCCCTGGCGTCTCGATGGTGAACACGTCACCGGGCTGCAACTCGGCGCTGGCGGTCCCGCTCAGGACCTCTCGCGAGCCGTCCGCCCGGTCGATCCACTGCGCCCCCGCCGCGCCGTCCGCCCCGCCGTTCAGGCCGAACGGCGCCACCGCCCGGCGCGACGCGACGATCACCGCGGTCATCGGCTCCAGGAACCGCACCCGGCGCACCGACCCATCGCCGCCCCGGTGCGCGCCCACGCCGCCGGAGCCGCGGCGGATCGAGAACTCCTCCAGCCGGACGGGGTAGCGCAGCTCGAACACTTCGGGGTCGGTCATGCGGGTGTTGGTCATGTGCGTCTGGATCGCCGAAGCGCCGTCGAAGCCGGGACCCGCCCCGCCGCCGCCGCAGATGGTTTCGTAATACTGGCGCGTCGCGTCGCCGAACAGGAAGTTGTTCATGGTCGCCTGGCTGCACGCCGCCGCGCCCACTGCGCCCAGCAGGGCGTTGCACACGGCCTGGCTCACCTCCGTATTGCCCGCGACCACGGCGGCGCCAGGCGCCGGCGACAGGAAGGTGCCGGGCGGAATGACCAGCCGGATTGGCTTGAGGCAGCCGTCGTTGAGCGGGATATCCTGCCCGACCAGGCAGCGGAACACGTACAGCACCACGGCGCGCGTCACCGCCGGGGGGGCGTTGAAGTTGTCGGCGCGCTGCGGCCCTGTCCCGGTGAAATCAACGGTGGCGCTGCGCGTCGCCGGGTCGACCGACACGCTGACCCGCAGCTTCGAACCGTCGTCCATGGCGTAGTCGAACGCGCCACCGGGCAAGGTCGCGAGCACGCGGCGGACGCTCTCCTCGGCGTTGTCCATGACGTGGCCCATGTAGGCGCGCACGGTGTCCCAGCCGTACTGGCCGACGACGCGCTGCAGCTCCTGCACGCCGCGCGCGTTGGCCGCGACCTGCGCCTTGATGTCGGCCACGTTCACGTCGGGGCTGCGGGCCGGGTAGCGCGCGCCCGCGAGCAGCGCGCGGAACTCGGCCTCGCGGAACGTCCCGGCCTGGACCAGCAGGAAGTCGTCGATGACGACGCCCTCTTCCTCCAGCGTGCGCGAGTGGGGCGGGGTGGAGCCGGGCGTCGTTCCGCCGACATCGGCGTGGTGCCCGCGGGAGCCGACGAAGAACCGGACCGCCTCGCCCGCCGCGTCGAACACCGGGGTGATCACGGTGATGTCCGGCAGGTGGGTGCCGCCGTTGAACGGGTTGTTGAGCGCCACGACGTCGCCGGGCCGCAGCCGCCCGGCGCGGTGGCGCAGCACCGTCC
>JAABUX010008205.1_pt1 | contig 12090 bp, 11 predicted proteins | sample 5561851 | NCBI WGS metagenome assembly JAABUX01 (sample SAMN10711883, study PRJNA513361) | rock metagenome | isolation source: Antarctica rocks | place: Antarctica: Victoria Land, Richard Nunatak red sandstone | collected 2016-01-03 | reverse complement strand
CCTGTACGTCCTTCATCTGTCAGAGTAGAGTCTAGAAGGTTTGGGAACAGCTGTCAAGAAAGAGCAAAAGGGAGGCTAACCTGACGTGAAAGGGCAAGGGGGTCTGACGTGGTGTTGGGGTACACCCCAGATGGACAGCTTCCACGACACGACGCCTATGCCCCACGCAGGAATGGCAGCATCGAAACAGACCCCGCAAATTTGGTGCTACAAACCGCGACATTCCCTTCTCAGAATGATAATCGAGCAGAGGGATTGGTAGAGGGGAATTTGGTGAGAGCAAGATCGGCCCGCGTTCATGGTAACTGCACCCTGGAACGTTACCTCGCTGCCGCTTTGCGTTTTACTCACTCCAAGTCGTTGTGTGTTCAATAAATATGCGTGTTACACTTCTTGTGCCAATGGGTGACCGGCACCCCGGATTAGTCCACCCGATATGTTAGTCCGCCGCCTGCTGTTGCCGCCACTCGGCCTCGAAGTCGGCAGGTGTTCGCTGCTTCAATGCCCGGTGGGGACGCTCGGTATTGTAGTCGATCCGCCATGCCTCGATGACCTGCTGCACCTCCTCCAATGACGCGAACCAGTGCTGGTCGAGACATTCTTGTCGAAAATGCCCGTTGAACGACTCCACAAAGGCGTTGTCTGTGGGCTTGCCGGGACGCGAGAACTCCAACTGCACCCCATTCTGATAAGCCCACGCATTGAGGGCCTTCGAGATGAATTCCGGCCCATTGTCCACTGCCAGCCGCTTCGGTGTCCCCCTCGCTCCCTTCAGCCGTTCCAGCACCGCGACGTGCGCCCCTTTCAAGGAAAAACTGGCCTCGATCGCGGGGCTAACCCGACTCACGTTATCCACTACTGTAAAGACGCGGAATCGTCGCCCGTTGAGGAGTGCGTCGGTCAGGAAGTCAATACTCCATCGCTCATTGGGTTGTTTCGCTGGCGGTGGCACGACCCGGTTCCGGTTCACTCGCTTCTTGCGGTATTTCGTCCGTAGCGACAACCCTTCTTCCCGATAGAGCCGATAGACCCGCTTGACGTTGATGGGCCACCCTTCCCGTCGCAGCAACACATGCAGCCGCCGATAGCCGTACCGGACCCGCACCGTAGCGAGTTCCTTCAGTCGTTGCCGCAACGGCGATTGATCCCGCGCCTGACTCGTGTAGCGGCAACTCGAACGCGGCACGCCTGCGACCGCACAGGCACGTCGCTCGCTCACCTTGTAGCCGACCCGGAAGAACCGCACCACGGCACGCTTCTGAGTCGGCTTCACCAGTTTTTTCTTAGAGCCTCTTGCAACATCTGCTTGTCGAGGGTGAGATCAGCAACAATCTGCTTGAGGCGGCGGTTCTCGCCCTCGATCTCGCGCAGCCGCCGCAATTCGGCAATCCCCATCCCGGCGAACTTCCGTTTCCAGCGATAGTACGTCTGCTCGGTCACACCGAGCTTTCGACACATCTCGCCCACGGCAGTGCCGCCCTCGACCTGCCGCAGTGCCGCGACGATCTGTTGCTCCGTGAACTAGCTCTTACGCATCCGTTACTCCTCTCAGGTTAGTCAATTCTAACCTATCGAGGTGGATCAGGATTCGGGGAGCCGGTCAAGGAGGTGGTATGGGAAGCGGCGCGGAATGCGGCAGGGGTACGGATTGACTGGCGATTTACTACCGAGGAGGCGCGCCGGAAACTCGCACGCCTGTCTCCTTTATGATCCCTGCGGTCGAGAACTAGCACCACTTCCGAGGGCAGATCATTGCAGTTCTTGCCTTTTTGGTTAAATCACAAAAGAAGTGCAACTTTTGGCTTGAATCCTGTCGATAGGTCTAGTTTTTATTCGTATGAAGGGGTATCGCCCCCCGGCATCTTGATTGAGGCACAAATGTCCGGGGTCGCGGGTGAATAACTCTGTATCACTGCTGGAACGCGGAGGTCAGCATTGCTCGCATAGATAGAGCATAGGGTCGAAAATGCACTGTTTCCAGCTTCGGCCATCACCGCGACGCGATCCAGCAAACTAAGCTGCTCCTCTGACAGATCAACCTTCTTAGATGAGGCTAACCCCCATACATCCCAAATCAAGAGTTCCATCCTATAAAGGGCCGCCAAGTCATGCACGAGAGAGTTGCAGATAACCCATTGTCCTCGAGATTCTTGGGAGGGTGCAAAGCCGAAACGGGTCGGATCTTCTTTCCCAGTGCGACATAACAACCAAGCTGTACTGGCTGTAAGAAACCGATTGCGAGGTACGTCTTGCGGATTAAAGGACGAGTATTGCAAATGATGATCTCGGTCATCCTGTTGCGCGTCGACCAATACCCATCGCCGCTCCTTCGAGCACCAGTACTCGCATACAACGTGATCGTAATAGAAGTCGGAGACGAAGTATCCTGAGAACCCAAACCGAATCCGCGCGGGCACAGCAAGCTGGCGCAACATTGAACACAGAAGGAGTGCGAAATCGCGACAGGAAGAAACGACACGCGCTTCTGGCACGCGCGCTACCATAAAAGGACGAGTATCTAGAGCATATAGGCGCTTCAGTAAGAGAGAAACATATCTAGTATCCAACTCCTGTTTGCGCTTGTCCGTAAACTCGATGTCGTACAACTTACCTGCTTGGTGATGGATCAGCAGTCCTTGCACGACACGACAAAGTTTAGGAACGTCGATGGGCAAGTATGCAAACTCGGTACCATATTCTGCTGGATCGCTGAAAGGGCTTTGACGAGCGTAATACGTAAGTGGGTTCATAGGCCTTCTTCATCCTTACTAACTGCTACCTCGAAAATAACATACGACTAAATTTTTGGACTATACCGAATTGCACCAATGCTATCATTTTACGAGCTAATCTTTTATGCATAGTATTGTCATTATAGCGTTCTTAAGCGTGAAATCAGAGTGTTCGTTGCGAGCCCATGAACGATAAGCAATAAAACCATCTGGACGCACAAGAATAGCCCCATTTTCACTTATTCCGTTTGAGGCAGCCCAGCAAGCGCCTGGATCTTGGATGTCCTTGCCAATACGGTAAGTGTCTAGTGCTAGCCCAAGTCGACCCGCTAATCGTCGAGTTACTTCCGCCCATACATCTCCATCTTTACCTGTAAGTAGTACGAAGTGGCGACCAAACAGGTCAAGTGTAGAGAGGCGCTGACCGTCGCACTCTAGCCAAACGTGCGGGGCACGAGTGCCCGGCATGCCAGCTGTTTCAAATGGATGTCGTGTGAAGAGAGCGTCGCTATCTTCAGCGATAATAGCAGTCGAGTGATAGCAGTAACCAAAAGTCATATCTAATTCATTGAGACGCTTTTTTTGTTCCGTAGGGGTAATCGTTCTGCGGTTACTTTCCAATCGAAGAATAGCTTGCTCGGCGACCATTTTAGCGACTGGCTGGCGTTCAAACTCGTATGTGGTCAGTATCTTGGGTGCAGCTACACCCCTAATGACGAGGGCGAGCTTCCAAGCAAGGTTATGGGCATCTTGGATGCCGATATTTGCACCGAGTACACCAACTGGAGGGAAAACATGCGCAGAATCACCAGCGAGAAACACTTTACCCTGTTGATAGCGTTCTGCAACAGTAGAGGCTATCTCCCATGGAAGCAAGTTGATAATTTCTACTTCTAAATCAGGTATGCCTATCGCCGCCCGAACCAGATCAATGCAGTACGCTTCGGTGAATTGTTCAACCGTTTCACCTTTTGCTGGATAGTAGGTAACAACAAGAGTTTCGTAGCCCCGTTTCTCATCATGGATGAAATTGGCACGGACTCGAGGGTTCTCAATTCGACATTCTTCAAACTGACGCCCCCGCAAGACGCCGCTCAAATCAGCGTGAAAGTATATATTCATCTGGGAAGCAATTTTTTCCCCGTAGATTGGGATGCTGAGCCGATGCCGTATAAAGCTTTTGCTACCATCGGCCGCTACGAGATATTTCCCATAGATGGTTCGTTCACTGCCTGTTGTCTTTTCTTGCACAAATGCAGAGACCCCTTTTGAATCTTGATCAAATGACATAAGTTCCGTAGAGAAGCAGGTTGCAGCGCCCATTTCTTCGGCCCGCGCTCGCAAAATGAGTTCTAACTGATCCTGCTCGATGAAGCCCATATGGGTAGGGGTAAGATCTAGAGGAACTTCGGGCTCCCCTACTTCATAAGACAGTAATTCTCTGCCTGCCAAGCTTTCAACCTTGGCGATTGAGCGCTGGTAAGGAGTTTTACTCATAGAGTTATATATTGCCGATTCTAAATCGACAGCGCGGAACAATTCCATCGTGCGAAGATTAAAGCCTCCCACTTTGAGAAAAGGGTTCGTACCCGAATGCTGCTCCACTACTAGACAGGAAACGCCATGCCAAGAGAGGAATAAGGCTGTAGACAGGCCAACTACACTCCCGCCTGCGATCAAGACTTCGTAAGATTCAGCAGTATTCGCACCCAAATAGGTGACCCTCCACTAAATAATCCTTCACCAATCACATCTTTAGGCACACAGCTCAAAAACACACAATCCTCATCATAGAGGCCGGTATTGAAAGCCGTATCGAGACATCTGATGCGGAATGCGCTGTGGTGCATTTAAGCGGAGCAGGGTGACAGCCACGCCAGCATATCCAATCATGTAGTCTGGAGTGAATATGGTAGGTTCCTCGGATGGAAAGACGACAAACTTCCCGTCTTGTACTGCCCAGTCCATGAGGAACGACGCGAGCCCTTGGGCCTCATGTTCGTATCTGCGGTCGCCAGTTGCTTGGAACATATCGAGCAAGAATTCGATGCAACCCGCAAGGCCATGGCATTGTGTAGGGTTAGCCCACCGTATACAGAGTGCAGTCGTCTTAGCCGCCTTCACGGCGATCGCTTCAGCTTCTGGCAGTATACCGGCCATGGCCGCATGGAGGAAGAAGCGACCAATACCAGCGGCCCCATGGCTCCATGCGGGAGCCGCTGCAGGCCCTCCTTCAACTATAGGCCAGTTGAACCCCTCCCCATTTAGCGCGGGTATAGCCTGTCGCGAAAGCCAACGTGCGGCACCTATAATGATAGGTAGCAGGCGAGTATCGCTAGTCACGTCAAACAGGTCAAGGAGCGCATCCGCAATCCCGGCAGCCCCATGTGAATAACCTAGGTACGCATCTCCGCTGAGTTCATCGTAACCTTCGGGGATAGTCCAGAATACTTCACCAACATGGCGACTCTCAGCTATAGATGCTAAACGATTCGCACAAGCCACGGCTGATGCAAGGTGGCGGTCCTCATGTGTGTGGTCGTACAAAAAAAGATGGAATCGTAGACGACCCGCCGTACCATGGAGCACATCTGGGGAGGAGTGCTCCTGTAATGCTACTTGCTCCCCTCGCTCGACAGCCACCGTTACCAAGGCATTGTCGCGCAAAATCTGTCCTGCGCGAAGTAGAGCGGCTCCGACGCCAGCCTCTCCCATATATAGTCCTGGAAGCGGCACGTTATTGAAGGGAGGAGCATGGGACAACCACTGAGATCCTCGCGCGAGCACTGAGCGACTGTACTCACTAGGAAATGCCGCCGCCAATTCAGCCACTGCCAGCAATGACCCCGCCTGCCCTGCGTAAACATCACGAGCCGCTATGCCACTTGTTGTTGGATGCAAACTTCGCCAAAAAAGTCCCTCTCCGTTCACAGGTTCGTTAGACACGCTGCATAGCGTACGAAGTATTTCGCGCGAAGTCTTTTCATAAGGTAGCGCATCGACTAGTGTTTTCCCTGTCACAGGTGACTCTTTCCAAGAGTTAAAACTTTCTCGTATTGCTGAGAGTGCGACCCTGATCTCCACCATAGATGCATAACGTGCCTCAGGCACTTCCTGTAAGCAGCGGGTAATCACAGGCCGCAGAATCGATCCATAGGGATGAAACTTCTCAGGGGGACGATTGAGAAGAACAGTGGAATCTAAGGCACGAGTCGGATCAGTGCCAGTAAGCATGAAATAGAGCAAAACACCGAAGCTGTAAACATCATCTGAAGGGGAAGCGATATGTCCCGTGCGCCTTTGTGGAGACATATATCCGGTCGTTCCACGGCTCCTTGGAGAGAGATTTTTGTCAGGGAAAATTTGAGACAAACCAAAATCAATTAGACGTGGTTTCATGTCCGGAGATACAATAATGTTAGAAGGTTTTAGGTCTAGATGTACTATATTCTTCCTGTGCAATGTGTCTAAGGTGTCAGCAAGCATCTCTCCCCATTTCAAAATCTGCATTATTGGCGCATAGCCTTCCCTTATAATAATGTCACCCACTAAGGAGTTGAGCGTTTGTCCCGCTAATTCCTCCATGATTAAGAAGAGCGCACCGTCGCGCTCAATAAGATCGAAAAAGGCTGGAAATCGCGGATCATGGGCTAGCTTTTTGAGCACTTCACTTTCGTGTTGCAACAATTCATTCGAATTGCTCAACTCCTGATAACCGGGCCCCTTTATTATGCATGTGCGTCGTTGAGACAAGTCCGAACCTAAGTAAATTGTATGGCCGCGTGATTTTACTAATGTACTAATAAATACGTATTTACCACCAATAAGCCGGTCAAATACTGGTAAATCAGCCGTAATGCCAGATGCGAGGAATGGATCCTCAATTCCATCTGGCGCTATATATCGCGTCTCGCGGCGATCAGGTACGACCTCACCTTGTGTATTAAGAATAGCAGGCAGGATTTGCCCTATCCGCGTTTGCATGAGCAGATCGCCGCGAAATGCGCCGTAGCGATAATAGACCAGGCTGCCGGGGTGCAACACCCGGTCTGAAGGTATAGAAGGACCGTTCAATCCTATGGTTGCCTCATCCAAGAGTACTGCAAGATGAACTGCTTCAGCGTCATCGCGAGGAAACACGGTGATAAACTTGCCAACTTGACTGCTCCCTTCGAGGCCCTCATTGAGAGATGTCAAGCGAGATTGTGAAGCGGCAACTTTGAAACATGCAACCTCCGAAAGCAACAGCGGGAGAGTTTTACGCAAAATTGTTTCTGCACATGAGGGATTTGCCGATATATGTAACTTCCATCCCTGTGGTGGCAGAGAAACAGAAGCACGCGTGAAGCATAACCACTGTTTTTTTGAATCAGTACTATAAGCAATCTCCCACTGCTTTTCAGGCGTAAAGACCTGCTTGTACGTCTCGCATATAGCGACCACTAGAGGGTCGTCACTATCACCATGTAGAAGCTCAGGCAAGTACTCTGGTCTTGTGATCATGGTTATCCACTCCTGTCACGCAATATATACTCACACAATTAAACCACTATTTGCTCACCCTTTCGAGACAACGAGTCGCCCCGCCAAACGGAAATCCTCTCGGGGAATAACGGTCATTTACATCCCTTTCACCACCGGCGCACCAACAAATCTATCGAGCAAGTAGTAAGGGAGCGCATGGAAAGCAAAGTAAGGGGTGCTGCGAAAACCGCGGTCTCTGATCTCGAACTCGAACTCATGTTCGGACAATTCCCATCGTTGCATGAACCACTCGATGACTTGTTTTCCGGATACATAATGCATGTTGAGATAGTCATGTCGTCTCAATAGTGCCTCGTTGATACGCTGTGAAAAATAGACAGCCCTTACAAGGGGAACGAAGAACTCTTGCGTCTTTATGTGGTCGATCATCGGTCCGCGCCAATCATAGCCATGAGGCACACTCCATAAACGTATAGCAACGCGTGTAAGTTTCTCTGCTTGAGCAAGAGTTCGTTCCGCCGGCCGTAACCACCTATTAACACTCTCAGGAAGGCCACCCTCTTCGCTAAATCCGTAGTTTGTACTCATATATTGCGCTATGAGGGAAAAAGCATCGGACGCGGTATCTTTCCCCATAGTGCTGGGAAAATCAATCTCGCGTCCCGATTGTCGAAACTGCTCAAGGACCGAGAGTATCGGTGGTGCGGAATCAGTATCAAGAGATTTAGAAGCTATTCGTACAAAAACTTCAAGCAAAATTTGATAATGAATTTTGGGATAGTTATAACCAAATATCTGAAGATATGTAAGAATATCAATGTTCGGTATAAATATGTTACCATCAATGACAGCTTCTTTAGCGCCAATCTCCCAATTGCGTGAGAACGTTGTCTCGCTCCATTCGTGCAATCCTATAGCTGGACCGCTTGGGGGAGTGCTCAATGCATGAATTAGCTCCAGGGCATCGCTTTTCTTCAAATCCAGCTGATCTTGTCCAGCAAGGTTTCTGACTGCTTCGGCATCTGCTAGCGACAGGCCTCTTTCAACTGCCATATCGAGGATGGTTCGATAGGTACGCTCGAAGAATGGTAATTCCTTTGCAATGTCTACAATTTGCTTCTCCGCGTCGCGCGGAAGAATATCGGAAAGAACCGCGTGCCGACAAACGTGTTTAATATTGACTAAAGCTTCTGTATGACTTCTATAGTCCATTTCCTTTGGTGCATGAAGGACGGCCACTTCATCATCCCCTTCAATCTCGCCGCGCATATACCCCTCGAAAACGCGACCGAAACCGCGCATCCCTAACTCTGCAAGCTCAGCAGCTCGCAACGCTCCCATACTCGCAGCTCCCCAAACATGTACTCCGCGTTTTAACAGAGATAGAATCTCCTTGTGACGAACAGATGCCCTTTGGAAGTAATAACCATCAATAATGGCGACGATATCACCAGACTCAAGGGATAATCGCAATAGATCACCGGCCTCTACGGGAGGGAATATCTCAGCGTTTGGCAAGATAGCCTGGATTTCATCTGCGGATAGGGTAGGGCCCACAAAAATCACTATACGCCTCACTCGACACCCTCCCCGAAAATGAGCCCAGCTACCACGACGAATATAACAGGTATCCCAAACTCAGGGCGAGTCAAGTCAACCACGATTGGAGGTACGTCAACTACAGTGAGTACGCGGGCTATCACCTCTCGAAGATCGGTTGCAAGATCGGGATGATACATCGTAGGAATATCTTGGAAAGACATTTGTTTCCGTCTCCCGGCCGAATGAGACGTGGGAATAAACTCTTGCAACAATTCATAAGCACGTACATCTAGATCATCCCGAGCACCAGAAATATATGTGAGCCTAGATTGAGCAGCTTCAGTTAGAGCACGACTCAACGCAACATCGCGATCCAAGTGACAACCATGACCACCACAAGGCATTGCGTAATCCGGCGAATGGATATCCACTGTAAAGCATGGAATACCAGTTGGTCCTGGTAGGTAAAGAATTTCAAGGCTAATATCTGCCCGATATAATTGCTCAATGAGGGGTCCTGAAGCCGCTGCATTCACTGTTCTTGGATCCACGGAAATTCTCTGAACCTCGCCCATAGCTGCACGTGTGAGGGCATCACGCTCAATCACCTCGTACAGGCCATGTAGGATCGCTTCTTCTTTCACGTTCCCGCTTGCCAAACCATTAGATGACGAAAAGAACGTAGGCAGCAACCATTGATCTTTTACGGTAATATCAAGATTAATATATTCTTTTGGTATATAGACAGTATCTGAAGATCCTAGAAGATTTCCTTGAAACCAATCAATCGAAAGAGCATCATGTAGCAAGTGATTTTTAACTAAATTCAAATTATAGACGGAGTAAGGCAAAATGGGTGCCATTTCCCCGATTTCAACACGAACAGAAGGTAGTATAGGATTCTCTGCATGCCACGTTTCTAAGGATTCCATAATTGCCGACACCTTCGCCAATTCCTTGGTCACCCCTTTTCCTTGGGACACACTTAGAGTCCGCGAAGTAGGACGGATCGCTTGATATACTGGGATGCCTATACAGTCAAGTTGAGTAACCTCCGCAACCCGCGTAATCCCTGCACTTGAAAGAAAGGGTAAAATTCGCGACAAAGTCTCTTCCGCAGTACACACACGGTGTGTGCCAACTAAAATGTTTTTCTGCTGTGATACAGCGCTCCCAACGCTACGTATCGTTGTGTCGTTAGTCGGTTCCATTGGCCGCCCTCTCTGAGACCTTTTAGGGTCAGAGTAACACTTGGTACTGGCCCATATTGCACCTGTATCATTCGTTATCGGTCGCGCGCGGAGAGCCAATCGCCGCGTAGTACATCAAACATAAGGAAATCTCGATAAACTCCTTCTTTTACGTCGTTCCAATGCATCCGTCCCGCCGGATGGTAACCCTGCTTGACGTGGGCAGATGCTGAGCGGGTATTAGTCTCCAACACAGTGGCATGTAACACATGCAATTGCAGCACATCGAAGCAATATTCTAGGAGAAGGTTTATTGCCTCAGTCCCGTGACCCTGGTTGCGCCAACTTGGTGCGAGATAGATACTGGTCTCACCAGTACGATTTACCCAGTTAATTCCAGTCGTACCTACCTCACCGATGAGTATGTCGTCTTTAATAAGGCAGGCGGCGAACAGAAAAGTTTCCGGGGGCTGTCTTTGATACAGTCTAGCAAACTTATCTCGGATAGCAAGCGGGCTTACCGGCTCACGCCCGCGGTACATAAAGGTCTCATCTTCGATAGCCGACCATTCCACCACCATCTCGACGTCCGTCAACTCGTATGGACGCAGATAGATCTGCTTACCTATCAAGACTGAGTTATGCACAATCTTACTTCTTTCTTTTTTACAATGTACGCCATGGCGCGCTAGATACCGCGAGATAAAGTTGATCTACTCGGTAACCCGGTCGTGCTATGAATTCACGAAAGCGAACACTTTCTTCCATCCCCAGCGCATGTGCAACCGTGATCGTTTCCACCTCATCTGCCGCGCACAGGAGGGTAAGCACCATCATTTCTAAGTCGTTCTGCACCCATGGCACAACAACCCTCAAGGCATCTGCTTGCAGCATATCTGCATCGATTATGGTCGGAGACATGCGAAACATGATGACCCCCTGCCGCTGGTCAGGGCTTATCAATCGTGCGCTGCCAACTACGGTATCATCTGATGTGCGGATGATAGCGTACCAGCGCAGATTGTTCCCCGCCCCCCTATACATCTTCGTTAACCACTCATGAGCGGTAACCGCATTGGCGAGAAAGGGATTAGGCCACCATGCGATTGCTACATCCTTATCTGCCTCTGATAAAGGACGCAAGTATACATGCTCACCCGTAAGATATGTGACACGCATTGCATTACTCCATTCAATGTTTGTCATGGGCCTTGCAGTTATTCGTACTACAGCCGCATTTTAGGGGTGACGATGATACCCGCGCGATCACCGTAGCCATTTCTCCCACTTCGCAAGCGGGCCCCGCAACATCAGTCAGTAACCTGGCGTACTTCCGGTACCATAAGCGAGATAGCGGCGTAACGCCAGGTACGCCGCTTTAGCGAACAGTGAAATATTACGCCAAGTGGCCCACAATTGTCCATCATTTTCCACTGACTGACTAGGGCTTATGCGTGCTGGCATCGAATTGGAGTGAACCCCTGAAGGCGAACCAGTGCGTAAGGGAACTTCTCGAAGCATGGCAGTAAACTGACTGCCACACGAGGAGGAATGCAATGGGACGGTCACGGGTACACAGCCGCGAGTTCAAGTTGGAAGCCTGCCGTCATGCCGCCCAGGGGGCACCCGTGAGCGGGGAGAAGCGACCGGCACAGGTGTGTCGGGAGCATCAGCTGAGCGAAGGGTTGCTGTTGCGCTGGCGCCATGAATACGAAGCGCGGGGCGAGGCGGCCTTCGCGCCTCAGGCGGTATCGGAAGGTGAAACGCTGGCGCGCAAGGTGGCGGAGTTGGAACGGTTCTGCGGGCAACTGGCGCTGGAGAATGCGGTTTTAAAAAAGGCGCTGAACAGCTCCCCCACGAAGCGCGGTGCATCATGATTGCCGAAGCGCACGCGACCCACCCCGTGCTTTCCGTGCGTCGCTTATGTGCCTTGTTCAGGGTGGGTCGTACCGGGTATTATGCCCATGCCGCTGCAACAGCACGCACGGGTGACACGGCGTTGCGTGCTGCCATCGAGGCGATTGTGCTGGCCTTTCCCGGTTACGGCTACCGGCGCGTCACCGCCGCACTGCACCGGGAAGGGTGGCTGGTGAACCACAAGCGGGTGTTGCGCAGCATGCGTGCGGAAAGCCTGTTGTGCC
>JAABUX010008203.1_pt1 | contig 12093 bp, 13 predicted proteins | sample 5561851 | NCBI WGS metagenome assembly JAABUX01 (sample SAMN10711883, study PRJNA513361) | rock metagenome | isolation source: Antarctica rocks | place: Antarctica: Victoria Land, Richard Nunatak red sandstone | collected 2016-01-03 | reverse complement strand
GGTGGTGCGCACCGGGCAGGTCTTCGACCCGCTCCGCGCGCGGCAACGCCGGTGCGCCGCCTGAGGGTCGTAGGGATAGGGAGATACAGTCGGTGAGGACGGCACACGGACCGGCGCTGCTGCTTGCCCGTACCCAACGTGTTGCCGGGCCGGTCCGTGTGCCGCCGCAGCCGAAACGGGGGTCAAGGGGGCCAGCCCCCTTGGTCGGGCGCAGCCCGACATCCAGCGTCGCCCGCGATCTCTCCAGCACGGCGTACACGCGAACCATCATAAATTAGCCCTTGACAACCAATACCGCATCTAACGAATTATCGGCGCACGTGGGTCTTGGAACGTAGGAGGCGGAGGGCTTTGCGCGGATGGGCGGCGAGGTGACGACGGTAGGCGGCAATGGCCGTTTCGCCTGCGCGGCGGATGAGCGTGAGGGCGAGATTGCGCAGGGCGGCCATGACCTGGGGTGCCTCGCCACCGTGCAAGCGGGAGTGATCCTCGCCGAAGGTGACATCGCGGATGCGGTGACGGACCTTCACGCTCCAGTGGCCACGGATGAGGACCAGCAAGCAGGCGGGGGTGGCGCGGCGTGGGGTCAGGCTGGTGATATGAGGTAGACCGTCTCGGTACGGGTCTGGCCCTTCTCGCGCACGGTGCGCACGAGGCGGGCGACCTGCCCGATCTGGGGGAAGGGGACGTGCGCCGCCAGATAGCCGGAGAGGCGCGCGGTGGCGTGCAGGGTCCGCGTTTCGGTCCGGCCATGACAGCGGTCCGTCGTGGCGGCGGAGCGGGCCGTGGCGCGCGGGTCAGCGAAATAGGCGACCAGTTCGGCGTGCAGGCGGGGTTGATTGTCCTTGACGACGAGCAGATAGTCGGCGTGCTGGTCGCGGATGACTTGGGCCGTCTGGGTGTGCAGAGCGTCGGCGGTGACGACGCGCCCGCGCAGGGGCAGGTGGGGCAACACCGCCTAGGCGACGGGGATCTCGTTGGTCTTGTCGTCCACGCGCACCTGTAGCAGCGTTTCCCCGGTGTCATGGGTTGAGAGCAGGTGCGGGGCGGGTTGGGTGATCGTCACGCCCCGCGCACCACCTTGCCGTCGAAGGCCACCGGCTCATGGTCGCGCAGCGGGCGCGTCTGGCGCACCCACGCCGCTAGGGCGGCTTCCAGGTGCGCTGCCGAGAGGCGTGGGAGCAGGCGGCGATAGAGCGAACCCGTCGGCGTGAGGCGCCGGCGCGGCCCGAACTGGCGGCGTAGGAGCGCGCGTCGCTCGTGCGTCCATTGACCAACGGCGTCGAGCGAGTCACAGCCGCAGAGTAGCGCGGCGACCAGACAGGTCAGCAGGAAGGGCAGGTCGTAGCGCTGCCCATGGCGTGAGCGCGAGTCGGGGACAGCGGCGAAAACGGTGGCCAGAGTCGTTAAGGCGGCCTCGGGTGACGCGGCCTCCCTTCCCTCTTCGATAATTCACGCGCCCTACGGACTTTGGGGGTGATATCGACGATCTATGCGCCCTAGCCATGCTACTGAAGATGCCGCGCGGTTCAACAAGCTCTGGCTCGACACCGTGACGGCGTGATCACTCAACCGGACGTCTCCGCTTTAGCGCCCTTTATCGCGCTTGGCTCGATAGAGGGCGGCGTCGGCCTCGTGTAGCAGCGTCTCAGCGGTGCGGCCATCCTCTGGGTAGATCGCGACTCCCGCGCTGAAGCGCGCCTCACCAGCCGCGCCATCCAGAAGCCGCTGCAAGAGTTTGTTGGCGCCGGCGTCATCGGTCTCGGGCAAGAGCAGCGCGAATTCGTCGCCGCCGAGGCGCGCGGCCTTGTCGATGCCGCGCGCTTGATCGCGCAACAGTGCCGCCACGGTGCGCAGGACGGTGTCACCGGCGGCGTGTCCGTTCGAGTCGTTGACGACCTTCAAGTCATCCACGTCGAGGAGGATGACGGCGAGCGGGCGCTCGCGTCGTTGCGCTCTCGCCAGTTCGTCCTGAAGGCGCTCATCGAAGGAGCGCCGGTTGGCCAGGCCCGTCAGGGGATCGCTCAGAGCCTGATGGGTGAGCGTGGCGAGCGCGTGGTCCTCATAGGCGAGCAGGACATGCCGCTCGACGTGGCGGAGCGCGCGGCTAATCTGCAATACAGCCCGTACCAGGTCACGATCGTTCACCCGCCAGTCCGTGGCGATCCGCTCCAGGAGTTGGTCGTGGAGGCGCTGCCCCTCATGCAACAGATCGGACAGCGAGGCGCCGCGCGTGTGCGCGGCGCCTCCTAGTGCGCGCGCCGGCTCGGACGTCATGGCGTGATCGCTCTGGTACAGCAGCGCGGGTAATAGGCCGATGAGATCGCGCACGGCGGAGAGCAGGGTGTCCGAGAGGAGCGGGAGCGCGGCGATGCCCTGGGCCGCAAGCATCTCCTGTAGCCGCTCGACAAGCAGACGTTCCGCCGCCGGCGCGATCACCTGCTTGGCGCGGGCGAGAATATCCGTCAAAGGGGCCCCCGCAGCTATCGCGTCGTATGATACCAAAATGTGCTAGCCTTTCCTACCTACTATATCGGCGCTTTCACCGCGTATCCTGAAGGACCGATTTAATGAGCCGCTACCGGCATGGTGTGACTGAAAGACCGCTGCGGACGTAGCGCCCGACGCGGCGCGTTCAGGTGGAACATCTTGCAGCCTTTGTGCCATCGTGGCAGGGCTCGTGAATTATTCCCGGGACCGCCGGCTGCCAGCCGGCACACGGTCGCGGCCACGCCGGTCGCCATTATCGACGACTGCGCATACACCCTATCCGGAAAGTAGGTGAGCATGGCGCAGTTTGCGATAGATGATGAGGACGGCGGCGAGTTGCACCAAGCCGAGGTAGTTGTCCGCCTTCTTCTCCCAGCGGATGAGCAGGCGGCGGAAGCGGTTGAACCAGGAGTGGGCGACCTCGACGACCCAGCGCCGGGGCGGATGGCGGGCGGGGTCACCGGGCGGGGCAAGGGCTGGGCGGCGCTGGCCTTGGGCGGGATGTGCGGGACATAGCCGTGTGCGCGGGCCGTGTCCCGACAGGCGTCATAGGCGTAGCCCCGGTCCAGACACAACTGCGGACGCTCCTCGTCCGGGGTCTCATCTGGCACCGGGGGCATCGCGATCATGAGGGCATCAAGCAGATCACCCAACTTCTTCATGTCAGTGCGGTTGGCCCCGGACACGATGCAGGCCACGGGCACGCCCTTGCCCTCGGTCAACAGATGGCGCTTGGTGCCGCACTTGCCCCGATCGGTGGGGTTGCTGCCCGTGCCTTCGGCTTCTCCGGGTCCCCTTTTTTGCCGAGCGGCGCTTTGACCACGCAGCCGTCGGCGGATTGCCCGTGGAGATCGAGGCCCACGCACGCATCATACTCTTCTAAGAGGAGGGTCCAGGCGCGGGCGAACGCCCCCGTCCGCACCCATTCTTGGAAGCGATCATGCACGGTGGACTTCGGTCCGAACTCCCGCGGTACGGCTCCCCACTGGGTGCCGGTGCGCAGCACCCAGATCACACCATCGAAGAGGGGGCGGTCGTTCGTACGGGGTCGGCCCGGCTTCTTGCGGGGCTTGACCACCATCAGCAGGGGCACGAGGCGCGCCCATAGCGCATCATCCGCACACCAGATCGTCGGGTCATCTTTGGGAGCAGCAGGGGTCGCAGGGGTCACAGGGGTCACAGGGGTCACAGGGGTCACAGGGGTCACAGGGGTCACAGGGGTCACAGGGAGAGATGCCATGGGCAGGAGTCTTTCAGGTGCGGAGGGAGGTAGACGCCGTGCGGGCCACGACGCTCCTTCTACTTTACCATAACTACCACTTTTCGGATAGGCTGATAGGGCGCGTGCCGGCTGGCAGCCGGCGGTCCCGGGAAGCTGCTCCATCGACCGTCGCGGATAATTCACGAGCCCTGGCCGGGACGGTAGGGCAATCGCATTCTCGGCCCTGAGTCGAATATGTATCGTCTAGAGGCGCGTCGATGTCTACCACATAAGCTGCTAGACCACGATCCGCGCGATAAGCCCCTCGTCCCGTTGTCTAACGGCTCATTGGCCGACAATCATTCGGCGGAGACCCCTTCATGCAATCGCCCTGGCCGGGACGGTTGACACCAGCGGCCCTCTCTCTATGTTGTGGCCGCGTTATGCTTGGGGGAAAGGGGAGAATAGATTCTCCGTGCCGTACCCAATTAGGCGCTTAGACATGGTTCAGCGTAGGCGCATTCTAACTTGACAGTCTGAACAGTCGAAATAAAATGGCAGCGGCTGTTTCACGCCTACGAAGAGCCATTTTGCACCCTCTGCCGATGTAACACTGTCAAGTCCGATTGAACCATGCCTTACGGCACCCACAGCGACAAAAGATTGTCTGTGTGACGAGGCCCAAACCCTCGCACAGGGTCTGCATGTCCGCACGGATCGTTTCATAGTACGCGTCCATGGGGTTCCAGTTCTTCGGCTTCCGACCCATCGTGGGCTTGGCCATGCCCGCCAGGATCGGCTTATGACGTTGATGCGCCTGTCCGACCTGGGGCGCACGCGGCGGCGGCACGCCGATGCGCTGCTCGCGGACATCCCCGAGTTGACGGTGCTGGTCGGCTCGTTCAAGCAGCGCGTGCAGCGACCGGCCGTAAGGCAGCAGGAGTACTACGCGGGCAAGAAGAAGGCGCACACCGTGAAGGTCCAGGTGGCGGTGGACCCCGAGACGGACACGAGCGCGGACGTGTCCGAGAGCGTGCCGGGGCCGACGGCGGACAGCACGCTGCTGGCGCGCAGCGGGTTGTGCAAACGCGTGCCCCCCGAGGGCGGTATCGGAGGCGACAAGGGCTATTCGGCATCGACAAACTGCATGGGGGCGGCGCGACGTCGCGCCGCAAGCCGCGTGATCAGGAGCAGTCGGAGGAGGATAAAGCCGACAACCGGGCCTTCGCGCGGGAGCGCATCGTGGTCGGGCACGGCATCCGCCGGGTGCGCCGCTACGAATGCCTGAGCCAGATCGACCGGCGCCACCGGGCCACGCACACGGAGCGCACCTGCGCCGTGGCTGGTCTGGTGAACCGCCGCCTCGACCACCAACAGCGACGCCGGGCGGCGTAACCCGCTCAACGGGGAGGAGGCCATGCGTCGCCCCTCCTATTGCTAAGATGAACTAATGACGGCGACGCTAGAAAAGAGGCCCGCGTCTGCCTGCCGTGCCCACTGGAGCACGAGGTCGGCACTTGCACCGGGTATCGTCGTCGGAGACCGATACCAATCTTCTCTTCATACGTTGCCTACTTTCTATCAGGCCATCGGCACCTCCCCGGCGTGAGTGCTTGCGCATCCCTGTCCCAATCGGCAGTGGCCGGCATAGCGCTGCGATGACCTCGACTGTTTATCAGGCGCGGTCACAACAGGCGTCCACGTCTATCCTACCGTACAGAGCAAGGGATGAACCATAGCGGGGACCGCTTTACCGCTTTCTTCGTTTACCGGCTGCCGGAGCAACACAATGTTTGCCACTGGGCAACTGGCTCGGCATGATGTTGACAGAGAGCGAACCAACCGCTATAATAGCCGCAATTCCTTCGGTTGTTCAGGGTACGGCGAGGTATCGGTCAAGCTGTGCGCACAGCCGAAAGCACGTCATCTGCGGCACCGTGCGGCGCTCGTGCGTACAGTGTCATTACCGCGACACTCCGCGTCAGTCCGTATCCACCAGTATTGTCACAGGAGACCTTCATGTCCACCCGCTCCGTTCCCTCGTCCCGCCTGTTTGCCCGCAAAGCGACTGGCCTCGTGCGTCAAGCCAGTACGTTTGACGTGTTGGTCTATAACGTCAACTTCATCAGTATTGGCCTGATGCTGCTGTTCCTGTTCCTGCTGGTGCCTGCCTTCTACCCCGGAGCCAATCTCACGGTCACGACGATCGCTGCCTTTGTGATGGTCCTACCCACTTCGCTCGCCTTCGCCATGCTGGCCGCCGCCATGCCGCGCTCAGGTGGCGACTATGTCTATGTCAGCCGCATCCTGGGTCCGGCCTGGGGGATGATGTCGAGTTGGAACAATACGTTCTGGTGGTTCGTCTACGGCGGCGTGCCCTCAGCCTTCTTCGCTCGCTACGGCCTGGGCCCGCTCTTCCGTATCATCGGGGTCATGACCGGCAGTACGACGGCATTGAATGTGGGAGCCTGGTTCGTCTCCAGTACGGGCACGTTTATTACCGGTGTCGTTCTGATCGTCGCGCTGGTCGCCATCTTCAGCGTCGGTCTTGGCGCCTACTTCCGCCTGCAGAACGTCTTATTCATCCTGGCGAATGCAGGTCTCCTGCTCACCGTCATTGCCCTCATCGGCAAGGGGCATGGTGACGCCGTCCACGCCGTTAACCGGTATCTGGGTCCGCTGGCCCACCGTGCCAACGTGACCAGTTTCGTCACCTCGGCTGGCGCCAAGGACGGCTACACCGCCGCGCCATTCAGCTTTAAATGGTCCATCATCCCCATCACATGGCTCTACCTGGAGTTGGTCTTCAACCAGTCGTCCGCCTACATCGGCGGTGAAGTCAAGCGGGCCAGCCGCCTGCAGATCTGGTCCATGCCAGCCGCCGCTCTGTACGCCATCGTCTGGACGCTGATCCTGGTGGCGCTGTTCACGTCCTCCTTTGGGACGGGGCTGATGGGCCAGTTCGACGCACTGACCGCAACCGACCTGGGCAAGATCGGCCTCTCCTCCACCCCGATCTTTACCGAGTTAGCCGCCTGGATCAGCGGCAGCGCCATCGTCGGTGCGCTGATCGGCGTCGCCTTCGTCTTCTGGAGCTACACCTGGTTACCCGGCCAGATCACCAACGCGTCGCGCAACCTGCTGGCCTACGCCCTGGACGGGCTGATGCCGGGGTGGCTGGGCCGCGTCAACGATCGCCTCCACACGCCCGTCAACAGCTTGATCCTGGTCGGTGCGCTCAGCATCCTGGCCCTGGCGCTGTATGTATTCACGACGTTCTTCGCCACGCTAGGGGGGATCTTCGGGTTCATCCTGAGCTTTATCCTTACCTCCATTGCGGCGATCCTGTTCCCGTATCGGAAACGTGATGTCTTTGAAGGCTCGCCCGTGGCCTGGCGCATCGCGGGGATTCCCGTCATCAGCATCGTCGGCGTCCTCAGCCTGGCGGCCTGTCTCGTCATGGAGTGGATCTTCCTCAGCGACCCGCTCTCGGGGATTGGCGTGTTTGCGCAATCGCCGTCCCCATCATATGGCCAGGCTCTGGCGTTGCTGCTGATCAACGTCGCGATCTTCGTCTCGGGCCTCGTGATCTACCTCATCGCGAGGTCGGTCCAGCGTGGCCGCGGTGTCGACGTGGAACAAGCCTTTGCCGAGATACCGGTCGACTAAAGACGACGAAGGAATCTACCGTGCTCTATGACCTGTCGCAGCCGATCGAGAACGGCATGAGTTACTTTCCCGGCGACCCGGAACCACATATCGTTCCGCATCCGACGGATCCGCCGTGGCGCGTCTCCGACCTGCATATCGGCTCGCACTCGGGGACGCACCTGGATACGCCGGCACACATTGGCAGAGACGGGACGACCGATCAGGTCCCACTTGAGCGCCTGATCGGGCCGGGTATCGTCGTCGAGGTCAGCGGCAAAAGGCCCGGCGAACGTATCGGCCTTGGCGATGTGAGTCCTGCGGCGCAAGCACACCTACGGCGTGGTATCTGGGCGGCCTTTCACACCGGCTGGAGCCGTCGTTGGGGAACGCCAGCGTACCTCGCCCATCCGTCGCTCGACCCAACTTTGGCGCGCGTGTTGGTCGAGTGGGGCGTCGGCCTCGTGGCTGTGGACATGTTGAATCCGGATGACACCGCAACGGGCGCCTCGATTATCCATGAGATACTTCTAGGCGCCGGCGTGCTGATCGTAGAGAATCTGACGGGCCTGGATCAACTGCGCACCGATCGCGTGTATACGTTTGCCCTGCTGCCGCTCAAGCTCGTGGGCGCTGACGGTGCTCCTCTGCGGGCCGTGGCCTGGGATATAGCGGAGGTAGGGACAGACCATGAGTGATGCGAAAGGCCGAGCATGAGCGGGGACTATACCATTTTCTTCAGCAGCGACGTGCATGGCTCGGAGAAGTGCTGGATGAAGTTCGTCAACGGCGCCAAGTTTTACCACGCGCAAGCGGTGGTGATGGGCGGCGATGTGACGGGCAAGGCTATCGTCCCCATCGTCCGTGACGCTAAGGGGCGGTATGACATGGAGTTCCTGGGCCAGCGCACGCGCCTAAAACAGGACGACCTGGCTGACGCCGAGAAGCGCGTGCGGTTCAATGGGTTCTATCCCTATGTGTGCGATCCGGACGAGGTGAGACGACTGGAGGAAGACCAGGCGCACCTTGACCACACCTTCAGAACATTGATGAGCGCGCAACTGGCGCGGTGGCTCGCCATCGCCCAGGAGCGCCTGGAGCCGCAGGGTGTGCAGTGCTTCGTCATACCCGGCAACGATGACGACTTCTTTGTTGACGATGCGCTCAACGGCAACCCCTACGTGATCAACCCGGATCTGAAGGTGGTCCCGATCGGCCCCTACCAGATGCTGTCGTGTAGCTGGGCGCCTACGACGCCGTGGAACAGCCCGCGCGAGTGCTCGGAGGAAGAGTTGCTCGCGAAACTACGCCCCCTAGTGGCCCAGGTGCAACCCGGCGTGCCGCTTATCTTCAACTTGCACTCGCCCCCCTACCGGACGGGCATCGACGAGGCGCCCGAGCTACGGCCCGACTTTTCCGTAGTGACGGTGGGCGGGCAACCGAAGATGATCCCCGTGGGCAGCCATGCGGTCCGGACATTGATTGAGGAGGTGCAGCCTCTGGTGGCGCTGCACGGCCATATCCATGAGTCGCGCGGCGTCGCCAAGATCGGTCGCACGGCTTGCATCAACCCTGGCAGCACCTATGGGGAAGGCGTACTCGACGGGTGTATCGTAACGTTGCGCGACGACATCGTGCGCGGCACACATCTGGTACGGGGGTAAGAACGTATGGAGGCACGAGCCGCGGACATCGTGACAGAGGGCACGCGCGTCGTCGCTCTAGCCGAGGCACAGGGCGTACCGTTGCGTCTTCTGGGCGGCGTTGCCGTACGATTACGCTGCCCCGAGGGGGCGACGCGGCCGGAGCTCGTCCGAGCCTATAAGGATCTTGACTTTGTTGCTCCGAAGCGGGTGGCAGCGCTGATGCGCGCGCTTCTGTCCGCGCAAGGATATGACCCGGACAACCATTTCAACGCCCTGCACGGCGCGTCGCGATTACTGTTCTTCGATCAGGCCCACGACCGCCAGGTCGACATCTTCCTCAGCATCTTCGAGATGTGCCACAAGCTCGATTTGGAGCCACGTCTCTCCCTGCCCGGGCCGGCACTCCCGCCGGCCGATCTCCTCCTCCTCAAGCTGCAAATCGTGCAACTTAACGGCAAGGACATCACTGACGCGCTGGCCCTTCTGCTCCAATACGAGCCTGTCCCCAAGGACAGTGCGACGACACTGAGCACCGACTATATCGCCCGCCTGTGTGCCAACGACTGGGGCTGGTACACCACGCTGCATGACAATCTGGAGGAGGTACGGAGACGCTCCGGCGAGATTCTTACTAGTCCAGAGGATGTTGCGCAAGCGCAGGCCAGAATAGACGGGTTGCTCGCCGCCATGGAGCAAGCGCCCAAGCCGATGGGGTGGCGCCTGCGGGATAAGATTGGGCGGCGCAAGGTGTGGTACGAGCTGCCGGAAGAGGTCAAGCAGTAACCGCTCACCCCAGTCACGGCAATCGCTGTGGCCTGAAACATGCCGCGCCCGGCGTCTGTGCCCGTTGACACCCGTGTCACACAGTGCTGGCTTAAGCGCCTTACCGTACGCGGGAATCATCCGTTGGGTGGCAGGTGTGTCGCCTCACGGTGGCCCCATGAGGCAGGATGCGCGGCATCAATATAAATATGCAAAGTGTCGATACAAAGGTGGCAAGGAACGCCGTGTACAACGGCCGGGCTAGCCTGGGCCCGCGACTACGCGAGCATCGGCGACGGTTGAAGCTCACCCTCGATGAGGTCGCGCAACGAGCCGGACTGACGAAAGGATATCTCAGCGAGATCGAGCGCAACCAGGCCTCCCCATCGGTCGCCTCACTGCTCGCGATTTGCGATGCGCTATCTATCTCGGTCGGCACGTTGTTCAGTGTCAGCGACTCCGCTGTCATCCGTGCTGAGCACCGCCAATCGATCAAATTCGGTGGCATCGGCACCAAAGAGTTCCTGTTATCGCCCAATACGCGCAGCCGCATTCAGGCTATCTGGAGCGAGTTGGACCCTGAAGCCACGGGTGGTACGGAGCTGTATTCCTTACCGGCCGAGGAAGAGTTTGTCCTGGTCATGGACGGGCAGCTCGTGATTCACGTCAACGAGACGCACTTTGAGTTGGGACCCGGCGATGCATTCACGTTCGATCCCCGGGACCCGCATACGTTCTGGAATCCATCCCAGGATCAACCGGCGCGGGTGCTCTTCGTCGTTACCCCACCGCCCTATTAACACTACTTTGGCGTGATGCCATTTTCCCGGTTCAGCGCCCGGACATAGTAACTGGTCGTGAGGTGCGGTGAACCGCACAATCATCGTTAGGGACGATGCTAACTGGTCAATGTGACTGGCGATTGTGGAAGTCGCCAAAGTAGTGTTAACCGGGGGTGCTAGTTGTATGGTTTCCGGTCTTCAGTACCCGGCTGGTGTCCCCTTATCGGCTCTGCGCCATTCCTGATGCGGGGAAAATCCCCGCATCAGGCGACGGCGCCCATGAACATCAGCGGGCGGTTGCAGACCCTCGCCGCCTGATGCGCGTCTCCACTCCACCAGCGCGCCTACGGCGTGCTCCCGCCTCGTACGGCGCTCGGCTCCACCTGTACTGTGGTATCTTACACACAGGACCACCTGACCGGACCACCAGGCGCCATCCCAACATCGCCTGCGCAGCAGCGCCACGCCGCCGCGAGAGTGACCGCACCACAGCCGGGGCCGACAGGCGCGTGCGCCGACCCGGAGCGTGGCGCAGGGCGTTGGGAGGGATCGACGTCAATAGTGACCCTTTTCACCTACGGCAGCGGATGGCTAGCCGCCGCGCTCCTCGCCGCAGCCATCAGTGCGGCTGGCCTGACGCGCGTACTTCGCCGGCCGCACGCGCCGGCTGCGGTCGGCTGGCTCCGCTCCCACAACGGGCTCGGCGCGGCGGCAGCAACCCTGGGGGTGGTACACGGCCTGGGCTCCATCACCCGCGCGCAGCTCTCGCTCGGCGCTGACGTCGGTCTCTGGGTGGCCAGCGCCGCCATGGCCCTGCTGGTTTGGGAGGCCGTGCTCGGCCTGCTCCTGAGCGCGCCTGGCACGCCGCAGCGCCACCGGCTGCGGCGGCGTCACCTGGCTCTCATGGTCGCGCTCGTGGTGACGGTCACCGCGCATGTGCTGCTGAATGGGCCCGTTCCGCGGTGAGCGGTCCTCCACCAAGCCCAGGCAGGAGCATCCGAAGGCGCCGATGCGGCGCCAGCGGACACCCCGTGTGTGTTAGCCGCATAGGCGGACCGCACGTCCTGCTGACGTCACATCTGCGCCCCGAGCCTGTCCCTGGTCACATGCGTAGAAAAAGCGCCTTCCGCGACACCTTGACTGCGTCAGCGCCATAAGACCAGCTCATTGGCCATGCCGGGCACCGGGACCGTCGCGACGACCCGCTCTGTCCGCGTGTCCACCACGGCGATGTGGCCGCCCGTATTCGCGGCCACGTAGACATACCGCCCGTCGGGCGTGAGGACCAACCCGTGCGGCGCGCCACCCATCGGCACGCGCGCCACGATCCGGCGGGTCGCCGCGTCAACGACCGTGAGGACGCTCCCGCCCTGCCCCGTCACATAGACACGCCGGCCATCGGGGCGCACCGCGACCATCGCCGAGCCCGTGTGAATGGGTACCCGTGCACGGACCGCGCCGCTGGCCCGGTCGAGCACCACCAGATCACCGGGGCCGGCGTCGGTCATGTAGACGGTGCGCCCGTCGGGTGAGAACGCCACCGCGTGAGGCTGCAGGCCGGCGA
>JAABUX010008202.1_pt1 | contig 12094 bp, 12 predicted proteins | sample 5561851 | NCBI WGS metagenome assembly JAABUX01 (sample SAMN10711883, study PRJNA513361) | rock metagenome | isolation source: Antarctica rocks | place: Antarctica: Victoria Land, Richard Nunatak red sandstone | collected 2016-01-03 | reverse complement strand
AGGCACCCGCTGCTCCAACGACACATAGCTGAACATCCCATCCTGAAACCGCTCGTCTCCACGCATACCCGTAAGACGACCTCCACGTGCTCAGAGCCTGTGGATCGGTATCTATTTCAACAAGCTCTTAGGTGTTCAGTCGTGGCATCATCAAGTTCCCAAAGAGTGGAGACTACAGAATCGGCTCCCGCCTCAACAAAGGCATTGACAAGGTTTTCAACGCCTGCTTCCCCAACCGGCCCTACTCCGGTGTCACAAGCGGAGAGGGTGACCAGCTTCGCTTTCAGATGCAGGTTTCGGATCTCTCGGATCTGCAGCAAGCCGTCCTCGCTACCGTTGGAATCGGGTGCAAAGATCAGGGCTGAGCGTTCGGGATAATCGAGATCCGCATACCCGTGTAAAGCTAAGTGGATCACGTCGGTACTGTCGAGTGGCAGGCTCTTAAAATGTGCTTCGGTCGCGCTCGCTCCTTCGAGGATCGTGCTCGGTTTCGGAAGGTCTTGCGCGATGCTCTCCACCTCGAGTTTGCTATCGGGCAAAGCCACGAGCTGACTTCGCTGGGGTCCTGTGACCGCTCGTAAGATGGGGTTTCGGTTGTCAGCGGGCTGCGTCCATGCAGCTACGCCGATGTAGGGCATGGCGACCATTTGCTCTCCCTCAATCCGCCTACGGAGCAAAGAATAGACGGTGGAGGACGGGTTGACATCGACGGTATGGGAGCTAAGCACGTACCCGCTGCCATCTACCAGGGCTGAGAACGGTAGAAGATGTAGTGAACCGTCCGGGATGATGACAAGGTCGCTCTTGCTGGAATACTCCGAGATCGGTAGGAGTAGCTCAGAGAACAACTTCTGCGCAAGCGGCTTGTCTTCTCTTCTGGATCGTATTTCCTTCCGATACTGCGTTGCGTCTGTCTCTACAACCGACTTCCCAGGCAAACGGTAGGCTCTGACGGATACACGCGTGATCGCGAGTGCGTACGAACTCGGCTCAGCCAGAACGTATTCGATGAGCAGGCCTCCTGGCCCCAGCGTGTGTTGCAGTTCCGCAAGGTGGACTGGATGCGTAATGGTCTTCTGAGCTAATGTGTTTGGAGCCAGCGACAACTCCGCGGTGTAGATCGCATTGGAAATCCTCGTCCTGGTTGCCGGATCGTCGGTGTTGATGAGGGAGACGTTGAGCCTTGTGACCTCCTTCTCTTCGGGAGTCTGCTCATGGAGTTGCTGGTACTCATGGTGTTGCAGGGCCTCGGCTTCGAGCCGTCCCCTGACATTGTCTAGAATTTGCAATGCTTCGTCATACCGCCGCTGTGCACAGAGTGACGCAAAATAGCCAGAGTAGACGTTACTCATATCCGCCAAGAGCTGACGCTGAACGCCTGGGGCCGGGGCATGTTGGATCATGCCGTTCACCAGAGCGATAGCTTTCCGATAGTCCCGATCTGCTTCCTGCGTCTTTCCCATCCGGCTTTCAATATCAGCCTTGGTTGCGACGTTCCGAGGAACCAAGTAGAGCTCGAACGGAATGTATGTATTCGCTTCAATCGCCGCGTTGATGGCTGCGAGCGCCTCTGGGAGCCTACCGGCCTGTTCGTAAGTCACCGCGAGCACGCCGCCGGCGGTCACGAGTCCGCGAGAATTGCCGATGCGGCGAGAGATAGCAATGGCGTCCTCACAATCGGCAGCTGCAGCTGTGAGGTTTCCTTGGCCCTTCTCAACCAACGCCCGATCCAAGTAGAACTGTGTTCTCTCGCCATCGTAGAGGGTTCCCTGGAGTCGTTGAATGGATGCGTTAGCTAGCTGGAGGCCCTGGTCATACTGATGCAGACCTACAAGGGCCTCAATCTTGGCGGCCACGGCGATTGTTGGGTAAGCGACTGAGGGCGTCTCCTGAGCCAGCCGCAGGGCATCGTTCAATGGAGTGAATGCTTGTTTGTACTGTCCCATGTCCACCAGACCAGCACCGTAGAGACTGGCATACCGAACAGTCGCAGCGGGATCGTGTTCCGCTTTCGCCAGCATCCACGCTTTTATTGTCAAGTTCTTGGCAAGGGCTTTATCACCGAGGATGTACGCCGCAATTCCCTGCTCTCCCTGGGCGCGACTGGCGAGCATCAGGTGACCTTGTTCCAGGGCCAAGTGTTGAACCTCTTTCCATGTCGGAAGTGCAAGCGCGGCGTTGTAATTCGTTTCCACCATGCCGAGGATTGTTAGAATCCGCAGCCGGGTCTTCGGTTCTTGTGCTTCCGGCTTCTGCAGATCGGTCGTTAGCGAGAGGATGTACGTCGCGGCGCTCACGGTCTCATCGGCGGGAATTTCGCTCACAGTCGCGTAGACTGCCTTCGACCGCTCATTCTGTTTGCTAAACAGCAAAGCGGCGCGCTCGTAAAATGGTTTCGCGTCGGGCCACCGATTGCCCCATGAAAGAGTCTCCGCCTTGTCCAAGAGACCCTGGGCTGATTCGGGGGCGGCAAACGAACGATGCGGCATGATGGCTAAAAAGTAAGCAGCGCTTACGACGACGGCAGCAATTACACACGTGGCGGCAAATCTCTTGGCCCGAAAACGCATCATCTTAGTTTGAGGGATGTACACAGATTTGTGTAGACCAGGAACTTTGATTTGTCGGATTTCAGTGGCGCTTCATATTCAGCTTGCTGCTTTGGTTGTGAGACACACGCGGTATGGACCCGGAAAGGCTTGTGGCTTACAGTTTAGCCGCAGTGGTTTGAGGTGTGTAAGAGGCTCAAGGACAATTTAGACCATGCCAGGGTTCACTGAAAGCCTAGCGGTCGCTTCTGGTGCTCTTTCTGTTCCACTGCGGATGCTCTCAGCTCTTTACCAATAACGATCTCGTGCCCCAACCCTAATTAGGTATGTTTTGCTGTTGTTGCTGCTGGTGTTTGTTTTTCCTTTTGTCCTCCGTCTCCCTGGGTTTTCAGTGGTTCCACAGGCATAACGTCCTGCTACGTCCTGCTTCTTCCTGGAACATCTTGCTTCCTTATTAAGCACGCCCCGGAGGTACGGTGAATTCGCCTCGGAGGTACGGTGAACTCGCCCCGGAAGTACGGTTAATCCGCCTCGGAGGTACGGTGGGCGAATGAACTTCTCCTGTGTTCGCGGAAGTCCTGATATGTCGTATGGAATCAGACCTATATCATCACGCCCGCCCCGGAGGTACGGAAGTTTACCCACACGGAGATGCTTTCGCTGGTGGGAGCTTCATAAATACCGCAATTGCTTCAGATAGCAGCCTTTCCGCCCCGGAGGTACGGCGGACAGATAACAACACAGTGGGCCGTCTTCTGGCGTGGAAAACCCCTCCGGAATGGAGGGGGCTGGACCGACGATAGATGGCAACCGCCCTGTTAGTACGGTAGGGCAAGGCGTCGGGCACCCCTTATCAGCGTCTTTCCTTCTGTAGCTGGACCAATGAATAGGCCGAGTGTTCTGGCTTCTGCTAGAAGATCAGGGTAGACGATCTTGAGGGCCTTGATTGCATCCGCAAAGCGCGTCCGAATGCGCCAGTCATGCGTGTCCTCCTGCCACATCTGCTGCCTGAGATCCTCCCACCGGATGACGCTTTCCGTCCGCGCGGCGAAGGTCCGCCAGTGTAGGAACATCATGTAGTCGAGCATCTGAGGCTTACGCGCCAGGGTCCGCAGAATCGGCCACGGGAACGGAACGTGGTTTTTGCTGAGTTCCTGGAAGAAGGGATTGCTGAACAAAATGCCGGTTGGGAGGAACTCGTCCTCTCCTCCCCTTTCTGGAAAGGCGAGGGTATTTGTGTCCAGCAGCCTTGGCAAGTTGGACCGCTCCATGATTGGCATGATGAGGGCTTGGTCCTGGTTATTGGTTGTCCTCTCAACGGTGATGCTGAGGCCCGCAATACGCCGGTAGCTCTCCTTGAGCCGAGCGTAATTCTTACCTCCATCCGTCTGCTGCATGTCGGTGAGGAACTCGGTCGCAGTATCCCATGGGACGAAGGGTGTGCCGCTCTTGATCGAGCGATCGGTAGCCCAATGGAATAGGTTGCGGTCACTTCCATAAGGGAGCGGGACGCTTGAAAGCATGGCCTGGAATGTGACGGTGATGAGCGTGCCGTCTGCCTGACGGGATCTCCTCACGAGGGTGCGTTCCTTCGTCTGGCGATATGGCAGACCGCAAAGAACCATCACTTTAGCAATCTGGGTGAGTTGCGTCGGCTCCGGTCCATTCAGCTCTTGCTTGATGCGAACCAAATCTTTGGCGAGCTGGAGTTTCGCAGTGCGCCCTTCGGAGATGTGATTACGTTTGGCGGAGCTGCCGTCTCCACGCTTCACCTTGTGAAGTTTTCCTGCTGTTTTGGAGGATGCATCCGTCAACGCAAAAAGCTGTTTTTCTTCCTCGAAGATGTCGGATACTTTCTTCACCAGTGCTGCCTCCGGTGCAGCTGTTTTAGTACACCCGATTCCTCTTCGGATGATGAATCAATGCCCTCAACGCTGGGGGCCTTATATGCACGAAAGGCTACATCATCGCCCTTCGTCGCGGGTATAGCAGACCAGAGCCCCGCTAGGCCAATCGAACACGACTGAACCGCAACGCCTTTAAGGGCCTCTACTGTTTAAGCGTGATGAGAATGCCGTTTTGTGACAGCCCCGGTCGTTCTTTTCTGGTGGCGCTCATTGGCTGCGCGACCCATTCGGTTTGCACAAAAGACTACAGGATTCAGGGCTGCAACCCTTCGGTAAACTGGTCATCAGTAGCCCTCCTCCTCTGGGTGGGCTCTGGGCGGGGAATAAAAGTAGGTGATTCGGGGACTGGTCTCTCTGGATCGCCTATCCGCTTCAAGCCTCTGCGCTTTCGTCTTAAGAGACTGCTGCTTTCTTTTCGCTCACCCATCCGGTCAACAGGCGATTCAGCAAGTCCGACAAGTCCCCCTCGTTCCTCGCTTTCTTGAGGATTGCATTGGCATCGGCATGCGCATCGATGTTGAGGATGATGGTGAACGGTTTCATGTTGGGGTCTTTGGACTTTGCTACGCCTGTTGTGGGCCTTCCGACAGGCCGGGGCGCAACCTCACGGCGGGTTGCTGGCTGCTCCTGGGGCTTTGGCTCTACCGGCTCAGGTTGTGCCGGCATGGTCCGGTCCAACACATCAAATTTGCTCTTAGACATGGTTCAATACCTCCTGTGCAACGGTCTGGTAAGCGGCCCAGGCTCTTTGGGCGCGAGGCTGATCTTTGCTCGATAGGGCAAGGTTGTTGACGGTGGTCCCCATCTCAACGGCTTTGTCAAAGACTTTGAGCCTGGGAATATCGACGGAAAACATTGGAACGCCTCGACTGAGGAGAGCTTTGCGAAGCTCCACGCCTTCGGTTTCCGGCGGCGGGGGTACTCGTGTAAGGAGGACCCGAAAACTTTCACTTCCCATTTTGCGGAGTGCGCTAATGGTGAGCGCCAGCCCGTCATTATCGAGACCTGCCGGAACCGCTGGAATGATGAGGAAGTCACTTCCACGCATCAGCGCCGTTAGGTCTTCTTCACTTGGCCCTTGGCCGGTGTCGATGACTGTGTGCTCGTAGTGTCTCGATAGCTTCGCACCCTCCTCGATGCTGGCAACCTTGAAGGGGAAGCCCGGCCCTCTCTGACCCCAAGCCGTTGCATTGTGAGTGTTGTCACCATCAAGCAAAAGCGTGGGTGCTTGGAGATTGAGACAGGCGGCAAGGTGGACGGCGGTTGTGGTCTTTCCCACTCCTCCCTTGCTGTTGGCAACGGCAATTATCATGAGTTCATCCTTTTATAAGTATAAGCGTTCATGCTGAGATGTTGATAGCCGTTTATGTGGATATGTGTCGGGTGGTGAGCCTGGCTGTCCGGTACGCAAACAGCATCGGCAAGTCGATCTTTTCCTTGCCTCACCCTGAAGGGCCGGGTTTCTTCTGTCCTGGCCAGTTCCCCAATGTGCCGTAGCTCCTCGGCGGTGAGGCGGTCCGTTGTGAGTATGCGGAGGTCCACATAATGGCCTCCGCAGAGGCTCCAGTCGTTCTCGCCGATCCGCGCTCCTGAGTTCACCAGGAAGTGAGCCATATTGCTCCCCGATAGCCGCACAGTGGATACAACGCAGAGCAATCGGCCGTCGAAATGCCCCTTCCACATCGTTTCGTCGGCCTTGTTGGTCTTCCAACCCGCAGTCCAACTTTGCGGGAACTAAGGGTTGTGAAGTAGTCGCTCCATAGGCGGCTCATCGTTGAACCTTCGGGGCGTCGGCTGGCGCGGGCGACTCCGCGGTGCTCTTCCGCTTCCGGCGTTCGCGAGGACGCGCCCACGGCCCGGCCTGGCGTACAAACTCATGAATTGCGGCATCGAGTTTCAATCGAGCCTGGAGCACGTCGTACAAGGTGAAGCAGGTACAACAGCCTCCTTTGATCCCTCCGCGCCCGCTCTTTTCAGGGTTGTAGCCTGGGTGCCTGGGGCACTTTCCTTCGACGCGCTCCCGGATCGCGGCCTTGTATGTGAACTTCAGCATGTGGCTCTCCTCTCCCTCTCTTCGGTAAAGCGGAGGCCGGGGGCTTCCCGGCCTCGCGCGAGCTAGGCGGCGTTTGCGAACTTGGCGGGCTTCTTCGCTTTGGACTTGGTCGCTGTCTTCGCTGCCGACTTCGGGAGAGGTTTAGCCGTGGTCTTGTTGCCCTTCTTGGTGGGTGTGGTCTCTGGCTGAGGGGATGCGAAGGCGCGTTCTGCCTCGCCTAGAAAGTCAATCTCCTTGGCGTCCGGTATTGGGGTGTGGCCGGTGAGGACAAGGCGTAGGGCAAAGCCGGTCAGCTTGTCATCGGTGAGCTTGTCGATGGCGGATGTAAGAATCTGCGCGGCGGTCTGCTGGTTCGTCTTCTCGTCGGTATCGAATAGCTCGGCTACATCGTCGGCAAAGGTGTAGGGGTTGATGTTGGCGAGAGCGCGGAGAAATGCCCTCAGTTGCGCGGCGGTGAACATGGCCGGGGCGTTGTCAATGATGCGGTTGAACGTGCTTGTACGGGTCTTCTGCGCCCTCTCACGTTTGGCTCTTTCAGCCTCGCGCTCCTTGTTCTCGCGTTCATTCTCCAGGCGCTGCTCCTCGGCCCTCCGCGCCTCTTCCTTCTGCCGCGCCTTCCGTGCCTTATCGCTCTCAGGCTGCGAGGCCGGGGCCGGGGTTGGTGCTGGGGTCGCTGGGTTCTGGCCCTGCAGCTTCCGTCCTGCGAGTGGGTTGTGTACGGGGCAGTTGTTGTCTGTGCAAACGGTGAACGTGGTTCCTACCAGACGACCGGCAACAATGATCGCGGGCTTGGCTGTCGGGCATGGTGCGGCGGGTTCTGCGTCGGGATTCTCCGCTTTGACTTCAACCTCGCGGAAGACTCCACGCCGTACCGAATCGGGCCATTGGTCCGCCGTGCTGCTGTAACCGTTCACGATCTGCACCAGCTCAGGGCGGGAAGCGACTTCGCGTTGCAGGTGCGCGGTGATCTTGCCGTGATAGCAGGGGGAATCTAGGCACTGGTCGCCCTGGTCGGCAACGTCTGAAAACAGCGTTGTGTTGTAGCCGGTGCGTCGGGGGCAAGTAACGCAAGCTCCGGCCTCGGGCTTCAGTGCCGGGTCTTCGCGGTCGAATGGCGCATCCGCTAAGGCAAGGTAAAGGGTGCTCGTAATCCATGCGGAAAGGTGCTTGGCCGGCAGCAACTGCGATTCCGTCTGGCCGTACTCTTTTCTCCAACACTGCTCAAAGGCTGCCGCCTGGCTGTTCTTCGGAAGGCGAGCAATAAGGTTGGCGTGGCTGGCCGTGATCTTCTCTTGCTGGAACGCCTCGGCCACATGGGGTAAAAGCTGCAAGAGAGTGAGCCGTGCATAGATGTGACTCTGACTCTTGCCGCACTTCTCGGCAAGCGCGGCCACGTCGTAGCCGGGTAGGTCTAGAAGACGCTGATACCCTGCGGCTTCTTCGTAAGGGTGTACGTCCTGGCGCTGGCTGTTTTCGATTATCTGAACTTCAAGGGTTTGCTCGTCCGTCAATTCCAGAATGCGGACGGGCAGCTCGGGCAGCTCCGCGATCTGCGCGGCGCGAAACCGACGGGCTCCAGCAACAATCTCGTAACCGTCACTGTTCGGGCGCACGGTGATGGGCTGGATGAGGCCGTGGGTGCGTAGGCTCTCGGCAAGCTCGACCAACTTGCGCGGCTCGAACGTGCGGCGGGGATTGGTAGACGACTCATGAAGCTTGGAAAGGGGAAGGGTCTGGTAGGCTGTGGCGAGAATCGTTGTAGTGCTCATGGTTCGGTCTCCTGACTGGGTTGGTGCATCGTGGCGGTTGTGGGCGGTGTTATCAGCACCTCCCCGAACGGCTTAGGCTTCCTAAGCCGCGAGCGGTAGGGGAACGGGGTTGCTGTCTTCCCCGCCCTCCCCTTCCGTCGATTCCTCGCCTTCGTCCTCGAAGACTTTGCCGACAATCGCGTCTGTGGCTCTCTGCGCTGCGGCTGCGGCGGTGATAACTAGGCGGCTGTCGCCCTCTAGGGCCTTTACCCAATGCTGGAGGTAGGCGGTGGAGTTCTCTTCGGTGCGCTGGTTGGTAATGCCTGCGATGGCGCATAGAAAGCTGCTGCCGACTTCCGCCACTAGCTCCTCTTTGCTGTAAAGGTCATCCCCAAACGTGGTTCCAAAGGTGCGGTCTAAGCGGCTCTCATGGCCGGTGCTGTGGATGAGTTCGTGAAACAGGGTGGCGTAGTAGTGCGGCGCATCGATGAAGCGGCTACGGGTGGGCATATGGACGGAATCTGTACGGGGCCGGTAGTAGGCGCGGCCCTCATGCGCGTTGTCCAGCTCCAACCGGGGCCGGTCGGCCCATTCGGTAACGATGGCTTCGCAGCGTTCATCCTGGGCAACCTCGGGAAGGCTGGCGATAGTTTCAGGAACCTTCAAGCCGTCGCACTGCTCGACGTTGAACACAACGTATGTGCGGCAAAATGCGCTCTTGCGGTCCTTCCTTGTCCTTGGTGCCTTCAACCTCGGTCGGCTTCGCGGTCTTCGCATCTCGCTTGGCGATCTTCCAAAAGACGATCTGCGTTCCCTTTTCACCCTTGCGGACATTGCCGCCTAGCTCCTGAGCCTGTTTGTAGGTAAGCCAATACGGGGATGTGAAGCTGCTCGACCAAAGGATGAGGATGTTTGCGCCACGATAGGGAGAGCCGGTGCGGAAGTTGCGGGGGAATGGGTCGTTGCTGCCGTTGCCCTTCCAAGGTTTGGCCCATGGGATAATTCCAGTTTTGAGGGATTCGATGATTCGGGCGGTAACGGCTTCGTAGGGGTTGCTCATTTGGTCTGGTCTCCTCTGGTTAGGTCGGGGTCTTTAACCCCTCCCTATACTTATAATTATATCAGTATAAGTGTATATGCTGTCAAGTATTTAGGTGGAAATAATTATAAGTGTTTATGCGCTTGTAACTTTGAGGACTAAGAATGGCGACCCTTGCGAGTCGCCTTCCCTGGGGGTTCCTGGTGAGCTAGGCTTCTTCGTTCGCGTCGCTAACCTCCTCGGCCTGGCTGTAGTCGATCTTGATAATGCTGTTCGCCTTGATAACCCACGTCCTCATGTCGAGGCCGTCTTTCTTGTAGGTTCCCGTCTTCACCTTGCCCTCGATCTGCATGGGCGTTCCCTTCTTGAGCGAACCGGCAAACATGGTCCTCGGTCCCCAAACCTCTACATCGAACCAATCTGTTCGCTTGTGCTCTACCTTCTTGTCATCCGTCCACTTTTCGTTGACTGCTACGCTGAACGTGACGACTGTTCCGCTGGGTGTGGTCTTCGTTTCTGCGTCTTGGCCGATGTTGCCGATGAAGCGGAAGCTGTTACGGGCGTTGTACATGGTTGGTCTCCTCTGGTAGGGAAGATGTCTTCCCCACCCTCTGTTTATAATTATATCAGTATATGTGTATATACCGTCAAGTGTTTATATGTACCTAATGGGGTTCCCTGTTGTTGCTGCGGCCCTTTGATCTTTCCTCGGACCTGGCAAACACAGCTCGATCCGCGCAGACCAGAAACTCAGAGCTCCAAGCGCATGTGTCTTTGTTCCCTTAGAAAAACCATGTTTTTCTTTGAAAAACTGGTGCTCTAGTCTCTGCTAGAACCGGGGAAGCCAGCGGTCAAGATGAGGCCGCTTTTGGCCTCCCGCTTAAGGCGGCGCGAAGCGGTCTTGACGGTTGGCGCGGTTCTGGCTGCCTTTGCTTTGGCATTTGCTCTAAACTTTCAGTAGCCCCGTCGCCGTAGTCGGGTGCGGCTGTGGGAGGGTGCCCGTTTTATCGGCAGCCTTCCAAGGAACGGTGCGAAGGGTGGGAAACGGCCTTCTGTTTTCCATGCTTTGCACGGTTTCGGCAGACGCACCCGATGCTCTTGCCGTGGGAGAGGCCAGCTTTACCGGCGTCTTCCAAGCGCAGCGGCATTTCCATGGCTGGGGCGTTGCGGGGTGTCCCCGCAGTGGGGGTGGCGGAAGACAGCGGCTTTATCGCTGGCTGGAGACAGGGGGATGCTTCCCCCTACACATCTAGCTTCTGCTGTTCTGCTGTTCTGCTCTCTGCGCTTCCATTGCTTCAAGCTCTTCGTACATCGCTTGCAGCTCGCTCGGCTTCTCGATCCGGTACGGTTTTCAGGCTCATGGCTGCCGGCGAATCGCTCTGTATTTTCGGCCAAGCCCTGCTCCTATAGAAGCAATCTGAGACTCTGGGTGTATGCCGGCCAGCTCATCAACGGATCGAAACGAGACGTGCAAGTTGCCAGGGCTAAGGCTTACGCGGCTTGGCAGGGCTTCAAACGAAGCGGGAGTAAAGTCTGTTTGGACGAGGGAACGAATCTTCTTCCTTGATGCTGCCGGTTGCTCCTTGCGGAGCTGACCGAATAGGGCTGACGTGTTCTTGGCCTCGCGCACTTGTTCAAGGAAGCTGAGAAGCGATTCTCTCGAAGCCAAGTGGCCTGTTCCTACCTCAGTTGTCGGCAGGAGCTTCAAAGCTTCTGAGCTGCCCGGGGCTGCAACTCAAACAGGTATTCGAGGTCTCGGCGTTCATCATGTGAGCGGACAGAGGAAGAAACAGATCGTGTGATGTCATACAATCGCGGAAGCCATGACGCGGGACGGGGCACAGGTTTCTCCCTGTAAATCGATTATTGCGTGTAATTTACAGTGACCAAAGCGTCAAGGATATACGTTCGCTCTCGCGCACTAATCACGGTTTGGATGCGTTAGGTCCCTTACCGTGCTCTAATGTTTGTTTTCTCATGGGACGCAAGGGGAAGAGACGTAGCGGCTGCCGCTCGATCTGCTGCGTCCCTATGAGTCGGAAGAGCAGAAGTCTTTGTGGCCAACCCGAAGGTAGGAACAGCCGCAACAATGGTCTAGAGATGATGCGCGCGGCTAGAAGGGCGGCTGAAGCCGGCGAGTTGCCGCTTTAGCCTGCCACCTTCGACCGATTCCCGGGCGTCGGGAATGCATATAGGCTGGCAGGATGGGAAAGGCGGTTTATGTTCTTCTCGGCCTGATGCTGGCTACCGTTCCTGGAACGGCTCAGACGCTCGAACATCTGTACTCGCCGGGAACGAACCTTGAGCGAAGCGAGCTGGCCCAACTCGACACCGCGACCCGCTCCGTGGATGTGGCGATGTACAGCTTCACCGACCGGGAGCTTGCGGAGGAGCTGGCTGCGCTCGCCCACAAGGGAGTCAAGGTGCGGGTCTACCGGGATCGGGAACAGTATCAGCAGGAAGGGCAGAGGGACGCCCAGAACACGACCGCTATCCTGCTTGCTGCGGGCATTGAGGTCCGGGTCAAAGGTGCAAGGGATCTCATGCACCTCAAAAGCTATGCCATCGACGGACGCCTGCTGCGTACCGGCTCCGCGAACTGGTCTCCCACGGGGCTCAAGCGTCAAGATAACGATGTTCAATACGAGTCGTCGCCGGAAACGCGTGGCATTAGAGGGTGTTATGAAGTTGCGAGCTTGATGATCTTGGCGGTCATGAGGATGGCGAAGGCGATGAAGTGGATGCCTTTGAGTGTTTTTGGGAGTCGTTCGTAGTCTCTGGCGAGTCTTCGGAAGCGG
>JAABUX010008201.1_pt1 | contig 12097 bp, 12 predicted proteins | sample 5561851 | NCBI WGS metagenome assembly JAABUX01 (sample SAMN10711883, study PRJNA513361) | rock metagenome | isolation source: Antarctica rocks | place: Antarctica: Victoria Land, Richard Nunatak red sandstone | collected 2016-01-03 | reverse complement strand
GCACAGAACAAGAAGGGCAGCACAGAACAAGAAGGGCAGGCACGGGGGCCTGCCCCTACGGGTTTTCGTCGGGTATACTCCTTTCATGCCTGCTTTCGCCTCGTCCAAAAAGCCCACCCCGCCGAAAAAGCCGCGCAAGCCGGAGTTCTCGCCCACCCGCCTGCGCTCCTTCCTTTCCTGCCCCATGATGTACCGCCTGGATTATGTGGACAAAGTCGGCAAGTTTTATCATCGCGCCCGCGCCGGTTTCACGTTCGGCTCGACGCTCCATCAGGCCTTGCAGACGTTCCACGAAGAAGGCGGCAGCGCGGCGGTCTCCGCGCCGGAGCTGGTGGCAAAGATGGAAACGGTCTGGCAGTCGCAAGGATACGAAAGCGCGGCCCATGAAGCCGAGCACAAAGTCGAAGCGGCGCGAATACTCGAAACCTACCATGCGGCGTCGGAAGCGCGTGCCGAACAGACCCGCCCGTTTCTCATTGAAAAGATGCTGAAATGGGACATGGGGCCGTTCGTCTTGACCGGGCGCATTGACCGGATTGACGAGCATCTGTCCGACGGGTCTTTAGAGATTGTAGACTACAAATCCGGGCGCATGGAAGTCACCGAAGCCGATGTCAAAAGCGCGTTGGCGATGTCCGTTTATCAGCTTCTCGCCAAGCGCAGCAACCCGGACCGCCGGGTCTACGCCACGATCCATGCCCTGCGCGGCGGCGTCACTGCGTCCGCATCGTACACCGACGATGAGCTGCTGGCCTTAGAAGAAGACCTGCGCGGCATCGGCATCACGATCTTAGAGAAAGACTTCGAAGCCGTCCGCCCCATCCCCCTGCCTGACGTCTGCCCCTGGTGCGACTTTTTGCCCCTCTGCACCCGTGCCTGGAAGCGCGAGGGGAGGGACTACACGAGTGAGCTTGGAGTATAACCGTTTTGTCGTATATGTTTGAGGTTTACTACCTCGCACCGCAAGACAAGGAGCGTGAAGCTCACATCTTATCCGAAGTTGAGGCTGGCGGCGGCTGGTTGGACTTTTGGGAAACGATGAATGACGAGCGCACTATTGTCTTGACCTACGATTTTCCTGAGTTGGAACAAGCGCGGAGCATCATGGAAAAGTTACAGCAGGCCGGAGAATATGTAGAAGGTCCGCAAGATTATGGAGATTAGGTCAAGCGCGAAAGAAGCGTGGAACTGAATTCCTACGCTATGGGGCGAAGCGCCTACTGTCCGCCTTCGCGGACAAGGGCAGAGCAGAAACGGAGGGAGGGTAGGGGCAAGCCCTACCCCTACGGGAAAAACGCGGTTAGGCGATTTCCTCGCCAATGCCGAGCGCTTTGAGGTCGCTGCGGGAGCGGTCGTCGGAAGAGACTAAGGCTCGCATCTGGGTGGCGACTTCGCTTTCGGTGAGGCTCTGGCGGGACATGGCGTCGCGGACGAATGAGACGCGGTCGTGGGCCATCAGCAAATCCAGGCTGGAGATGTCTAAGATGTCGGCGAGGGCACCGAGGGCGGGGACAGTCTGGGCGATGTCGCTTTCGGCCCTGGCCCGGAGCAGAGTTTGGGCGTATTCCAGCTCGCGCATCGCCTGGTCGAGCGGGGCGCTCATCACCCGGAACTCATTGACTTTTTCTGCGAGATCGCCGCTCAGTTCTGCCGCCATACCGTTTGTTCCTCCACACTGTTGTTTATTATACCCTGCCGAGGGCGGTGTCAACTTGACAAATGCGAGGCGCGAAGTGTAAGATAGATTATGCCCGTTTCCGCCGCGACTGCCTCCGCTTCTTCCCTTTCTGCGCTGCCGCCTGTGGCCCTGCCGGCGTTTGAAGGGCCGCTGGATTTGCTGCTGCATTTGATCCGTGAGCACCGCGTGGACATCGCCGACATTCCCATCTTGCAGATCACCGACCAGTATTTAGCCTATTTGCGGGCGATGGAAGCGATGAACCTGAATGTCGCGGGCGAGTTTCTCTTGATGGCGGCGACGCTTTTAGAAATCAAGAGCCGGATGCTGCTGCCGAAGCCGCCTCGCGTGGAAGACGCCGAGGAAGGCGAAGACCCGCGGTTAGAACTGGTCCGGCGGCTGGAAGACTACCAGCGCTACAAGCTGTTTATTGAGACGCTGGCGGGGTGGGAAGACGACCGGCGGGCGCTCTTTTTTCGCGGCCAGGGCGACTACGGCGGCGAGTATGTCCTGCCGGTCGAGTTCGGGACGCTGAAGCCGGGCGCACTGCTCAAAGCGCTGAATCGGCTGCTGGCCGAAGCCGGGGACGGCGGCGACCAGGCTGTCACCAGTGTGCGCCGGCAGAAGATGACGCTTCGGCTGGCGATGGCGTCGCTCTGGCACAAAGTCCAGCGCGGCGGCGCGGGCGGTATTCTGCTGGAAGACTGTTTTGAGCCGCCTTATGTGCGCTTAGAGATCGTCATGCTGTTTCTGGCGCTCTTGGAACTGCTGCGGAACCGCCGCGTTCAGGCGATGCAGGAGCGACATTTAGGCCAGATCGTCTTGACGCCACTCACGGCAGAAGTCATAGCGGCAGACGCCGATGTCTGAGCTGTTTTTAGAAACAGACCTGCCGCCGCTGCTGGAAGCGTATTTGTTTGTCGCCACGGAGCCGGTGCAGGCCGCCGAAATTGCCCGCAGTTTGCAGATGGACACGGCGGCGGTGGAAGAAGCGCTGGAAGACATGGTGAACGCCTACACCCGGCGCATCAACTCCGGCCTGCATGTGGTGCGGATTGCCGGCGGCTACCAGATGGCGACTCGGCCCGCGCTTGCGGCTGGAATCGGGCGGCTGCTGGCCGCGCCGAACCAGAAAGTGCGGTTGTCCAAGCCTGCTTTAGAAACACTGGCGATTATCGCCTATCAGCAGCCGGTGACCCAGGCAGAGATTGAAGCTGTGCGCGGAGTCAGCGCCGATGGCGTCTTGAAAACTCTGGCAGAGCGTCAACTTATTGCCGAAATAGGCCGTAAAGAAGTGGCGGGCCGCCCAATTTTGTACGCGACCACGCCGGACTTTCTGCATTATTTTGGCCTGCACACGCTGGAAGACTTGCCGCCGCTGGAAGACATCGCGCTGGGAGATGATACCGAGAGCGACAAAGTGGCGACGCAGGATGCCTTGCAAGCGGTGGGTTTAGATTAGCTTTCTTATTCTTCAGTGCCGGAGGCACTTTGTACACTTTTAGCTCGGACTTTCAAGGCCGGGTATACTTATGCTATGCTCAAACGCGCCCAACTTTTACTCGGCTTCCTTTTTCTGCTCCCGCTGCCGCTCTCGGCACAAACCCCGCTACCTGCTCCCGTACCGCCCATAGCCAAGCCGCTGACGCCCGTAGTCCATAGCCACTACTCGGTCTTAGTGGATGCCGTGTCTGGGAAAGTCCTCTGGGAGCGCAACGCCGAAACGCCGCGCCCCATCGCGTCCACGACGAAAATGCTGACGGCGATTCTGCTTTTAGAGCGCGGGCACTTAGATGACATCGTGACCGCGCCGAACGGTGTGCAGTACCTGCCGGACAGCAGCCTGCACCTCAAACCCGGTGAAAAGCTGACCCTGCGTGACCTGCTGTATGCGATGCTGCTGCGCTCGGCCAACGACACGGCCGTCACCGGCGCGGTCTACCTCAGCGGCGGTGTCCCGGCATTCGCGAGAGCTATGAACGCGAAGGCGAAGGAGATCGGTGCAACGCACTCCCATTTTGTGACGCCGAACGGTCTGCCCGCGCCGGGGCATTACTCGACGGCGGGAGACTTGGCGGTGATCGCGGCTTACGCTGTCAACAACCTGCCGATGTTCAACAAAATTGTGAAAACACCGGCCTACAAAGTTCATCGGTCCCTAGATCAGCGCGATGTCTGGGTGCGAAACACGGCCGCGACGTATCTCAAAAAGTTTCCGGGGGCGGACGGCATCAAAACCGGGTATATTCATCAGGCGGGGCACTGTTTTGTCGGCTCGGCGACGCGCGGCGGCTGGCGGCTGATTGCCGTGGCACTCGACAGCAACGACTGCCGGGAAGATGTCGAGTCGCTTCTGAGTTATGGGTTCGCTGAGTTTGCGCCCACGACCGTCATCCATCAAGGGGATGCCGTCGGCGCGATTGACATCCCGAGCGCGGCTGTGCCTGTCAAAGTCAACTGCTCGGACGCGCTGTTCATTGTGGCTTCCAAGCGCCATTCGGTGCCGGACGCTCAGATCAAGCTGACGCCGCTGCCACTGCTGCCACAGGCTCCTATCTCCAAAGGAACGCGGCTCGGCACGGTTACGGTGCTGGTAGACGGCAAAGTGCAGACGACGGCGGCGGCGCTTGCGGCAGAAGATGTTTCGGTCCGGCCCGCCGCCCTGGTGCTGCGGACAACAAAGATAATTGGGCTGACGCTGCTGAAAGCCGCCGGAGCGCTGGCCGCTCTGGCGGCGCTCGCGCTGATAGGAATGATACTCTATGGAAGAACGGCTTCAAAAAGTGCTCGCCTCCGCCGGAATCGGCTCGCGGCGGGCGTGCGAAGCGTGGATCGCCCAGGGCCGGGTGCGCGTTAACGGGCAGGTCGTCACGGAGCTTGGCACAAAAGTAGACCCCGAGACCGACAAAGTCTTGTTTGATGCTCGTCCGGTCCATCCTCCGCGTAAGCGCTACTACTTGGCACTGAACAAGCCGAAGGGCATTATCTCGTCACGCTCCGACCCGCACGGCCACGCGGGCCAGATGGTCACGGACCTTGTGGACATCGGCGGCAAGCCTATGCTGCGGCCTGTCGGCCGCCTGGATGCCGACAGCGAAGGCCTCATCTTTTTGACCGACGACGGCGACTTCTTATTTAAGATGACGCATCCGCGTTACCATGTCCCGAAAACGTACCGGGTCGCGGTCTCCGGCGTCCCCAGCGAAGACGCTTTGAAGCGTTTGCGGCGCGGCATCATGCTCGACGACGGCATGACAAAGCCTGCCGAGAACGTCCGCCTGCTGCGCGGCAAGCAGAATGCCGACGGCACGGGGCAGGGGGAAGTCGAGTTGACCCTCTATGAGGGCCGCAACCGGCAGGTGCGCCGCATGATGGCCGCGCTCGGCCACACCGTCACCCGCTTAGTTCGCGTCCGCATCGGCGATGTACGTCTCACCGGCCTGCCGCCGGGTGCCTGGCGGCACTTAACGCCCGGCGAAATCGCCGCGCTCACGCAAGAAATTCCATCCACACAAGAAACAAAATCACAGCAAGAAACAAAATCACAGAAAATAGAGGAGAACACCCAACCATGGCCCGCACCGCAACCTTCGACACGACCCAAGGCATCATCGTCGCCCAGCTCACTGAGGACGACGCGCCCCTCACGACCGCAAACTTTATCGAGCTTGCCGAAAAAGGCTTCTACAACGGGCTGACATTCCACCGGTATGTGGCAGGCTTTGTCATCCAGGGCGGCGACCCGGACGGCAACGGCTCTGGCGGCTCCGGCAAGAACATCAAAGGCGAGTTTAGAGACAACGGCGTTCCCAACTCCGGCAAGCACGACGCGGCGGGTGTGCTGGCAATGGCTCGTTCGGGGGACCCCAACAGCGCCTCGTCGCAGTTTTATTTCACGCTGGCTCCCGCGCCGCATCTCGACAGCGGCTATGCGGTGTTCGGCAAAGTGACTTCAGGTTTAGATGCTGTCATGGCGCTCCGCGAAGGCGACAAGATCAATTCCGTGACGATTAGTGGCAGCTAAGTGCAGAAATCGGCACTGGAAGTGCCGGTTTCTGACCCTCGGAATCTTAGGGAACTTTTGGCAGGCTATGAACGCTTATCAAGGAGAACGGGGCCATTGGCGGCCCATTGTCCCATGAGGCTGTTTCCGGACCGGAAAAACGCGCCGCCCGAAGCGCACTGCGGGAGCCAGGACTCGGGGCTGTCCGAGGATGATGTAGACTTGTTTGCCCGGCTTCTTGCCGCGCATCAGGACAAGCTCTACCGAGTCGCCTACCGCATGGCAGGACACCACGAGGACGCGCAGGATTTGCTGCAGGACGCCCTGCTGGAAGCCTACCGGTCGTTTAAGAAGTTTCAGCGCGGCAGCTATTTCGATAAATGGCTGTACCGCATTATGACGAATACATTCATTGACCGCCAGCGGCATAAGAAGCGGGTGGGAGTAGTGGAGTCGCTGGATGCGCCGCTGCCCGGCTCCGGCGAAGGTGAGGGAGCCGGGCGGGACATCCCGGACTGGGCCGATGAGCCGTCCCGGCGCATTTTGCAGGACAAGTTCGACGAGCCGGTCCAAAAAGCACTGGACAGCCTGCCGCCCGAGTTCCGGATGGTGCTGATTTTGTCGGATGTGGAAGAGTTTTCCTACGAAGAAATCTCCGAGATGATGGACACCCCGATTGGCACGGTCCGCTCGCGCCTGCACCGTGCCCGCTCCATGATGCGGCAAAAGCTGACAAGTAAATAAACAAGTCAATAAGACCGATAGACAAATAAAACTGACGAACAAACAGAGCTTCAGCGCGTCAGTAAGAAGATTATGAGAAGCCTTACGCACCCACATGGCGAGCATTTGTCCGCCTACATAGACAGCATGCTGGATGTTTCGCGAATGCGCGGCATCGGCGAGCATCTGCACGTCTGCGCGGCCTGCCGCAGCCTGGAAGCCGAGCTGCGCCGGACCAAATATCTGGTGCGCGGCCTGCCCGATCCCGTTCTGCCCGGAGCTGAGTTCTGGACCGCCGCTTACCGGCAGCTTCGGCTGGATGACCGCGAACGCGCGAAAAAAAAGCGCCCACTCTGGCAGACCCTGCGCGGGCCGGAACAAGCCGCGCACCGCCGCTGGGTGGGGGGGCTTGCCGCCGCCGCTGTTGCAGGCATGCTGCTGACCGGGCCGCTGACACCTGCGCCGCCCCTTCCCGCGCCGGCCTCGCACCTGATTGCGCCGACTGCTCCTAGAGCATTAGTTCCCGCCCAAGATGTTTCGCCCGATGTGTCTTCACTGGCCGCGCTGCACACGGATTCGGTTTCGCGCCTGCCGCTGTCGGACCCAGACCGGCAAAAGATGATCGCCGCCGACGTTCAGCAGGGGGCACAGCCCGCAGACACTTCGGAGGCGGCAGGCTATGCCGATGCGCCTCTCTAACACCGCGCTGGGGCTGGCTTTTGGGTTCCTGCTGCTCAGTGCAGCCTGCTCTAAGCCAGCCTCGGCGAAGCCTTTCCATGCGTCACTTTCCACCCGGCTCAGGGCGCGGGTGAATAAAACACGGGTGAAGCTGCCGGCAAGACGCATCACAAAAGCGCCTGTTAAGAAAATCCCCGCCAAGAAAATCCTCGCGAAAGCGCCGACTGCGGAATCGCTGTTTGTCAAAATCCTGCGCTCCGATGACTTGTACCCCTACAAAGGCCGGCAGATCACAACCTACTGGCGCACCGGACGGGTCATGGAAGTGCTCGTCTTTCATCAGCCTACCGATGATCAGCGCATCCAGTTCTTGAACCCGGAAGTGGAGCATGGGCGGCTTCTGGTCAGCGACGGCACTCAGCAGTGGGAATACGACCCGCACCAGAAGCTTCTGCGCCACCGGCGGCTGTCACCGGGCGCTCTGGATGACGATGACCTTCTTTCCTATACTCTGCTGCGGACTAACTACCTGCTGACGGTTGACCCCAAGCCGCATGTCATCGCAGACCGCAAAACGTATGTAGTCACCATCAAGCGCCCGTCAGGCCAGACGCTCGCCCGGCGGTTCTGGATTGACGCCGGCAGCGGCCTGATTCTGAAGCGCGAGATTTACCGTGACGACGGCAAGCTGGCCGTCTCGGTGACCTTCTCCGACATTACCTACCATCCGGCTCTGGCCCCCTCCTTGTTCACCCTCTCCGGCCTCGCCAGGACCGTCCGCGTCGCCGAGCTTCCCACCGCCGAAACGGCCATCCCGCTGTCTTCCGTGCGGACGCAGCTTGCCGGCAAAGCGTCCGCTCCATCCTCGCTCGCCGGCTACCGGCTGGTCGGCGCAACGACAACGAAAATCGGCGAGCGCCCCGTCCTGCACCTGCGCTACTCCGACGGCCTCAATTTGGTGTCCCTGTTTGAGCAGCGACGCACCCAGCCCAGCCGCCCGACCCTCGTGCCGCCGGGGATGCGTGTCACCCAGATCGGCACCACGCCCGTGCACATCGCCCACCGCGCCTCCCTCACTACTCTAAATTGGGACACGGCCACCCTCAACACCACCCTGATGGGCGAAATGGGCCTGTCCACCCTCCGCACCCTCGCCCAATCCGCCCTCCAAAATCGCTAATAAATTATTTTCTAAAATCTCTTGACAAACTTCATCTTCGGCCTTATACTGTTCCTAATGCAACCAACGCCAGCAGTACCGGCGATGTGCAGACCGCAAAGGAGACCGTTTCCATGTTCTCAGCTTTGTTTGCCTCGTCCCTGCCTAAGTTTCGTCCCAGCCTTATATTATATAAGGCTTTGCTTCCCTCTTGCCTTGCTTTGTCGGGCCTTTTTGCCACGCAAGCCGCGCAAGCGCAAATGCCTGTCCAAAACACCGGCGGCACCTGGGTCGTCACTGACAGCAACGGCAAAACCATCACGCAGAACCCCAACGACGGTACTTACATGCTCTATGGTACTGTGACCGAAACCGCCTCGGAACAATACCCCGGCGTTCTCGCTGCTGCCGGCACTAGCACGATCTACGGCAGCGCTTACGTCCCCAACGAGCTAAATCCCAACCCTAACCCTCTTTACAACGGCGGAAGCACAGCCTTCGGCGGCGGCCCTAACGTCTATGTCATCGCCTCAAACGCCGAGCAGTACAACGGCAGCAATATCCCCTACCTCGGCTCGCCTACCTCACCCGTGTTCTTCAACGGCACTGTCGGCATGAAGGGGTCCGGCACCCTGACGCAGACCTGGACGTGGGTTCCCGCCCCTGCGCCTGGCGGCCTGCCTGCGCCGGCTGTCCTGAGCCTGCTGGTGTCCGCGCCGGTCAGTGCGGATATTGCTCCCAACTACAGCAGCCCAAGCGTGACCAGCGGGTTGACAGGAACGGCATCCGCCTCCAACGGCCTCGGGGACACAGCAAGTGTCATGGAGGGAAGCAGCTATATGGTGCAGAACTTGCCGGGCCTGCACTTGATGCAGCTTCCGGTGGGTGCTGGGGGCAAGGTAACGGTCACCGTGTCGGCTCAAGCCAGCGTATCGCTGACCAACTCGGTCTTGTATGGCACGTTTGTTTTGAAGCCAGGCGTTCCTCCGTGGGGTCCGTTCTACCAGTTCACGCCGACCAACGGGAATGCCTGCTCGACGGGCGGTGCCGGTGTTTCAGCCAAAGCACAGCAGGATTATCGGACGTTGACAATTAGTGCAGGCGTCGATGTGACCAATACAAAACAGGTATTGTTGAGTGCTGCGGGTGTTGTCTCAATTGACGCCAATGGAGACCAAAACTTCTTTCAGACACCGAATACACGCACCCCTGACGGAACCATGCACGGTGACACGATTTATACCTATGTGGGTCACCACGATGGTGCTCAAGATGCTTTCAATACCAATTGGATATACTTTACGCCAAACTATAGTGGCAACTGGCACTACAAAGCTGGGACAACCCATAACGGCAACTCGATTGTAGTACCGAACGTCGTTGCTCCTGATACTTGGAAATGGTCGCCTTCCGAGAGCCAAGATGGCTGGGACTATGGCCTTTGCGAGATGTCGCTGGCCCCCAACTATGCAATAGTAAACGGCTATGCACAAGGTCAAGATGCACCGAGCGTTTACAATGTTGGCTACTCAGCTACCGACAACACGGACCAAGCCAATGCCAGCGCGAATTATATGATGACTTTACATGATCCTGTTGAAAAGAACTACCCAGACCACAAGACTAGCGATTTCGTCAATCCTCGGCAGGTAAGTGGCAACCTTATTTCTAGTGGCACTTCAGATACGCTCGGCGGGGGAATTGCGATACAAATAGACTATTCTTTGTCTATCTCCCTTACCGGGCCTGAAGCTTCGTGGGTAGCAAAAGTTTTGGGGCTTAACGTAACGGCTTCAGTGGAGCAGGATTATCAAACGATCAGCAATGTTTCCACAACAGGTCTGCCCGCAGGCTGGTACACCTCTGTAGTGGAATATGACCATTATTACGATCATGTCGGAAAAACAGATGGATGGAGTACCACAGGTTATACCGGTACAGACCCATACTACATCCGCGAGATACCAAGTGTTGCAGGTGACCAGTGGGGCATCAAGATGGCTGCCCCTACGCCCCCTACAGGTGGACAGGTTGGGGCGCACTAGGGATTGTTGCGATCAGTCCAAGCAGTGCTTAGGTCTTCGCCCTAAGTAGTCTTCATGCCAGGATAGCGCCCAAAAGGATTTTTACGATGAAGAATACGATAACATCTTTCCCGGCCTTAGTTGCTTATGGTATTGTCGCTCTTGCTGCAAGTACCCATGCGGCTTCCTCTGTTGACCCACGTCTTGTTTTGATTACACCAGTGCAGTTAGAAGAAGGGATCAACCAGACTGCGATCAGCTCACCGAAACAACTCGAACTGCTCTCTAGAGCACAAAGTTCTCACCTTGCCGTTTTGGCCTACGAGCAATACAGACAAATTCAAGACAAGCGTCCCAGAAGTGCCCAAGCAAACTTGTTGGCAGGTATGGCGGCTGTTAATGATTGGGAATACCAAACAAATCCCTCTACGACGCAGTCGCCACCTTCACCGCAAGCACTGAATGTGCTAAAGGAAGCGCGTTTGTTCTTGAGCCAAGCGGTGCAGTTAGAGCCGAACTCACCCAGAGCAAATATGGAATACGGATATTTCTTGTGGCAATATGGATATGATGGTCGTTCTGCTAACCAAGGGTTTTCCCTAATTCAAAAAGCTGTCCAGTTATCGCCTAATGACCCTGCGGCACACGTTCTCCTTGGCGATGTGTGCTCGAATCCTTACAGTTACCACGCAAGCCATTACAATGCCATACGTGCCACAGGAGAATACCAACTTGCAACAACATTGGACCCGCTCTATGCGAGTCCGCATTGGGGGCTTGTAATCCTTGATTCATTATTGGGAAGATACCCAGAGGCAAAAATCCAGATGACGGATTTCCTAAGTCTCTCACCTGCTAATGTCGCCAACGAAAAGATTGTTAGGGTTTTGCAAACAGGGATTAGTAGAGGACTTAGAAAAGGCTAAAGAACAGTAACAACACAGGCTCCTAACGCATCTGCGTTGGGAGCCTTGTTCTTTCAGGAACTTGTTTCTAATTCTTCATGTCGCGGCGGAGGGTGTGGCAGAGGCGGGTCATTAGGTGGAGGGAAAAGTCGTCGTCGGCGTTTTTGAGGCCGGCTTCGGCGTAGGGCAGGGCGGCGGCGGGGTGATGCTCGGTGTAGGACAGCAACATTGCCATTTCGCGGTCCAGTTCCCAGTCGTTGGGGTTGCTTTTGATGCCCTGAGCAATCACTTTTTCGCCCTCGGCGAGATGGCCGGTGCGGGGCAGGATCGCGCCGCCCATGAGCTGATATGCCTGGACAAAGTGCGGATCGAGCGTGATGATGAGCTGAAGCATCGGCAGGAGGCTTTCGTTCTTGGACCAGTCCCCGCCCTGGGCCATGTACTGATGGTGGTAGTGGTCAATCACTTTGTCCCAGATCAAGTTCGCGGCGGCAATGCGGAACTCGCCGCCGGCCTGGGCGAGCGCGGCGTTCTTGCCGGCGGCGGCGCTGGACACCAAGTACCCCTGCGCCTGGCCCGCGTTCTGAGAAATCTGCTCGAGCGTGCCGGCGGCGGCGAAGAAGCCGAAGCAAAGCAGGACGCTGGGAAGCTGCCTGCGCCAATAGGTGCGCTGAGTTGCCATTGTCATGCGGCCTTTCGGGTGTCTGTGCGGGTGTTCAAAGTGTCCGGCTCGCTCGCCAGAAGGACAGTCCCGCCGCGGCTTCGGCGGGCGCGGCGGACACCGGCGGCAGCGCCCAGCACGAGAAAGCCGGCGGCCATGCCGGCCATCTGCTTCTGCGCCTCACGGGAGAACTGCGGGTCGCCCCAGTGCTCCAAAAGCTCGTCGCCGTCTCCGTCGCCTGCGGGCGCTTGCGGAACAGCCTGCGA
>JAABUX010008200.1_pt1 | contig 12097 bp, 18 predicted proteins | sample 5561851 | NCBI WGS metagenome assembly JAABUX01 (sample SAMN10711883, study PRJNA513361) | rock metagenome | isolation source: Antarctica rocks | place: Antarctica: Victoria Land, Richard Nunatak red sandstone | collected 2016-01-03 | reverse complement strand
CTCCTTCGCATAACGTCAGTTCGACGATCCGGCGCTTTTCCGATAACGGCCAGCGATGAGGTGACTTTTGGTGTGCTGCTTCCGACGCGACCATGAGTGCCTCGTGATTAGCGGTAAATGTTTACCATATCATCGCGGCCAAAGAACCTCATGAACAAGACGGTCTGAATGCGACGCTTACGAACTAGGAGCCAAGCCGGAAGCGGCGATGATGACGGTACGGACCGTACGCCCCAAAGCGATCGAGACGAGCGCTCAGGAGCAACACCTTCGAGCGCAGGCACCCATTGTCGTCGATCCGCCGGTCGGTATGGTCGGTATGTACGAGGATCGCGTTTAAGGGGGACGCTCCTCCGGTCGGCGGCCAAAAAGATCGCGTGACAAATACTGACGTAGAGCGCAGTGTCCCGTAAGGGAACTACGCCGTTGAAAAAGGCTTGGTTACTCGGTTGTTTTGGCGATATTTGCTATAATCGACGTTGCGGCGACGCAGATGGCTGAAAAGAAGGTGCAGTATTCGATCGTAGCGGGTTGCGATGCGCCGCCTGTCTTAATCCTGCAGAACATGTTCTCGATCTCGTGGCGCTATGGAGCGCCGATTACAGAGAGCATCTGGTTCGAGATGTCGATTAAGGCATACATCTCGGTCACCTTGTAACGGCGCATTCGCAACGTTCGTGCGACCTACTCCTCAAAGCGACCCGTGGCGTCACGATCGCCGTCGTATCGTCTCGTGAGCGGAAATGGCGGCAACCAGGCCTCGCGATCGACGATCCAGCTTTCGTAGGTTGGCATCAGTTGGTCGGGGGCATCCAGGGATCCTAAATTCACTTCGATTTCGTCTGCGCTGCGTCCGAAAGTAGACGAGCCGCAGCGGGGACAGAAAAACCGCCCGGCATAATTGCATGTTTCGCCATCGATCGTCACCGCATCCTGAGGGAAAACCGCGGAAGCGTGAAAAAGCGCTCCATGATGCTTGCGGCAGTCCAGACAGTGACAAAGGCCGACCCGGTATGGCAGACCCGACGCCACAATTCGGACGTTGCCGCACAGGCAACCGCCCGTAACTCGATCCATGCTGCGTCTCCTCTAAAATCAAGCATCAATATGTTTACAACGCACAGTTTCGCGTTGACGAGCTCGATGCCTTACTGGTTGACCTCACCGCTGCGCGGCGTTGAAATTGTTGCTGAGCGCAGCGAAGATGAGAATGGGCGATTCGCTTGGATTACAGATCTGAAGGGAATCGCATCGAGCTCTCGGAGCCGACGCGCCATTCCCTAACGTTGGGGAACGTTCGCGGTGATAGATTCGCATGGCGGTCAGGCCTTCTTAATGGTGTTCGCTGCGAGCATCCCAGACGCGATCGAGTATGTAAGGTCAGCCTTTGACATGAAGGTCACTGAGCGCACCGCCTTATCAATCTGTTTCAACAATCAAGTCCCCTCTGGCTGTCAGGGCGTGCAGAAACTCGGAGGCGTCGAACAGATCTGCAAGCGCGAAAGTTCCGGCGCGATGGAAGCCGCCTTCACAAAGGCGCTCAGCTGCTTCCACAACGATTGGAGCCGTGACTGCGTAAATATCACGCCCTCGTGCCCTTGCACGGCGTTCCTCGCTCCCGTTTCGAACGACCGCGTCAATCGTAAAAACTTGGTTTGAGCGCCCGAGCTCGTCTGCCGCGACCGGGGTTGGTGTGGCGAGATCGCTCAAGTCTCGCAAGGGCGCCTGATTCATGTAATTGTGGATCTCGAGCACGTTTAAGTGGGCTGAGATAAGGATCGTCTCAGTAAGAGGTACCTCGACGACTTCTTGCGTCTCAAAAGGTTCACGAAAATTCCAGATCTTCGGCGACGACGGCTGAAGCGGTGTGAAGTTCCCGCCCGCTCGGACGACTCGGGGAATGGTGTTTCGAACTCCGGTAAGTCGAGTTCCGGTTGTGGGCCGCCAACTGTCCAATGCGATAGCGATGTCGATCCGATCAGCATGTTTCCAATCTCCCATTGCGGCAGTCGCCAAGAGATCGCCCAACCCACCGAAGAAACCGGCAGCGGGAAGTATCGCGACATTTCGCCGGCGCGCTGCGGTGTCGAAGGATCCGAGCGTTAAACGAGCGCTCTCTTATTCGGCGGTCACGTCAGCATAGTGAATCCCGGCCGAGAGCGCGGCTTCGATCAGCGGTTTTGAAGAATCGAGAAATGGACCCGCACAGTCAATGACGGCCTGCACGTCACGAAGGGCTCGATCGAGTGACTCAGGGTCGTCGAGCGACGCAACTTTCTTTTCGACGTCGTACCGGCATGCCGCGATCTTCAACGGGTCACGCCCGATAGCCACCGGGCTGTGACCCCGCCGAAGCAGTTCGGCGATCACGAAGCCGCCCGTGTGTCCCGAGGCGCCAAAAACAGCTGCGTTCAAAATCTTCCAGCTACAGACCGGTATGTTCTTGCATTAAAACATACCGGTCTGTAGTATGTCAACGATGAGGAACGGCAGGGGCGGGTCGGTCGAGGGTGTCCAGGGCAAGGATGAGGTTCGGGAGCGCATCCTTCGAACAGCGTCGGAACTATTCTATTCCGAGGGCGCTCACGCGGTCGGCGTCGATCTCGTTGTCGAACGAGCTGGAGTCGCGAAAACGAGTCTTTACCGGCACTTCGGCTCCAAGGACGACCTCATCGCTGCGTTCCTGCACAACGAAGACGAGGAGTTCTGGAAACATTGGGAGAGCGTGGCGCAGCAGCATCAATCGGATGCGCAAGCTGAGCTCGACGCACATATGCAGTCGATTGCTGAGCGTGTCGGCCGACGAAACTACCGGGGCTGCCCACAGCTTAACATCGCTGCCGAGTTTCCAGATGCAACGCATCCAGCCCGCGTCATTGCGCTTTCACACAAGCAGCGCTTGCGCCGGTATCTTGAAGAAATTGCAGGACGCCTGCACGTGCGGCGACCGCACGAACTCGCTGCGCAATTATTGCTACTCGTGAACGGTGCATTCGTAAGTTCTTCGGTTATTGGTGCCGAAGAGGCGCCGTCCGTTCTTGTCGGCGCGGCTCACGCACTGGTTACGGCTGCCCGGTCGCCGCTCAAATCAATATGATCGCCAAACGTGCGAATCTCAAAAACGATATACTATGGTGAAGGACTTCCGTTTTGGCTCGTTTTTCAACTGCCTTCGTGGCCCAACGTTGGCCCGCCGGCGGATGTCCACTTGAGACGCTAACTTTGGCTTGAAAGACGTGCGCTGGTCGCCACATAAAGTTTCGCCGGTTACGTCTCCAATAGGAGGAACCTATGTAAATTATCGCTGGCGTGGACTGTCACAAAGGGACCCACGCGATCGCTTTTCTCGACACCGTGGGGAAGGTAGTTCGCGACCTCGAGATTCCCGCGAACCCGGTCGGCTATGCCGACGCAATTGCAGCGGCACGAATGCTTGGCGAAGTCGTTTGGGGCTTAGAGGGCACGGGCGTTTACGGCCGCTGCTTTGCAAAAGCACTGCTTGCGGCCAACATGATTGTTTTTGAAGTGCCAGGTATCGTCACGAAACGTCACCGTAAGCATGCAACGCAGCAAGGTAAGTCCGATCGCATGGACGCTCGTGCAATCGGCGAAGCCGTTCTACGTGATTCTGAGCGCCTGCCGCGGTTCCGCGAGTTTGAGGAACAGGAAGCGCCGCGGCTCCGATACGACCAACGCGATCGACTCGTTCGGGAACGTACAATGCCCATCAATCGCATATGTAGCAATGCTTGCGGCTCACCATCGATGCTCCGAAAGATTTGCAGACGCTCACGTCGTTACGAGCCCTTCGAACAGCCCTGGACCAGATTGTGAATCCCAGCTTCGTTGAAGACGCCCTGGTTGACGAAATGCGTTTCAGTCTGGCGACGATCGAGCGGCTCAACGAACAGATCTCGCGCCTGGAACGCCTCATGAGCCGTTCCGTGAAGCGCCTCGCACCCGAGTCGCTGGAACTGCGAGGCGTCTCGGTGATCGTAGCCGCCGGTCTCATCGGACACTGCGGCGATATGCGCAACTTACGCAACGCCGACGCCTTTGCCATGCGCAGCGCGACCGCGCCGATCTCCTGGTCCAGCGGCAAAAGCCAGGCAGTACGGCTAAACGTGGGCGGTAATCGACAACTCAATCGATTGCTGCACGTGATCGCCACCGTGCAACGCGCGACGGCTCATGCTGGCCGCATCTACTACGACCGCAAGCGTTCTGAAGGCAAGACGGCACGGTCCGCACTACGGGCACTTAAGCGCCCCTTAGCGACCGTCGTCTACTATCGTTTACGCCTATGCCAAACTCGGATCGAGCACACGAACGTGCCGATCGCCGCCTAAGAGTTGACAAAGACGGTCAGCGTCGACCCCTTGCGGGACTTTCGAGCGGCGCAGGCTCGAGGGCGTCGAGGCGCTATTTTCTCTGATGAACTCCGAACGGATTGCCCTCGGTATCAATGCACCAACCGGAGGTGCAACTTTCGCCGCCATAGCGGCGCAGCATCTTGCCACCGAGTTGCTCGACACGCGTAATTGCGGCCTCCGCATCGGTGACTCCAAACATTGCACCGCCTGACGGCTCGCGTGCAGCGCTGGGATCCCTTGCGAGTGCAAACGCGCCGCCATCAGGAAGATCGTACTCTACAAAATACTCGGAGTCGGTCGCGCCCGGAGTCAACGCAAAGAGTTCTTCATAGAACTGGCGGGCGCGCTTCATGTCGTCCACGAGATACATGACGAAGTCAAAGCCGCGGAGGGTCGACGACGTTTGCTGCATGGGCAGATGTTTTTGGATGCGTTTCTCTTCACCTGCCTAAGCAATTGGGTGCGTCCACGCAAGAGAGGGAGGCAGTCCCGGAAGAGACCCCTTCCGGGACGTACCGCGTAGTCTCGGACTTGCAGCAAGTTATTCAGATCGTCGGTTGAAACGCCGAGAGGTGTTCAGTCGGCTCGACCATGTACAACTGGCCATTCCGCGGGGCGGCGAAAACCGGGCCCGAGAATTCTACGTTGATGTTCTAGGATTCGAGGAACTCCCAAAGCCCGAAGAACTCGCTAAGCGCGGTGGCGCGTGGTTTCGAAGTGGTGATGTAACGTTGCACGTCGGCGTAGACGAAACGTTCACTCCCGCGACGAAAGCTCATCCGGCTCTTCGGTGCGTCGACTATCGGGCACTCCTTGATCGTTTGCGTCGAAGCGGTATTGTGGCGATGTCTGATCCGCTACTGTTCAACGGCCGTCCACACTGCTATATTGCGGACCCATTTGGCAATCGGCTTGAGCTGATCGGCTGACGAGTCCTGGAAACGACCCTTTTAGGGACGGCGCTTCCGCGGTCTCGAGACCAACAGCATGTTGACTGAACCTCGTGGATCGCCGCGAACGCGCTAGGGGCATTGAGCCTCGGTTCGGTAGATTCCACTCTCACTGCGTGGCACGCCCCCGACGAGTCTGAAGAAAGACATTCTCCGCTAATGCGAAAGTTGCGGGCGCGATGTTTAACCCCCGACGCCGCGTCACGTGATTGAGCCGCAACTCCGCGCAAGAAGAAGATCCAATCCTCCATCTATCGCGGGTGTCTCGGACAAGCGTCGGTATTAGGAAGGGCAACGGAATTGACACCGAACACTTGCCGCCAGCCAAACAGCGTGTCCATATATTCTCGCATGCGCCAAATCTTACCGTCTTTGAATTCGTAGACGAAGCAGTAGTCGTTTACATATCGCCCGCCGTTTGGTAACTTCGCCTCAAGCCGCTGCTCGACAACAGCCCGATCTGCGTCAGCAGTGATAGCGGTTACCGTGATCTCGGCCTCTCCGAACATCTGGCGGAATCCAGTGGCTAGAAATTCGGCGACTGTTTTGCGGCCTTTCATCGGCAGAGCTCGACCGAGATAAATGGCCGTCGCATTGCCATCCGGCCCGTGCCATTCCACATCCTCAGCCATCAGTTCGCCGATTTTCAGCGCGTCGCGGGTCGCAAAGACCCGGAAGGCGCCGGCCATAGTGCTCTTTATATCGGAAGCGTTCATCGGACCTCGATAATTGGATGCCGTGAAATAGCACGGCGATGTGACGGAGATTGGGACAAATGAGACGGCGAGGCGCAATCTCGTCGTTCTAGAAAATTGAGATGGTAGCGCCCTTAAAGCCAGGGCGCATGGCCAACGCGAATCCTTTAGCGGGGCCTGACGCGGATGGCTGAGTTTGGACGGCCGCTATTCATCTTAGATGCCGTTAAATCGATCTGGACCGAACGTGCGTTCCTGTTCATATCGAACAGTGGCGCGGCACCTTGATGGCGCGGCAGCCATTCCTTCCGTGCAAGGCCGCCGGCGTATCCAGTAAGCGTTCGATTTGCGCCAATTACTCGATGGCATGGCACTACGATTGCGATAGGATTTGCGCTGTTGGCGAGACCAACCGCGCGCGCGGCGCGCGGGCGCCCAATCCGCGCCGCCAGGTCTCCGTATCCTTCCGTCGTGCCTGGCGCGATTGCGCGTAGCGCCTTCCAAACAGAGCGCGCGAATACGTTCCCGCCCGTACTAATCGGTAGCGCATTGATCGCGCACAGATCGCCGGCGAAATATGCATCCAGGGCATCACGCGCACCGATGCGTTCGCGTGCCACACATAGCTTCACTCCGCCATAATGTCGCTTCAGAAGGCGATGCATTCGATGGGAAGAATCGTCGAAATCCAAGGCGACGAGCGTGTCGTCGTTCGTAACGATGGTTAACATACCTAAGGGAGAGGGAACACGATCGACCGACAAGTTCATGCGATACTGCGTTTGGCAAGGACGGCAACTGCATCCGATGCCCAGAGATGAAGCGCAGCGTAGGCGCGCCACGGGCGCCAGGCCTCCGCGATTGCGAGCATCTCACGCGCCGATGGACGCCTTCCGGCGCTCGTCGCGACTGCGCGCATCAAGCCGACATCAGTAGCGGGAAAAGCATCCGGCTCGCGGAGCGCACGCATCGCGATGTACTGTGCGGTCCAATCACCGATACCGGGAATCCGGCAAAGCCCTTGCATCGAACCGATGAGATCGTGAGACGGCGCAAACATACGCGGAGTTTCACAGGCCGCACGTGCGATCGCGCGCACGGCATCCGCACGTGCGCCTGGCATGCCAAACGAGACGATATCGGCTTCGGCAAGTCGGGCGGGCGCCGGGAACGCGAAATCGACGCCCGGCGATTTAAGCGTCTCAAGCAGAGGTTCGCCAAAGCGGCGCACGAGCCGCGCGGCGAGCACCGATGCTGCAGAAACAGAGATCTGCTGTCCGAGCACGGCGCGGACAGCGAGTTCGTAGCCGTCCCAAGCACCCGGAAGGCGGAGGCCGCCGGCGCGCCACGAGCGGCGCGAGGCGCGGGTCCATGCACAGATGCGCGCAAATCGTTTCAATATCGGCGTCAAGATCGAAGACTCGTTTGATGCGGTCCACAATATCGAGAAGCACACCGACGTTCGGGAAGCGGATCGTTGCCGACAGGTGCGAGGGCCGTCGTGATGGCTCGACTTGGAGAATACCGATGTCGCCGCCATAAGAGATAGAGCGCACGTATCGCGCGCCATCGATGCGCTCAATGCCACCGATCGCGCGTGCGCCGAGCCAAGCGCTCATAGCAGACCAATCGTAGGCGCCCGTATATACGAGTTCGAGCGTCACGGTGCCATCGGTTCTCGGTTCCGCCTCCCGCATTCGACGTAGTTCAGTCGGTGGTCTGCGGTAGGCCGCACGCATGGCCTCGTTAAACCGGCGTAGGCTCGAAAAACCCGATGCAAGCGCGACCTGCGTGATGGGTAGCGACGTGTCGCTGATCAGCTTCTTTGCGAAAAGCACTCGGCGCGTTTGAACGACCGCGATCGGCGTCGTCGCGAGATGTTCCGCGAACAAACGCCGCAAGTGACGCTCGCCGACGCCGAGGCGCACGGCAAGAGCGCCAACACGTTGGTCATCGAGGGCCCCGCCGGCAATGAGTCCGAGAGCGCGATCGACAGTTGTCGAGGTCCCGTTCCAAGCCGAGAGCGTCGGGGCGGTTTCCGGGCGGCACCGCAGGCATGGCCGAAAGCCTGCTGCTTGGGCGGCGGCTGCCGACGAGTAGTACGTGCAATTTACGGGATTCGGCGCTCGCACGCGGCAGATCGGGCGGCAATACACCCGCGTGGTCTTCACGCGACAAAGAGGCGTCCGTCGTAGCGAGCATCTCGCGACGAGAATATCCGGGCGCACGTCACGCGATCGGGCAGCTTCATTGAAGCAGTCTACTCGCAAGAACTGGCGTCGTCTAGCGGTTTTCGGCTGCTGTCCTCGTGTATTGGACAGTTGCCGCAAGCCCGATTCAGCGTATCTTTGGCATTTAGATAGCGTCGCCGTCGTAGACCTCGTAAATCGATCGACATCGTCGCGAAGTTGCGTTATCGAACTGATAAGACTGAGCCTCGGGACTTGAAGCCGACCTCAGGGCGTATGCGCCGGCGATAACGTTACTATAAGCGCAGCGATATTTTTCCGAGCGATTGTCCATGGCCGATGCGGCAGAGTTTTAGGCACGGCCGGTTCAAATTGTGTGCGCTCTTGCGAGCGCAGAACGGCTCGAGAGTACAAGCCGCGCGGTCAATATTAGCGGCGCCGGCCCTGGAACCGGGCGGGCCGGCGCCGACGACGATGAAATTTTCGGTCATCTGCCCCACGCCCCACGTTTTCAGTCTCCGCTGGATTCCCAAAAACAACCCCTTACGGGAGCCGGTGAGAGCTTCGCATCTCAAAAATCGTGTATCCCGATCGGCGCATCTGAACCGCCCTCAGGACAGCGTTTCACGCCCATCGAACTCTGTCGGCTCGACGCGCGCGTGGAGCGAAAACAACATGGAAGGGTGGTTGCGTAAAATGGGATTCTCGCGGTCGATCGCGATGCTGGTCGGTCTCGTGCTTCTTACGGGCTGCGCTTCGGCGGACTCAAACCCGGCAGCACCGGGTCTACTGGTTAGTAGCCGTGATTTCGCGAATGGCGCTGTTATTCCGGATAGGTTGACCTGCAACGGGGCCGGCGCTGCGCCCGATCTCGAGGGCAGACGACCCCTTCCAAGACGAAAAGCTTTGCGGTTATTGTCCGCGATGTGAACTCGCCGCTGGCATTTCTGTTTGGCCATTTCGTGCATTGGGTTCTCTATGACTGGCCGATCAGTCAGCATCGCATTCCTGAGAATCTTGCAAGGAGCAAGCAACTTGGTAACGGCGCGCTGCAAGGCGCCAATGGCTTTGGTCAGATCGGATATGGGGGACCTGCCCACCCGGCAACTCGACGCATCATTACATCTTCACGGTTTACGCTCTTGATGCGAAGCTGGCTCTGCCGCCGGGCGTATCTGAGAAAGATCTTCTGAGTGCAATGTCGGGCCATATCATCGCGGCGGGCGAGCTAGTGGGACGTTACCATTGACTCCCATGCGAATCCCAATAAGGACCCTTTTCGACATTACTGCATCGCTACGTTGCAAGTGGCCGCCGCCGAACGACGTTTAAATAGGACGTTCCCGCGTGCTTTTATGGATGTTGATGATCTTCGAGGCTAGCGGCTGCGCTGGCAGGACGCCCGCCGAGGATGTCGATTCCGGCGGCGCCTGATCGACGCGCTCGTAGGAATCGAATTGCTGTTCGCCCGCGCCGGCCCGTGGACGAGCGTACACCCGTAAGGATATTTTTCCATGAGAACGATCAGAATCTTCGAACACATCTCGCTGGACGGCGTGATCCAGACCTCCGACGAAGATGGCGACTTTCCGAACGCCGACTGGACCGCGCCGTATCGCACCCCCGTAGGCCGGGACGCGCTCGTCGCCATGCAGGGGGAGAATTTCGATCTGCTGATCGGCCTTCGCACCTACGATCTATGGTCGGAATCCTGGCCAAAAGCGCCGAGCAGCCCGATGGCGGACGGCATCAATCGGGCAACGAAATACATCGCTACGCACCGTCCGGAAAGTCTCGAATGGGGCCCGTTCGAAGCCCTCGGACCCGACATCGTCGAGGGCATCCGCCGCATCAAGTCCCACGACGGCCCCGACCTCATCCTGTGGGGTAGCTCCACGCTGACGTCGACGCTGCTCGAACACGGGCTTGCGGATGAAGTCCTGCTGGTCGTCTATCCGGTGCTGTTGGGCACGGGGAAGTGCTTCTTCGCGGAGGGAACCCCGCCGCGCTCCTTCGAGCTCGTCGGCACGAAAGCGATGCCGTCCGGCATATAAAGTCGCCGGGCCTTTGAAGACCGGATAGTTCGACGACGCGCCGGCGTGAGCCGGACGTCGAGTATGACGGTCATCATCATCGCGGGCTAACAACGGAGCAGCGAACCGGGAACGGTGTCGCCGCGTTTGGCCCATGGACAAATGCGGAACTCCCGAACTTTTCGGCTAATGATCAACGAAGCCGAAGAGCGAGATCTTCGCAACACGAATCCGCTTGAATAGATCAATACGAAGGAGGCGCAAGGCCGGTAAGATCTTCGCAGCCGGAGCGGCTAACGATCCCGTAAGCGACCCTTTTTGGAATCGCTTTGAATCGCTGCGTGAGGAGCGATACTGCTTCTCGACGGCAATCGATTTGCGCCGTGCACGGTCCTCAGCGCCAGCCCTGGGAGTCATGCGATTAATACTTCAGTCTACGGTGAAGTAATGCCGTGCTAGAATATGCGAATGTATCCGGCTCTTGCTAGAATTGCAGCTCTAATCGGCAATCAAAGCCGCGCAAGGATGCTGTTCGCGCTGCTTGACGGGAACGAAATACCAGCCTCCGAACTGGCCGCTCGTAGCCAGTGCTCCCCGCAGTCGGCAAGTTCGCATTTCAGCAAGCTGATCCGTGGCGGCCTTTTATCCGTACGCACGGTGGGGCGGCTGCGGTTGTACCGTTTGGCTTCGGACGAAGTCGCGTACGCGATCGAGACACTGGCCTCGATTGCTCCCGTCGGCACTACTGTTTCGCTGAGCCAGCACAACATGATGAGTCGTTTACGCGAAGCGCGCTCCTGCTACGACCACCTTGCGGGGCGCTTGGGCGTTCTGTTTACCGACGCCTTGTTACGTCGCGACGTCATCGCTATCGACCCAGTGAGGAAAGCATTTACACTAACCAGCGCCGGGGAGCAGCTTTTGACTGACCTCGGGATAAATGTTCCGGCTTTGCGCGCAAAGCGGCGAGCTCTTACCCGTGTATGCATGGACTGGACTGAGCGCCGGCATCACCTTGCGGGAAGCCTCGGCGCTGCCGTCCACGAGCATTTCTTGACGGCGCACTGGGTTCAACGTCATTCGAAGGATCGGTCGCTGTTGGTGACGCCCAAGGGCCATCGTGAACTAGAAAGACTGTTTGGCTTGCGACTCGCCGTCGAGGGAGCGATGCACGACAGCGGCGGCGTGAGCAGCCGTACTATTCACATAGGGGATGCGACCGTCGATGAACGACGGTTCATCGCCTCGAGCCGGAAATGACAGAGGCAGTTCCGTGCAGCACAGGCACACTGCCGTATTTCGAGCGCTTCGCGATGCCAGCGCCGACTTGACAACCGATCGTATCCGCGCGGCAGTTGCCTCGGGTGCGGCGCGGTGTTGGATGGCATCGATGGTTCCCACGATCTCATCCCGCCCGCGCCGGTCAGGAACGACGGCCTCGATCCCGCGGCGTTCAATGGTCCTCGCCAGCGCGCCGCTCGCCATCGTCAGATGCGTTCCAAGAATCAGGGCGCTGTCGACACCCAGGCGGACGCACTCGTCCGCAAGCACATCAAAGATACTGACGACAGGCAAATCTATACCAGTCGTTATGGCTTCAAGGCGATAATGAGGCGTATTGGCAACGGCACGATCTTTTTGACCCCCGTCGGCACGATTAACCTGACCCCTCCGGCAGAATAGAAGGGCCCCCCTCCTGAAGGTGGCGTTAACACAACGACCACTTCACTGAGGGGAGCCCCGGAGGGTTGATTAGCTCGGAGAAATGGCAACTCATTCGCGAGCGCTGCGTCGGCAATCAGGAACCGAAGAAACGCGTCTCCCGAGAGACCGGTATCGCGAAGAATACAATAGCAA
>JAABUX010008198.1_pt1 | contig 12099 bp, 18 predicted proteins | sample 5561851 | NCBI WGS metagenome assembly JAABUX01 (sample SAMN10711883, study PRJNA513361) | rock metagenome | isolation source: Antarctica rocks | place: Antarctica: Victoria Land, Richard Nunatak red sandstone | collected 2016-01-03 | reverse complement strand
AGGTGGAGTCGAACGTGATCGTGCCGCGGGTCAGCGGGCACGCCGTGGGGCTGCACCCGCTGGCCGCGCTGCTGGCGCTGCTGGTCGGCGTGGAGCTGGGCGGCATCGGCGCGGCGCTGCTAGCCGTACCGCTAGCGGGCATCCTCTGGGTCATCGCGTTGGCCCTCTACGCCGACTCGACCGGCCAATCGCAACTGCTGATGAGCCGTCCCTCGCGCCCGCGCCGCCTCTCCTACTCCTCGGTCGCGCGGCAGGTGTTCCGGCGCGCTCCCGGCGCTCCCGACGCTCCTGGCCCGTCGAGGGCAGCGAGCGCGTCGAGCGGATCGGGAAGAGAACGCGGGACGGGGAGCGCGGCGCCGGCCTCCGGTCCTGTCGCCCTCTCGGAACCGGTCCCGGTGCGCAACGAGCGCCTGGAGACGATCAAGCAGGAACAGGAAAACCTGATCAAGCAGTTCGAGCAGGACGAGGGGCGCCAGATCGCCGCCGAGAACCAGGAGGCGGAGGCGCCGCATAACGACACGGGGCTAGCGCCACGCGATCATCCTCGGGGGCCAGACGATACCAAGGCGCCGCGCGCGATCTAGCCATTAGCCATTAGCCAGTCCACCGCCTACCATCCAGGACGCCTCGACCTGCCGGATGGGCGCTACGACGTTGTTTCCCGCGCTCGACGCGTGCAGATGATAAAGTTCGCGGGGACGGATGACGGTGTCGATGTCGTTTTCCACCCCGATACGCCCGGTGACCTGTACCTCCTTACAGATGACGCGGCGTACCATGGTGGAGGCTCCCTCGGCGATGCGCTCGACTGGATCTTTCAGACCGGTATTGCCACTGAGGAGTATCTTTTCCACCCGCGATGCGCTACACTATACAATAGAAAGCGTGAAGGCGCGAACGTGATCGGCGTCATGTACGATAGCGTTGGAGAGTTGGGAGCCGTCAGGGCAGTGGCGTCCGCCCAAACCATCACATCCTCACCGGTCGATACCTGGACAAGCATAAGGAGGGGCCATGCCGGAGACGTTTCCGCAGTTGCTGCAGCGCGTCAAGAAGGACATCAACGAGGTCGGCGTCGACGAGACCGAGCAGGCGCTGCGGGGCGCGCAGCCGCCGACGCTGGTCGACGTGCGCGAGCGCGACGAGTATGAGGAAGGGGCGCTGAAGGGCGCTATCCACATCCCGCGCGGCTTCCTGGAGTTGCAGATCGAGAACAAAGTGCCTGACCGCGACGGGCCGCTGGTGGTCTACTGCGCGGGCGGCACGCGCTCGGCCCTGGCCGCGCAGGCGCTTGGGGCCATGGGCTACAGCAACGTCTCGTCCATGGTGGGCGGCTTCGGCGCCTGGAAGAACGCCGGACTGCCCTACGCCGTGCCGCAAAAGCTGACCGAGGACCAGCGCGGCCGCTATAGCCGCCACCTGCTGATCCCCGAGGTGGGCGAGGTGGGACAGCTCAAGCTGCTCGACGCCAGGGTGCTGCTGCTGGGCGCCGGCGGACTCGGTTCGCCCGCGGCGCTCTACCTGGCCGCGGCCGGCGTGGGCACGCTGGGCATCGTCGACGCGGACACGGTCGACGCCTCCAACCTGCAGCGCCAGATCCTGCACAACACCAGTCGCCTGGGCCAGTACAAGACCGCGTCGGCCCGCGAGACGATCAACGCGCTCAACCCGGACGTCAAGGTGGTCGAGCACCGCACACGCCTGTCGGCCGAGAATGTGCTCGACCTGATCCGCGACTATGACGTGATCGTGGACGGGGCCGATAACTTCCCCACGCGCTACGCGCTCAACGACGCCAGCGTGATCCTGAACAAGCCGATCGTGCACGGCAGCATCTTCCGCTTCGAGGGTCAGACGACGGTCTTCAAGCCCTACGACGGCCCCTGCTACCGCTGCCTGTTCCCCGAGCCGCCCCCGGCCGAGCTGGCGCCCTCGTGCGCCGAGGCCGGCGTGCTGGGCGTGCTGCCCGGCATCATCGGCTCGCTGCAGGCCATCGAGGCCATCAAGCTGATCCTGGGCATCGGCGACCCGTTGATCGGCCGCCTGCTGCTCTACGACGCCCTGGAAACGAGCTTCCGCGAGCTCAAGCTGCGCCGCGACCCCGATTGCCCCGTCTGTGGCGCCAACGCTACCATCAAAACGGTCGAGGACATCATCTTCGCCTGCCCCGTCCCAGCATAACCAGTAGATAGTAGTTAGTAGTTAGAAAGACGCGCTTCTCTAACTACTAACTACTTAGAAGGAGATCGCCATGGCTACCGTTCAGATCCCGCCGGTGTTGCGGGCCACGGTCGGCGGGCAGAAGAGTGTAAACGCCGAGGGGGAGACGCTCGGCGGCCTGCTCGACGACCTGTATGAGCGCTATCCCGCACTGCGCGAACATCTCAAGCCGGGCGAGGACCGTCTCAGCCGCAACGTCAACGTCTATGTCGACGACGAGGACGCGCGTACCCTGCAGGGCGCCGATACGCGCGTCGCATCTACCTCGACGGTGATTATGCTGCCGGCCATGGCCGGCGGCGCGGCCTGCTGACCCACGTCGCGTGGCGGGGCGGCGCTGGCCCGCGGTTGGCGTCCCAGTCCCAACGACTTGCTCATGGACAAGCGATGCTATACAAAAACTTGATCGACGCTATCGGGCATACGCCATTGGTGGAGATGCCCCATCTCAGCCCCAGCCGCTCGGTGCAGCTATTCGCCAAGCTGGAGGGTCACAATCCTACTGGCTCGGTGAAGGACCGCATCGCGCGGAGTATGGTCGAGCAGGCCGAGCGCGACGGTTCGCTGCGGCCCGGCATGACTATCCTGGAGTCGACCAGCGGCAACACCGGTATCGCACTGGCCATGGTCGGTCGCGTCAAGGGCTACCCCGTCCGCGTCGTGATGCCCGATAACCTGACCCCCGAGCGCTCGGAGTTGCTGCGGCTCTTCGGCGCGGAGATCGTCTATTCTCCCGGAGCCGAGGGCTCCAACGGCGCAATCCGCGTGGCCCAGGAGCTGGCCGCCTCGGGTGACTTCTTCTATCCCTACCAGTACGGCAACGCGGCCAACCCGCGGGCGCACTACGAGACGACCGCGCCGGAGATCATCGCCGACCTACCCGACGTCGATGTGTTCGTGGCCGGCCTGGGCACCGGCGGTACCTTGATGGGGGTGGGCCGCTGGCTCAAGGAGCACAACCCCAACGCGCAGGTCGTCGCCGCCGAGCCGCTGCCGGGCGAGGCGGTGCAGGGGCTGCGCTCGCTCGAGGACGGCTTTACCCCGCCGATCCTCGATCAGAGCCTGCTCGACCGCAAGATCCTGGTCTCCAACCGCGATTCGGTGGCGGGCGTACGCCTGCTGGCCGAGCGCGAGGGCATCTTCGCCGGCGTCTCCAGCGGCGCCAACCTGCACGTGGCCCTGCGCGTCGCGCGGCAAATGGATCGCGGCAACATCGTGGTGCTGCTGTGCGATGGCGGCTGGAAATACGTCAGCGCCGGGCTGTGGACGCGCGACCTGCCCGAGTTGGCCGAGGAGATGGAGCAGGCGGTGTGGTGGTGACGGACACGTTGACGCTGCCGGGCGCCTACGTGGAGGCCATGATCCGCCACGCCCGCGCCTTTGCACCGCAGGAGTGCTGCGGCCTCATCGCCGGCGAGGGTGGGCGCGCCGTCAGGCGCTACGAGTTGCGCAACGACAACCCCAGCGTGCTGCGCTACACCGCCAACCCGCAAGACCAGCTCGCCGCGATGCGCGACATGTGGGACCACGACTGGGACCTGCTGGTCATCTACCACTCGCACATCCACACCCCGGCCTACCCGTCGGCCACCGACATCCGCCTGGCTTTCTACCCGGACTCCTACTACGTGATCGTCTCGCTGCAGGAAGCCGATCGGCCGCACGCGCGGGCCTACCGCATCGTCGACGGCGCCGTCACCGAGTGCAAACTGCGCGTTATCGACTAGCTGCCTACTGTGCGATCCCTGGTCCTCGCATTATCGGGGGTACCTTATACTTGACGTGTGTGGGAGATTGAAGGTACTGACCAGTTCTGGGCTTGGTACAACATGCTAACAGAACCAGAGTTTAGTGCCGTGAACACGGCTATTGATACTTTAGCCTCGGTGGGGCCGGGCATACGCCGGCCATTGACGGGCCACATCAAGAGTTCACGGCACAAGAATATGCGCGAACTGGTTGTTCCTTACGGCAACTTACGCGCGCTGTTCGCCTTCGATCCGCGCCGCACAGCTATCTTGTTGCTGGAAGGCGCCAAGACGGATCGTTGGGACGAGTGGTACGACGAGAACGTGCCACGGGCCGATGACCTGTACGATGCGTACCTGACGGAACTACGGAAAGAAGGGCTACTATGAGCGGACACCGCACTTGGGGTGAGATGCGGCGCGAGGGCAATCCGGCACTGGAGCAAGGCTTCGGCGCGGCGATCAACGCAAGCATGTGGCTGCCCGAGTTGCGTTGTCAGGCCGGCCTGACGCGGGAGCAATTGGCGGAACGCCTCGGCGTGACAGAGAGCTGGGTCTTGCAGGTCGAGAGCGAGACGGATGTGCGCCTCTCGACGATCAACGCTTACGTTGCGGCCCTCGGAGGCGAGTTGCGGGTGTGCGCCACGCTGTCGGATGGTCGCGACATCGATCTGATGCGCCTACAGCGGCAGGAAAAGGGTAGCGTAGAGGTACGCTAGTCCCCCCACTAGCTGTCCGCGCCGCCGGACGAGCCCGCGCCGACCGCGTCGGGCGGCTGCGAGGACTGCGGGTGGCGCGCGCCGCTGTCGTGCTGATGCTCGTCGCCGGCCACGTTGCTCACGTAGGTCTGGATCTGCGAGATGTCGCGCCCGAACACGAGGTCCGCGGTCCAGTCGACCATCACGCGCAACTGCTTCTCTAGTCGTGGCAACCGATAGAGGTAGTAGGTGCGCCAGATCGCCCAGGCGACGAAGCCCGAGACGGGGACGGGGCCGATCAGGCCCACGCCGTTGAAGCGGCCCAGCGTGGCCATCTGGCCCAGTGAGCGGTAGCGAAACTCCGTGGGCGCGCCGCCACGCAGGTAGGTCGCGATGTTGCGGGCCAGATGATGGCCTTCACGGATGGCCTGCTGCGCGGCCGAGGTCTGGAACTTGCCGGGGCTGAGCACATCGGGGACGCGCGCGCAGTCGCCCAGCGCCCACACACCGGGCAGGCCCGGCACGCGCAGGTGGGCGTCGACGGTGACCCAGCCCTTCTCGTCCTTGGGCAAGGGACTGTCCTGCACGAACGGGTTGGGCGCCACACCTGTGGCCCAGACCAGCGTGCGTGTGGGGATCGGCTCCTGGCCTTTTATCCTGACCTCGCGCTCGCTGGCGCCGTCGACGCGCGACGTCAGCATCACCTCGACGCCCAGGGCGCGCAGGCGCTGCAACGTGAAGCGGCTCAGGTTCTCGTCCAGGGCCGGGACCAGGCGATTCGCCGCCTCGACCAGGATGACGCGGATGTCGCGCTGCGAGATGGTAGGGTAGGACTCCGCGGCCTGACGCACCAGGTCGTTGAGCTCGCCGCAGACCTCGACGCCGGTGAGGTTGCCGCCGGCCACCACAAAGGTCAGCAACTCGGCGCGCCGCACCGAATCGCGCTCCACGTCGGCCGTCTCCAGCATCTGGATGGCCCAGTTGCGCAGATGGATGGCGTCGCCGAGCGTCTTAACGGTGAGGGAGTGCTCCTGCACGTCCTTCATGCCGAAATAGCCTTGCCGGGCACCCAGCGCCACGACCAGCTGGTCGTAGGGGTAGTCGTACTCGGTGTCGCCGGGGTGGCGCACGGTGACGGTGCGCTTGTCTGGGTCCAGGCCCACGACCTCGCCCTCCACGAAGCGGGTGCGCTTGAACATGCGGCGGATCGGGTTGATGGCGTGGCTGGTGTCGATCGAGCTCGACGCTACCTCGGCCAGCAGGGGCGTGAACAGGAAGAAGTTCTCGGCGTTGACCAGCGTGACCTCGGTGCGGTCCTCCGGCTTGAGCTGCTTCTCCAGGCCCAGGGCCGTGTAGATGCCGCCGAAGCCGCCGCCCAGGATAAGCACACGCCGGTCGGGCTTCCCGCCGAAGCCGTCACGCTCACCCATAAAAATCGTCCATCCTTTCCCGTACGCACAGCTATCCAAGTCAGCATACCAGGATGCATGTCCCCGCCTACGGGCAGCCCTCACCCCGACCCATGACGACTGGCCCCTCCGCCCCTGACGACGGACCCCTTGGCGCTAGCCGCGCGCCAACGGTCCCGCGTGCCGCGGGCGGACGTTGGGGTGTGGCAGGCCGACGGTCGGGCGTGCTCTCCCGCACACGGGAGAGGGGGGGAAGGCACAGCACGACACGAGCTTGGATGGCGATACCGTCGATGAGATGAGGCAGACGACACCATCGTACCTTATGCCCGCAACTCACAACGTGCACGGTTCGGCGGACAAAGGAGGTCGTTGGCGCGTGCGCTCGACCGCAGAGCATGGGATACTATTGTACAAGAACTGGTCACATGGACGTAGACGAAAGGTATGGTAGATGCAGACCACCGGATTGGAGCGAGCCTCTAACGACGAGCGTGAGCTCATCGAAGCTCTCGTCACGCGAGAGCAGAAAGATTTGCTGGAGCAGGCGGCCGTGAGGCGTGGGATGCCGCTGGCTAACTTTATTAGCGAGAGTTTGGAGCGCGTGGCTGCCGAGGCCATGCGCGAAGACGGTGCGATCGTGCTCGGGGCAGAGGACAGTGCGGTTTTCGCGGAGGCCCTCTTGAATCCTCCCGAGCCCGGCCCTGTGCTTCGTGGGATGGCGCGGCGGTACGGCCTCGCGAGGGGCGGCGAGGAGTCCGCCTCGTGACGCCGGAGTCCGTGGAGTATCTCATCGAGCCGCTTAACCGCCAGCATGATCGGGTGGCTTTCTCATCCGGGGTCGAACCATTGGACCGCTACCTACGCACGCAGGCGCGTCAGGATGTGGATCGCCGTGTCGCGGCCGTCTTCGTGCTCGTACCCGCGGGGAGCGTCGCAGTCGTCGGCTACTACACGCTCTCGGCCACCTCGGTCGCCATCATCGGACTGCCGGACGACATCCGGAAGCGGTTGCCGCGCTACCCGGATGTCCCAGCAACTTTGGTCGGTCGATTGGCCGTCGACCAGGGTCATCGGGGGCTGAGACTGGGAGAACGCTTACTGGCCGACGCCTTCGATCGCAGCCTGCGGGTCAGCGACGAAGTGGCCTCATTTGCCATCGTGGTCGACGCCAAAGACGAGGCCGCGCGTCGCTTCTATGAGCACTACGAGTTCCAGCCGTTCCCCGGCCAGCAGGACCGCCTGTTCTTGCCAATGGACACAGTATCTCGTCTACGTGCCCCGTGATGGCATGTTGCTAACTGTCCGCATTGTACCTTCATGCCCGTAACGCCCAACTTTAGGAGGATCTGGGGATGGGGTCTGACCAGGTTGGAGTGGTGCGCTTTATGCACGGTTCGGCACGCACAACAAGCGAGCGAGAGGCGGAGTATGACGGGGAGGCAAGCACAGGGGCACGAGGCGGATAGTACGACGTTCACCATCGGAGTCGAGGAGGAGTACCAGATCGTCGACCCGGAGACGCGGGCGTTGCGGGGCAGGGCCGAGCGCGTGCTGCCGGAGGCGCAAAAGACGCTGGGCGAGGAGGTGCAGCACGAGTTGCTCCTCTCGCAGCTCGAGACGGCCACGCTGGTCTGCCGGGACTTGGCCGCGGTGCGCCACGAGGTGACGCGCCTGCGACGCGAGGTCATCGCGGCGGCGGCGCACCATGGCAGTGAGATCGCCGCTGCCGGGACCCATCCCTTCTCGCGCTGGCAGGCGCAGGAGATTACACCCAAGGATCGCTACCTCGGCCTGGAGCGCGACTACGCGCGGCTGGCCCGCGAGCTCGTCATCTGCGGCTGCCACGTGCATATCGGCTTCGACGACCCAGAGGGCACCGTGCGTCTGCCCGCGACGCACCCGACGATCGAGTTTCGCGTCGCCGATGTGTGCGCCACGGTGGACGAAGCGGTCATGCTGGCCGGCCTGGCGCGCTCTGACGCGCGCCTGCGCCGAGGGGGCGCGCCACGACGACCCCTACGCCGCGGCGCGCCCCGAACTGCTGCGGGCGGCCCACTGGCGCGCCGCCCGCCACGGGCTGGACGCCGACCTGATCGACCCGGATGGCCAACGCTCCATTCCCGCGCACGAGGCCGTGGAGCGCCTGTTGGCCTTTGTGCGGCCGGGCCTGGAGGCGGAAGGAGACTGGGATGAGGTCTCCACGCTCGTCTGCGCCACCCTGCAACATGGCAACGGCGCGGCCCGCCAGCGCGCGGTTTACCGGCGCACCGGCCGTCTGGAGGACGTGGTCGACTCTATCGTCGCGGAGACGGAGAAGGGAATCGAAGGGAGCGGGGAAGGGATCGCGCCTACGCTCCCCCGCTGAGTTGCTGGAAGACCAGGCTGAGCGAGGCAATGAGCACCCAGCCCAGGCCGCCCAGCAGGACGGGGCGCAAGCCCGCGCGTATCATGGCGCGCAGGTCCGCGGAGAGCCCTACCCCCGCCAGCGCCACCACGATCAGGAACTGGCCCAGCGCCGGCAGGGTACCCGCGCCCAGTAGACGGAAGAGGCCCAGCGTGTTCAGCGCGCTTGCAACCAGGAACCACACGATGAAGAGGGGCAGGCCGCTCAGGAAGCTCCGCTTCCGCGCGAGATGTTGGCCCTCATCCCCATCCCTATCCTCCGCGCGGCGCTCGCGGGCCGCGACCAGCGCGAAGATGAGCACCACCGGCACGATCATCACCGTCCGCGTCAGCTTGACCACCACGGCGTAGGCGCCGGCGGTCGGCCCGTAGGTGTACGCCGCCGCGACGACGGAGGAGGTATCGTTGATGGCCGTACCGGCCCACAGGCCGAAGGCATGCGACGAGAGATGCATCAGGTGGCCCAGCGGCGGAAAGAGCAGCACCCCGCCGACGTTGTAGAGGAACACGGTGGAGATGGCGTAGGCCACGGCGGCCCCGTCGGCCTCGATGGCGGGGGCCAGCGCGCCGATGGCCGAGGCGCCGCAGATGCCGGTGCCGACGCTGATGAGGCGGGCGATGGTCCGCTCAATCCCTAGCGCGCGGCCTAGCGCGAGCATGGAGCCGACGCCGAGGATCAGCGTGCCGAGCATGACCAGTAGCGAGGCGCGACCCGTCGTCCAGACCTGGGCCAGGCTCAGGCCCGTCCCCAGCAGCACGATGGATGTCTGCAATACACGCCTGGAGGCGAAGCGCACGCCCGGAGCCACGGCGTCCGGGAGACGCGCTACCTGGCGCACGACGATGCCGATGAGAATGGCGATGACCGAGGCGCCGATCAGCGGTAGGAGGCGCGCCAGCGCCGACGCGATGCCGGCTATGGCCAGGGCCAGGAGTAGTCCTGGTCCTACCGTTCGCACGATCTGTAGCGGCCCGCTATCCGTCGGCGCAACGCTAGCCGTGGGCGGTTGCGCCTTGCCCTCGCGCGGGGCAGCCAGGCGCCCGTCCCCATCGCTCGTTTGCCGCATCGTTTTCATATCCTCACTGGCCTCGGTTTCATGCTAGCGTTGCTGCCCGCGCGGACGCTCGATCTCCTGTCCCTCCCGGCGCGCCCGCGCCCACGTCACCGGCAGGTCATGGATGTCGCCGCTCCGCTCCACGGTCTCCAGCCGGGCGAGGGCCTCCAGGATGATGCGCCGTTGCAACTCCCGGTGGAAGGGGACCCCGAAGTGGTGGCCCATCATGAAGGGCACGAAGACGGCGCGCGGCGGCCGGGCATGCTCCGTCACGTCGCGGGCCACCGTGACCGACACCGTGGGGATGCCCCGTCGTTCTATAGCGCGCTGCACGAGCGCGACAGACTGATGTCAGAGCGGTCAGGCTGGCGCCAGGAGGACGATGTCCGCCCCCTCGGCGACCACCGCCTCCGCGATGTCTTCGGCCAGGGTTCGCTCCAGGCGCTGCGGGTCCATGTTGTAGCCGATGAACGAGATGAAGTTGGGCGTGAGGCCGCCGATCATGCCCTCCGCCGCCAGCTCCTGTAGCCGCTCGATGGGGAAGATCACGTTGAGGTCGCGGTTCGCGCCGACCGTCGGATACTTGATCTGGTGGATCTCCAGGTCGGCGGGCGTGGCCGTGGAGGGCACGCGGCGGAAGCTGTCATCTCCGATGGGGTGCGCCACGTCGAAGGGCAGCGTCCCGTGGGGCTGGACGCCGGCCGAACTCACGAAGGCGAGTCGCGCCGCCGTAAGCGGCATGGTGAGCCGGGCCAGCGGGACGCTGTCCTGTTTGTCGATCATGACACCAGGGTAGCGTTCGTCGATCGTTTCCCAAAGGCCCGGACGCAACTGCCCCCGGGCGTTAGCGTTAGAGGTTTCCGTCATGGATCCAGTCCCCCGAATGGTTGACGAGGTAGAAGTGCAAGTCGAAGAACAGGTGGGCCAGCGTCGCCGGGTCTTTAGTGGCCAGGGTCTGGACGATGAACTCCCGGTCCGACGACGGCGCGTCGAGGAGCAATGTCAGGGCCTCGGCCCACGCCTTGTCGATCTCTCGGCAGCCGGCATCCTCATTGCCGTCACCGAGGTGCAAGCGCACGAAGCGGATCAGCTTGTCGCGCTCGCCCCGCGCCACGGCGTCTCGCAGATACGGCACGGACATGGCTTGCCTCCTATACACCAACGGTACGCCGCGGTACCCCGTTGCGGATAACAGCGATATAGTGTGTATAGCACATGATAGACCATAAGGGCGGAGCGCGGAGACAGAGATGGAGCACGACGGCGGGAGCGGGGATGACCGGCGGGGGCAAGCGGACGAGACACTCTATCCGTTCGTCCCCCTCGTCCACGAACACCTCGACGACGAGGAGGCGGTGGCCCGCTCGCGGACTTTTCTGGAGACTATGCGGGGCCGGCGCACGGTTCGCCAGTTCTCCGATGAACCGGTTCCGTTCGAGTTGATCGCCAACGCCGTGGCCGCCGCCGGCACGGCTCCCTCGGGCGCGCACCAGCAGCCCTGGACTTTCGTCGTGGTCTCCGACCCGGATGTCAAGCGCCGCATCCGCGTGGCGGCCGAGGAAGAGGAGTGGGATAACTACCACCGTCGCATGTCCGAGGAGTGGAAGGCCGCGCTACGCCCGCTAGGCACCGACTGGGTTAAGGTGCACCTCACCACTGCCCCCTACCTCATCGCCGTCTTCGAGCAGGCCTACGGCTTGGTCCCCGACGGCGCGGGCGGAGAGCGCCAGGTCAAGCACTACTACGCGGCCGAGTCCACGGGCATCGCGGTCGGGTTCTTGCTGGCCAGCCTACGACAGGCGGGGCTTGGCGCGCTCACGCATACGCCGAGCCCGATGGGTTTCCTGCGGGAAACACTGGGGCGGCCGCGCAACGAGCGAGCCTTCGTGCTCATCGCGGTCGGTCATCCGGCCCCCGACTGCCGGGTCCCCGACCTCCAGCGTAAGGGGCTCCAGGAGATCATGGTCCGCGTGTAAGGAACACGAACTCTCGCTACTTGTCACCCGACCCCGGCTCGGCGAGGCCGCGGTGCGCCGCAGCCTTGGCGGTCTCGGGCAGGATTTCGCTCGCGGCGCCCTGCAGCTTGGTCTTAAGCGAACCGGCGACCACCTAGTCCTTGCCCGCCATCAGGGCCTCGAAGCCATGCTGGGCGAACTGCTTGGCGAGCTCGTATCCGATGCCGCTGGAGGCGCCGGTCACGACGGCGAGGGGCCTGGTCGACGGACTATCCATACTGTTCCCGGTCCAATTCGCTCTATCTACTCTGTACTTCCTGTCGTAGAGCGTGCAGGTCCTGTGCCACATGATAAACCGGGCAACGGACATCCATCGGGGCCGCAGACGCCGGCCGCGATCTCCTCCGCGCGCTCCCGCGCCAGTTGCTCCCGTTGCCAGTCCCAGTCGATCGTGGGATGGAACTTCTCGGGGTGCAACGCGGACCAGGTCTGCTTGCGGATCACCAGGTTCTCGGGGTCATGGCGCAACGCCTCCCGCCACTGCGCCACCGCCTCGTCGCGCCGCCCCCCCTCGTCGAGCAAACGGCCCAGCCGCAGCGTCGTCGCCA
>JAABUX010008197.1_pt1 | contig 12101 bp, 10 predicted proteins | sample 5561851 | NCBI WGS metagenome assembly JAABUX01 (sample SAMN10711883, study PRJNA513361) | rock metagenome | isolation source: Antarctica rocks | place: Antarctica: Victoria Land, Richard Nunatak red sandstone | collected 2016-01-03 | reverse complement strand
CAGCGGGTTGAGCAGGCGCACGCAGCAGAAGCGCTCGGTGAAGCCGCCCCAGTTGCCGGCGGGCTCAATGCGCGCGCCCGGCTGGCGCTCCGCCAGCGCCGCCGGGACGTACCTGGCGGCCGCGCCGGCGCGACTGTCGCATGCGCGCTGCTCCCGCCTTGCAGCCCGTCTGCTCAGCCGAGGCAGGCAGCGCAGGCTGCCTGGCACAGCCTCGGGCCTCGTCCAGGCATGTTGAGCCTCCCGCACATGCACCTCATGCAACCCAGCTGGAGCAGGGATATCTGGAACGTGCAACCTCAGAACTGCCACCAATCTCAGGTTGCCCTGGAATTGATTGCCACATGGGTGCAGGCGCGTCCCGGGCTCACCCGGCAAACGCGGGCAGCACGGGCGTCATGCCGAGCGCGCGCATGCGCGCCAGGATCCTGCGCTGCAGCTCTGCGCGCGCGCAGGCGCGCCGCTGTGTGGCCATGATGCACCCCGTGCGCCGCCTGCATACGTCAGAGAGGAACCAGTTGTGCGGCAGGGTGACGCGCATGCGTGCAACAGGCGTCCCGTACGACCGCACCCTCTCGAGCAACCCTGGCGCCTTGCAAGCGCAGCGAGCGCGGCAGGCACGGGCGACCAGCCGCATGGCGGGGCGGGCCACAGGGACCTGGGTCGCGCGCGCGGGCGCGCGCCGGCCTGCCGGTCGATGAAGCCCTGCGGCAGCGGGCCGCCCCAGCCGCGCAGGTTGCCCATGCGCTGCCAGGCCAGGAACGCCGGCCCGGAGAAGAAGCCGGCGAGGTCGCCGCTCGACAGGCCGAAGCGCGCCCACACGCGCTGCCACACAGCCTCCTGCCCTGCGCGGCGGCGCGCGCCGGGGCGCGCTCGCGGCAGCCCGGCAGGCAGCTGGCCCTCGGCCATGGAAGGCGCCTTGTCAGACCTCGACCCTACCCTGGCAAGCAGCTCACCAGACCCTAGAAAGCGCTCCGAAGACCTGGCAAGCAGAGCAGCGGCGCTCCCAGCGCGCGAATGAGGAGCCGGGCGGCGCCTGTGGGGGTGCAACCGCGCCGTGCCCAGCGTGCGAAGGGGGGGCGGCTCTGGGGGGGGGTGCGCGCGCCCGTGAAGGCCATGGGCAGGTTGATGCCGTGCAGCGCCATCCAGTCGATCTCCGCCTCCCAGCGCTCCCAGCTCCACCATGTCATGCTGTAGCTGCGCGCCGCCGCCGCACCTCACTTCACACCCGCGCCGGCGCGGCCGCATGCGCGCCGATGCAGGGCGCCCGCGCACGCAGCCTCGAGCGACTTGCGTGTGACACAGCTGTGCAGGATATCTGGGCGAGCAGCACCAGGCCGCATGCGATTAGCTACAGAGCCAGATGGGGATGCGGGATTCGGCAAGCTGCTCCAAGGCAGCCAGGCCGGCGCGCGCTCGTGCCACTGGCCAGGTGCCGCAGCGCCGCGCGCCGTGCGGGACAGCACGGCGGCACGGCGCGACCGCGCAGGGGTACCAAGGCACGCGTGCTCATGATAGGGTGTCTAATGCGCGCGCGTAGGGTATGATAGGGTATCTAACCCTATGCGCGCGCCTGGGCGTGACGGCGTTCTGGTAATAGTGGTACGGCACGCTGCGCCCGCGGTACAGCGGCCGGCCGGCCACGCGCGCGGCCAGCGCGGCGGGCGCCAGGCAGGCCAGGTCGAGCTGGCTGCCGCCGGTCGCCGCCCAGGCGACCGACGAGTTGCAGCGGCTCTTCAGGAACCAGTGCACGCCCGACGCGAGCTCCACGCCTGGGGTTGGGACTAGTCATTGAGGGGGGGGCGGGCCGCCGGGCGGGTGGGAGCGCCGTGACAAGGAGCGCCCAGGTCTGTCTTGACGCCCAGCGCAGGCGGGCGCGCGCACACAACTCCCGAGCTGCCAGCGTCCACAGCCGGGAGCGTGAGGGGCCGAGCGTTACGCCCCCACCACGCAGAAGCGCAGGAAGGAGGTTACAAACGACGCACAGGGGGTGTCCCTGAGCCGCAAGAGCGGCGCGGTGCAGGCATCTATGGCTGACTGTGACTGCAGCCCGCCGCGCACGCCGGAGGTACGGCGTTGCCAGGCAGGCGCGCCTGTGGTGCCGCCGACAGACACGCCGCCGCCGCCCGCGGCCACCTCGAAGCAGGCCGCGTGGCCGCTGCGGCACTGCAGGCCCAGGCGCAGCTGGAAGGCGCCGGCGTGGCCGGGCAGCAGGCGCGCGAGCAGGCCGCGGACCGCCCCCAGCTGCTCCAGCTCCCGCTGGCCGCGCGGCGCCACCGGGCGCGCCGCGGGGAGCGGCGCCGGACCGGGCACGCCCGGCGCGCCGGCGCCGGCCTCAGGCGTTGGCCGCTGCCGGGCCAGCAGAGTGGCCGGGCAGCGCAGGCGCTGGCCGGTCGCGGCGGACAGCGCGCTGCAGGCGCTCTGCAGGGGCGAGGCATGGGCATGAGCATTACCGCCCATGAGCACCATTGCGACCATCAGAGCACACGCGCGTGTCCAGCAGGTCCAGGAGTGAGTGCATATGCGCGACATGATGGCCGACAGGTGGGAAGCACTAGATGTCCGCCAATCAGTCAGGTGCCTGTTCTGCTGCTCATCAGGCCTGCCTGTATTGGTCAGTACTATCGAGTGGAATGCAACAGTGAGATCCATTGAGACTATCTGAAGCCCTGTTTCTAACAGCAATAGGGTGTTGTCGTACAGGATGCGCCACAACGCGCTCCTATTCTCACGGACGGGACCAGCCAGTGCCAGTTTCCAAGCTGTTGTGCTGTCCACCAGCGCTGATGATGCAGCAGCACAGCTCCCGGTCCGCCACCTTGGTGCTCCTTTGTTGCTTTGCTGCCTGGAGCGCGCAAGCTGCATCGGCGCAGCCTCTGCAGCCTAGACAGCACGTGGCCAGTGCTCTAACAGAGGTCACAGGCACGCCCCGCTATGCTTCATCATTTGCAGCCCACTGCACTGCAAGCCCAGTTGTGCTGCAAAGTTCCGCTTGACTCTCGCGCTATCGTAGTTGTCAAAAAAGCTGTTTCGCGAGTGCTGCAGCAGTTCTGCAGTGAGGTGGCAGGACGCGCGCACCGATGTGTGTTGCAAGCTGCCACCTGGCAGTGTATCGCTGTGTTGCTTCTTGAGCCTGCAACAGCGAGGGACACGCTCTTGCAGGCCTGCAGCGCAAGAGGCTTGGAGTGACGGCAGCCCGTGTGGCGCAGTCCTGCTTGGCCGCCACCAGGCTCGTGTGGCAGCAGCGCTGTTCAGCTTCCCAGGCAGCTGCACTTGCTGGTAAAACTGAGTCGGGAGACAGGCGCAAGCCATCTCCGGCCGCGCCGGCAGGCGGCCTGCTCACCAGCGGCAGCTGCACATCCTGGGGAAAATGAGGGAAAATGCACAGGCGCAACCTGGCTCCGGCTGCGCCGGCAGGCGGCCTGCCGACCAGCGCCAGCTGCACAGCCTGGGGATACTAAGGAAAAATGCACAGGCGCAACCTGTCTCCGGCTGCGCCGGCAGGCGGCCTGCCGACCAGCGCCAACACGAGCGGCGCGCCCGTGGACGCGGGCGCGCTGCGCTTTGCGCACCCCGTGCGCCTGTTCCCGGGCCTGGTCTTCAAGGGCAATGGCGAGTGCAGCCCGCACTCCACGTACGACTATCTGTCCGCGCGCGTCGCCCTCGTGCCCACGCTGGAGCGCGAGGCGCCGATGCTGCGGGTGCGGCCGCTGCGGCCCTCTTGCACGCCCTTCCTGCCCTTCAAGGGAGTGAGATGCTGTACGAGCGTGCCACTGCCTGCGCTTGGGCGAGCGGCGCCCTGAGCAGTGCATAACCTACAGGTCCTTGCCAGTTGTTAAAATTCTCGAGGCTGCCCTCGCCTTGGTGCGCGCGCCCGTGCGAGCGTGAGGGCTGGCCGCCAGTCGGGCACGCGCCACGTGCGACCTGAACGCGCCGAGGCACGCTGACGCCGCTGCTTCGCATGAGCAATATCATGCTGCCTCGTGCGGCAGGCGTACAAGCAGGCTCCCGACGCAGACTCACCGTCCAGCGTCACCTACTTTGACCTGCCGGTGAGCAGCCCGGTATCATGCCAGTACTGCATCCGTGAGCGCTAGTGAGCTCTGTTGCTATGCGGCGATGCTCCAAAACCAGGCAGCCATGCCAGGCCATGCAGCCACACCAAGCGACTCTTGCTCAACTGCTTTTGCACAGACCTGCGCAGAGTCTGGTACTTGCGCGCAGCGCAGCCGTGGCTCAGGCGCGCACGCTGAGCGGCGCTGCGGCGGGCCTGACCGCGCGCGCGCCGCGCGCGCAGACGGGCACGATCGTGCAGGCCACGCTGGCGCAGAACTGGACCGAGCAGGCGATGACATACACGTACGCCTCGTTGCGGCCCAACACGGTCGACGCAGCGCCCTACGCCGCCGCGCTCGCCGGCCTGGCGGCCGTCGCGCGCGGCCTGGCGAGCGGGCGCGGCGCGCCCGCCAGCGGCGGCGGCGGCGCGCCCTCGTGCAACGCGCCCCTGCCCATGCTCAACGAGTGCGCCCCAACCCGCATGTAGCGTGCGCTCCTGCACGTTGCGCCTGCCTTCCGTGGGGCGCTCATGCCTTTGGGCGCATCCCGCATGTGCTTACTGTATGCTCCAAAAAAGTCGCTAGAGTGGTTTTCAAGCTGTACGAAAGGCTGCTGGCAGCTCCCCAGCGTCCCACATTTGTGCGCACTCCCACCTGTCTGCGGTCGTCCAGGCCCCGTCTTCCCATCTGTCCTCCGTTTGCCAACCGTCCGCTACTTCCCGACACTAGAGGCGTCACGGGAGTGCTCATGCTCTGTGTGACTGCAATGTGTCCGCATGTTCGCACTGGGGTGCCTGACCGGGCGGGATAGCTTACCCTCCCCTACCCTACCTCTATTCTGACCGGGCGGCGGCCGGGCGCAGTACGGCAGACTACCTGGAGTACGTGCAGGCGCAGCTGCCCAACGCAACGGCCGGCACGGACGGCCTGCGGCCGACCGAGGCGCGCGCGCCCAGCGGCTGCATCGTGGAGCTCAACACGTACTACAAGGGTGCGCGCGGCAGCATGTGCCCCGCAGACCAGCACTGTCGGCAGCACCGTAGCATCCTTGCTGAGACCGCGGGGACGGCGCGACACCGCAATGTCCTCTGCCGCGCGTGCCTCTGCTGCTCCTGAGCCTTGAGGCTCGCTGCACGCAGCCTTGTCCAGCACAATGGCATGCGCCAGGGCTACATGCTATTTGGCTGTGTGGGAAGCCTCAAGCTAGAGTGGACTGACATGCGCCTGACTGCGCAGGTGACGCCGTGGGCGACATGGCGCTGAACGTGCGCACGTACGACGCCTGCTGCCAGCTGTGCAGGCGCGCGCCCCGTCTTGGGGACACAAGACCCTGGGCCCACCTCCGCACAGGCGTCTGTGCAAGCGCGCGGCACCAGTGCAGACCGGTCTGTGTTGGCTATGTAACCAACTTGCGTGCCAGTAAGAGCTGACTATCATGCTTGTCTCCTACGATGTCCTGACACACCAAATCTGGACGGCCCGGGACGGCACAGACGCCTGCCTGAGCACGGCCGCCCTGACCGCGCCGTGGGCCGCCCCGCCGCAGGAGCCGCCAGGGCTGCAACGTCTTCGTGTGGTGCCCGCTGACGTCGGGGTGCGCGGCCGTGGGCGGCGGCAACGCCACCGCGCCCTTCCTCAGCTGCCAGCTGCAGCGGCAGGCCGGCCTGGGCGGCCAGCCGGGGGCGCTGCCGGCGGCCTGGCAGCGCGGCCCGCCCGCCAGCTTCGTGTCGGGTGCGCCGCCGGCCAGCGCTGCACGGTGCTCGCAGCGTCTTGCCTATACCGCTTATACACACAGCCCCTTGGGGTGTCGAAACAGGCTGTAGCATGTCGACGCAGCCAGCAAGCGAGACTCGTCCCGAACGGTATGGAGCACCACCCATAGCCAACTCGTTCAAGACAGCATGCTTTTGCATGAATTATGCAGCTCACCAGGGGCACTCAAACCAGTTTCACGCTTACTGAGCACGCTCTTTGATATGCGCAGGGCGTATGGTCGTGGACGCGTGAAGCAGCGTTCCTGCCTATAGCTAAGTCACTTGTCTGCTTTCTGCGAGTGTTTTCTGCATGCGCTTGTTGATCAAGTTTGCAAGTGCCGTGTTTCCAGACAGGTGTAGACAAGAACAGAGCTGTAAACTTTTGCTGTAGATTATGTGTGACAAAATGAGGTTTGAACTGCTGAGCAACTGTTGAGGCCATCATGTCACCCAGCATTTAGGGGCCCATAAGACTACTTACCCCCGGCAAGCTGCTATGCCAAATTGGCCTTGCCAATATATGCAGCCGCTTTTCATAGCTCAGTGTGGAGACGTGCGTAAGAACTTGGCCAGGCCCTTCAGCGCACGACATGCTGGATTGGGACTGCTGATACGTGCGTGCTCGAACGAGCTGCCTGTCAGCGAGACAGCACGCTGCAGGATGAACTGCACAGGGCTCAGAACCAGCAGGTTCTCTGGCGCGCCTGCGCCAGACCGCTCGCCGCAGGTGCAGGATGGTGCATCGCGTGACTTGAGCATGGTAGTGCTCAATCGGGTGGCCCTACATACCGCACGGGCGGCTGACACGAGTCCAGGGCGTGCAGAGGAGCTGCATATTCTGTGACATCGTCGCAAAGGTAGGCTCCAAGCTGGTGTATGAGGCGCGCCCGGCCGTTTGCGCCCGCTGCAGCGCGCTTCACGGCGGTCAACGCGAAGCAGGCACACTGAGGCCTGCAGCGCTGCGCGTGTGCAGCCAGGATGCAGCCCTGGGCCTGGTGGCTTTCAGGGATCACCGGCCTGCGGCCAGCGCCCACTTCCTCGTCATCCCTAAGGCGCACGTAGCAACGGTGTACGACCTGCGGGCCGGCCCTGAGGATGCCAGCCTCGGTGCTGGCCTGCTCGTGCTCTGCTTCACCAGCTCGTGGCCTTGCTTCTGGCCGGCCAGACCGCCCCAGGCCTGTGCGCGCAGTCGAAGCCCTGCTGCGCACCGGGCGGGCGCTGCTGACGCAGCACGCGCCCGGCGCGCCCCAGAAGTTTGGCTTCCACTACCCGCCGTTCAACAGGTGCGGCCGGCCCCGCCGCCGCAGCCCCGCTCCCGCGCGCCGCGCCGGGCTCACTACACCTAGCCTGCGGCCTCCGCTGCACCGCACGCCGCCTACGTTGCGCACTGCCAACCGCCTGCACCTGCGCACGCGCCCCGCACTGCGCTCGCTGGCCAGCTCGCGGCCCCAGCTGCACCGCACGCCGCGCGCGCCGCGCAGCGTCAACCACCTGCACCTGCATTGCTTCGGGCTGCCGCACAAGTGGTGGGGCCGCGGCGCGTACCTGGAGTCGGAGCCGCCGCAGCTGGGCCGGAGCAGCTGCTGCGCTGCCTGCGCGCCGCGCCGCCCGCCGGCGCTGGTGCACCAGCGTCTGGCGTCGAGCCCGCTGGTCGTTGAGGTGTGTGCCGCATTGGGCACCTCCGCGGGGAACATTGGTGGTGCAAGCGTCTGGGGCTAACGGGCATGAGGCTGTCGCACGCCCGGCAGACTTGAGCTGCTGTGCAACAAATGCGTGGCTGCAAATGCAGGTTGCATTGTTCCAGGTACCTTCACACACCATTGTCCTGAAAGAGCTGTGCATGCATACCTCATTGATGCAGCTCCTTTCACTCTCAAACAACCTTAGTAGAGGTACTGTGAAAACGCACACACGACGATGAATGAAGCCCAGCAACATGCAAGCAAAACTTGCTGACATACCGCGATAAACAGTATACACTGGCAGCCCAACAGAACACTGGCAGGGCCAGGCAGACCGCCAGAGAATATGGCTGCCTCAATACCTGCCCCGCCCCCTGCCCCCGCCGCCGCGGCCGCCAAAACCGCCGCTGCGGCCCCCGCCAAAGCTCCGCCCCCCGCCGCCGCGGCCGCCGAAACTCCGGCCGCCGCGCCCGCCGCCCACCCCGCCGCCGCGCACGCCGAAGCGCCCGCCGCGCGCGCCCCGCGCGCCACCACGCCCGCCCCGCCCGCCGCGGCCTGCGCGCGCCAGTCAGTCCCCACGACGCTGTCTCATGGTGCTTACCGCGGCGGGTACAGAACACCAGCATGTTGTTCGCTGCGCTCGAGGGCTGTCCCGCAGACACTAGAGCACTGGCCAGCAAAGCTCCGATGGAGGGACGCAGGCTGCGCCACTTTGCAGGACGTGCACATTGGCATCACAACCGTACAAACGGGCAGAGCGCGGGCGGCGCACCGCCGCGCGACGGCGCGCCCTTGGGCTGCGGCAGGAAGCGCTCCATGGGCAGCAGCTTCATCGGGTCGATGTAGAACTTGTCGCCGGCCGCGTAGGACGTCGCGACCACGCCCTCCTGCATCTTCACCGTGAAGTACTGCGCGCCGGACGGGCGCTATACTTCAGCCCGCCTCTCAGGGACGCAGCGGCGTCCGGCCGGTGTGGGGTGCGGAGCGGGCCTGCTGCAGTAGGCGCTGAGCCTCGGCGCGGGCGCGCGGGGGGGCGGCGCGCGGCGCACCGGCGTGGTGATGCTGCCGAAGATCTCCTCGATCTTGCCCACCTGCGTCTTGTTCTGCAGGAAGATGGGCGCGTTGAAGTAGGGCACCTGCGCCGCAGGCGCCGCAGCAGCTCAGGACAGTGCGCTCCTGTGCTCCTCGTCAGACTCTCCCTGTCTCTATTTCTGCCCGCACGCCGCGTTGGCTGCGGGGTGCGGCTGCCAGCACAGGCAAAGCAGCTCAGGACAACGCGCTGTGCTCCTCGTCGAACTCCCCTCTCTCCAGCTCTGGCCCGCACGCCGAGTCGGCTACGAGGTGCGGCAGCCAGCACAGGCGAGCGCGCCCCCACAGGCCAGCGCTCGGCGAGCCTTCTCGATGGAGAGCTTGCACACGGCCTCGCCCTCGCACGGGTGCTCAAACACGCCCGCCTCCACCACGGTGTCCGGCGGCCCATAGTCCACCCAGCCGCGCCCGCCGCCGCGGCCGCCGCCGAAGCCGCCGCCGCCGCCGCGCCCCCGGTCGCCGCCGCGGCCCCCGCGGAAGCCGCCGCGGCCGCCGCCGCGCTGCATGCGCGCCCGCCCACCAGCGCCCGAGCGGCAGACCTCGCCGATGTCCGAGGACTTGTGCGAGTGCTGGTCTGTTTCCGCGGCGGGGCTCCTTGTGTGTGCCTTGCGATACGACCTTGCCGCGCTGCGAGGGTCTGTGTACACAGACCTACGGTAGGTCTCCAACTCGACTGGCGCGAGCAGCTGTTGAGGAACGTATCCATGCTAATTCGGAGCTTGGCCGCGTCCTCGGTCAGCTGGGGCCTGCCGTGCCAGGACTGTGCAATCACTGCCAGCAGGTAGAGACATAGACCTGCCGGGGCTGCCGCTGTGCGACTTTGGGCGGCACGGGCGGGCACCTGCAGCTCGCCAGACTGCCTGGCGCCTGGATGCACAAAGCCAGTCTGGGCTGCAGCCAGTGGTGAGTGCTTGCTTACCCCTGTTTTGCTGGCCCCCTTTGCTAACGCCCCCGGGCACGCAGCTCACGCGCGCTCCGCATGGTCCAGGCAGGCGGCCCTGTGTAGCATCCTGCGCTGCGGCGATGCGCACAACCGCCACGTCGGCCGCATACCGTGGTGGGTGCGCGCCGCCACATGCCTCTCCCACAGCCCCACGCAGCGGCGGCCCCTCCCATGTTGTGCGTCTGCTGCGTGCCACCGCACACATCTTCTTATATATTGTACACGCTGTAGCTGTGTATTATTTCCTGTTCTACACCACTTAAAAAAGCCCTCACAAACGCCATAGCGCAGGACGAGGTCGAGCTGGGCAGGGGCGAGCTGCTGTACGAGGCGCCGTCGGAGCACAGCGGCGCCGTCGCCGTCTGGCAGCACGGGGACTTCAGGGCGCGCCCCGCCCCGCCAGCCTCCCCGCCCGGCCACGAGCTGCAACCGCCACAGCATCCCTGCAACGCACGCCGCCCCGGGCGCCGGAGCCTGCACTCTGCGCCGGAGCGTGCGCGCTGCACCGCTGCAGCGGCAGGAATGAATGAATGAGTGAAATACAACCGTGCATCAGCCAGGTTTGGCCGCTGAAGGGCAGGGCGCGCGCGCGCAGGCGCTGTGGCTTGAGGACGTGCTGCAGAGCGTGGCGTGGGCGCCCGGCGGCGGCGGCGGCGCGTGCTCGGATGCGCTCGTGGCGGGTGCGCTCTGGAGCGCAGACGTCGTGAGCCGCACGCGCTGGGGGAAGCCCCACATGTGTGTCCCTTGCGTCCGGCAATCCACGGCAGGGCGGAGGGAGGGCGTGCAGGGTCGGCCCAGCTCGCGCCTGGGAGCACCGGCGCGTTTGGACGCGCGGCTCCCCACCGTCTGGTTGCCCCATGCGGCCAGCATGCGCGGCCGCCCAGCCAAGGCACCGCATGCGTCGCGGCGCCAGGCAGTCCTGGCCAGCGGTATATAGCGTCCTCGTAGTAACATCATAGGGGCCGTCAGAGGGGTGCATGGCGCGTGACGTCAGCAGCGTGTGCAGCAGCAGGGTGCAGAGTGTGGCGGGCCATGGCGGCCGGTGAGCCCAGGCGGTCACTTTAGCCGGGCAGCGGTGAGGTGCGCGGCGCGCCGCCGCGGCAGGCTACCCGCAGGTCATGGTGGCCGCCGCGGCGGCGTTCGGCGCGTGCGCGGCCGGCGGCGAGGCCGGCGCCTTCCCCATGCTCCAGCCTGTGCGCACCTCCGCGCCCGACCCCTCGTCACGCTGACAGCCGCCCCTTGCACATGATAGTGGGCTCTATGTGTTGCTACGCGCGTGTCGCGCCTGCGCGCAAGTGCGCATTCACCAGCCGCCCCGACCAATCAAGCAGAGGCTCAATGATGCATCACATGTAGCACGGCGGCCTCGGCGCCGTCTGCAGACTGCCTGCGCTGCAATCTCTTCTGCACCGCCGCGCATCGAGGCAAGGCTCCGCCAGGTCAAGAGCAGCACGGCGCACGCGCGCGGGCGCTTTTAGGGTTTTGCTACCCTACCCTATCTTACCTACCCCGCACCTGGCGCAGGGCGCGCGCGCGGCGTGCCTCGGCGTGGGCGCGGGCGCGCTCCCGCGCTTCCTGATCAGGCGCGCGTCGGGCCTGGCCGTGGACGCGGTCGAGCTGGACCCCGCGGTTGCGGCCGCCGCGCGCCGCTGCTTCGGCTTCCCGCCGCCGCAGGCGCGCCGACGGGGCGAGAAGGCTGTGTTCATACACGCGGCCTGCTTGCTTGTACAAGCAAGGAGCAAGGGGACGATCGGGCTCGCGCTGCCGGCGGCGTCACAGCGCCCGAGGCGGGCGGCGTGCGCTCGCGGACTGCCTGCGCGCGTCAAGGCCGGCACCACCGAGGCAGCCTCATGACAGGCCAAGCGATGTTGCTTGCCCGAGCCGCTGCATCTGCGCGGACGCGCCCGCGGCCTGACGCCGGGCCGCCCGCGCAGGCTGAGGCGGGCCCGGCGGTCGCCCTGCTCGTGGAGGACGCGGCGGCCTACATGGCGCGCCTCGCCGCGCGCGCGCGCGCGGGGACCCTGACCCTGCCCGCCGGCGGCCCTGAGGCGGCAAAGCGCCCGAGCGCTGTGAGCGCGGTGGTCGACTGCAGGGGGAGCGCTCTGGAAAGCGGCGCGGCCTGCCCCGGCGGGCGCGTTGCCTCACCCGCCGGAAGCAAGAGCCGGCAGGCGCCGGCAGAGGAACGCCCTGTCAGGCGGGGCCCCCGCTGGGCCGCTCCCGCCCGCCGGCGTGCAGCGCAGGCGGGCGCAGCGCGCGCACAGAGCGGCGGCCGCGAGGCGTGTGTGCCGGAACCCTGCTCCGGGGTGGCGCCCAGCGCGGCGAAAGGGGGCTGCCGGCCAGGGGTGCACGACCAGGTGGGGGTGGCTGCTGCAGGACCGCGCTCGGCCGCCCCCCCGTGCGCGGCCGCGGGTGGCGGCGGCTGCTCTGCTGCGCATAGCGCGCTGCCGCTGGCTGCGACCGCTGCCGGGTTCCCTGCGGCAGCGAGCGACGTGCGCATCGGGCGCCTCGCGGCAGTGTTCCTGGACGCGTTCGACGGGCGCGGCGAGGTCCCGGTGGCGCTGCAGGCGCGGCCGCCGCCGGG
>JAABUX010008196.1_pt1 | contig 12101 bp, 15 predicted proteins | sample 5561851 | NCBI WGS metagenome assembly JAABUX01 (sample SAMN10711883, study PRJNA513361) | rock metagenome | isolation source: Antarctica rocks | place: Antarctica: Victoria Land, Richard Nunatak red sandstone | collected 2016-01-03 | reverse complement strand
CGTCTCGCCAACCCCAACGCCCAGCACCTCTGGACCGAAATCACGATGAAACAAGCGTATCGGCGAACCGTGTCCGCCGCTCAGCTTACGGAATGAACCTCAGCACGCTGAATAAGATGGGCTAGATAACCGGTTGCACAGCCCGCGATGACGACGCATCCGCCATCGGTCAGAGCTTTCCACGGCCGACATAGTGCTACCAAATGAAGTGCTGGATGCACGCCGTCGGCGACAGCCCAGCCGCGGCAGCCTCCGCCTCTGTCCGCGCATCGTCCCCGCCCAGGTGCGCCCCGTGCAGCCCGCCCAACACCCAACACGCATCCAGCCCCACCGCGACTGCCCCGGCGATGTCGGTCCGCAGGGCGTCGCCCACCGCCAGCACGCGGGCGCCCGGCACGGCCAGCATGCCCAGCACCGGGCGGTAGATGGCCGGGTCCGGCTTGCCCAGCGAGCGCACGTCGCCGCCCATCGCCGCGTAGTGCACCGCCAGCGTCCCGGCGCACACCACGCGGACGCCGCCGCGGATCACCTCCAAGTCCGGGTTGGCGCAGATCATCGGCAGCCCGGCCGCGGCGCTGGCCTGCAGCACCGGGTCGTAGTGCGACGGGTCGGTCTGCGGCGCATGGTCGTCCGGCCCGGTGTTGAGCATGAACTCCGCGCCGGCCGGGCCATCGAACACCTGTAAATCCAGCCCGGCCATTACGCCGCGGTCCCGCTCCGGTCCCAAGTGGAACACGCGGGTGCCCAGCGCGGCATACCAGGGGTCCGGCCGGTCGCGCAGCATGAGGTAGGCGGCCTCCCCAGAGGTCATCACCCCGTCGTACCAGGCATCCTCGATGCCCATCCGGCGCAGTTGCCGTTGGATGGAGTCCGCCCGGCGCGGCGCATTGGACAGCAGCACCACCCGCTTGCCCGCCGCCCGCAGCGCCGCCATGCAGTCTGCCGCGCCGGGGTAGGGCCGCACGCCGTCATGGATGACGCCCCACAGGTCCAGGATGAAGCCGTCATACTCGCCCGCGATGGCGTGGAAACCCGGCAAGGCCCTCATGCATCCGCCCCGCCCACGTCCACACCTATGGCGTCCTGTACGCGGGCGAACCCCTGCTGGCGCAGGGCCGCCGACAGCTCGCGTTTCAGCCGCGGCACCAGGGCCGGGCCGGCGTAGCTGAACGCGGTGTAGAGCTGAACCAGACTTGCCCCGGCCCGCAGCTTGGCCAGCACGTCCGCCCCGGTCGCCACGCCGCCGCAGCCGACCAGCACCAGGCGCCCCGCCGCCAGGCGATAGGCCCGCGCCACCAGCCGGGTGCTGGCGTCGCGCAACGGAGCACCCGACAGGCCGCCCGTCTGCCCCGCATGGCCCGAGCACAGCGTGTCCGGCCGTGCGACGGTGGTGTTGGACACGATCAGGCCCTGCGCCCCGTGGCGCACCGCCGTCTCGACGATGCTTTCCAGCCCGCCCTCCGGCAAATCCGGCGCCACTTTCACCAGCAGCGGCGGCCGGTGCGGGACCACCTCCGCGACAGCGCCCAGGATGGCATTCAGCCGAGCCTCCCCTTGCAGGTCCCGCAGGCCCGGCGTGTTCGGCGACGACACGTTGATCACGATGTAGTCGGCATGGGGCGCCACGGCGGCGACCAGCGCCGGCAGGTCGCGCTCCGGGTCGGCGCCATCCTTGTTGATGCCGATGTTGGCGCCGACCGGGGCGCCGCCCCGCGGCAGGGCGGCCAGGCGGGCGACGAAGGCATCCAGGCCGCGGTTGTTCAGGCCGTAGCGGTTGATCACCGCCGCGTCCTCATGCAGGCGGAACACCCGTGGCAAGGGATTGCCGAACTGCGGGAGCGGAGTGACGGTGCCGGCCTCGACCAGGCCGAACCCCAGCCTGCGCAGGCCGCGCAGGGCCATCGCGTCCTTGTCGAACCCGGCGGCCAGGCCGATGGGATTGCGGAAGTTCAACCCTATGGCCTGCACGCGCAGCGCCGGGTCGTCCGGCTGGTTGTCCCGCCCGGCCAGGCCCAGCCGCAGCGCCAGGATGGCCAGGCGATGCGCCCGCTCCGCATCCGTACGGGCGAGCAAGGGCATCAGGGCGGAGGCGAGAGTTGGCGTCATCGGTGTGGTCTGCCCCATCCCGGGCGCATTGAGAAGGTTCCCCGCCACGCCGAACCGCATTACACCCCCGGCCATGTGGAACGAGCCCTACCTTGAGACCTGCTGCCGGTCGGCCCTGCACCGCCTGACCTTGGTCGGCCCGCCCGGCCGGCCCGCTGGATTGAAGGATGGCCCCTGCCTGGAACGCCTGGCCGCCATGGGACTGGCCGAACAGGACGACAGCCGCTACCGCATCACCGGGGCCGGGCGCATCCGGCACCGCAGCGAGATCCTCAAGCAGCCGGATGCGGCGGCGGACGCCCCGGCCTGACGCCCCCGCCGATGCCATGAGCCCCAGGGAGACATCCTGCCCGGCGAGGTTGCCCACACAGTCGAGTCACCCGGCTTCTTCATGGCGGCTCCATCCATCTGGCATCCGGACCGCATCCCCTCCGATGCGCTGGCGGCGATGCAGGTGTCCTGGCGCCGCGGCTGGTTCCCGCCGCGGCCGGTACGTCTGTGCCTGCTGGAGGACGTGTTCGTCGCGGCAGAGGGCCTGGTGTTCACGGCGGCGCTGGAGGTCGTCGAGGCCAGCATCAAGGAGCACCCTGCCAGCGAGGTCGCCCTGGCCTGTGCGGCAGTCCATGCGGCGCTGGCGTCGGGCGCCGTGCCAAGGCTGCGCGGGAAGGCCGTGCTGTGCCGGAAGCCGGGCACCCGCAATTATGGCCACTGGCTCGCGGAGATGCTGCCGCGGGCCTGGCTGGCTGCCCAGCACTTGCCGCACCCCCCGCTCATTCTGGTGCAGGCCGTCGCGGACCCGTTGCGGACGGTGATGCGGGACAGCCTTGCCCTGCTAGGCATCGGGACGGACCAGGTGCTAGCATCCGGACCGGCGCCCCTGCGGGTGGACCGGCTGATCCTGGTCGAAGGCCTGACGGAGCACGGCCGGTACATGTCGCCGCTCGTCATCGACTGCCTGGACGCCGTCACGGCCGGCATCGCGCCCTGCGGCGGCCCGCGCCTGCTGGTCAGCCGCGGTGTTATGCCGAGCCGGCGCTTCGCGGACGAGGCGGAGGTGACCGGCCAAGCCATGGGCGCCGGGTATGGCGTGCTCGATCCCGCATCGGCGCCGTTCCGCACGCAGGTCGCCCGGTTCAAAGCGGCGGACCGCGTCGTCGGCGCCATGGGGGCGGCGCTGGCCAACCTGCTGTTCGCCCCTGCCGGAGCGGACGCCTTCATCGCGGCGCCGGCGACGATGCCGGACACTTTCTTCTGGTTCATCGGCGGCCTCCGCGGGTTGCGCGCCGTGGATGTCCGCTGCCGGCAGGAGGGGCCGCAGCTTGGACCGGCGGGCTGGGACCGCACCATCAGGCTCGATCAGGACGACGGTGCCCGGATGTTCGCCCCTGCTGCACCGGACCGGCCCGCGCCGCCGACGGCGCAGGCGATGGGCCGGACCTTCGAGGCGCTGTTCGATTCCGCCTACTATCTACGACGCAACCCGGATGTTGCGGCGGCCGGGGCCGACCCGCTGCTGCATTACAGGACAAGCGGATGGCGGGAGGGCCGCAATCCCTCCGCCGCATTCGATGGCAACGCGTACCTGCGCGCCTATCCCGACGTGGCGGATGCCGGAGTCAACCCGCTGTTCCATTATACCCTGCACGGCCAGGCTGAAGGCCGCGGGATCAGCGGTGTGCAGGCTTAAGGTGCGGCCCCATGCCGCGCCAAGAGGTTGGCCGGGAGGGCGCAGCGCGGCCCGGTCACGATCCCCCGCGCCCGCAACGGCCAGTCCAGCCGCTCCATCGCCTCCTGCCACAGCCGCGAGTCGCATCCCTCCTTAGGGCGCCGCGGGTCCGGCGCCACCCCGCGCCAGCCCCAGATGCGCAGGATGCGGACGTGCAGCAGCTCGACCCGGCGGTTGCGGTATAGCGTGTCCAGGCACTTCACCACGTCCTCCGGCTGGCAGGGACCCGGCAGCGGCCGGGGCGCAGCAGGGTCGCGACGCGCCTGCAGCGCGGCCGCAGTCCAGAACCAAGCGGCCTCGGTGGTCGGGAAGGGGGGAGCCGGAAGCGGTGAGACGGGCGGCATGGGCACCTCATCGAGCGAACATAATAAGAACATTGTTGGGGATCAACGGCAAGCCTGCAAGGCGTCAATTCCTAGTTGCAGCGGCGTAAAATCCTAGCCACACTGCGTTTCATGAAACACGAGGACATCTGGCGTGCGCTCGACACGCTGGCCGCGGAGCATGGGCTGTCGGCGTCCGGCCTGGCCAAGCGGTCGGGGCTGGACGCCACCACGTTCAACCCCAGCAAGCGGCGAATGCCGGACGGCCGCGCCCGCTGGCCGAGTTCGGAGAGCCTGGCCAAGGTGCTGGACGCGACCGGGGCCAGCCTGGAGACCTTTACCGCCCTGGTCACGGGGTCGCCCGTCGCCGTCTCCGCGCGTCCGGCCCGGCGCATCCCGCTGATCGGGTTGGCGCAGGCGGGCGGGGACGGGTATTTCGACGACGCCGGGTTCCCGGTCGGCGGGAGCTGGGACGAGGTCGGGCTGCCGGAGATCGGCGACCCCAACGCTTACGCGCTGGAAATCTCGGGCGAGTCGATGGAGCCGGTGTTCCGCGACGGCGACATGGTGGTGATCTCCCCGGCCGCGCCGATCCGCCGAGGCGACCGGGTGGTGGCGCGCACCCTGGCCGGGGAGGTGATGGCCAAGCAGCTCGCCCGCCGCTCGGCCAAGCGGATCGAGCTGAAAAGCCTGAACCCGGAGCATCGCGACCGCAGCTTTGACCTGACGGAGGTCGCCTGGGTCCACCGGATCATCTGGGCCAGCCAGTAGGGGGCGGGCAAGATTAAGGTGGTCCCGTCCCTTCGGACAGCTTTACGGCTGGGATAAGCTTGGTCCTGGTTGTTGTAAGGCCGCCAGCCGCGTGCGCCGTCGCGGTGCTAAACACGATGATCCGAACAGCAAAGCCCGTCTCCGTCCGGATCGCATGAGCAGCGTGTGGAAGGGCCAGCTCAGCCTCATTCCAATCCATGCAACGACGCCGCGTCACAGGACAGCCACCGGCGCACGCGGCAGCGGAGCCGAGGTCATCGGGCGATAACGTTTCTTCGGCGCACTGGCCTCACCGCTCAACGGTTTCTTAGCGTCCAGGCGATGTCCTCCGCAACAGTCGCCATCCGGTTGAGCATCCGGCGTGCCAGGCGGCGGGCACGCCGGCGTGCGGACAGCCGCGGTGCAGCCGCAGGCGCCAGCGCGGCGGGTAGTGGCTGTGCCGGGGCAGCTTGAACGGGGGTGACCGGAGCGAGGCGGCTCAGCACGCGCGCCGTCTGCGCCAGGTAGGCATAGCCGAAGTGACGGTCCGGTTCCAGGTAGGCGCCCTCCGCCCACTCGTTCCAGGCATTTACGAAGACGAGGCGCTCGTCCGAAGGGAAGGCCTGCATCGCAGCCTGGCATGCCGCGCCCAACCACCTGCCATAGACGTCCGGAGTTGATCCGGTGAAGCAAGTGCCCTTGCCCGGCTTGCGGGCCTCGTTGTCCCAACTCGGGCACACTCCGGGGAATACCCGGCTGTTCCGTGCATAGCTGGCGATGGTCTGCGCCGCCATAGACTCGTAGGAAAACACCTCCCCGCTATACTTGGGATCGTAAAGGTCCAGGCTCTGGACCTTGGTGCCTCCGGTCCAAAAGGGCGGGAACCCGGTCGCGGCATCCATGCCGTACTTGGCGCAATCACCGTCACCAAACGCTTGCGCCATGGTTATGTAGGGGTCGCCCAGCCCCGCCATCGTGAAGTGCGTGCGCCAGCGCGCCACCGTCGCAGCGGCATCGGGAAGGATGCCGGGGCGGTACAGCATCAGGAGCGGACGGCCGTTGACCCGAATGTAGCGCGGGTCGCGGAAGAATGGCTCCAGTGACCGAGCAAAGGCGATGTCGTCCTCCGGCGAGTGCTGCTGCGCCATCAGGATGCTCTTGTCGTAGCCGTCCCAGCGCCGCGTCCAGTTCTCGTTTGCCCAGTTGATGCAGAACGGCATGTCAATGCCGGGGTTGGACAGGAGCAGTTCGATAGGCTGCTCCAGCAGGCGGCGCCCCCCGAACCAGTAGTGGTGGAAGCAGAAGCCGGCGATCCCGTAGCAGCGGGCCAGCGCCGCCTGCCGGCGCAGCGTGTCTACGTGGGTCAGGTCGTAAAAGCCAAGCTCCCCGGGCAGCCGCGGCTGGTAGTGCCCGGCGAACCGCGGGACCGCCTTGGTCACGTTTGTCCATTCGGTGAAGCCCTTGCTTCACCAGGCGTCATTCTCGGGAATGGCATGGAATTGTGGTAGGTAGAACGCGATCAGCCGGACAAGCGGGTCGGCCACCGTGAGAGCCGAAGGATCGTCCTCTTCGTAGTGCGGGCCAACCGATGTGTTGAAGGTGATCTGTTCAAGGAGACTCATGCAACGCATACCTGTAGAAACGTGGTCAACGCTAAGACGAGGCGCGCAGGCGCCGGTTGTGCCGGGGCCGTTGGACTCAGCCTTATGGAGACGCACCCTGTAACACTTAGGGCTTAGAAAGAATTCTGCTTACCCGTGCGGCTCAATCACCTCTCCTAGCGACGACATCCAGCAGGTGCCGCTCCAGCCGCTCCGCCGCGGCTGGCAACGACCACTGTTCCGCAACCACCTGCCGCCCGCCTTCCAAGCTGCCGGGCCAGGGCTGGGTCGTCCCGCAGCCGCGTGACCACCTGCGCCAGGGCCACCGGGGCCGGGTCGGACAACAGCCCGCTCACCTCGTGCCGGATCGTCTCGCGCACCCCGCCCTCCAGCACCGCCACGACCGGCATGCTGCACGCATTCGTCTCCAGCGGCGCCAGGCCGAACGGCTCCAGCCGCGGCGCATAGACCATCGCCATGGCCCGGCCCAGCACGTCCCGCAGCGCCTCATCGGTGATGCGGATACGCAGGTCGAGCACCACGCATCGCGCCGCAGCAAGTTCCTCCATGGCGTCCTTGTACTCATGCACTGCCACGTTGCCGACCCAGACCAGCCGCGGGCGGGGTTCGGGCATGGCGCCGATGGCTTCGATCACCAGGCCCATGTTCTTTTCCGGGGTGCAGGACCCCAGGCCGACCACGTAATCCTCCCGCGGCAGCCCGGCATCCAGAAACTGCCTGGCGTCGATGCCCAGGTAGCAGACCCGCGCATCCAGCCCATAGGCCCGCAAGATGCTCTCGCGGCTGAAATAGGAGTTGGCCAGGATGCGCGTGAAGGCGGCGGCGTTGTCCACCTCTTCCCGCGCCTGCATGCGGCAGTTGCGCAGGTTGCGCCAGTCCACGAAGCGGCGGCGCAGGTCGCGCAGGCTGCGCGGCGCTCCTGGCGGCAGCGCCAGCCAGGGCAGCCGCGGCAACGCCTCGTACAGCCAGCGGTAGGGTTCCTGCAGGTACAAGACGGAAGGCAGCGCGACATGGCGCCCGATGGCGGTCGTGCGGAAGAACATGCAGGTGTTGGCGAACAGCACGTCGAAGCCGCCCGCCATGATCTCCGCCGCGCACTGCCGCAGGTGCGCGTCCATCGCCGCCAGCTCCCGCGCTACCTTGAGCGTGACCTGCCACTCGTCGCTGCGGTGGAACGGGGCCGGCATGGCAAGCGGGACGACGTGTTCGGGGATCAGCGACCGCAGCGGCAAGTAGTCCGGGTCGGCGGTTGGCAGGCACCAGGCCTCGACATGGTGACCCCGTGCAACCAGGCTGCGAACATGGTCGTAAAGCGTGCGCTTGCCGCCGCCGCTGGGCAGGTTGTGCCAGACGGCGACCCTCACACGTCCCAGCCTGTCACCGCCCGGAAATCCGGAAGCAGACGGGACGGCGGACGCAGCTTGCGGACTTTCAGCCGCCGCCAGATCAAGGCTGCCTTGCTGTCCCGCGCGATGGTCTTGAACAGCCTTTCCGAAACCGGCTTGACCGCCAACAGGTGCGTGTCCACGCCATCCGAGGTCAGGTGCAGGCCAAACCGCTCCGCCAGAAGCTAGAGTGACTTCAGGGAGTAAAGTGAAATATGTTGGCCGTGTTCCAGTGTCAGGTACCACCAATTTGCCAGCTTGTCGGGATCGCTGGGTGGGATGACTGTCGTGAACAGGATGTTTCTAGACCGTGCCAGCATCGTGGAAATCTCGCCAAGCGGATCAACGAGGTGCTCGAACACCTCGAATGCGGTGAGCAGCTCATAGGTCTGCTTGGGGTTGGCGGCGAACTGCTTGGCGAACAGATTTTGGCAGTAGCGGTCCGACCAGTAAAAGTCGTATCCGGTGTCCCGCATCAGCCGAGTGAACACGCCGTAGCCGCCGCCCCAGTCTATGAACTTCGCATTTGGATCGAAGCCTGCGAGGATGACGCCCTCCACCACACGCGCCCCTCGGATCGCGCGGTTAACAGGGCCGAGGTCTAGGTCGCTGATCGCTGACGAATATGCCTCGTCCAGCCAGTACGGTTCCTCAGTTTGAATAAAACCACATGCCGGGCACTGAAAATACCTGACATCGTGCTTCCTCAGCACCAGTTTCTGAAAGAGCGGCCTGGTAGGCTCCCCGCAAATCTTACATTGCATGTCTCAGCCTTTTCAGCAAAGACTCCGAGTCGATCAGGACGGGCACGCAGACAAAAACGGTATACGAGATCACCGTTGCGGCAATCACGCCCACCACTCCCCAAGTTCCGACAAGATATATCGAGAGCACGAGGTTGGAAACCGTCGAGAAAAAGGAGTAGATCAACTGCACGCGCAAGTGGGACGCCGCGGCAAGTAGGCAGGCAATCGGATTCGTATAAGCGCTGATCATGCTCCATCCCGCCATCCACGCAATAAGAGCGATGGATGGAACCACTGCCGGACCTGCCCACCATGCAATGAATGGCTGGGCTATGAACGCAAGGCACCCGACGGCCACCGCCGTGAAAGCAATCCCGGCCAGCAGGCTCACATGGAACGCGCGCGACACCCACGCGATGTCCTTACGTGCGATGGCCTCGTTGTAGGCGGTCCACAGATAGCCGAACAGCAGGCTTTGCGGCAGCGAGGTGTAACTGAACAGCGTATAGGTCAGGCTGTATTCCGGCACGCTCGCCGCGCCCAGGTAGTGGCTGATCACCAGGTTGTCGGTCTGGAACGTCACCAGCCCCATGATCTGGATCAGGAAGAACTTGCCGCCGACCGCGCTGAGGGACCGTATGGCGGACGTGTCCACATGCCGAAGTCCTGGGCGCAGCATCGGCCTGTGGTGCAGGTAGATCCATGCGTTGCTGGCCAGCACCACCAGCGTTTGCGTGCCGGACACCGCGATCACCAGCCAGACCAGCCCGCCCCCGGTTCGGGTGACGGTGATCAGCGCCAGCAGGCTCAGGATGTTGCCGGCGATGCCCCAGTAGGTGCCGATCCGCCCCTCCTGATAGGCCATGTAGACCTTGCCGCCGGTGGACAGCGGGAACTGGATCAGGAACACCGCCAGCGCCGTCGCCACCGCCGGGCCAAGCTCGGCCAGGGTGGCCGGGTCGGACACGCCGAACACGGCGCCCCAGTTGATGAAGGGCCAGGCCAGCAGGGAGCCGATGGTCACCCAGGCGCCATACCGCTCGGTCCCCAGGTAGCCGATGGTCAGCGGCACCGACAGGAAGCTGATCAGCATGCCGATCACCTTGTTGCCCAGCCCGGTGACGACGCCCTACAGGATGGCCAGCACGCGGCGGTGCCGGTGGTCCCCGCCCTCGATGCGCAGGAACAGCAGCCGGAATGCCTTGCCCAAGGTCATGGCGCGACGGTCACTCATGAACTTTCCCAACTGTGCCCGCCGGGCCGGCAGGCGGCTTCATGCGGTAGAACTGCCCGGGTGTCGAGGGTTGTGCTACGCATGCTGGCCAACATGCAGCAGGCGGCGATCAAGCCGGCTACCACCCCTCATCCACCCCGACGAGCGGGGCACCCATGCCTGCCTGGGTCGATCGGCACAAGACGGTCTGCCAGGGGCGAGGCGAGTATGCGCGCGACGAGTACGGGGACAGCTTCTGCGAGATGCACATCCACATGATCGGGGGTCTGGCCGTTGTTGCGGTCCTGGCTGCGCCCGCACCGCGACGTCTCGCAGGAGAAGCTGTCGCTCCTCCTTGGCTTCTTCCAAATCGTGCATGACGCGCGCCGACACGGCAAAATCCTGCTCGGCACCTTCGTCGCTGCCCTGATCGCAGGAGCCGGTTCAACACCCCGGAAGCCATCAAGAACCACCGTCGCAACTCGGCGAGGCGCTGAATTGACGGAGCCGTCTCACTTATCTAACCCTGATTTAGTTGCAAAAGGTTTATAGATGTGGTGGCCATGCCGGGCCATCCCACCGCGGCCGTTGCTGGTGCCCTCACGCGGCCTGACTCAAGCAGGCGGTCTGATACAGGCAGGCGGTGCGACCATATGCGACACGGCTGCTCGATCAAACAGTAGGTCAGCGCGGACACCGGCACCGGCGGCACCATGAGCGCCGCGGCAGCGGAGAACATGTGCGGCACGTGCAGGGCTTGCAGCGCACCCGTGAGGGCAGGGCGCCGCAGGTCCTCGACCGGCCGGTGCACGAGGTAGATCGAGTATGATACGACGCCAAGCCAGTGGAGGATGAGCCGGCCGAGAACGTGGGCAGTTCGCGAGCGGTCGGCTGCAAGGGTGGCCACCAGCGGCACGAATGCGGCGACAAGCAGCACATCGGTCCCCGGCAGCAGCATCAGCGCAACCACCGCCAGCGCGGCAACGTCGCCGGCAACCGGCACCGCCGCCCAGCGGGCCAGCACCGGCGCCTGCGCCAGCCGGAACGCAGCCAAGCCCAGCGTGAATCCGGCGATGCAGCGCAGCAGCGGGAACGGCGTGGCCGCGCCAAATACGTCCAATGGTCCGCGGCGAAACACCTCCCCAGCCTGCACCTGATGCAGCACCACCGCGTCCTACCCGGCGATGAAGGCCAGGACTGCTAGGCAAGCAGCAACCGCGGCAACCGCGGCCCCCGTGCAGCCGTCAGCAACAGAAGGACAGGGAACGCAACGTAGGCGGCAAACTCCGTGCTGATCAGCCAGGCCGGGCCGCCGATGCTGTCGGCAAGCCCCCAAGCCTGCACCATGCCCAGGTTGGCAAGGACGGCCATCCGGTTCCATCCCGGAGGAGCAAGGGCCAGGTAGGCGAGGGTGACGGTCAGGTATAGTGGATACACCCGTCCCAGACGCCGCCCCAGGAACTGCAGAAAGGCCACCCCGCCGCCTCCCGTCCGCGGACGGCGGCCATAGGTCAGCGCCATGATGTAGCCGCTCAGCACAAAGAACAGATCAACGGTCTGGTAGCCGCGCAACACAAGGGGTGCGAGCGGGCCGAAGCCGGCGCCGCCAGCGCTGTAGTGCTACACCACGACCAGGCACGCGGCCGCTCCGCGCAGCCCGGTCAGGGACCGTGTGTCGGCCTTTGACTCCTGGCCCTGGGCGCGCGCGCGATGCATGATGTCAAGCAAGGGACGCCAGCGAACGGCGAACCAAAGCCAGATGACGGCCTGCCAGACCAGGGGCTTGACCAACTCGAGAACGGTCCTCGCCGGGCCACCCTCAACCCGGAGCGGGTGCCATGCCAGCACGCCGCTGGGCTTCACTGGATGCCACAACGTGTTCGGCCGCGGCAGCACACGCTGCACCGGGCGGAACACGAACGAACCCGGCGAGTGGGAATAGTTGTCGCCGCGCGCAAAGTAGAACCGGTCCCGGTTCCCGGGCCGCACGAAGCGGCCACGGCCGCCAAAATCCTCGATCACCATGCCGTTCTGCGCCGAGATCGTCGGCACGTTCACCTCGTAGTGCCCGCCCAGCCCGGCTTGATGGGCGGCGTCCAGCGCCAGGGTGGTGTCGCGTATTGTGTGGAAATGGCCTGATTGGCTCGTCTCCGGGGTGATGATGGTTGCCCGGCTCAGGCGGCGAGGTCAACCGGCATGGGATCGGCCAGCTTCTCGCCGAGTGTCTGCC
>JAABUX010008195.1_pt1 | contig 12103 bp, 9 predicted proteins | sample 5561851 | NCBI WGS metagenome assembly JAABUX01 (sample SAMN10711883, study PRJNA513361) | rock metagenome | isolation source: Antarctica rocks | place: Antarctica: Victoria Land, Richard Nunatak red sandstone | collected 2016-01-03 | reverse complement strand
CCGGAACCGCGTGCGGTAGCCGTCCTCCCCGTGGTTGCGCCGGTCGCAGTCGTGCAGCAGCAGGATATCGACCCGGTCGGTCCCGAGGCGCTGCAAGCTGTCCTCGAACGAGCGCATGACCCCGTCGAAGCTGTAATCGATGCGTGGCTTGAACGGCGCGGGATGCTCGAACAGGCTGTCGGCGGCGCTGCCGGGTCCGTCGGCGGGGTTGCGGCGGCCCAGCCGCCAGCCGGCCTTGGTGGACAGCACCACCGGCCCGGCGGTGCGGCGCAGGGCGGCGCCCATGCGGTGCTCGGCCAGGCCGAAGCCATACAACGGCGCGGTGTCGAAGTAGGTGATGCCGGCGTCGTGGGCGGCCTGCACGGTCGCCATCGCCCCGTCCTCGGTCTGCGACCGGTAGAGGTTGCCAAGGCCGGTGCTGCCGAAGCCCAGCGTGGTCAGTTGAATGCCGGTGCGGCCGAGCGGGCGCGTCGGTAAGGTCACGGCGGGAACACCCCCTTGCGCCGCAGGATGCAGCCCTTGAGCACCGTCAGCCGGCCTTACGCGGCCGCAGCAGCCCGACCTGCGGCTGCGACTGCCCGCCCGGCGCCGCCTTGCCCCGGCGCAGCAGTTGCTGGTCCGCCAACGCGCCCAGCAGGATCACCCCGCCCATCACCGCGAAGTTCAGCGAGGACGGGATGCCCAGGATGTTGACCAGGTTCTGCAGGATTTGCAGTAGCACCGTGCCCAGCACGATGCCCGCGATGCTGCCCTCGCCGCCACGCAGCGAGCATCCGCCCAACACGGCTGCCGCAATGGCATACAGCTCGTAGAAGCTGCCGAACGACGAGGAGAGCATGCAAAATCGTGGGGTGGTCGCATCGGGCCGCTGGCCACCTTATCAGCCCACCCTTGTTCCGCGAGCAAGGAACCCACCCCGACTATGTCAGCACCCCACGATTTTGCATGCTCCCGACGGCCTCTTGGCCGAGCACCAGGCGGCTGGTGGTGGCGAATGCCGAGACGAGGTGGAGCGGGGCGGCGCCTTGTGTGCGGTCGTGGCTGCGGCGCGAGGTCTTGCCGTCTATGGCGACGAACTCCGGCCGGCCGGGCCAGGTCTCGCGCACCCAGGCGGTGAAGGCGGCGGAGAACAGGGCGGGGTTGATGCGGTTCATCAGGATCGTGAGCCAGCGCCCGCCGGGGGTGCCGTGCTCGTAGGGCAGGTGGCGGCGCAGGAAGCCGAGGTGGGCCTCGCCCCAGGCTGCGATGTGGTCGTAGTCGTCGCAGTCGGCCATGGTGGCGCAGACCACGAGCAGCAGGACCTCGGCCAGCGGGTGGGCGATGCGGCGCACGTCGCGCGGGTCGTCGATGGCGGCGAGGTAGTCCAGCAGCACGCCAAGGCGGGACTTCTGCGGCGCGAGGCCAGGGGACAGCGGCATGGGGGCGCTCCGAAGCGGGAAGGCCCCTACCGGATTAACCCGCAGTCAAGATGTCACTCACTGAAACATGAGTTCGTGGCCCTGTCGGAGACCGAACCCCACTTGCAACATCCCGTGTCCGGATAGATGCTGGCTGGCGTAGAAGCACCCAGGAAGGGTACCGCGCCGGTGCTGCTGCACAACGACACCGCCTCTGGGAAGAACTCCAAGGAGCACAGCGATGACGAAGCGATCATGGATGCACGGGGTAGCCCTAGTAGCCCTGCTGATGGGTGGCCTGGTCTCTCCCGCACTCGCCCAGGATGGTGCACTCACGTATCCCTGGATCGGCACGTGGGCGACCGCGCCTCTGAGCGGCACCGAGAGCGGCGCCGCGGGCATCAGCTTCAGCCAGCAGACCTTGCGCCAGACCGTGCACACCAGCGTTGCTGGGCTTATTGCGCGGATACAAATTTCCAACACGTTCGGCACGCAGCCGTTGACGATCAGTGACGTGCGCATTGCCCTGCCGAACCGGAGCCAGGCTGGAGCTATCAGGCCCGCGACGGCCCGGCAGCTCACCTTCAGCGGGCAAACCTCCATCACCGTCCCGACCGGCGCGGTGGTGTTGAGCGACCCGGTCGAGTTCCCAGTCCCCGCGCTCGGCGACATCGTCGTGGACCTCTACCTACCGAACGCGACCGGTCCTGCTACCCAACACACCATCGGGTTGCAGACCAACTACATCGCCCAGGGCGACGCATCCGGGAAGGAGACCCTGCCAGGCGCCCGGACCACACAGAGCTACTTCTTCCTGACCAACCTTGACGTTCAGAACCCACCCCTGCGCGGCGCAGTGGTCACGCTGGGCGCGTCCATCACCGACGGTTACGCCTCTACGCCGAATGCCAACAGGCGCTGGCCGAATGCTCTGGCGCAGAGGCTGGTCGAGGCGAGCTTGCGCGTGGGCGTGCTGAACGAGGGCATAAGCGGCAACCGCCTGCTCACGGACGTGGCCGGACCCAACGCCCAGTCCCGGTTCGACCGCGACGTATTGGCCCAGCCCGGCGTGCGCTGGGTCATATTCTCGGACGACCCGATCAACGACCTCGGCTTCGCAGCGCTCCCGAACGCGACGGCGCCCGCGCCCAGCGCGGACGCGCTGATCGCGGGGCTGAAGCAGCTTATCGAGCGGGCACACCAGAAGGAGGTCAAGTTCTTCTGCTCTACGCTGACCCCCTACCAGGGCGCATTCTACTGGACGCCGGCGGGCGAGGCCTCGCGCGAGCAGATCAACGCCTTCATCCGCACGCCGAACAATGGCTGCGACGGCATCGTGGACCAGGACACCGCGACGCACGATCCCGCCAACCCCACGCAGTTCCTGCCAGCCTACGACAGCGGCGATCATCTGCACCCGAACGACAATGGTTACGCCGCTATCGCCTACGCGGTCGATCTCAGCTTGTTCTCGCGCGCGTTCAACGGAGGACAGTAGCCCAGCGAAGGCGTCATCACCGACCTCACCCCGCTTGTCACTTCACGTCCCTGAGGCTGCTGCCCTTCCCGCAGCGGTTCATCGTCGCAACGCGCTGCCTGCCTGGGTTGGCTTGCTTGGAGTTGAGCGTCTACACCTAGCTGAGCCTCACATCCCCACGCTCGGCCCCTCGCGCTCCCTCGGGCGTTCCCGCTCCGGTCGTTGCCCCTGCCACGCTTCGCGGCCTTGTTGCATGGATAATTTGTAAGTTTATCAGTGCTGTAAGCTACGCCAGAAGCACGGCTTGGGGCCAAAATGGCCTAGATCATTTCGAATTAGGTGACTTTTCCCGAGTTGTTGCGAGCTCTTATCATCTGCGCCGCGCCTACGCCGAAGGTATCTTGCTGAAATCGCTCGATAGCCTCTCCCGGCTCAACTGCTGATCCATGCAACAACGCCGCCGGCGCCCCCGATCCTGCCGGAGGCATCCCATGCGAGTAGCGATCTACGGCCGCGTTTCGACCAGCCACCAGGTCGAGCACCAGACTATTGAGCAGCAACTCGGACGCCTGACCGCCCACGTCGGCACGCATGCCGCCGAGGGCTGGGCGCTTGATCCGGCCCATGTGTTCCGAGACGAAGGCTACAGCGGCGCCGCGCTGGCGCGCCCGGGGCTTGACCGCCTGCGCGACGCCATCAAGGGCTGCGAGGTTGACCGAGTGCTCGTCACGGCGCCTGACCGCCTGGCGCGCAACTACGTCCACCAGATGGTGCTGCTGGAGGAGTGGACGCGTGCCGGGTATGCCGCCGAGTTCCTGGACCGGCCCATGAGCGACGACCCGCACGACCACCTGCTGCTGCAGATCCGCGGCGCCGTGGCCGAGTATGAGCGCACCCTGATCGCCGAGCGCATGCGTCGCGGGCGGCTGGCCAAGCTGCGCCCCGGCACGATGCTACCATGGACGTATGCGCCCTATGGCTACCGCCTCAGCCCGGATCGGCCGCGCGATCCGTCGGGGGTGACAATCGACCAAGCCGAGGCCGCGGTGGTGGCAGAACTGTTCGCAATGTATCGCGAGCCCGGGACCTCGCTGATGCAGCTCGCCCTGCATCTCGATGCGCGCGGCGTGCCCATGGCCCGGGGTAGGCCGCGGTGGTCCAGCCCGACGATCCGGGGCATCCTGCGCAACCCGACCTACACGGGCCAGGTGCATGCCCAGCGCACGCAGTATCGCGCCGCCACGCACCGGCGCTCGGCAACGCACCCGATCGGCTGCCCCCATGGCTCGGCCGTGCCGCAGCCGCAGGACACCTGGCTGCTCGTGGGCCAGGTGCCTGCTGTGGTAAGCCAGGCGCACTTCGACGAGGTGCAGGCCAAGTTGGCGACCAACCAATCCTTTGCCCGGCGGAACAACACCGCGCACCAGTATCTGCTGCGCGCCCTGGTGAGCTGCGGGCAGTGCGGCCTGGCCTGCACGGCGCGCGCGACCAACGGGCGGAACTTCTACTACCTGTGCAGCCGCAAGGGCCACCGCACCTTCTCGCATCGCGCCACTTGCTGCCCGGCACGCCACACGCCCGCAGGGCAGCTCGACGAGTCGGTGTGGGACGACCTGTGCGCACTCCTGGCCGAGCCGGAGCCGCTGGCCACAGCCGTGGCACGCGCCCATGGCGGAGCGTGGCTGCCGCAGGAACTGCTCGCACGCCGCGAAACGCTACGCCGCGGCCAGGCGCACCTGCGCCAGCAGCTTGAACGGCTCACCGACGCCTATCTCAGGGCCGTCATCCCGCTTGACGAGTACGAGCGGCGCCGGCGCGACCTCGAGCAGCGCGTGCAGGCGCTGGCCGGCCAGGAGGAGCAGCTACGCAGCGACGCAGCGCGCCAGCAGCAACTCGCCGGCATCGCGGCGTCGCTGGAGGCGTTCCGCGGGCGTGTGCAATCCGGACTGGCCCAGGCCAGCTTCGAGCAGCGTCGCCAACTCGTGCTGCTGCTCATTGACCGCGTGGTCGTCACCGACGCCGACGTCGAGATCCGATACGTGCTGCCCACCAACCCAGACAGCGAACACGTCCGGTTTTGTCATTTGCGTAAAGACTACTTCAACGATCCAGCACTTTGGCAGCACTACGAACTTGCCGGCATCGGAGCGCTTGACGATCTCCACGTTGACCTGCCGCATGACCTGATGCACGCCGGCTTGGAACAGCGGCCCCTGGTAGCCGCTGTCCGCATAGAGCTTGCGCAGGAACGGGTGCAGGCTGCACAAGGCGTGGTTCAAAAAGTGCCTGTTCCAGGTAACACCGGAAAGGGACTGCCGCAAGATTGGGGGGCGTAACATTATCCGGTGCCGGGCGGCGTGGTGTGTGGCGTAGGCGGGGACTGTTTCGTGTTGGACACCGGCCAGCACCAGCTTCGCTTCCAATCGGATCAAGCCCAATAACGTTACGACTCCCAATCTTGCGGCAGTCCCGTCTGGATCACCTAACCGTCGCACGGGAAGGGTCAGCTCAGCCTCATTCCGATCCCTGCAACAACGCCCCGCGAAGAACCACACGTCGTCCCAACCCAGAAACCCAGCACAACGTCCAGGCCAGACCTCAAGCGATCGCCCTGCAAGCCGCCATGGGTATCTTGCCCAAAGCTGGGACTTGCGACACGATCCGACCCCGACGTTGCCGGAGAACCAGGCGGCGCAAGCCAAGGAAACGCCATATGCGCATCTATGTTGCCGGTGCCGCCCTCGCACTGGGCCTGTCCGCTGGAGCCGCCTTGGCAGCCGGCCCTAAAACCGTCGCAGCACCGCCGTCCGCCGATGGCTGCTTCAAGCCGTGGACCGCGCAGACCAAGTACTATCAGTGGCCGGCCAAGCCCGGTCCATACAAGGTGGCGCTCGTCAACGGCTTCGTCGGCAACACCTGGCGCATCCAGATGATCAAGACGGCCAAGGCCTATGCCGAACTCCCCGAGGTCAAGAAGGACCTGGCCGAGTTCAAGGTCGTCAGCACCGGCACCGACGCCGCCGCCCAGCTCGGCGCGGTCGAGGACTTCGTCAACCAGGGCTACGACGCGATCATCGTCGAGGCCGTCAGTCCGACCGGGTTCGACCGGGTGATCCGGCAGGCCAACGCGAAGGGCGTGGTCATCGTCCCGTTCGACAACGCGCTGGACACCGACGCGGTGATGCAGGTCAACGAGGACAACCACGCGATGGGCGTCAACGCGGCCAACTGGCTGCTGAAATACGCGCCGTCGGCCAAGAAGCTGCTTGAGGTTCGGGGGGTGCCCGGCAACTCGGTTGACCGGGAGCGGCACGAGGGCTTCCGCGAGACCCTGAAGACGGCCGGGGCGAGCCCGGACATCGTCGAGGTCGTCGGCAACTGGGCCACGGGCGACAGCCAGAAGGTCACCGCCGACGCCGTGGCGGTGAACGGGCACTTCGACGGCGTGTTCACCCAGGGCGGCTCGGACGGCACGGTGCAGGCCCTGATCGACGCCAAGCATCCGTTCATCCCGGTCGCCGGCGAGGGCGAGAACGCGTTTCGCCGCCAGATCGCCGAGCACGCCAAGGACGGCCTGAAGGGCATGAGCTACGGCCAGTCCCCGGCGCTGGTCGCGATCTCGATCAAGGCGGCCATCAGCGCGCTGAAGGGGAACCCGATGCCGCAGCTGATCTCGGTGCCGATTCCGGTGGCCGACTTCACCGACCTCAAGGCCGGCGACAACTACTTCCCCGACCTGAACGAGCAGTTCTTTGCCGACAATGCCTTCCCGCCCTGCGGCGTCACCTTCACCGCGCCGCAGATCATGGGGCAGTCCAACAGCAACACGCAGTAGGCGCTCTGGACAACACGCAGCAGGCGCGTTGGACATGACGGCGATGGAGGCCGATGCGCCGCCCTTGCTGGCGCTGCGCGGTGTCAGCAAGCGCTACGGCGGCGTGCGTGCGCTTGAAGGCGTGGACCTCACCGCCCAGGGGGGGTCGATCCACGCGGTGCTCGGCGAGAACGGGGCCGGCAAGAGCACGCTGATAAAAATCATCGCCGGCGTGGTGCAGCCGGACGCCGGCACGCTCGCGATCGACGGCACGGTGCGTACCCTGCCCGATCCACAGGCGGCAAACGCGGCTGGGGTCGTGTGCGTGTTCCAGGAGTTGTCGCTGCTGCCCGACCTGTCGGTCGCCGACAACATCGCCATCACCAACCCGCCGCGCCGCTTCGGCCTGATCGACGGGCGTGCGCAGCGCCGCCATGCCGAACGGCTGCTTGCCCGCGTCGGCTGCGAGGACATCAACCCGCTCACCCTGGTCCGCGACCTGCCGCTGTCGCGCCGGCAGATGGTGGAGCTCGCCAAGGCGCTCGGCCGGGCGCCCCGCCTGCTGATCCTGGACGAGGCGACGTCGGCGCTGACCTCGGCCGACGTCGAGAAAGCCTATGCGATCCTGCTGGGCCTGCGCGACGAGGGTCTCGGCCTGCTGTATATTAGCCACCGGATGCACGAGATCGAGCATTTGGCCGACACCTGCTCGGTGTTCCGCAACGGGCGCCACATCGAGACCTTCGCGCAGGGCGCCCGCAGTCCCGCCGAGATCGTTCGCATGATGATCGGCCGCGACATCCACAGCACCTATCCGCCCAAGCCCGGCTATCGCGCCGACACCCCCCCGGCGCTGGAGGCCACGTGCATCGCCTGGGCCGGCCGGCTGCACGGGATCGACCTGCGGGTCGGCCGGGGCGAGATCGTCGGCCTCGGCGGCCTCGATGGCCAGGGTCAGCGCGACCTTCTGCTGGCGCTGTTCGGCGTGCTGCGCGGGGGGTCCGGCACGGTTGCCATCGACGGCCTGGCGCGCGCAATCACAAGCCCGGCGGCGGCCAAGGACAAGCACATCGGCATGGCGCTGATCCCCGAGGACCGCAAGACCGAGGGGCTGATACTGCCCATGTCGGTTGCCGAGAACATCACGCTGGCCGCTCTCTCCGACCTCACCCGGGGACCTGTCATCGACCGTGGGCGGGAGGCCGCAGGGATCGCCGAGATGATCGGCAGGCTGCGGATCAAGGCCGACGACCCTGCGTTGCCGGTGGCGACCCTCTCGGGCGGCAACCAGCAAAAGGTCGTCATCGCCAAATGGCTGCTAACCCGGCCGAGGATCGTGCTGCTGTGCGATCCCACGCGCGGCATCGACGTCGGCACGAAGCAGGAGATCTACCAGTTGCTCCGCGACCTCGCCGACGCGGGCACTGCGGTCGTGCTGTATTCGACCGACTATGACGAGCTGGTCGGCTGCTGCGACCGGGTGCTGATCTTGTATGACGGCCGGATCGTGCGCGAGCTGGCGGGGGAGGCGATCACCGGACCCGCGATCGTCGCCGCCTCGCTGAACATCACGCCTGAAACGACCACATCGGACGCCGCATGAACAACCTGCGTATCCGTCTCGGCCAAAGCATCGGCTTTTGGCTCGCCGTTGCGTTGTTCCTGCTGCTGTATGGCCTCTACAGCGGCCTGCATCCCAGGGGCTTCTCGGTTGATCTGCTGGTGCAGAACAGCAACGAGAGCCTGGCGTTCGTGTTCGTCGCCATGGCGCAGACGGTCCCGGTCCTCACTGGCGGGCTCGATCTTGCGGCCGGGGCGACGATGACGCTGGTGGATTGCCTGGCCTCGCACCTGCTGGATGGCTCGGCCGGGTCGATCGCGCTCGGCATGGCCGCGTGCCTCGCGGCCGGGGTCGCCTGCGGCGCCATCAACGGCTGCGTCGTCGTGTTCGGCCGCATCCAGCCCATCATCGCGACGCTCGCGACCGGCGCGATCTACATGGGCCTCAGCCTGTTCCTGCGGCCGACGCCAGGCGGGCACGTCAACGACGACCTGAACTGGGTCACCACGAACGCGCTGAACGAGATGGCCGGCACCTTCGGCTGGTGGGGTGGCGCGCCGCCGGGCTGGTTCAGCTACGGCATCGGCCTGATCCCGGTGCCGGTCCTGCTCATCGTGGCCGTGATCGTGGGCGTGTGGCTGCCGTTCCGGGCGACGGTCACCGGGCGCGGCTGCTACGCGGTCGGCTCGTCGGAGGGAGCCGCGTTCATGTCGGGCATCGAGGTGTGGCGGTCCAAGCTGGCGGCCTACATGCTGGGCGGGTTCTTCGCCGGGTGCGGCGGGCTTTACCTCGCGATCCAGACCGGCAGCGGCAACGCCGACATCTCGCAGGCCGGCGCCTACACATTGAACTCGATCGCCGCCGTGGTCATTGGCGGCACGTCCTTGTTCGGCGGCTCGGGCGGCGCCATCGGCTCGGTGTTCGGCGCCATGGCGCTGCGGGCGATCAGCTTCTGCTTCAGGGTGTTCGGCACGACCGGGCCGCTCGGCTTCTTGTCCAACCCGCTGCTGCAGCCGATCTTCGAAGGGGCGATCCTGCTGCTCGCCGTCTCGCTCGGCGCGGCCCGGGTGTTCCGGGTCAAGAACAAGCTGTCGCTGTTCACATGATCCTGGCTCGGCGCGGCCTGGACCGCCCCACCCTGATCGCGGCTGGCTTCATCGTCGTCATCCTGGCTTGCGGCACCGCCTACACGCTGGCGACCCAGGGCACGGCGTCGTTCATCTCGCCCGCCTACCTGCTGCAGCAACTGCGCATCGCGGCGTTCCTCGGCACGGTCGCGGTCGGCATGATGCTGGTGATCCTGCTCGGCCACATCGACTTGTCGGTGCCATGGACGATCGCGGCGAGCGCCATGCTCGGCACCGCGGTCGGCGGCGTCTGGGCGATCCCGGTCGCACTTGGCGTCGGCCTTGGTGTTGGCCTGTTCAACGGCCTGGGCGTCGCCGTGCTGCGGGTGCCGTCAATGATCTTCACCCTTGGCGTCAACGCCGTGCTGCGCGGGCTGATGGTGATGCTGACCGGCGGGTTCGCGCCGCAAAGCTCGGCGACGCCGCCGATGACATGGCTGGCGAATGGCGCCCTGGTCCCCGGTGTCCCGGTTGCCAACGCGGTCGTGGTGTGGGGGCTGGTCGCGGCGGCTATTGCCTTCGTGCTGACGCGCACCCCGCTTGGCCGCTATATCTATGCGACCGGCAACAAGGAAGCTGCGACGTTCCTCTCCGGGGTGAACACGCCGGTCGTGCTCGTCGCCTGCTTTGTCGCGTGTTCGTTGTGCGCCTCGATCGTCGGCATCCTTGTCGCCGGATATACCAGCAAGGCGTTCCAGGCGATGGGCGATGCCTACCTACTGCCGGCGATCGCAGCGGTCGTCGTCGGCGGCACCAACATCCTGGGCGGCCAGGGGCGGGTGACCGGCACCCTCGTGGGCACCGTCCTGATCGTGCTGCTGCAAAGCATGCTGAGCGTGATGCAGATGCCGGAAGCCGGGCGGCAGGTGATCTACGGCTTGGTCATCATCGGCATGCTGCTCGCCTACGGCCGGCGGGATGGCATCCGCACCTGATGGGCCAGTGTTGGTGCGGCATCGTCAACTTGTTGGACCGAGGCCGCGATGGCGCGCGATTAGGATGGCGTGACCGTGGTTGCGCCGCAGCGTTGACGCCGGTGGGGCGTTGTCGCAGCGGCTCTCTCGAGGGTCGGGGAATGTACGCTGTTGCCGCCCCTATTGCTCCTGGCTAGGGTTGTCGCGCGGCATGCCGGGACAACCGGCAGCGAAGTATGGACCTGGGGGAGCGACATATGAGGCGGACACTGCTTTTGGCCACGGCGGCCTGGCTGCTGGCAGCCCCGGCCGGCTTCGCGGCGGACCTGCCGACGGCGGCGCCGTCCGAGGTCGGGATCGGCCGGCTGGACCGGATCACGCAGCTGTTCAAGGCCGATACCGACGCCAAGCGCCTGCCCGGCGCCGTGGTGATGATCGCGCGCAACGGCCGCGTCGTCTATCACGAGGCATTCGGCGCCCGTGACCCTGCAAGCGGCGCGCCCATGCGCGGGGACAGCATCTTCCGCATGTACTCCATGACCAAGCCTGTGACCGGCGTGGCCGTGCTGATGCTGATGGAGGAGGGCAAGCTGCGGCTGAGCGATCCCATCTCGCGCTACCTGCCGGCGCTGAAGAACCCCAAGGTGATGACCGAAACCGTGGACGCGCAGGGGCGCCGGGTCACCTCCACGGTGCCGGCGGTGCGGGAGATCACGATCCAGGACCTGATGCGCCACACCTCCGGCATCACCTACGGCGCCGGCGGCTCGGCCGCGGAGCAGGCGATGGCCAAGGCGGGCCTAGGCCTGCAGCTTGCGGCGGCGGAGGGCAAGCCGCTCTCGGCCCGCATGACGGACCAGCAGATGGTGGAGGAGCTGGGCAAGCTGCCGCTCATGTTCCAGCCGGGCACGAGCTGGGAGTATGGGCGCTCGGTCGACGTGCTGCTGGCGCTGGTCGAGGTCGTGTCCGGCCAACGTGCGGACGCATTCATGCAGGAGCGCATCTTCAAGCCGCTTGGGATGGACGACACCTTCTTCAACGTGCCGGCGGAAAAGCTGGACCGGGTGGCGCAGCCAGGGCCTGACCCCGACACCGGCGAGGTCGCCCGGCTCACCGACGTCACGCAGCAGCGACTCTTCCTGGGCGGCGGCGAGGGGCTGCTGTCCACGGCGCCGGACTACATGCGGTTTGCCCTGATGCTGGCGAATGGCGGCGAGGGCAACGGGGTGCGGCTGCTGTCGCGCAAGACCGTCGAGCTGATGGCGTCGGACCACCTCGGCCCGGCACTGTCGCAGGGGCCGAACTTCGCGCCCGGGCCGGGCTATGGGTTCGGGCTGACGGTCGCGGTGCGGACGCAGCCGGGCATGGCGAGCTACCCTGGCAGCGTCGGCGAGTTCAACTGGGGCGGGGCGGCCGGCACGGCATTCTGGATCGACCCGAAGGAGCAGCTGGTGCCGATCATGCTGATCCAGGCGCCGGGCCAGCGGCTGTATTACCGGTTCGCATTCCGCGACCTGGTCTATCAGTCCATCGTTGACCGGGCACCGCCGGAGCCGTAGCCGCGGCCCTGACAAGCGCCGGGCAGGAGCCATGCCGGAAACCGGGCGCAGGCGAGGCACGGATGACAGAACCCGCAACAACTCGGAGAGATCGCCTAATTCGGAATAATCTATGCCATTTTGGTTTTTATACCCCGTTCACGTCAGGATCCGAAAATCCTCCGGTGAGATGATCCGAAAGTTATCCGTTACGGCATCGCAGAACACGTGCCAGTTTCTGGGCACCTCCTCGCGCAGGAACGTCAGGATCGCGA
>JAABUX010008194.1_pt1 | contig 12103 bp, 12 predicted proteins | sample 5561851 | NCBI WGS metagenome assembly JAABUX01 (sample SAMN10711883, study PRJNA513361) | rock metagenome | isolation source: Antarctica rocks | place: Antarctica: Victoria Land, Richard Nunatak red sandstone | collected 2016-01-03 | reverse complement strand
GCAAAGGACTGCTGATTCCACCACTCGGCAAGATCGGCAACGGCTCCATGCGGCCATCGCGCAGCGAGAACCCTTGGAAGGGCGGGACCATCTCGAGTTGGGGATCGTAGATGTAGTACTCGCGCGCCCCCAGCCGCGCGTACAGACGCCGCTTGCCCCCGGGTTCATCGCTCAGGTCCTGCTGCTCCGTGCTCGGAGACGTGATCTCGAACACGATGTCGGGGAACTTGCCTTCCACCCATGTCTGCCACTTGGCTGGCCCCATCACCGTCGAGTCGAAAACCACATAGACATCCGGCGAGATGTTGTCGCGGCCGCTGAGCGGATTGTAGTAGACGAATTGATTCCCGCTCACGGTCGCCGGCATCCGCTGCTGCGCAATAAGCAAGGTGCGCAGGGCATAGATGAGGTCGACCATCTGGACCACATTGGCGCTGGTCTCGGCCATTGGCTCACCGTCGCTCTCGGGAAACTGAGAAAAGTCGATCTCGGGCTTGTCATATGCAACCACGGCGCCTGATCTCCCCACCATTCAGCCGGTCTGATCGCTCCAGTATATCACCTGCAACAGGGCACGCGACCTGTCGCACCCTCACCACGCCCGGCTATCTCGGCCCACTCCCAGCCCTCGCCCGCCTCCGTGGCTCAGACCAGCGCCGCCCGTCGGCTGTCCTCGTCTCGCTCCAGCGGCGCCACGTGATCCTGGCCGGCCAGCGCGTCGTCACCCACGTCGCCATGGGTCAGGACGTAGCGCGCGTGCTGCCGTCGCGCCTCATCCTCCTGCCCACTGGCCCGCAAACGCTCCAGCGCGAACGCGCGCGTCAGCACGGGCGTTGTCAGGCGCGGCGCGCCCTCCTCTCGGTTCGTCACCGCCAGCAGATGGGCGTCCACGAGCGCCGCCACGCGACCGAAAGCATCCCCGATGCGCGCTGCGGGAGGTGTGGCCGCGTCCATACCCGTGCACACTGCCGCGGCCGCTTCGAGCGTGAACCCGTCGGCGAAGACGGCCAGCCAACGGAACACGGCTTGCATCGCGGGGTCGAGCAACTCGTGGCTCCAGGTCAGCGTGGCGTCTATGGTCCGTTGGCGCGCCGGCAGGTCACACGCCCCGCCGACCAGCACATCCAGCGGTTGCTCCTCCAGCCGCGTCAGTAGGTCCGGCAGCGGGAGCATCTTGACGCGCGCCGCGGCCAACTCGATGGCCAGCGGCAGGCCATCCAACCGGACGCAGAGCGCGGCCACGACGGCGGCGTTGGCCTCGGTGAGCGCAACGTCGGGCCAGACATCCCGCGCCTGACGCATGAAGAGTTGTACGGCTGCGGACTGGCCGAGGTCCTCAACAGGAGGAAGGTGCGCGAGGTCTGGCAATGACAGGGGCAGTACTGGGACCTCCCGCTCGCCGCGCACCTGCAGCGCCGCGCGACTGGTCGCCAGCACCGTGAGGTCCGGGCAGGCCACGCACAGGTCGGCGACGAGCGGCGCGGCCGCCGCGAGGTGCTCGAAGGTGTCGAGCACGAGCAGCAGGCGCTGGCCGCACAGGCGGGCCATGACCTCCTCGGGGAGCGACTGTTCGCCCCGCGCACGAATCCCGAGCATCCCGACGACCAGGGCGGCGATGGGACCGTCGTGAGGGATAACGCCAAGGGGAACATAGACGACGCCGTCGGGAAAGGCGTCGCGCGCCGCGCGAGCGGCCTCCAGAGCCAGGCGCGTCTTGCCGACGCCGCCGGGACCGGTGAGGGTGAGCAGGCGCACGTCGTCGCGCCGCAGCAGCGCCGCGACCTCCGCGACCGCGTGCTCCCGTCCGACGAGCGGCGTGAGCGGCACGGGCAATATGTTCGTGTGCGGGAAGAGGGCGTCGAGCCGGGTAGGCGCGGTGGGAACAGCATCATGCGCATCGCGCGGACGCCGCCGGCGAACGACAGCAGCATCGAATAGGACGTGATCTTGCTCTGACAGGCGCAGAGCGTCGGCCAATAGCCGCACAGTATCCGTATGTGGCGCACGTCGGGCACCACGCTCCAGATCGTTGATCGCCCGCAAGCTGAGGCCGGCTTGATCGGCTAACGCCTCTTGCGTAAGTCCAGCGGCCACACGGTGACCTCTGAGCAAAGTGCCAAAGGATGGAGGCTGTATCGCGGTCATGGCTCATCCTCGGTCGCGCCATCCCAGTCCGCAGCGTCGGCTGCTGATGGCTCAAGAACTGCTTGACACGTATTTTACCCCTCCGTGGCGCTTCTCGGCAAACAATATTGACCTCAATCGTAATTGCGTGCAATAACTGCGTTCATTGCACGTAGACAAGGCTTTACCAGGACTGTAGTCTAGGAATGAAAGCATCGTTTACACAGATGAGTCGCTACGGTTACAGGGGTGAGCGGGTTGAACGCCGCACTGATTGATGGTAATTCCGAGGAGTGAAAGAAACGTCTATGGACATCATCTCCGTTTCTTTCATCGCTGCAATCATCTTGGGGCTCACGCTCCTCTCTTCTGGCGTTGGCAAACTGCGTGACCCGGATGGCTTCGTCCTGGGCGTGTTGGAGTATCGCATTCTGCCTGCTAGCTGGGCTATCACCTACGGGCGACTCCTGCCACTAGCCGAGGTAGTGTGCGCGATAGCCCTGCTAGCTGGAGTGTGGCGCTTCGGCACCGGGCTCTTGGCTATAAGTCTCCTCATCAGCTTCTTGATCGCTGTCACGATCAATCTCGCGCGTGGGAGGACGTTGGATTGCCATTGCTTTGGTTCCCGCATGAGTGAGCCACTAGGGTGGACAACAGTGGTGCGACTCTGCATCTTGTTGGCCTGCGCCGTTGCTGTCACTGTCATCGGATGGCGTGACCCCGTCCTTGTACCTCACCTCCCTGCGGATCCACTCCCCACTTTTCTCATTGCTGTAGGCATGGTCATAGGGCTATACCTACTCAGCGTCGGACCCACGCTATGGCATATTTGGCGAACCTCAAGCGATCCAGGGGGGCGGGCACAGAGCCGACGCGTCAGTCTGCACTCCCACCCACTACCGGGTGAGCGATAGCCCGATCCATTGCGGTTGATGACCGTCGACATTGTTCGAAGGAGGTAGCGAAGTGAGTCCATTGTGGGTTGCATCTTATATCGTCCTCTGGGTTGTCGTAGCCGCGCTCGCTGTGGTCATGACGGGGTTGCTCCGACAATTCGGTATCTTTCAAATGCGCTTTGGAGACGACCCTGGCGTGCTCATGACACCGGAAGGCCTGAATCGCGGGGTCGTTGCGCCCGACTTCGAAGCGATCGATCTGCGCACGCAGCGTCCAATCCACCTAAGCGCGTTCCACGGTCGCCGTGTCCTGCTGGTATTCCTAACGACGAGTTGCTCCTCCTGTCACGATCTTGTCCCACATCTCAATGATATCGTGCGCGACCGCCAGAACGAGGTTGACATGATTGTCGTGTGTTACGGAGACGGAGCCACATGCACAGAGTTTGCGCGTCAGACCGACCTACGGCCTGCGGTAGTGGCCGATCCTACCAACGCCATTGCAACGCGCTACGAGACGCAGCGCGCCCCCTTCGCCTTCCTCATCGATGCCAACGGCACGATCCTCATCCGCGGCGTGGTTAATACATGGCCTCAACTCGAAGCACTGCTCAAGGAGGAGGGCACGTTCCAACGGAGCTTGTGGCATCCGACAGCGGACGATGCCACTACAGCGGACGGCGATAGGAGGACGGACAAGGTAGTGGTACGGTAGCGGGCCAGGTTACGGCCTCACGACATACATCGGACTGGACGACGGAAGGAGCACCACAATGGAAGATTTCACGCAACGACTCGGCGCGCGACTCGCGGCCCGGTCATCTCGCGGAGGCTTTCTGCGCGTTGCTGGTGGCATCGCGCTCGGGCTTGGCCTGGCTCTGAATGGCACTATGCATGCTCGTGGGGAAAGTTGCTGCGGCGGCGATTGTAATTGCAGTTGCGCCAATGGCTTCGGTCCCATCAACTGCTGTGGCTGCGACAATAGTGGTGTTTGCGCAGCGCCCTCATGTGATCCTGATTGCGGCTCACTCGGCCATGCCTGCCCCACCTCTGGTTGCCCAAGCGGCTGTTCGAGCAACGGAACCTGGAATTGCTGTGTTCAAGGTTGCCGAGAGAACTGCCAGGAATGTTGTTGCAATGGCGTGGCTTGCCACTGCTTTGTCGCAACACATCAGAACTGCGGGGGAGGCATCTGCGGCTTCCGCGCCAGCGAGGCAGTCGCGGTATGAGCGCGCTACTGATCAGGCCGACGCGCGCCATGGCCGCGTGGGCGGCCGCTCTTGTCGTTGTTAGCGCCGGCAGTGCCGTGCTGAGTTCCTTGGTCCTAGATCACGCAACCAGTCTAGCCCTTGGCGGCGGCCTGCTGGTGGCCCTAGGACTCTTGATCGGCTGGTCCAACGCCGCCAGCCCCTGAGGGGCGTCGATGATCGGAGAGATCACGCCCCTCGTGCAGCGGGCAGGCAGACGCATCTGGATCATGGTTGTTGCATGGCATATTGCTGGCGCGACCCTGTCCGCAGCACTGCTCGGGCTGGTGCTAAGCACCTGCGGCCTGGTATTCGGCGTGTCAGGGTGGAAACTGCCGCTTGGTGTGGTAGTCGGAGGCGCCATGTTCTTCTGTGCCCTCCGAGACATGGATATCGGAAGATGGCCGCTTCCGTCCCTCCGTCGTCAGACTCCCGCCTGGCTCCCTCGGGTCTTTGGAAACCGCTGGGGGGTGTTCACGTGGGGCGCCGATTTGGGGCAGGGGTGGACGACCTACGTGTCCTTCGCCGGCTACTACGGGCTGGTACTCTGGGCATTCGTGGCTGGTCAACCTGCCCAGGCGGTGATGATTCTGGGATCCTACGGGGCTGGGCGGGCGCTTCCTGTGCTCGTGGCGGGGTTTGTCGGGCACGACTACACCCTCGCCAGAGCGCATCAGGCGCATATGTACATGTTGCACGCAGTGAATGCAATCGCACTCGCCGTGGTCGCTGGCTACCTACTGAGCCGAGGGATACGTATCGCCTAGGATGACGGGCTGCATGGGCAGTCGCCGACAGGTCCAAGTTGGCGCATATGCTATTATCGTAGCATCGACACCGGAGTATGAGTGCTGCACATAGGAGGTGATGCAATGAATGTGAGACGCATGGTGGGGCGCCTGATCGGGGCCGTGCTGATGCTGATAGTCGTGGGGACAGCCACCTGGTACGCACAGGGGGCCACGGCGCTCCCACATGCGCGTGTGGCCGGGTTCATGGAAGGCATCAACACCGTGGCGGTTGACGGATACACGGGCCGCGTATTCCTTACGGACGCGCGCGCCGACACAGTGCGCGTACTCGTCGCGAACACCGGAGCACTACTGCGCACCGTCGCGGTTGGTCAGAGGCCGGAGGGCGTGGCTGTCGACATGCGTAGCAATCGCGTTTTCATCGCTAATGCGGGCGGCGGAACTGGGGCACAGGGACACGTTAGCGTGCTTGACGCAGCCAGCGGCACGATGCTGCGGTCGGTGATGGTTGGATCTGGCCCTATGGCGGTGACGGTCGATGAGGCGACAAGACGTGTGTTCGTTCTCGCGGGGGATGGCGTGAGCGTGCTCGACGCACGTACTGGGGCGCTGGTGCGTGCTGTCCCCTTGGGGCTTGTGTCGTCCCCCACAGTCTTAGTCGATGCGCGCCTCGGGTACGCCTTTGTGACGAGTGCCGCCTTCAACAGCTTCAGCCAGCCCATTCCTGGCGCCAACGCGGTGACCGTGCTCGATGCTGCCAGTGGAGTTCCGCTGCGTCGTCTTGCTCTCCGTCACGGACCCATCGCAGTGGCGGTGGATGAGCGCACGGGACGGCTGTTCTCCGCCAATTTCGACGGCACGGTCAGTATGCTCGATGTCAACACTGGGCGGGTGGTCCGCACCACGTCCCTCAGTCCTCTTTCGGTGGGCAATGCGGTGGCCGTGGACGGTCGGACGGGCCGTGTGTTTGTGAGCGACTACAATCTCCTTGGTTCGCGCGGGCACATCAGCATCCTGGACGCACGCAGTGGCATCCTTCTCCGCACGATTGCCGTCGGCAACGAGCCGACCTCCGTCACGGTGGCCGAGAGTATCGGGCGTGTCTTCACAATTTCAGAGAGCGGTGTCACCATGCTCGACGCGCGCACTGGTCGTCCCTTGCGCACGATCAGGATGAGAGCCAGAGCACTGGCGGTGGATGAGCAGACCAAGCATGTCTTCGTATCCGTCGACAATGGTCGTCGCGTAGGCATCATTGACGCATCCAGTGGAAGTGGAACCCTCCTTACCCTCTAGCCTGATTATTCGTTGGCGCGCAGAAGTCCTGGGATTGGGGGCAAGGACACGGGGAGCGCGGGCGGCCCGCCCGCATCGATCGCATCCACGACGGTGGCTCACACGCTCACGAGGCTGCCGCGGGGTCAAGCGGGCGAGCCGCCCGCACTCCCAGTCGCCCTAGACCTTCTGCGCGCCTACGATTATTCACGAGCGTTTTTGTCGAATCAGATCGACAGTATTTGGTTGCACGCCGAGCGATATCGGGCGTCTGAAGGAGCCTCGGAGCCGATTTTGGCATTAAAAGTGGGCTGTAGGAGCCCACGGAGGACTGATCAGCAGCCAATCCGTCGGGCATCACTACTCGAGCACGGCCGCCGCGCGGATTCGGGGGCACTCCCTGGTGCAGGAACTCTACGTGCTCCAGGGGCGGCGCTGCCCGCTCGCGCCCCAACTCTACCAGCAAAAGAGCGTCTGCGCGGCGCAAGGTGCCCTTCCGCAGCAAGATCGCCCTGATGGAGGAGCAGATGCGCACCGTCACGCCCGTGGCGGGGACCCTGACGCCTGTCCTGCTCGCTAGGTGGTACGGGGCCAAGAGCCTCTGGAAGGCGGCGCGCGAGCGGGGCTTCCTGATCACCACCGGCCTCAAGAGCAATCGTGCGCTGCGCGTGCCCGACCCGGACGCGGCGCAGGGCTGTGGCACTGGCAGCAGTTGGCGGACTATGCCGCCAGCCTGACAGAGGAGGACTATACCTTGCTGGCCTGGCCGCGCCAGGGCGACGACCCGGACGAACCCCGCCAGGTCTACGTCCATGTCGTGTCCACGCGGGTGCGCAAACTCCACCGCTGCCAACTCATCATCGCCCGTCCGGCGCTCGACGCCCCCGCGTCCGCGACGCGCTCCTGGGCCTCGAGCGACCTGGATGCCGATCCGGCCACGCTGCTCGGCCACAGCGCCGCACGGTGGGACGTGGAGGTCTTTTTCGGCGATGCCAAGGAGGTGCTCGGCCTGGACCAGTATCAAGTGATGACCACCACGGCCATCGTCCGCTTCTGGACCCTGGTGTGCGCCGCCTACACCCTCCTGGAGGAGGAGCGGGCGCGATTGGTCCAGCAGCAGCAGCGCCACGTCACCAGCGGCGAGGCCCGCCGGGCGCTCCAACACCTCCATTATCGCCACCTCCTGGGCTGGATTGAGCACGAGTTCCACGCTGGCGCTGATGCCGACACCCTCTTTGATCGCCTGGCCGCCTAGCGGGACTCAAATGTGCAAAGATAGAGAACTACTACTACGCTACGGAATTTGGTGGTAATGTGGAGATAGCCTGGGGCTATAGATGCCCTCAAGGGGGGAGTAATCCCTTTTACGCGCAGGCCGACAAGGAGACCTATTTTAGTGGTCACGGCGTCTGGAGGTTGGGGGAAGTCTACGTGTACGAAGGTTCCAACCAAGTCGATGATGATGGCCAGTTCTTTTGCAACGGCCTAGCAAATACATACTATTTCAACGGCAACACATTCAACTGGGATGGGGCTCCCTACACCGAGATAACATGGTCTAGCGGTTCAAACTGCACGAGCTTTGACACCTTTCAGAATGCGGACTACGGCTGGTACCAAGACCCGTAATGGAGGTCGATGGACGACATGCGCATGCCAACTGCAAGGCGCGATAAGGGCGGCAAATATGCTGGCAGGCGACTAAGAAGCGGATTACATCGCCGTAGACGTGTTGCCCTTGCAGTTGTGGTTGCAGTGAGTATAAGTACAGCCAGTTTTTTCTGGTTGGCAGGGGTAACAGGCGACTCCCACAGTTACTCGCTAGCTCAGGTTCAAACAGGGCTAATGCAGCATCCATCTCAATGGTCCGGTCGAGTTGTAACAGTGCATGCTACAGCCACCCATATCAGCCCCCTTGGGTTTGCGCTGGTCGATAGCGATCGGAATCTGCCGGAAATGGAGGTGACGGTTAAAGGATTCAATCTATGGTTTGAGGTCACCCTCTGGAGGAACGTCATCGCCCGAATGGCGCCGATTATCGGGATCAAATCACAACAAGGAGTGTTCACGGTTCGCTTGCCACCAGCAAACGAGTGCGCAAGATATAATGACGGCGTTGTTTGTGCTCCTAGTGAGTTGCGCTAATGGAGAGCTGCCGCAGGTGCGTGAATCGAACAGACATCCACGACAATGGCGCGGATCGTCCCACGCTGGAGGTCGTCTTCGCGTCAGCGTAGAATCGTGGTGTCGTAAGCAGAACCGGACTGACCCCACGTCCCGAGTTGGACGTGGGGCCAACCCGTGTCCATTGTGGAGACGGTGAGGAGCAAAGCGTGGCGACGTCATCGTGTTGGACCTGACAAGCAGGCCACCGCCGCGGACCGTACCCGCTGGCCGCGTTCCCGCAGAGCTGCTGCTCGATCAGCGGACAAACTGCCCGTTGGTGACCGATCCCACCGTGGGTACGGTAAGCGCACTCGATGTGTCGAGCGAAGGCTCTGCCTATGCTTTATCTCTATCCGCGGCAGCCAATTAACGTCTCGGGAATTAATTGACCATAGTCTGGAGAGAATGGATGAGACAGCGAAGTCACGTTGTCCGCGCACTCGTCCTCTGCGGCGTGCTTGTGATCGGTCTCACTGCTTTGCTGGAGAGAAGTCACGCGCCGTCGCGCACGCCCTACCTCCTTCCGCAACTCCTCACGGCATGGACGCGCCATCCACAGTTGTTCGTCGGGCGCACGGTCAGCGTCACAGGAGGGATAGCGACGGTCTGTGACGGAGCCGATCCGACGAGCACCGATGGCGCCTGTCCGGGGGTCCTCCGGTACGTCTTCGAAGATGAGCACACCCTTAGATCGCTTACGAGCACGACGCCGCCGGGGTCATTGCAAGTGCGCTTCGATCCATCCACCTTACCAATGTGGCTGCGCCATGTACCGCTACTGGGTGATGTGGCGCGCCAACTCCTTACCTACCATGGCAATGGGATGGGAATATATCAACTTCATATCCTGCACACGACCCCCTGTCCTCCGTTCGAACCTATGGGCATACCCGAGCAACCACGCTGCATCGATGCCGCCGTTATCGGCGGGCCATCGTAAGACAATGTCAACGTCTCGACGTCCCCTTCGGTATCATGGTATCATGGCATACTGCTCATCCTCGAGTTGTTAGAGCAACGGACGCCGGGGTACAGGACGGCCATACCTTCCGACTGCTGTCGCGATCATTGGCGCGATATAGCGTCGGGATCGCCTGTTTCGGATAGTGCCTCGGCGGCCCACAGGTGGAGGTCGCTGCGGTAGCGGAACAGCGGCCGGCCGGTCGAGCGCAGGACGGCGCGGATGGGTCCGTTCAACTCGTCCAGGGTGCTCCAGCACGCCTCGCGGATCTCGTGCGTATCCAGCGGGCGGACGGTCCGGTCGGTCGTGGCGGCGCTCAGCACGTGGGTGGTCCAGTCGACGCCGTCGTCTCCGATGGTGAAGCGGACGGCGATGCGCAGCAAGTAGCGTTGCGCCTGGGCGTGGAGGCCCGTCTCTTCCAGCGCCTCGCGCAGGGCGCCTGCCCCCATCGGCTCGTCGGGACGCAGCGCGCCGCCGGGGGCGCGGAATGCGCCGGGCGGGTAGCTGGGCTTGGCGATCACGGCCAACCGCTCGCCGTTGAACACAAACACGGTGACATCGTGGGCGCGCCGATCACGCTGGCTGGCCCGAATCATAGCCAACTCGGGCGGCGTGATCTCATACGCGGCCCGGATCTCGCGGGGCGTCCCAAAGCGCGCCTCGGCGGCGGCGATAGTAGCAGGGGTAACGTACATGCTTCTATGGTACCACCGGGGACCGCTTCCCCAGATTCTGTCCCTATGCGCACACGCGCTATGCAATCGTGATGGTGGGCCGACCGAGCCTTTGACCCAAGTCGTATGGCAAACGACGGACACTGAAGTGTCACCTGATACAAGAATTACCTAGAGACGACGGCCAGCACAAGGCGCCACCATCCGCGCGAGCGACTTCAGTCGCCGTGGTTTGCCGTGCGACTTCAGTTGCAGGCTCCATTGAGCCTCTCCCGCGTATGGGAGAGCCGGTTGGGCTGTCGGCTCCGCGGGGCCGAGAGACCAATCCGCATGGGTCGGGGGTGAGGGTCTCCTACCGTCCCAGGCCGCTGAGCATCTTGGGCATACGGCCGCCGGAGAGTTGCTTCATCATCTTCTGCATCTGCTTGAATTGGTTGAGCAGCGCGTTGAGTTCCTGCACGCTGGTGCCGCTGCCGCGCGCGATGCGCCGGCGCCGGCTGGCGTCGAGGACGGACGGGTTGCGGCGCTCCTCGCGCGTCATGGAGTTGATGATGGCCTCGACGCGCTTGAGCTGGTTATCGTCCACCTGCGGCATGTTGGCGCCCTTGACCATGTTGCGCATGCCGGGGATCATCTCCATGATCTGGCTGAGCGGACCCATCCGCTTGATCTGCTGCAACTGCTGCAGGAAGTCCTCCAGGTCGAAGCCTCCCGTGCGCAGCTTGCGCTCCATGTCCTCGCTCTCGCGCTCGTCGAAGCTGGCCTCGGCGCGCTCGATCAAGGAGAGCATGTCGCCCATGCCCAGGATGCGCGAGGCCAGGCGGTCCGGGTAGAACTGCTCCAACTGGTCGGGCTTCTCGCCCACGGAGAGGAACTTGAGCGGGATGCCCGTCACCGAGCGGATAGAGAGGGCCGCGCCGCCGCGCGCGTCGCCGTCGACCTTGGTCAGGATCAGCCCTGAGAGCGGCACGCGGGCGTTGAACTCCTCGGCCACGCGCACGGCGTCCTGGCCGGTCATGGCGTCCGCGATCAGGATGACCTCGGTCGGGTTGACGCGCATGCGGATCTGCGCCACCTCGTCCATCATGTCCTCGTCGATGTGCAGACGGCCGGCCGTGTCCACGATGATGACGGAGTTGCCGTTGGCCCGGCCATGCTTGACGCCGTTCTCAGCAATCGTAATGGGGCTGTTGGTCGGCGCCTCGGAGTAGACCGGGATGTTGAGGCCCTTGCCCAGCGTGACCAGCTGGTCGATGGCCGCGGGCCGGTAGACATCCGCCGCCACGAGCAGCGGCTGCACGCCCTGCTTGCGCAACCAAAGGGCCAGTTTGGCCGAGGTGGTCGTCTTGCCGGAGCCCTGCAGGCCGACCAACATGATCACGGCGGGCGAACGGCTGGTATAGTCCAGCTTGCCCGGCTCGCCGAGCATGGCCACCAGCTCCTCGTTGACGATTTTGATGACCTGCTGCGCCGGCGACAGGCTTTGCAGCACCTCCGCGCCCGTGGCGCGCTCCTTGAGACGCTTATTGAAATCCTTGACCAGCTTATAGTTGACGTCCGCTTCCAGCATAGCCATGCGGACCTCTTTGAGCGCCGCGTCGATGTCGGCCTCGCTCAGCTTGCCCTTGCGATTCATGCCGCTGAAGACGCCCTGCAGGCGATCGGTTAAATTCTCAAACATCTGTCAGTCGTCTCTCATGTACTGTCTTTACTCGGGATCGAAGAGCGCGTCGACAAAGCTGCGCGGGTCGAACGGCGCGAAGTCCTCGACCCGTTCCCCGGTGCCCACGAACTTGATCGGCACGCCCAACTCGCGCCGCACGGAGAACGCAACGCCGCCCTTGGAGGTGCCATCGAGCTTGGTCAGGATCACGCCGGTGACGCCCACGGCCTCGCGGAAGGCGCGCGCCTGCAGCAAGGCGTTCTGGCCGCTGGTCGCGTCGAGCACCAGCAGCACCTCGTGCGGCGCGGTCGGATCGACCTTCTGGGCCACGCGCTGGATCTTCTT
>JAABUX010008193.1_pt1 | contig 12105 bp, 18 predicted proteins | sample 5561851 | NCBI WGS metagenome assembly JAABUX01 (sample SAMN10711883, study PRJNA513361) | rock metagenome | isolation source: Antarctica rocks | place: Antarctica: Victoria Land, Richard Nunatak red sandstone | collected 2016-01-03 | reverse complement strand
TGGCGGCGTCCTTCTGCTCCCTGCCGACTGTGCCGGCCAGCATTGGCTTGCAATGCTAAACCTGGCTGGAGGCCATGCCACTGACGCCTGTGGCTGCTGTGTCTCCTGCAGGTGTGGCAGCCGACCAACAACAAGTGAGGCTCCCTCCCTGGCCCCGCCTGCCCCCTGCGGTGGCTGCACCCTGCGTGTGCGCAACACGTGGTAGCCGCGCTGTCTGCCCTCATCTGCCCAGCCGCACCAGCAGGCTTTCTTGTTGTGAGCTTCCAAGCTTGCGCTGGCCTGCCCGGGCTGTCCTGCGCAGCGGCGGCGCCGGGTTCACGCACCTTATCCACAAACGTGGGGTTGTGGACGGCGGCCCGCGGGTCCAGCCTGGTGCGCTGACAGGCCTCTGCGCCTGCGCGCAGGTACTTCGAGACGCTGTCCTTCCTGCCGCCCCTGTCCGACGAGGACATCGCCAAGCAGGCGCGCGCCCGCGCGCATCTCCGCAACGTGTGGCTGTCGCGGGTCGCCGGCGGTTTGTGTGCCGCACCCCGCTGTATGCAGCCTGATCGGCATGTGCAGCCTCGCTGATACCGTCGGCGCGGAGCAGGTGGACTACATCACCCGCAACGGCTGGACCCCGTGCCTGGAGTTCTCTGAGGCCGAGAACGCCTACATCAAGGACAACTTCACGGGTGCGCAGACTAGCGCACGCGCGCGCTCCTGCTTTGGTATGCGGGCTCCTGGCTTCGGGCAGCGTCTGGTGCACTCGAGCATAACTAGGTTTGGGCGCCCGTGTAGCTGTAGGAGAGCGTGCTACTGACGCAGGAAAATTGACATGTTATTGGCCCCCATGCACTATTGTTGGGCCCAACAGCGCCCGTGTAGCTGTAGGAGAGCGTGCCACTGACGCAGGAGAATTGACACGTTATTGGCCCCCATGCACTATTGTTGGGCCCAACAGCCTAGCTGGCCCAGCGTGCTGAAGCGGCGGGCGCGGCGCGCAGTCCGCCTGGCTGCCGCGGCCAGCAATTACTCTGACAACCGCTACTGGACGTTCTACAAGCTGCCCATGTTCGGCTGCAACGACTCGTCCCAGGTGCTGAAGGAGATTGCCAACTGCGTCAAGTCGTTCCCCACCGCGTACATCCGCCTCGTGGCCTTCGACCAGGTCCGCCCCCACGCCTGCGCCCGCCCCCCGCACGGCCTTGGTGCGCTAGGGGCTGCGCCGTGCTCTGGCGGCTGCAGCTATACCAGCACCGCCCTCGTGGTTGCAGGGCGAGATGCAATGAGTTGTGGTGGCTCGAGCTGTTGGCAGTGGTTGTCCACGCTGTCACTGGATATGCATGCATGCTGCCGTAGGAGGTACTGCAGTGTGTCCGTATCTGCCAAAGAGGCGCACCACTGGCTGGGCTGCCTGCCATGGCGTGCCTGCGCCTGTGCAGCAGGCGAGCGTCTCGCGCGGTCGCGTTTTACTGACGCGCCTCTGCTGGCTGCCCTCCGCAGGTCCGCCAGGTGCAGTGCGCAGGCTTCCTGGTGCACCGCCCCGACTCTGCCCACGACTTCTGCGCCCCGTTGGAGCGCTCCGTCTAAGCGGCGACGCTTGCTAGGGACCTCAGGGCCCAGGGGCGCAATGCAGCCCCGGACCCGGGCGTGCCCGGCCCCGCGGCTGGCCGCCCGAGGCTGTACCCCTGACTGCATGCCAGGATTCTGGCTTGCGGGCGGGGCAGGGCCATGGGCTGGCTGTACATCACAGGAGGGTTCCAGCGTTAGGCGAGCTGGAGGGGCCATAGGCCATGGCTTACGAGGGGCCATCTGGTTTCGCATGCTGCAGTGCCAGCAACGCAGCCTTGGCCTGGCTTTTTACCGAGCAGGCCTGGTGCGGCTCGCTCTCACGAAATGTAAAATTAAGCTGGGGGCTGGTACCCAACAGGTCCCCCTCGGCATCAGTGCGGCTGCGCGCCCTCCACCCCTCCATCTGACTGTCCCCGCTGTGCGTCGCAATGTACTCTTTTGGGAGGTCGAAGGGGGGGGAGGACTGCGACGCCGTGACAGGGGCTGCTGTCGGTACGTACCATATGCCATGCACATCCTGTCTAGTCCCAGCAAGGCCGGCTGCTGTGTGCACAAGATTTTAGCATGCCAGGGCCCGGCATATGTCAGACGGTCTCCTGCTCGAGCCGAGCTGCGCGTCAGGGGGCCGTGCCTGCTGCTCTGCATGCCTACCTGCCCGGCGTGCAGCGCGTCGCGCGTGCGGGGCTGCTGTCGGGCCTGTGATGGCGTGCATCGGGCAAGGCGGCTTTCTTCTTGAGGCCCTTTGCAGGGCCGGTGACAGCATACATTCTGCCCATGCACCGCTTGCCGGGCATGTTTTGGCATCTGCAGAGTACGCTCATGGCATGCAGCAGTGTATACTGTGAAGGACGGCCTGTGATCGCTGACAGTGCTTGGGGACACGCTGGGCGATGTTGTTATGAGTGCAGTGTCCTGTGCAAAGACTCGTTTGGAGCATGCTTGTTGCGCCCCCTAGCTCAAGGGTCGTGTGACAGCACCACCGCACACAGTCGGGCTACCCTCACCGGTTCACGCTGCCACAGCACGCAGACGTGAGGCAAACGTGAGGTGCAGAAGCAGCAGCGGCACCGCTGCGGCTACGGGTGAAGCCCTGTCCAGCAAGCGGGTTGGTGCAGCTTGAGGGTCGTTGGCGGCACCAGCGTGGTGTGCTCGGGGGAGATGAGGCCCTGCTCCTCCGCTCTCCTTATCATATTCAACGCGATCCGGTCCTTCACGCTGTGGCCGGGAGGCCGACCGGAGGTCAGAAAGTGGTCTGCAGCAGCAACCTCCACCAGTACCATGACAGCGAGAGGATGGAGGGAACTCGTTTGGGCGCACCTCGCGCACGGCTGCATCAGCTCCAGCTTGCACGCGATCCTCGCGAAACACTTCTCGTTCACCTTGTTCAAGTACACCTGAGCCCAGCGCGCGCATACATCGGACTGCACTAAGCCCGCGTGTGTGACGTGCAAAACGGTTGAGCCTTGCAAGCACACTATAAGCGCAGCTGCCCGCAAGGTGCGCAACAACGACCGGACGGTGCGCCCGCACCATCGGCGTGGCGCCGACGAGCTGCGTGGCGTCACGCTGGATGCCCTTGCGCGGGTCCTTCTCCTCCAGGTCGCTGGCGGCCGCAGCGGGGGCCGGAGCAAGCACCGCGGCCGCGCTGGGCGCTACCGCCCTACACCGGACAGGGGCGGTCCTGTGTGGGCACCCTCCTCGTGCCTGCCTGGCTTGTGCTGCCAGCTCCGGAGGGACCGGCGCGCTGTGGCTGCGGCCGCAGCGCCCGCACTGCCTGGTGCCCAGGTCCATCCCTCTCTCTCAGCTGCGTATGCTTGCTCGAGAGGTTTTCAGCTCACTGTGAGCGTTTGTCTCAGCCCTTCGATGCAAGCCGGACTGTTTTTCCTTGCCTGCTGTGCTGGAACCCTGTGCCAAGACCGGAGAGAGGACCCCCCCCTCCTCCAAGCTCCATGCTGATATCCACAGCCTAGAGGGGGGGCTTGTCTTGAGCTTGTTCCTTAGGCAGGCAAATGCATACTGCCAGCCTTACACACACTCCTAGACAGGGCCATGATCTCGCACGTTGCCTGCCCTGCCCTCTGCGCCGTCATAGGATTTCTGGCCGTAAGGCAAATGAATGATGCAGGTCAACTACATGAAGCTCGACCTTGCACCAGTGGTTCCACATCAGCATGCGGTCCCAAAGCTGCCATGCGCTCGTATGCTCTCTCCTACCGTCTGCATGCCAGGAGCACAGCGCATGCATTCTTTTGTGACGTCTCACTCAATCAAACAATGAATGAGCGCCTCCTAGCAAGGCTACCCATGTACAATAAGCGAGCGCCTCCTAGTAAGGCTACCCTTTTATACCAACCAAGTGCCTCCTCACCTATGCAAGCCCTGCTCCACTTTGTACTTCAAGTGCCCCGCAGTGTGACGCAAAGCACACTTCCTGATGCAAGAGGAAAGAATTCGGCACGCCAGACCGCGCTCAGCCAAAACCCGCATTCCTCTCACCGCGCCTGCAGGAAACGGGCGTCGCTCACCCTCATGGTCTCCGCCGCGCACCGCAACTCAACGCACCAACGCGGCCAACGGCCAACGCACATACCTATGACCTGCTGGAATGCGCCATTTGCCGGGCGTGCAACATGCGCACATTCAGCAGCGCACAAGTATACCAACTGTCAGCAACAGACGGCAACGCATGCAAAGGCCGCTGTGCCCCGGCGCCCATACAGCGCCTCTTAACCCTACAGCGCACCGTCAGGCGACCCATCTCGCGTAAGATGCGCCTCCCCAGTGCCCCCGCATTTCCGTCAACACCAGCGCATGTCCCGCCCTCGGCAGCCACCATGGACGACTAGATGCAGGCCAATGATCCTAAGCGGCGTCGCCGAGGGGTAGGGCAGCCGCGCGGTCGTAGGACCCGCCTCACAGGCCATGACGCGCCCACAGCGCGCGCTCCTGCAGCTCGTCCAGCAGCGCCGCCGCGCCGCCACGCGCCAGGTCGTACGCCGCATCCCCCTGGCAGGCGGCGCCGCCGCCGTTGCCGCCGCGGAGCGCGGCGGCTGCACACGCCCGCGAGCACGGTGTCAGCCGCGCCAGGCTGCGGCTGATGAAACAAAACGCCCGTGTTTCGCATGCACAGGCGCCTCCCGCCAGCCATTCCCGGGCTTCCGGGGCGACTCAATGCTCCGCTCAAGGGTGCTCAGCTGCTTGTTGCGAGCCCTGGCACAGTATCTAGGTGAACATGTACGTGCCTCCATACACGCAAGGCAAACATGACGTGAAGTTGTTCGGCAGCACGCCTGTGCCGAGCAGCCCGCCGCGCTGCCAGACGCCCGCCAGGTCCGCAAGCCCGGGCCGCGGCACCTCGCTGCACAGCAAGAAGTGCACCTGCGTGCGTTTCCAGCAGCTTTTGTAGCCTGTCCACTCTACATGAGCGGCATGTGCTGCAGGATATGGCATGATGCACCGGGCGTGACGCAGAGTGGGGGTCGCTCTGAGATCAGGCACGCAGCAGGTGCCGGGGGGTGCATCACAAGACAGGCTCATGCTGCTTCCCTTGCCGTCCATTATTGCAACCTGATAGATTTCCGCATCTTTTCAGCATTGCAATGATGGATGGCAAGGGAAGCAGCATGAGCCTGTCTTGCAATGCAAGCAAGGCGCGCTTCAGTGGACATGGATGGCAAGCAGCCACAGAGTCGATACACAACAACCTCAGCACTTGAGCTGTCCAGCAAGCGCCGCCGGGCGCTTGTCCGGACCGACACAATGCCAGGCGCGTCGCTTGTCAGTTGGCGGACACTGGGGCCAAGGCATGCGTAATGCAGATGCAAGTGGCAGGCACGACCTTGTCGCCAAAGCGCTCCCGCATTGTGGCCTGCATCGTGCCGCAGCCGTCCACGAGGCCCAGCTTGGCCGCCTGCGCGCCTCATGACCCCGCTTTGATGCCCCTCCACCGCCGCACACTCACTTGGCTGGCCGGGGGCGCTGCGACTGCTTCAAAGTGCTGCGCATGACAAGCGCGTCATGATCAGACTTGATTGACTCTTCTTGTACTGCGCAAGTACTTCGGTATAAAATAACAGTTGTTTCTGTAGATGCCCGCAAGAGGATGATAAGGCGGAGCAGGTCCGCTGCAGTATGTATCCTGGCTGCGTGTCAGAGTAACTGTGCGCCTCTGTGCACAAACCTTCAGCGCCGCAGCAAATATTATCGCACAGCACTGAAAGGCGCAGGTGCACCGCGGGCGCCGCGCCTGGCGGCCCGTCCACACCTGCCCGTTGAACACCTCCTCGTGGGCCTTGTTCGGCGGCGTCTGCAGCTTGTCGCCGCGCGTGGCGCGCACCACATCCTGCCGCAGGGGCTGCCCAGGGTCAGGGCGCCTGGCCGCTTCCCACAGGGGCATGTACAGCAGGTGGCGTCAGCGAAGGGCACACTGCTTTTCTTGGTACGAAGCGTGAGCTGCTGTGCAGCTGGTGCTCAGGCACACCCGGCACTCTTGTCAAGCTTGCAAGCAAGCATGCACCTGCTCCAAAAGATGCGCTGATGCCACCGCTGGAACACAGAGCCTAGGATGCAGGGCTGTGCATGCAGCATGGCAGCGCTTCACCGCTGTCAAGAGGTGTCAGAGGAGTGCGCGGGCGGCGAGGGCGCAGGCCTTGAAGCTGCCGTGGAGGTCCTCCATGACGCTCTTGAAAACCTCGACGTCGGCAGGGTCGAGCGGCCTGCGTGCCGGCGCACTCAGGCCCTGCTCAAAACCCCGGCTTCAGCCTGATCGTGCATGGACGCACTTCCGTGCCCCATGCGCACCCCGTCGGCCGAGCCTCCCTCAGCAGCAGGTCCACTTTACACCTGACATGCATGAACCTGGACAGCCAGACGGTCACCACCGGGGCTTGCGCGGGCCTCGCACCTCGCGCCCGGCACATGTGGCGCAGATCATCAGGCCCGGGCAGCAAGGCCAAACCGCAAGCTGGGCGCCCCGGCAGGGCCTGCGCAGGCGCACTTGAACGGGTCCAGGGCCGCCTTGTGGCGGCCCGCCGCGAACACGCGCCGCTCCAGCCCCAGGCGCTTCAGCGCGTCCACCGCGCCGAAGCCGCCCCCGATCACGCCTGGCGCATGCAGCGAACGCATTGGCAGGGCAGGCTGCTCAGGCTCTGCTTAATGTTCCCGGCATGCTGGGCGGGCGGTCGCAGCCGGCTCCAGCGCCAAACAGGCACTCCGGCAGCCGAGCGCCTCACTGCAAAGCAGCCAGGCGCGCGCCGATGCTGCCGACGATCGAGGTGGTCGAGGCGATCATCTCATCCCCCGCGCACATCAGCCAGTACCTGAGCAGCAATGCGCCCGTCATACATGTTTGCTGAAGGAGGACGTGGGTGTGCATGTGCGCGGCCCTTGGCGGCAGCGACGGCACCGCCGCTGGAACCCGCATGCAAGACTGACCATCGGCTGGTGTTAGCCTCCCGACGTCTTTGAAGCATGTGGAAGCAGGGAAAGAGCATGGGCAAGAAAAACCGTGTGCATGCAATGCACTGCTCTTGGTGGCGTGGCGAGACAGCAAGCTCAAACAAGTATGCTTTGGGGACCGCTGGACGGGAGCGCGCCCGCCGCTGGCTGCCACATCCTGCGCAGCAGGGCCGCACTTCACCCTCCGTGATTAGACACGCATGCGCCTCAACATTCATCTCTGTGCACAGAGCTTGCTGCGCACGTCCGCCGCCCACCTCAGCAAAGGTGAAGACTTTGATGCCGGTCTCGCGCGCCAGGGCCCGGATCTGGTTGTGGATGAGCTCCGACTGCACCGCCGAGCCGCCTGCGGCGCCCCACGTCCCGGGGGTAATCGCCTACTCGGACATTCCCCACTCTACAGAGTCATTTCGACATTGCCCCTTCTGGGCAAAGCGCTGCCTTTCCAGGAGGCCGTCCCAGCGAGCGTGCGCAGGCAGCGGCCACAGCACGGCGCGCCGCCGGCCACAGCTCCATCCGTCGCAGGCTGTAGCCGTGCCAGTGCATGTGCGCCTGTCCAGCCACCTGCCGGGGCGCGCCCGGCGAGTTGATGGTGACCGCGACTGCCGCAGGCTTGAGCGTGGCCAGCGGCGGCTTGAAGGCGCGCTGCAGCCACGGCTCGGCCTGCGCGCGGCCGGCCGTCAGCGCGCGCGCCCGGCGCGGCCCGGCGGGCCTGCGTGCGGCGCGGCGGAGGCGGCACGGCGGCGGACCCGGTCGAAGCTGATGAGCCGCCTGGCCGCGGGGCCCCGTGCCTGCTGCGTCGGCGCCAGGGTCCCTGCGCTGTGCAGTGTCTTGAAAGGTTTTCAAACACAAGCGACAGCTTGCAGGCCTGCGTCTTGTGTCCTGCCAGTCTTGTGTGCGCCAAACGAGGTTGCTTCTATGTTGACGCCCACCAGTCAATCGGACGACGTTGACAATTGGCACGCTTCCCTTGTTCCTCCCGAGGATCAGGAAGCGCCATACGCGATTCATAGCCTGCGCACAGTACAACGTCGACGCTGACGCTGCCACAGGACGTTTGCTGGATTCGCAGATGTTTGCGCACTGCCCTTGTCACCAAGGAGGACACTTGTATGTTTCACTCTTCACTTCAGTTAAAGTATTTGCAATCGGTTGCTTGCCTGCGCGATGAGTAGCGCGGTGAAGATGTTGCTCAAAGTTGCCGATGGCTTCTTGGGCGGCATGCGCCAGCACCCTTGTCACTGAGCCAGCAGGTGGGCAGGATGTCAGGCAGCCTGATACATATGCATGTGAGCCGCAAGTCGACCATGTGCCATCACACTCGAGAGAGACATCTGCTTTTGCTCTCCATGCAATGGCTAGCTGCAGCTAGCTGAGCAGCCCTACTGGCTCGAATTGTAACGTCGGCATCAGCACAAGGAGTCTGGCGCCCCACCTCATCGACTGCCGGGTGCACACGGCGCCACCTGGGGTGCGAGCAAGGAGGGCTGGCAGCATGCAGCAAGCGACAGCACCAATGGTTCCTGCAGCAGCACATCAGGGTCCCTGCTTGCGGTCAGGGCAGTGCGTGCGGCAGGCGGCACCTCACGCGCTTACCAGGAGGCCGCCCGCTGGGAGGCCTGCTGCTGGCGTACGCGTGTCATGTATGGCGAGCGCCAGCGCCCCCGCGGAGGAGGCTCGCACCGAGCGTGAGCTGCCATGCCCTTGCCGTGAGGAGGGGACCTGTGTCTGAAGCAGAGTGGACGTCGAGGGTACTGTTTGTTGCTCCGCAGTGGTCCTGGCCGTGAGTGCATGCTGGGCGGGCACACTGCAGAGGCGCTCGGCGCTCCAGCGGAGGAGGATGCCGAGGAGAAGTCTGACGAGTACAGTGACAAGATGCAGGAGAGGATGGTGCGCCCTGGCCATCCGTTCAAGGCAAATCTTGCTATGTTGGGCGGCGCCGGCAACCCGCGTTTGGCGGGCTTGCAGGGCGGCAGCCTGACATACCGCCACGAGGACGGCATGAACTACGCGCACATCACGGACGGGCTTATCGTTGGCAGCTGCCTGCAGACGCCTGCAGACCTGGACAAGTGCGCTCGACGTGCAAGGCCGCACTGTAAGTCAAAGAACCACCTCTGTGCCGTGACAGGGTCTTAAAACCCAACTTTGTGAGCGCTTGTGCTGTCCAAAACACAGCGTGCCTCAGCCTGCAGGTGAGAGGCCAAGCAACAGCCAACTAGGGGAAACACGCACAAGGAACAACAACTTGAGCTGCCCAGCTGCTGGACTACCACCCCTGCGCCCTGGCATGCATCCACATTGCAATATCATGTGCATGTGCAGGCTGGCGGACGAGGAGGGCGTGCGCTCCATAGTGTGCCTGCAGGAGGACAGCGACATGGCCTGGTTCGACCTGGACGTGGCCCCCATCCAGGTGGCACCATGTCCGCCTGCGGCTCCTGCGCGCCCGCAAGCGCATCGTGCCACACCTGCGATGCATGGCAGCGCAGCCTGGCATGTCTTGGTCGGTCTCTTGACCAGGCGGCTGAGATAGCTTTGCCCACTCGACTGCGACTCATGCGCATGGCATGCAGAAGATACTGCAGGACTACATGCTTCCTGTATTACCAGCATCCGGAGGCCTTAGCAATTCATGCCGCCAGGGCGAGGGCCTCCATGGCGGGGTGCATGTATGCGCGCATGCCTGACAAGCCCAGCGAGCGTGCTGCATTCCCTGGGCTTGGCCATGTGCCTGCCAAGCAGCATGCAGCACAGCACCTGTCCGCAGACGCTGACGGCGGCCCCTGCCGCGCGCGGCCAGGCGCGGGCGCGCGAGCGCGGCGTCGCGCACTGCCGGCTGCGCATCCGCGACTTTGACCCGTTCGACCTGCGGCTGCGGCTGCCGGAGGCGGTGGCGCTGGTCGCCGCGCAGGCGCGCGGCGGCACCGTCTACATCCACTGCACCGCCGGTGGGGCCACTGCGTCTTTGACCGGTCCACTACTGGTCTGTCCACGGAAACGCCGTTTCTCCAGCAAAATCGAATGGGCGCAGCATGCATGCAGCTTGCTGCTAACTGGCAGGTGAGAGGCTGCCCGGCCCAGCCTCTTGCAGAGGAGGCATGTGATGTCGTGCGCGGGGCGACGCGGACTCACTGCACAACAGCACAGCAGACACAGCTCCTTATGTATCTGTCTTGTTCGCACGCCAGCTGCCTGGCTACCAGCTGCGCACCACACGCCAGCGCGCGGGCCCGCGCCAGGCCTGGGGCGCGCGCCCGCGACGGCGCTGGCGTACATGTACTGGTGCCGCGGCATGGCGCTCGGCGATGCGATCGCGACCTTCATGGCAGCGCGCCCGTGCAACCCGCGCATCGGCGCCATCCGCGCCGCGACCGCGGACCTGCTGCTGGACGGCGGCCGCCGCACGCCCGTCACGATTGCCGTGCACCGCCCAGGCCTGGCCACGCGCTTCCAGGCGAGCCTCGCGGGGGCCGTTGGCGGCGCGCGAGCACATGCAGACGGCTCCGTTGCATGTCAGACGATGCCGATCAAAGATGAGATATCGGCATGCCCTTCAACTCCAAAGCATGTGCCCATGGGCTTGCGCCAGCATGCGCAGCGCGGCTGCCATCAGGCACACAGGGTTGCGCAGGGGGTTGAGCATGGCGGTTTGGCGACCGGCTCCAGGCGCAGGACCCGCGCCGCGAGGCTGGCAGCGGGCCGCAGGTGCTTGCGTGCTGCCGCCCGGCCACCTGCGCATGCCCCTGCTGCCGTGCACGCGCTAGGTCCGCACCCATCGGATGCCGCGGCTCGTGGGTCTGCAGGCTCACCGGCAGGTGCGCGCGGCAGGTTGCGGGCCTGGATGTCGGCTGGGGCCAGGAGCTGGATTTGCAGCGCGAGCGCGGCAGCGGGCGGTGGGCGCTGACGCGCGAGCTGCCGCCCGGGCGCTTCCCTTACAAATTCATCATGGACGGCCGCTGGACCTGCTCCGCCGACCACCCGACGCTCTTGGCGCGCCGCCGCCCGGGCCGTGCCCGACAGGCCTGCAGCCGGCAGCCACGGCAACGTTGCCGCCATGCGGCCATACGGCGGAGCGCTGGCAGCCCGAGCAGGGCGATGAACAATAGCAAGCCGACCTGTGGCCTCCCTGCATGGAGCGCTTGGCCGGGATGCCAGCACAGCTCCCATGCATGTGCTCATGTGCTGGGTCCGGGACGGTAGCCGCGCGGGGCGCTGCTGTGGCAGCCATTGGTTACGCAGACGCCGCAGGGGCAGGAGCGCGCGTGCTGAGGCGCACGCGCCGCGGCCCGCGCAGGACGGCGACACGCTGAACAACTATGTCGAGGTGGCGGGCGAGCCGGGCGCGGCAGCGGCGCGCGCGCGGCTGCTGTCGGAGGAGGCGCCGCTGACGGGCGACGAGCGCGCGCGCCTGGAGCGGCACTTTGGAGTGCATGGGTGATGTGTGCGGCTTCGCAGCGTGTGCTGCGTTACTTTTGGGCGTCTTGTGATTCTAAGCGCCACAAACGCATGCTGCCCTGGGCGCCCACGCTCAGGCGGGCGCTTCCCTTTTGCATGTCGCTCCTGAAAGTCTTTCTGAGGTGAAGGCTAGAGTGTGCTTCACACACGCACAGTCCAAAACATGGCCGCCTTTGTGTGAGCATATTACTGCTGGTTATAGCGTGAGTGCGGCTGGGTGCACTGGATGCGTAGGCGCCTGCGTGTGGACAGACCAATGATGTGCATGGGCCTCTTTAGGAGGCCATGTATGCTGTATGGCTAAGACTTGGAGGACCCATGAACGGCGGCACGCTTTTGAGACTACGTGCAGTGCAGCTTCAGCCTGACAGGCCTGCCACTGTGCTCCCCAACGTCGCCGCAGCCGCATGATGCATCTGCACACGCTCACGAGTACCCCACAAGCGCCGGTGCTCTGCTGTGCACGCTCCGCTCCCACAGCAGGGCCCATACGCAGTGCGCCTGGCCCCGACTAACACCCGACCCTGCTCCCAGCGCCCAGGCGGCCTTATGCGTCAAACCCGACATTCTCCGGGATGAAGCGCAGCAGGATGCCGTCGTTGCCCAGGATGAAGCCCAGGCCGCCCTGCATGCAGC
>JAABUX010008189.1_pt1 | contig 12112 bp, 16 predicted proteins | sample 5561851 | NCBI WGS metagenome assembly JAABUX01 (sample SAMN10711883, study PRJNA513361) | rock metagenome | isolation source: Antarctica rocks | place: Antarctica: Victoria Land, Richard Nunatak red sandstone | collected 2016-01-03 | reverse complement strand
GGTTGGTTGCATGGATTGCTGAGCAACCACGAGGGCAAACACGTCACTCTCGTTTTGCAGTGCTCGCACCGGCTTCGTAGCTCCATTCCTTGTTGATGAGGCTTTTGATTTCGCCGACAGAATCCTGTCAAGTCAAAGAAGTAGGTCTTCTGAAGATATAAATATTCCTTTGCAATGGTGTGCCTGTGGCGTATACGTTTTGAGTAGAGTTGTACCTAATGTGTACGTAGAAAAGACATTGAACCCACTGTGAAAGGCGGTTCAATGTCTTTTCCTTTTAAGAACTTTATCAAAGTGTTGATTGACATCGACGAGGACCAGTGATGGATACTTGTGTCACATCCATCCAATAGTATGGATAGGATAGTGGTAAATTAGTGTTTGGACAATATGAATTGCCATTACCAGGATAGTTAATTCCATCGGCTATAAAACTCACGTAGTTGTTACCAGTGGTTATCCTGTAAACGGTATAAACGTTAATGTTTAAAATGCCTTGATTTGCAAAGCAAGCCGGATTATCGTTCCAGAGTTTTAAGAAGTCGGTTCGATTACCACAGGGAGCAGCATTTATGTTGGGTTTTATGCTAAGTGTTGTGTGATTCATCTCTACTTTTCCTGTTGCAGCAGATGCAGATGTGGGAGTAAAGATTAGAAAAGTGAGTGAAACAGTATTAAAGCCAGAGCTAATGTTGCAAGCATATTCTTCTTGTTCATGAAATTTCCTTTCTCCAGATAAGAAGTTCTAAGGCATGCTATTCTATTAACATTGCGGTGAACTCTGCTTATGATGCTCTATCTAGGGTTCTAAGCTTTTCTAGAACACCATACTTTTTAGGCAGGAATTTAAATTCCTTAATCTCTTTCATCTAAAATCACTTCATAAAAAGTTGTACTTACAATATTGGCAATACGTGTAATCTCTCTTCAAAGTAGTTCTTACTTTCTCAACATAAAGAAAGCAGAATAGTTTAAGAAGAGATTGCAACTCCACTTGAACCATTAACAAGTAGACAGGTTAAGCAAAGCTAAACTGCACTATGTTACTGAAAAGAAATACAATGCTTATCTAACTATATTTTACACAGAAAAAATTCTTTTGTCAAGCTACATGAACAGCATTTTTGAAGCACTAGAAGACCCAAGAATTGATCGAACCAGACATCACCAACTCCTAGATATCATAGTAGTATGTCAAGAGTTATAATGGTAGGGAGAAACTGGACAGGTGGATAAGATAAAATAGCAGAAGGGAGGGGAGCTGTTTCAAGGAGAAAATTCAATGCCAGGAATACGCAAACAGTTTAGTAGCGAATTCAAAGTGCGAGTCGCGTTGGAAGCCATTAAAGGGCAGAAAACCGCCAATGAAATCGCATCGGAGTATGGAGTGCATCCCACACAAATTGCCCAATGGAAGAAGCAAGCCCTCGACGAACTGCCAAACGTCTTTGAGCGTCCGAACTCCGAGCGCGTCAAGAGCGAGGAGGCGTTAATTGCGAGCTTATATCAACAAATCGGTCAGTTGAAGGTCGAAGTGGATTTTCTCAAAAAAAAACCGTCAGAGCAAAAGAGCCGACTGAGTGAGGGTGGTATACTGAGGGAAGCAGATCATGTTACAAGCAGCAGGAGGCACGGTGATGAAAACAGCCCGAACGTTCTCCCATATTACTACCCACTTTTATCGCCCCGAACAGCATCTGTGTCCCGAATGCCAGAGGCATCTGCGGCGTGCAGTCACCTTATCTGAACGAACGGTGATTACGTTGCAAGGAGCCATTAAGGTGGTTCACGCTGGCTATCGGTGCCCCAACTCCCAATGTGTTGCATCTGCACGTACCTATCGCAGCCTCCAAGCCGATGCACTTGCTCTACCCGGATATACCTTTGGCCTGGATATTGTCTTGCTCATCGGACACTTGCGCTTGGGTCAGCATCAGACACTCGATGAGACGCATCAAAGTCTGCAAGAGCGGCTCGCCTCACACGCCATGAGCATTTCGCGTCGTGAGGTGCTCTACCTCTTTGACGCGTATTGCACGCTCTTACGAGCAGGGACCCAAGCCAATGAAGATCAGGACTGGTTCGCACAAGTCAACGCCAATGGAGGCATCATCGTCTCGATGGATGGAATTCAACCCGACCGAGGCAACGAAACGGTCTAGGTGGTCCGTGATGCGCTCACGGGCCGCGTGTTGGTTGCCGAAAATGTGACCGCTTCCGACACGGTGGTTCTCAAGCGGCTTCTCGCCCCAGTTCATGCGCTTCCCGTTTCCGTTCTCGGAACGATCAGTGATGCTCAAGAATCTCTGCTTCAAGCCTTGGAGCAGACGTGGCCGGAGGTACCGCATCAAGTCTGTCAGTTTCACGCGTTACAGGATGCCTCTCGCCCAGCTTATGAAGTGGATCGCAAGGTGAAGACGGCGATGCGCAAATACCTGCAACCTCGGCTCAAGGATGTCCGTCAGCAAATTGAGCGTAGGAGTCCCCAAACACATGCCGAGGAAGCGGAGCAGCTAGCTGTCCTGAATGATTATGCGCTCGGCATGCAGACGGCATTGCATTTCGATGGCACGTTGCCGTTTGACTATCCAGCCGTTGCAGCCGCCGGAGCGTTGGATGAGGTTGCCAGTAGCTTGGAGCAGGTGGCAAAAAAGGGGCTCCATTACGCGCTGTCTGCCAGCAAAAACTGGCTCGATTGCAGGAACTAGTGGCGCAACGAAGCCTGTGGACCGAACAGTTGGAGCAAGTAAAACGGATGCGCCAATGGGTGCTAGATGCAGAGCACATTCTGGATGGAAGCTGGACGACGGCTGAAGAAGCACTCAGCAACGAGCATGTTGCTCAACGCTTTGATCGCTGGTTGCGGACCATGAATGAACTTCTCACGGATGGCACGCTGAGTTGCACCGAACAGGACTGTCTTCAGCCTTTCTTACAGGTCCTCACGAACCTCCGTCCCTACCTGATCCATTGTTATGATCTGGAGGCATTCCCACGCACGAACAATGATACTGAACGCAGTATTCGAGCGATCAAGACTCGCTCTCGGCGCATCAGTGGAAGGAAAAACTGGAACAGTTATTTGTTACGGTATGGTCGTTGTGTTGCTTTCTACGACTGGTGGCAGCAAGATCCTTCTCGATCATGGCAGTTAGAACAACGGTTGAAACAGCTCACTCCTCAACAATGGCGAGATGGTCGCCAGCAGACGACAACAGCGCAAAGCGAACAACTCAAACGCTTTCGCTTTCGTCATCATCGAGAGACGTACTTGGCTTCGCTTGAGGGGAGATGGGCCAATGCCTCTCAGTCGGCTCTTTTGCCCTGACGGAAAAAAATCAGGTCAGTTCCATTGAGGACAAAAGGCAGTTGATCGAACCTGAGCATCCTGAGTTGTCAATTGTCCGTCAATGCGAATTGTTGGACTTCGCTCGTTCCAGTTATTATTACGAACCGGTCCCCCAAAATGAGGAAGACCTGCTGTTGATGCGGCTCTTAGATGAGCAATATACTCGTACACCTTATTATGGGAAGCGAAAAATGGTGGTGTACCTGCAGACGCAAGGATATACCGTTGATCGGCAACGCGTGAGGCGACTCATGCAGATGATAGGACTGCAAACGATGTACCCGAAACCTCATCTGAGTCGAGCCGGAGAGCCAAGTGTGCGCTATCCCTACAGACCCCGCCAGATGATACTGGGTCTTCCGCGAAGTTGACACTGTTGGGAAACCCCTTTGCCCAACAAAGTTTAAGCTCGTTTTTATGCACAAGGACGTTCAAGGGAAGCACGATTAAGGGGTTTCCCAACAGTGTCGAAGTTGATGATTCAGGGATGTGTCTCCCTGAGAGGCTATTACTAGGCGCGTCTCAGTACTCGCTTCCGTAAAGTCTGGAAGCCTGCCCGACCATAGGATTGCCGTTTCAGGAGCTTGAGTCTGTGGATGTGTCCCTCCACGGGTCCCTGATTCCATTCGAGCGTGAGTCCAGCTTTGACCGCATCATAGTCTTTCAGCAGTCCTCGTGCAAAGTTTTTCAATTCGGTGATGTCTTGCTCTTCGACCTGTTTGAGCCAGACATCTAAACGATTTCCCTGCCGTTCCCGCAACATCGTCGCAAAGTCTTGGACCAGGACAAAGAGTTGGGTCATGAGCGGATCCGCTTCACAGAGCCGGGTCAAATAGGCATTCTGCCAGTCCAGTCGCTGCTTCTCTGTAAAGGTCATCAGACGTGCTACTTGCAGTGCCGTTGGTGGACGCCGTTGCTCTGCATCTCGCTTCGTCGCTGTCGTTTCTGGGGTCGGTTCAACAGACTTAAAACCTCTCGGCTTCCCCTTCGTCGTGCGTAAATTTCTGATAAAGCGGGTCACATTCGCCATGGAAGCCGTATATCCATCTGCGACAATTTCTCGGTATACATCGGAAGCGTTGCGGCACCCGTCATTCCACCGCTCGATGAGATACGGCTTAAATGGTTCAAGGAGGTGGGTGCGGGTCCGACGCGGACTTCTTCGTTCCGGCGGCTGATCCATCTGAAGATAGCGATAGACCGTCTGGCGGCTTGTTCCGACTTGACGCCCAATGTTGGCAAGATCGACCTTTTTGGCAAACAACTCGTGAATTTTTCGATGCCGTTCCACCAGTTCTTGATGACGCTGCTGACTGACTTCTTCACGCTGTTTGGTACTGCCTCTAGGAGGTTCCTGTGAAGGAGAGGCTGACAGCGTTCCAACTGCTGAATCTTGCACTGTTGCCTTGAGGAGGTGTTTCCTTGAGAGGAAAAAGCCTTCCAACGCTTCTCCTAAATTCTTTAAAATATGCCATCTATCTGCCGCTGTTGAGCTTGAGGTGTTCCGCTTTTGATTCCTTCAGCATAGGCTCCTCCACGGTCACGGCTCACAATCTCCACTCCTGGATGAGCCTGTAGCCATGTGGCTAGCGTTGCTGCTTCGCGGTCAAGTAAAAGTTCAATGGGGAGGCGTTTTTCCAGATCAATGAGGATCGTCCCAAATTTCCTGCCCCGACGGAAACTCCAATCGTCTACTCCAAGCACGCGAGGGGTTGTGAAGGAAGTCTCTGGAGCCGCATGAATGAGTCGCAGGAGCGTATCTGGACTCGTTGTCAGACCCATTCCTTGCACGAGCCGTTTTCCTGCCTCGCCACCAAGCGCAAATCCAATTAAGGTAAACACATCAGTCAGTCGAAGGGTACGGTGCGCGTAAGGAGCTACCACATTGGGAAGGCGTTCGGTGAAAATCTTGCGCGGGCATTCTGGATTGAGACAGAAAAAACGCCGGGTATGCACATGAAGCTGTACAGCACACCCCATCCACGGTAAATCAGCTAGCATCCGCAGGTAATGAGAGTGAACCTTTTCTGAACGGCTGGAGCAGAGCGGACACCAAGCTTCTGGTGTGCTGGTTTTCACAGTCGCAGTAATAACTCTTCCTTCTGCCTCAAGTTGACAGAGATGTAAGCAAGTCGGATCGGGCAGTAGCGTTGAGTCAACCATCTAAATGCTCCTTCTTAATACATAGGAGCTAGTATACCGGAAAGGTTCCTCAATGGCTATGAAAGGTGCATCCATTCTTCGACATTAAGCAAATAAGCAGTGTTTTTCATCAACTTCGACACTGTTGGGCAAAGGGGTTTCCCAACAGTGTCAACTTCGCGGAAGACCCATGATGCTTGACGTAGCTGGGCAATGACAGTGGCACCGTCCGCTTGCCAAATAGCCATGTAATAGCGTAGGATGGGATAGAATGAAAGAGAGTGGTCAGTTTCAGAGCATTTGGAAGGAAAACAAGGATGGATAGTCCTACACCTCCAGAGCTTTTGCCGCATCAATCGTTTTGGCAAAGGCTACATACAACGCTTATCTTGTGGGGGATACTCACTCCTCCTGGAGCCAGAGAAACTGGTCTGACTGAGGAGGAGCAAGAAGTACGCAAGCACTTCTTTTTTCAGTTTCGGCGACATCCAGGTGGGAGGTAGTTGCAATCAGGCATCATTCCTGGAATAAAGAGTGTTGCACCGTCCCTGCAACACTCTTTTTCTTTTGTCTAGGAGAGTAGTCAGGTAAACGTCTGACTAAACGCCATTCGACCTCGCCATGCTGCCACAGATCAAGTTGAGGTGAACGATACCTCGTCTCGAAGTGGCTTGGTTCTCTGATATTTCGCACGTGCTTCTCGTCAGGTTGGTACTGAACCGCGTACTGAGAGAGAGGTTCGTCTCCGAACTCGACGGTGAGATGCTCTTTAGAAAGCCAGATGGTGGTCTTACGCATAGGGAATCCACCATTCTCCGCACTAGTGAACGAGCGTTCTGCACAGGAAGGAGCGCAGAACCATCGTTCCCCAACACGCAGATCGCTCGTTCTCCGTACAATCACCACGCGTGGGCACTGTGCGGACAGTCGTCACACTCCCGAAATGTCGGAAAGCGTTCAAAGAGTTCAACGAACTGCTTCATGCCACCATAATCGAGGGCCTCTTTGACCACCACGCCACGCGCGTTCCAATACCCTTGCTCCGGCCACAGCAGACCGTCCTTCATCGCTTTCGCCACAGCCCGCTCTGGAATGTCATGCAGACGTGCAAACGAACGCCACGTCACCAGGTCGCTCGGCAACGTCGTCGAGCGGGCCTTACTCGTGCGCTTCTTCGCCGACGTTCTCGATGTCGATGCCCCTTGCTTTTTCAGGTGTTCAATGGTGCGCTCGGCCTTTTCGAGTCGGATATCCAACGCTTCTAGTTCAATGGTCAAGTGGATCATCGTGTCGTGCAGCTCGTCGTAACTCAAGCGGCGTTTCTTCGGTGTCGCGGCTGCGCGTTCGGTTAAGGGCAGCGACAGCTCCACCAGGTCAAACGGATTGACGCGGTACTTGCCATGCGGAAGCGTCTCGGCCTTGAGCTTGCCGCTCTTGAGCCAACGTTGCACTGTGCGGATCGTGACTTCGGCCTGCTCCGCCATTTCCTGGGTTGTGAGGTCTTCGCGTTCTTCTTCCTTCATACCCATAGAACGGGCGACATGTCGCGACACGCACTCGGGGTCCCAACATTTTTACCCACCAAAATCCCCTCTAAGGAAGCAGTATTACAGGTATAAGATGTTATAAATGAACTTTTAAGAGAGGTATGGGTTCTTAAACCAACGAGATGTGTCGCCAAGATCGATACGGTCTGTAGAAAATGGATGCTCCTCGTCTCTCAAGAGCTAAAAGAGAAGCATAAATGCATCTTTACTGAGTATAGACCTCTCAATTACTTCAATTCTTCTTTTGCTTAGAGGGGATTTTGGTGGGTAAAAATGTTGGGACCCCTGATTGGGCATCATGAAAAGTTGTGTGCAGAAATAGATAAAGCTACACACAACTACTTATGTTACATTTCTACATTGTGCTTAGTATACATATATCCTGCTCACAACAAGTGATACCTACCTTCACCTTTCCCTCGTCATACCACCTACACCGTAGGCCAGAGGGGGTGTTCGTCCTCCTGCTCGTCGGGCTTGACGCGCTCCTCAGCCGGAATCAGCCCCAATTGCATCGTGTAAATGGCTGCCCCTTTGCTACCCTCTTCGCGCCATCGGTATTTCAAATAGGGGCCATACAGCACGTCTTCAAACATCGGTACATTCTCTGGCACGTCCTTGCCTTGTCGCATATAGGCACGCGCCTCCGCCGACAGACGTTGCTTCGTCACGTAGAACTCCTCGAACCATCCAATGCCACTGGAGATCGTGGATCGCATGTGCTTGACCTGAGCATCGAACTCAGTCAGTTGCTCACGCGTGCGCTCCGCATCGCCGTAGATGTGCCGGTGATTCACCTGGCGCTCGAACGGCTGCCGCTCCTCACCCTCGTCGTCCTGTTTCTGCCCCCGTGGTTGTGGCTGACGCGCCTGCTCTACCGCTTGCTGCAACTCCTGTAATATGCGGTGATCCGGGGCCAGGAAGTCTCGCGCTAGCTCTATCGCCGCTTCCGCTGCCTGCAAGCGTTCGAGCAGCCGCTTGCGACGGATGGCGAGAAAGGTCGCCACGATGTGGTCGCGGTGCTTGTGGTCCTGGTAGGTGTCCCACAGAAATGCTTTCAGCGCGTTCTCTTCCTGGCTGATCTGTGCGCCCGGCTCGTCGAGCTGCTCCAGTTCGTCCATGAGTGCCTGAAGGTGGCTGATCTGCTCCGCGAGCAGCAGTCGGTAGTTGCGTGCCTCTTTGAGTTGATCATCCAGCGCGTGGGGGAAGCCTGGTCGGAATTGGAGTCGTCCCTGGAAACTCGTCTCGATGCGCCGCTCTTGTGCCTACAGTTGTGGTCGGCCACCACTCCCTTTTTTCGTCGAGTGTTGCCGCTTCTTTGCCATGAGTCGCCCTCCTTGCTTTGTTATGAGCAAGTATACACACTACTGCACACAACAACAAGAGGCGAGAATGTGTACTCGTTCTCGTTGTGAGCATATAATAAGAAAATTGCACACAAAAACCCATATTGACACGCCTAATTATGTGCGTTTTATAAGTATTCTGCTCACAACAATACTTATTGCCGAACTTTTTCCCTTCATTCCCCACGCATTACGTTGTCGGATCATTCTTCTCCTGCTCCGGCGGCGGCACTTCTTCTTCGTCTTCTTCGTCCACGTTGAGCGTTTCTATCAGGTCGATGAGTTCTGGACGGCCCATTTGAAACGGCACCGTATACTCATACCGTACCAGGATGATGCCCTCTTCAGGCTCGAAAATGCGTATCAAAGCTTCGGTGATGCGACCTTCTGTCGTGGTCAGTGTCAGGTCAACCTCGCACACCGTCTCCCAATACTCCTCGATGTCCGGCTGAGCAAAGAGGGTGTCGAGTTCCGCATAGTCGTTGATATCCCAGTCTTCCCACAGCGTTCTCCATTCACGCAGCGTCCTTTTCATGGCGTCTGTTTTCCTTCTCTTGTAGAGGTAGAACTAGGATACGTGCAAAAATAGCTCAGAGCATTGTAAAATCGCTTCTCAGGCCAAGTGAGATACTTTCACACTGGAAGAAAAGGAGGCAAAGAAGTGTGTGAAAAGAAGGCTAGGACTCCTTCTGTACCCTCATTTCACGTAGTTTTCAGGCAATTTTTAGAACAAAAGTGTGTTGTGATAGATTTTTACAGTCACCGATGAAGTACCCCTGTCAAGTGAGTAAGGAAAAACAGACCTTCTGTTTTTTCGCCTTTCATCAAGCGCAAAAATTCCCAGACCACAGAAGCTGAGCTGTGTCAAGGCTTGCGAAGCGCAGCGGAGCAACCCGTAGGGCTTGGCCTTGACGCGGCAAAGCGTTGTGGTACACTTTCAGTCGCTTGATAGAAGAGCAAGCAGCCCTCCAATGAGGTTAGGTCTTAACCGAGCGACGCTGACATGGGTAGATGATAGGTCCGACCATTGAAGACGAAGCTTTCCATCTCAGCTCCTATCCCGATCCGATCCAACTCACGACGAACGAATTCAACACGAGAGAGACCGAGGCTTGTCGCCATCGATTTGTTGCGTGCCCATTCCATGATCGTCCTCGCGAGAGGATCGCGATCTGCATGCCGATCTGTTTCCTTTTTGGAAAGCACATGCCAAATGATCACGAGCAGTTTACGTGCAATCGCTACGATGGCTTTCTTCTTCCCAATTCGTGTTGCGAGTCGCTCAAACTGCCCTTTCCAGTAGGGATGATGCTCAACAGCCATCCAAGCTGCTTCGACTAAGGCCGCCCTCATTTCTTTGCGTCCCTGCTTGGTGATGTGTCCAGTTTGATAGGTTTGTCCAGAGGCATGGACACTGGCCCCCAAGCCTGCATATCCAACCAGCTGTTTCGCGCTGGGAAAGCGAGTAATATCGCCAATGGCAGCGAGCAAGACGAGAGCATTGATCACTGCAATCCCTGGCAACTGGAGCAAAAAAGCTACCTAATTTATCCAGGGTTCTGCGCCGCTAAGTCGGATCAATTCCGCTTCCACCTCATCAATCAGTAGCTCCAGACTATCCAGCAAGCAAAGATCTTGACGAATCCGAAGCTTCTCAGAAGTAGAAAGGCGCAGTGCCTCCCACCAGTTCCTCTGCGCAGAAGCGAACACGCCCCCAACAGGAGGAACAATGTTGTACCGATGCAGAGTGCTGCGTAATCGATTCTTAGCTTGCGTCCTTTGGCGAATCAGGCGAGAGCGATGGGCAACGAGGGCTCGCAACTCTCGAACTTCTTCAGGAGGAATCCAGACGGCCGGGATGAGACCAGCAGCCAAGAGCCGGGCCAGATGTAATGTATCACGCGCATCAGTCTTCACCCGAGCAGTGGTGATTAATTTCACGAGCTGCGGATGAGCAACCGTGACAACGCAGACCAGAGGGCGGAGTTGATCACAGAGGTGCCAGGCGTTCGTAGTAGCTTCCAAAACCACGGCATCCGTCATGCACAGATGCTGGCTACTCCAGTTGGCAAGATCCTCCAGATCAACGCGACGGGGAGCAAGGACTACCTGTTGTTGAGCATTAACAGCTCCAACAACCACATAATGCTTGTGAACATCCAATGCAACGAAGCGTTCTGTAGAACAAGATGTGAGCATGTGCTACCTCCTCTTCACGAGATGAGAGAACAGAGCAAAGAGTACGTCGTTGTGGGTTTCGTAGTGTTCACACACCGATTCGGGCTACGGTTTTTCACGTTCCCAGTTAAGCGGATTCGACGGGCGGCCAAACATCCTACCGGGCTTGGGGTCCCAACCTGTAAACGGGCCAACCCTGACGCTACGTACTCAAGCGTCCCCGTCAGCTTTACCTGACCAGGATACGCTAACAACGTACCCTCTGCAACTCACATGCTAACATCCTAGTCCTACCTCATTGTTGAGCCGTTTGTGTTGTCGATGTTCCACCCCAGGCAGAAGCTCGCGTTTCGCTGCCCCATAACTAGCCAGTTTATCAGTAATGAGGTTTGAGCATGGTAGGAACTGAAAGTTGGAATATATCCGTTTTTCCTCTGTCCTATTTTTATACGTATCTCGGTGGTAGGTCTACTAAGCGTATCCATTCGAAGTGCGGACTGCGCGTTCCACACTGGTTACACTTTTTAGCCCATTGCTTCACGCGTTCTCTTCCCCCTTCTTACGAGTCTTTGTAGATATGGAAGGCTTTGACTTCTCTACTGAAGCGGTTGCGACGAGTGCAGCAACCTGATCGGAGAGAACTTGTCGTGCTAAGACTTCCTCTTCAAGTTGTCCCTTGAGTTCAACGATCTGCTCGTCCTGGCGATCCACCCTCTTTTGGCTCCCCAGCGCAATACTTCGGTTGGCCTCCATATTCCCACGCACCTGCACGACCCGCTCATCATATCTCTCTAGCTTCTGTGCGAAGTCAGCGAGATCCCTAACGCAATCACGCTCCAGCGTTTCCATTGCTCTCTCGGCAGCACCAACACGGTCGGTGAGTGTGCTAGCATCTTGGCGCAACTGGGCGAGTGCCTCGTCCTGGCGACGTTCCAGGTCTGTCCGTAGTTTCTCAATGGCCCGGTGCGTCTCCTCTTGCAAGTGGGCTAGAGGGAACTCTAATATCCTTGCAAAAATAGGCAATAGAGGAAGTATGTTCTAAAATTCCCTCTCAAAGTCACGTTAATGAGCAGAACAAAAGCAGCTTGAAGAGGTTTTTCATGCATTTCTCTTCTCGATCTCTCCGTCATTTGAATCGGCTTGAGAAGAGGCTACACAATGCTATTGCCTATTTTTGTAAATATCTTAGAGTTCCCTCCACTACATTGACCAGGCCAACAAGCCTATGCTGCTCCTCCATGATTTCGTGTTGCTGCTTTGGGATACTCACCAGATCGAGCTTTCTCACGTGTAAATGAGATCATTCGGTGTCGTACTTTTGAACTCGTTCTGTGTCGTAAAAAATCAGCTTTCAAGCACAGGAGAGAAGAAAATATGACATGAAGCGGGACAAAAAGTACGACACCGAATGATCTCATTTACACACTAGGCGTTAAATTTTTAAGTAACAGTACCGTTTCATCCTATATGGCTTGTCCTACTACACCAAACAAGCTAAAATGTGGTTTAGTACAATGTGCATGTGTCTTTCCCAAATATTGCTATCATAC
>JAABUX010008188.1_pt1 | contig 12114 bp, 10 predicted proteins | sample 5561851 | NCBI WGS metagenome assembly JAABUX01 (sample SAMN10711883, study PRJNA513361) | rock metagenome | isolation source: Antarctica rocks | place: Antarctica: Victoria Land, Richard Nunatak red sandstone | collected 2016-01-03 | reverse complement strand
TTCTGCCGTCGCACTACGTTCAGAAGCAGGCGGGCGGCTGGAACACCGGCATCGACAAGAGCATGCCGATCTCGGGCGGCCCCTTCGTCATCACGTCCTACAAGCCGGGCGACAGCCTGACGCTCTCGCGCAACGACAAGTTCTGGGGCACCCCGGCCAACCTCGACAAGATCGTCTACCGCTTCCTCCCCGAGTCGCAGACCCAGCCCGATGCGCTGAAGAACGGCGAGGTGCAGCTGATCTACCCGCAGCCGCAGCTCGACCTCGTCCAGCAGGTCAAGGCCTTGCCGACCGTCGAGAGCCAGACCAACTTCGGGCTGACCTTCGAGCACATCGACTTCAACACCAAGGTCAAGGGGCTCGACGATGCCAAGGTGCGCACCGCGATGGCCGTGGGGATGGACCGGACCCAGCTGCTGAACGCCACTGTCAAGCAGTTCAGCGACAAGGCCCAGGTGCTCGGCAACCGCATCTACGTCAACAACCAGCCGGAGTACGTCGACAACTCCAAGATCGTTCCCAACATCGGCACCGGTGACATCAAGGACGCCACCGCGATGCTGGAGGCCGACGGTTACACGAAGGGGCCGGACGGCACCTACGCCAAGGGGGGCCAGAAGCTGTCGTTCAAGTTCTCGACGACCTCGGGCAACCGGCTGCGCGAGCAGCAGGGCATCTTGTTCCAGGCGCAGATGAAGAAGATGGGCGTCAACATCATCATCGACAACAAGTCGTCGAAGGTGCTGTTCCCGGCGTTGTCGAAGGGCCAGTTCGAGATCTCCGACTTCGCCTGGGTCGCCACCCCGTTCGCGTCGGCCAACCAGCCGATTTACCAGACCGGCGGCGGCTCCAACTACGGGAAGTACAGCAACCCGCAGGTCGACACGGTGATCAAGCAGGCGGTGAGCGAGCTCGACCCGGCGAAGGTCAAGGACGACTGGAACCAGGTCGACGCGCTGATCTGGAAGGACATGCCGACCATCCCGCTGTACCAGAAGCCGACCTTCATCGCCTACGACAAGAAGTTCGGCAACATCGGCGACAACGCCACCCAGCAGGGCCCGTTCTGGAACGCGGGTACCTGGGGCATGAAGTAGCACCAGCTGCACCAGCACGAGCGGCGGTCCGTTCCACCAGGAGCGGGCCGCCGTTCGTACCCCCCCGCAGGCTCAGTCGAGCAACGATGCCCCGCTGATGCGGTCGCGGCTCGTGATGTCAGACTCCAGCCAGGACGGCACACTCGGCCGCCGCTGGCAACCCGTTTTTCCTGACCGGTCCCACTGAGCCGTTGAGGGAGCGCAGATGGTCTATTACGTCATCCGACGCCTGCTGGTAGCCATTCCCGTTCTGATCATCTCGTCCATCGTGGTGTTCCTGCTCGTGGTCTTCGCGGGTGATCCGCTCGGAGACCTCAAGAGCCGTCCGAACACTCCTCCCTACGTGATCGCGGCGCGTGAGCACCAGCTGTGGATCGACCGGGCGCTGCCGAACCGGTACTGGCACTGGCTCAGCAACGTGGTGACCGGCAACTTCGGGCCGTCGGTCAAGGGCATCGACGTCCGGTCCGACCTCATCCGCCGGTTCGAGGTGACGATGCGGATGGTCATCCTGGCGGTCATCGTCGCGGCCGTCCTCGCCATCGTGATCGGCGTCATCTCGGCGGTGAAGCAGTACTCGTTCATCGACTACGTGTTCACCTTCCTGGGCTTCCTGTTCCTGTCGATGCCGGTGTTCTGGCTGGCCGGGCTGCTCAAAGAGATCATCGCGCTGCGGTTCAACAACGCGGTCGGCAGCAATGTGATTTCGACGATCGGCGACGCGGCGCCCGACTACTCCGGGAACTTCCTCGGCCGGGTAGGTGACTATGCCGGACACCTCGTCCTGCCGACTATGGCGCTGGCGGCGATCACCTACGCCGGGTGGAGCCGCTACCAGCGGGCATCCATGCTCGACGTGCTCGACAGCGACTACGTGCGCCTCGCGCGGGCCAAGGGGCTGCGGCGCGGCACCGTCATGCGGCGCCACGCGCTGCGCACCGCCCTGATCCCGACAGTCACGGTCATCGCGCTCGACACCGGCTCGATCCTCGGTGGCGCCATCATCACCGAGAAGGTCTTCGCCTGGCACGGGCTCGGCGAGATGCTCGTCGACTCCGCGAACGACGTCGATCTCAATCGCATCCTGGCAGTGCTCATGATCTCGGCGGTGTTCGTCATCGTCGCCAACCTCGTCGCGGACGTGCTGTACGCGGTGCTCGACCCGAGGATCCGGTATGCCTGAGCCGACCACCAAGCCTGGTGCCTCCGCCGTCCGCGAGACCGCCGAGCACATCGACCAGCAGGAGACCCCAGAGCACCCGGACCGCGCCGAGCGGGCGGTCGAGCGCGAGTTCACCGTCAAGGCACGCACCCAGCGGCAGCTGATCGTCCGGCGGTTCCTGCAGCACCGGCTCGCCACTATCAGCCTTGTGGTGTTCGTGCTGCTGATCCTGGCCGCCCTGGTCGGTGGCCGGTTCTGGCACTACGGCTTCGCCGATGTCTCCGACGACTTCTCGCAGGCGCCCACGCTCAAGCACCCGATGGGGACCGACGAGATCGGGCACGACGTGCTCGCCCAGGTGCTGCGCGGCGCTCGCAAGTCGGTCCAGGTGGCGCTGCTCGTCGCGTTCGTCTCGACAGCCGTCGGCACTGTCGTGGGCGCGGTGTCGGGCTTCTTCCGCGGCTGGGTCGATGCCGCGCTGATGCGCATCGTCGACCTCATCCTGACGATCCCGACGATCGTCATCCTCATCACCCTGTCGGCGCAGGCCTCCTCGAGCGCCGGTAGCTGGGTCTTCATCGCCCTGATCATCGCCGGCCTGCTGTGGGCGCCGATCAGCCGGACGGTGCGCGGCCAGTTCCTGTCGCTGCGGGAGAAGGAGTACGTCGAGGCCGCGAGGGCACTGGGCGCGTCGAACCGGCGCATCATCTTCCGGCACCTGCTGCCCAACGCGCTCGGGCCGATCATCGTGGCCGCGACGATCGCGGTAGCGGTAGCCATCATCACCGAGAGCGCACTCTCGTTCCTCGGTGTCGGCATCCGGCCGCCGGACACCAGCCTGGGCTTGCTGGTCAGCGACGGCCAGCAGGCAGCGTCGACGCGGCCATGGCTGTTCTACTTCCCTGGCCTCTACATCATCCTCATCGCCCTGACCGTGAACTTCGTCGGTGACGGGCTTCGAGACGCCTTCGACCCGACGCAGACGCGGGTGCGAGCATGACGCGGCTGCGGCCGGGCGCTGGGCGCCGCTCCGGTCACGCCAGCAGCGGTGCGGACCGTGCCGCCAGTGCCGAGGGGACCCCGGGGCCAGCCGGCCACGCCACCCGTGTCGATGTCGCAGATGCGGCCGGCGCCGCTCCGCTGCTTGCCGTCGAGAATCTGAACGTGGGCTTCCCGACCGATGACGGCGTAGTCGAAGCGGTCCGGGGCGTTTCCTACACGCTCGAGCGCGGGCGCGTGCTCGCGGTGGTCGGCGAGTCCGGATCCGGTAAGTCGGTGACTTCGCTGGCCATCATGGGGCTGCTGCCGCGCACGGCCCGGCTGTCGGGGTCGGTCAAGTACCGCGGCGAGGAGCTGTTGGGGCAGAGCGATGCTGTGATGAGCCGCTTCCGCGGCGAGCACATCGCGATGATATTCCAGGACCCGATGACCTCGCTCAACCCCGTCTACCGGGTGGGGCGCCAGATCGCTGAGGCCGTCCTGGCACATCACGACGTGTCCAAGCAGGCCGCCCGCGACCGGGCACTCGAGCTGCTGCACCTCGTTGGCATCCCCAACCCGAAGGAGCGGACCGACAACTACCCGCACGAGTTCTCGGGCGGGATGCGGCAGCGGGTCGTCATCGCCATGGCGATGGCCAACGACCCGAACGTGATCATCGCGGACGAGCCGACGACCGCCCTCGACGTCACGGTTCAGGCGCAGATCCTCGACACGCTCGAGACGGCACAAGCCGAGACGGGCGCGGCGATCGTCCTCATCACGCACGACCTCGGCGTGGTGGCTGGGGTGGCCGACGAGGTGCTCGTGATGTATGCCGGCAAGCCGGTCGAGGTCGGGCTGGTCGACGACGTGTACTACCGGCCGCGCATGCCCTACACCATCGGCCTGCTCGGCAGCATGCCCCGCCTCGACGCCACCCGCGAGAAGCTGACGCCCATCGCCGGCTCACCGCCTTCGCTGATCAACCTGCCGAAGGGCTGTCCCTTCACGCCGCGCTGCCCGCTGGCCGAGGACATCTGCGAGCAGGAGGAGCCCGCCCTCGTCCTGACTGCCACGGCGGGGCACAAGGCGGCCTGCCACTTCTCCAACCAGCTGGGGCTCGGTGAGGACGAGTCCCAGCGGCTGTTCGCCGGCGAGCACGCCGGCATCGGCGCCAGCGCAGGCGGTGCCCACCCGGTTGTCGACGGGCACCCAGTTGTCAACGAGCACCCGGTTGTCACGGCCCACCCGGTTGACGCGGCCGCCGCGGAGGCTCGGCCGGCGGATGCTGGGACGGCTGACCGGCCAGGGGCCTACCGGGATGGAGCCAGATGACAGCGACCACGACTCAGCGCGAGGGCCGGGGGGCAGGCGTCTCACGCGAGGGCCAGCCCATCCTGTCGGTCCGCAACCTGGTCAAGCACTTCCCCGTCCGGGGTGGCGGCCTGCTGCGGCGCGAGATCGGCCAGGTGCACGCGGTCTGCGACGTCTCGTTCGACCTGTGGCCAGGCGAGACTTTGGGTGTGGTCGGTGAGTCCGGGTGCGGCAAGTCCACCACGGGCCGGGCCATCCTCAACCTGCAGCCGGCGACGTCAGGCGAGGTGCTGTTCGAGGGGCGTGACGTCACCTCGCTGACGGCGCGCGAGCTGCGCCGCGTGCGCCGCGACCTGCAGATCGTCTTCCAGGACCCGTACGCCTCGCTCAACCCGCGGATGACTGTCAACGACATCGTCGCCGAGGCTCTGCGCATCCACGGGATGTACCACGACGGCGGTGCCGAGCGGGTGCGCGAGCTGATCCGGCTCGTCGGGCTCAACCCCGAGCACGGCAACCGCTACCCGCACGAGTTCTCCGGCGGCCAGCGCCAGCGCATCGGGGTGGCGCGTGCACTCGCACTCGACCCCAAGGTCATCGTCCTGGACGAGCCTGTCTCCGCGCTCGACGTGTCGATCCAGGCGGGCGTCGTCAACCTGCTGCAGGAGCTGCAGCAGCGGCTCGGAATCGCCTATGTCTTCATCGCCCACGACCTGTCGGTGGTCCGGCATATCGCGGACCGCGTGGCCGTCATGTACCTCGGGCAGATCGTCGAGATCGCTGACCGCGACGCGCTGTTCGAGCAGCCCGTTCACCCCTACACGCAGGCGTTGCTGTCGGCCATCCCCATCCCGGACCCGAACCTCGAGCGGCAGCGCCACCGCATCATGATCACAGGTGACGTGCCGAACCCGGTCAGCCCGCCGAGCGGCTGCCGCTTCCGGACCCGGTGCTGGAAGTTCCTCGAGCTGTCCGAGGGGGAGCGCCAGCGCTGCGTCGACGAGTCGCCACCGCTGATCGACCGGGGGCACGGCCACCCGTCGACGTGCCACTACGCCGGCGTCCGTACGGTGGTGGGGTGACCGCCGCACTCTCGATCATCCTCTTGATCTCCAGCCTGCTCATCATCCTGCTCGTGCTGCTGCACCGCGGAAAGGGCGGTGGGCTGTCCAACTTGTTCGGCGGCGGTGTCTCCTCTTCCCTCGGCGGCTCGTCGGTCGTCGAGAAGAACCTCGACCGGCTGACGATCGCGACCGGGCTGATCTGGCTGGCCTGCGTCGTCAGCCTCGGGCTGCTGCTCAAGCACTGAGTGCCCTGACCGTCCCGGCTGCCTCACCCACCCCCACCTTGGCGGACCGCGCGGCAAAGGCCGTGCGCCGTAGCGGGCTGGCAACAGTGGCCGCTCTCGCTGCCCTCCTGGTGCTGGTCGGCGGCTGCAGCTCGCCCGGCCCCAGGCCCTCGCCGGGTCCGACGCCGACGACGGCTGCGAGCCCGAGCCAGCCGGCTGGCAAGCCGGGCGGCACCCTGACGCTGGCCGGTACCAGCACCAGGGCCGAGCTGGACCCGGGCGCTGCGGCCGACGACGCGAGCCTGCTGCTTGGCCGCCTGGTGTACCGCCAGCTTTACTCCTACGGCACTGCCACCTCAGCGCCGCAACCTGACCTGGCTGACGGTGCGCCTCAGCTGCTCGACGGCGGCCGCATCGTGCGCATCCGGCTGCGCGGTGACGTGCGGTGGAATGTGCCCGCCGTGCGTCGGGTCGCCAGCGGCGACGTGCTGCGCGGGCTCAAGCGGCTGTGCCTGCCCGGCCGCAGCACGGCGGTGCGCGGGTACCTCGGCCAGCTCGTCGAGGGCTACGCCGGGGCCTGCCAGCGGATCGGACGGCTGGCACCGAGCGCCGCTGCTGTCGACGCGGTCGGGGTGCCGGGACTGCTCGCCGTCGGGGACGACCAGGTCGAGCTGCACCTGGTGCGCCCGGCCGCCGACCTTGTTGGCGTGCTGGCGCAACCGGCAGCCTCACCGGTCCCCGCCGAGCTGTCGGCGCAGACCGGCCGACAGGAGCCGCTCACGCTCGTCGGTGACGGGCCGTACCGGTTCGGCGCCCCGGAGTCCGGCGAGCTGTACCGCCTTACCCGCAACCCCGCATGGGATCCCTCGTCCGACGCGCTGCGGCAGGCACTGGCGGACCGCGTCGTGGTCCGCGGCGGCCTCGCTGCCGCCGCTGTCAACGAGCAGGTTCGCTCGGGCGCAGCCGATCTGTCCTGGGGGGAACCGGCCGGCGACCAGTTCGCGCAGGCGACACCACTGCTGCCTGCCGGCCCTGCGCCGGCGGCAGACGGCGGGGATGTCCCACGCTCCTCGACCGGGCCGGCGACAGGGGCGCCTGAATCGGCCTCGCGGGGGCCTGCCGTGGCGGTGACGCCGGGCCGCGCGCTCACCCTGTTGGCAGTCGGCTCACGCGGACCGGCCTCGAGCGTGCTGCGCCAGCAGCCGGTGCGCTCAGCCGTCGCGGCCTGCGTCGACCGGGACGCCGTTGCTGCTGCACTCGGCCAGAAGTCGACGCCGCTCGCCGAGCTGCTCCCCGCTGACGCAGCCGCGACCGACGGCAGCGAGCCGTCGACTGCCCCCTCAGCCGTGCCCACCCTGCCGAGGGCGTTGGCCTCGGCCCGCTCGCCGGCACCACTCACGCCTCCGGCGTTGACGGCTGCGGGTCCGACGGCTGCCGCGCTCGCGCTGTGCCGGGCAGCCGTGCGGGCCGCCCGCATTGCGCCAGGAACGGTGCTCACGCTGCTCGCGACGACAAGCCTGCCAGCCGGTCGCGCCGCCTCCCAGGCGCTGGCGAGCTCGCTGGTCGCAGGGGGGCTGGAAGTCCGGCGCATCGACGGGCCGCCTTCGGCCGTGCGCGCCGGTGGATGGGACCTCGCGCTGTTGCAGGTACAGCCGGCCCCGACTGGAGCCCGCACCGAGCTCGGGCCGCTGCTCGACCCGCGCTGGCCGGGCGCTGCGGGAGCGCCATCCGTCGGCCCACTCGCTGACCGGCAGCCCCTGCTCACTGCCCTCGCCGATGCCCTGGCCCGAACAGACAGCGGTCAGCGGGCGCAGTCGATCGACGCCGCCGTCCAGGCCGTGCAGAGCGGCGCCGCGCTCGTGCCGTTGGCCGAGACGCCGGCGCTGCGTCCGGTCGGGCCGCACCTGACGCTGGCACCCGTGCTGTCGGTGCTCGCCAATGTCGACCCCGCCAACGCGGCCCTGGATGCCACCCGGCCTCGTACGGACCCGGCGAAGAGCGTGTCGACGCCCACCCGGACACCGTAGGCTGCCCCCAGCCCGGCTACCGCTGGGCAGGGCTCGCACAGCGAGGGGGCACGTCTGGTGGCTGGGGGCAGCGCGATCCGCGGGAGCCGCGTCGGAGCCGGTCCGATGGGTGAGCGCGAGCGGGGGAGCACCGCTCCACGCGTGCGCGCGTCGTTCTGGTGCTGCAACGGCCATGAGACCAAGCCCTCGTTCGCCCATGACGCCGAGGTGCCCGAGGCGTGGGATTGCCCTCGCTGCGGTTGCCCAGCCGGGCGCGACGCGGCCAACGCTCCGACGCCGCAGCGCCCCGAGCCGTACAAGACGCACCTGGCCTACGTGCGCGAGCGGCGCAACGAGGCCGATAGCGAGGCGATCCTCGCCGAGGCGCTGGCCAAGCTCCGCGAGCAGTAGGCCGGCCGCCCTACCGGCGCCGCAGCTCCGGCGGCAGCTGGCTGGCGGCAGCCTCGTCGAGCATCCACAGCGTTCGGGTCCGGCCGACGGCACCGGCAGCCGGGACCTGGACCTGGCTGGCCCCACCCAGCGCCCGGGCGACGGCGTCGGCTTTGTCCTCGCCGGTGACCAGCACCCACACGTCCTCGGCGGTCTGCAGCGACCGGAAGGTCAGGCTGATGCGGGTAGGGGGCGGCTTGGGACAGTCTCGCACCGCCACCACCGTGCCGACGTCCTGCGCGGCGGGGGAGTCGGGGAAGATCGAGGCGGTGTGCCCCTCCGGTCCGATGCCAAGCATCAGCACGTCGAAGCGGGGGACCGGGCCGTAGTCCTCCGGCCGGCTGCGGGAGGCGAGCAGCTCGGCGTAGCGGCCGGCTGCCGCGTCGGGGTCGTCGCCCCCCGGACCGTCGGAGGGGTCCATGGGGAAGACGCGGGCTGGGTCGAGGTCGACGTGGTCGAGCAGCGCCGCACGGGCCTGCCGCTCGTTGCGCTCGCCGTCGTCGGCCGGCACGAAGCGCTCGTCACCCCAGTAGACGTCGAGCCGCCCCCAGTCGATGGCATCCCGGGCCGGTGAGGTGTCGAGCGCCTCGAGCGTCTGCGTGCCGATGCCGCCGCCGGTCAGTACGACGGCGGCGGTGCCTCTGGCTGCCTGCGAGTTGACCAGGCGCGTGACGAGCCGGGCGGCCGCGGCGTGCGCCACGAGCTCGGCATCCCGATGGACGAGAACTGTCGGGACCGGGCTCATCCCTGCTCAGCCTTGTCATTGCCTGCAGCAGCCGGGCCTTCGGCTGCCGGGGCCGGGTTCTTCCCACCCTTAGCACGGCCACCACCTCGTGCCCCCGCGGCGCCAGCGGCGCTGGACCGGCGGGCGGTGCCCCGACGCGAGCTCGTGCTGGAAGCCGTACCGCGACCGGTACCGTTCGCGCTTGCGGGCCGCCGGGGCCGGCGCGGCGGCTCGGGCTGGTCGTTGCCGGCAGCCTCCTGCGCCGGGTCGCGCCAGATGTGCGTGCGCAGTGCTGGGCGGGAGCCCAGGTCGTCGACGCCCGTCCAGGCGCCCAGTGCCTCGCCATAGACCCCGTCCGCGTCGAGGCGCTTGACCTCCTCGGAGAGCAGGTCACCCAGCCCGCGGGTGGCCAGCGGTTGTATGCGGTCGGCCTGGTCGGTGCGGTGCAGCACTGCCGAGCGCCGGTCTGTCCGCGTGACCGTCAGCGTGTCGTCGCCGTCGAACTCGAACGCGACCTGGTCGATGGTCGGGTCGCGCGTCTCCTCCAGAGCGACTGGGATCGCGAGGCGGCTGCGCAGCCAGCCGATCATGAGGGCGGAGCTGGGATGGGCCGGGCCGCGCACCGTAGCGCTGCGCGGCAGTGAGTTCAGCGAGTCGAATGACGCGGCGATCAGTGAACGCCAGCCCGTGATGCCGGACCAGGCGAGGTCGGTGTCGCCCGGGGCGTAGTCCTCGGCGCGCTGCTTCAGCCCCGCCATCGCGTCGCCGCAACGGGTCACGTCGGTGACCCGCCGACCGGCCAGCACGCCGAGCGGGTCGTACGCGATCCGCTCGGGCGGCGCGTCGTGCCACCACGTGACGACCGGGGCGTCCGGTGCCAGCAGCGGCAGGACGACGGACTCCGCATGCAGCCCGAGCCGCCCGTACATCCGCATGACGACAGCCTCGCCCGGGCCCAGCCGTCCCCCGATGAGAACCTCGGCATCGAGCCGGGGGTCAGGCGCCTCGGTGTGCCGGCGCACGACGATGAGCGTGCGGCACGGGTGCGCCGACGCTGCCGCAGTCGCGGCGCTCTCGGCCTCGTCGACGCTGTTCTGGTCGGTGACGACGATCAGCGTGAGGGCGAGCCCCAGCGCGAAGGCTCCTGCTGCCCGCCGTTCGGCGGCGAGCGCCTTGACGACATCGGTGCCGGTGGTGTCCCACAGGGTTGTCATGGCCGCCGCCAGGCGCGGCCCTCGCGGGCCAGCATCTCGTCAGCGGCCACCGGGCCCCACTCCCCGGCACGGTAGGGATAAGGCTCGGTGCCGGCCCAGAACTCCTCGAGGGGGTCGATCACCCGCCACGAGTCCTCGACGTCGGCATTGCGGGGGAACAAGCTCTGGTCGCCGAGCAGGACATCAAGAATCAGCCGCTCGTAAGCCTCCGGGGACCCCTCGGTGAACGCCTCGCCGTACAGGAAGTCCATCGACACGTCGCGGACCTCCATCATCGTGCCGGGCACCTTCGACCCGAAACGCAACGTGGCGCCCTCCTCGGGCTGCACGCGCACGACGAGCTGGTTGTGCCCGAGCTCGGTGGTGTCGGTTGCCGCGAAGGGCAGGTGCGGCGCCTTCTTGAACGAGATGGCGATCTCGGTGACGCGGCGCGGCAGGCGCTTGCCCGTCCGCAAGTAGAACGGCACACCCGCCCAGCGCCGCGTCTCGATGCCGAGCCGGACCGCCGTGAAGGTCTCGGTGGTGCTGTCCTTCGGCACGTCCTTCTCGTCGCGGTAGCCGGGCACCCGCTCGCCGGCGAGCCAGCCCTGCTGGTACTGCCCACGGATCGCATTGTGCTCGAGGTCTTCGGGCAGCGAGACGGCGCCCAGCAGCTTGACCTTCTCGGTACGCAGCGCGTCGGCGTCGAAGCCGATCGGCTCCTCCATCGCCGTCAGCGCCAGCAGCTGCAGCATGTGGTTCTGCAAGACGTCGCGAGCTGCGCCGGCGCTGTCGTAGAAGCCTGCCCGGCCGCCGATCCCGACGTCCTCGGCCATCGTGATCTGCACGGAGTCGACGAAGTTGCTGTTCCAGATCGGCTCGAACAGCGTGTTGGCGAACCGGAGCGCCAGCAGGTTCTGGACCGTCTCCTTGCCCAGGTAGTGGTCGATGCGGAAGACGTCATCGGCCGTGAAGACGTTGTCGACCAGCGCGTTGAGCTCGCGGGCGGACTCGAGGTCATGGCCGAACGGCTTCTCGACGACGACCCGCCGCCATCCGCCGGATGCCTGGTTGTCGGCCATCCCCGTGCGCTTCATCTGCTGCAGAACCGTCGGGAAGGCGGGCGGCGGGATGGAGAGGTAGAACGCCGCGTTACCGCCGATGCCGTGGGTCTTCTCGCAGTCCTGCAGCGTCTCGGCGAGCGTGTCGAAGGCGGCGTCGTCGTCGAACGAGCCGGGGACGAACAGGATCGACTCCGACAGACGGGCCCAGACCTCGTCGCGGAACGTGGTGCGCGCATGGTCGCGTGCCGCGTCGCGCGCGAGCTCCTCAAAGTCGCCATGGTCCCAGTCGCGCCGGGCGAAGCCGAGCAGGACGAAGCCCGGCGGCAGCAGCCCGCGGTTGGCGAGGTCGTAGATCGCCGGGATCAGCTTCTTGCGGGCAAGGTCGCCCGTCACCCCGAACACGACCAGCGCGCAGGGGTCCGGGATGCGTGGCAGCCGGCGGTCCCGCGGGTCACGCGTCGGGTTGGTGGACGGTGGGGGAGCGGCCTTCATCGCGCTGCGGTTCTCCAGTCGTCTCTGCCGCGGGCCCGGCCCGATGTGGTCATGACGCGGCAGCCGGGGTGTCGGTGTCCTGGTCGCCGCCCTTGTCATCGAGCTGGCCCTGGACGGCCTCGATCAGCTCGTTCCAGGAGTCCTCGAACTTGACGACGCCTTCTTTCTCCAGCGCGTCGACGACGTCGTCGTAGTCGATGCCCACATCGGCGAGCGAGTCGAGCACCTGCCGGGCATCGACGTAGTGGCCGCGGATGGTGTCGGGCTCGATCTGCCCGTGGTCGTACACCGCCTGCAGGGTCGGCTCGGGCATCGTGTTGACGGTGTACGGCGCGATCAGCTC